>Ga0164243_10000158_pt1 | contig 166472 bp, 123 predicted proteins | sample OricompcompostOP_FD_108781 | JGI IMG/M metagenome (GOLD analysis project Ga0164243, IMG submission 108781) | Organic Plus compost microbial communities from Emeryville, California, USA - Original compost - Organic plus compost (OP) | ecosystem: Engineered > Solid waste > Mixed feedstock >...
CATCAAATTCTTGCCATTTGCGATCAATTTTGGGGGAATATGCGCCGGATTGGCAGGAAAAAAGAGGCTAATTGACCCCTAATTTTACCCGGCTTTTGGAGGGACATACTCCGGATTATACAAGTGTTCGCAGGATACGGCCACGTGTCTTATTATTTTAATTAAAACTTGCAGCAAGCATGTGTATTGGCTTACTGCAGATCCGCTCCAGAGATATAACTGGCAAGGGACTGCTCTCTGTCAGCAACGAAAATACCAGCGGGCCCACCGGCAAACAAGGCTCTTCATTTGTCATTGACGGCGATGTTTCCACTAAATTCTTCTGCCCGGATTACAATGATAATTTTTGGATTAAGCTCAAATTTGATGAGCCTCTTGCAGTGGACGCCTATACGCTGACCTCAGCCAATGACCGGCCCGATCGGGATCCCAGGACCTGGCAATTGCAGGCGTCCGTAGATGGTCAGACATGGATAGCCCTAGATTCCAGAGAGAATTATATCTTTACGGACAGACTGACCGAAGGCTATTTCGAAGTGGATCATGAGGGCGGCAGCGATGATGGTAATGCCGGTCAGCATACATTTCAGTATTACCGGCTGCATATCACCCAAAACAACGGGGGCGGGAGTCAGTTTCAGCTTGCAGAGCTGAGACTGCTGCAATATTATTAATCGTTAAAAATCTGAATAAATTATGATTAGAAGACATTTAACCTTATCTGGCATTGTATTGATGGTGATCAGCTTCTCGTTATTGTCACCACAGATATCCGGTCAAGCCAATAAAAAGATGATCGGAAAAAGCGGGAAGCGACCCAATATTCTGATTATCTATACCGATGATCAGGGATATGCAGATCTGAATATTTATGGGTCCAAGGAGTTGTATACGCCAAATCTTGACAGCTTAGCCAGAACAGGCGTCCGCTTTACACAGTTTTACTCAGCAGCACCCATCTGCTCGCCCTCCAGGGCAACCCTTATGACAGGCAGGTATCCCCAGCGGGCACAGCTTCCCAATATGGCTTCCTCCAGAAAAGGTGATGCCGGCATGCCCGGCAGTCAGGTGACTATGGCAGAATTCTTTAAAAAATACGGTTATCAGACGTATCATCTGGGAAAATGGCACCTCGGTTATACACCCGCCACAGAGCCCAATCAGCAGGGCTTTGACTATTCCTTTGGATTTATGGGCGGCTGCCTTGATAATTATTCCCATTTTTTCTATTGGCAGGGTCCGAACAGACATGATATGTGGCGCAACGGGAAGGAAGTATATCTGCAGGGGCAATATCTTCCCGACCTGTTAGTGTCGGAGGCTGATTCTATATTTGCCGGTCAGCATGACCAAAGCCAGCCGTTTTTTATGTACTGGGCGATCAATTTACCGCATTATCCCTTGCAGCCCTTTCCAAAATGGCTGGACTATTATAAGAACCTGCCTTCCCCAAGGGATAAATATGCGGCCTATATCTCGACGCTCGATGAAGAAGTCGGCAAGCTGCTGACCAGTCTCAAAGCACATGGGCTGTCAGATAATACCATTATTGTATTTCAGTCAGACCAGGGCTTTTCCACCGAGGAAAGAACCTTTGGGGGAGGTGGTTCTGCAGGGATTTATCGCGGTTCCAAGTTCAGCCTGTTTGAAGGAGGCATCAGGGTGCCTGCCTTTATTTCCTGGAAAGACCATTTAGCGCCTGATCAGGTCAGGGGGCAATTAGTCACCAATACCGACTGGTTCCCGACCCTGGCAGATTTATGCGGTTTACCCGCTCCTGATGTACGCATCGATGGCAAAACAATGGCCGATGTTCTAAAAAGTCCCCAGGCGGCCTCACCGCATAAGGACCTGTTTTTTTGGCAAAGCGGCGGCTCCAGAGAAAATCCGCAATGGGCCGTCAGGGATAAGAACTGGAAACTCATGCATAATCCGAGAGAGGCCCGCAAAGCAGAACTGACACCTGAAGGCTTTTTCCTCGTGGATCTGGATAAAGACCCGGGCGAGAAGACAAATATTGCTGCAAAACATCCGGATGTCGTTCAGAAATTAACCCGTTTATACGACCAGTGGAAAGAAACAGTAGGTCAGCAAAAATAAGCAGCAGTCCGCCGGGTCACCAGGCAGACAAAATCAATAGGGAAACCTGCTGCATTTTTTTGCTTCGGAAGATCCTCTGGTCTATTATCCACAGCCATTTTAAAATTGAGATGCCCTTTCCAAAAAACAGGCATCTCAATTTATTTATAGCATCTTGTAATGTAATCCAAGTCTATTTGATCTTTTTGTGTCTAGTCACCAGGTTGATTCAAGGGAAAAGAAAATAGCCGTTTTTGAAACTTTCTTTTTAATTTTGAATAGATAAACGACCCCTTAAAACCTTCCTTATATGACGATAGAAAAAACGATACCGGTACTTCGCATCTTCGATTATGATAAAGCCATCGAATTTTATATAGATTGGTTAGGCTTTAAAATTAATTGGGAACACCACTTTGAAGATAATACGCCCGTTTATTTAGAAGTAGAAAGAGAAGGGCTTGTTCTGCATCTGAGTGAACACCATGGGGATGGCACCCCAGGAACGAATGTGTTTGTCTGGTGCAAAAACGTCGAAAGTTTTCACAAAGAGATCATCGATAAAAAATATAAATACAATAAGCCAGGACTGGAGAAAACCTTTTATGATGCACTTTGCTGCACGGTGATAGATCCTTTTCAGAATAGAATCTCTTTCAATGAAAAAACGCAGTGACTGGTATTGACCTTCTGAAAGAACCTGATAAAGATTCATTATGAAAGTACTCGTATTCGGACCATCTGGAGCCGGGAAAACATATATATCCCGTGCACTCCACAAGCGGGGAATTCATGCGTTTGACGACACAGATATACCAGGTTTGTCATCCTGGTATGACAGACACGGGCAAAAAATAGCCGGCCCTGATAGCGCAGACGAGGCATTAGATAATGGATACGCCTTTCTCTGGAGTAAACGATCTCTTGCAAAATTTTTGCGTCCGCTGTCTGAAGTGTATGTTTTTGGCGGTTCAGGAAATATCTTTGATATGCTTGATCTTTTCGACCGGGCATATTTCTTGGATATCCCGCCCCGGCTGCAAATAGAAAGGATACAAAAGGCTGCGGACAGAAACAGGCAGATGGATATCAGCAAAGAAGGAATCATGATATGGGGACAGTGGCTGCGTGAGGAAGCGCAAAGGCGTCAGATCCCCTTTTTGGATGCGCGCCTGAGCCCCGACCAGATCTATTCCATCATCAGCGGAAGCCTTAATGCCGGGATCTAGTCATTAAGCTTTATCTGGGTCACTACCACAAGAAGCGCCAGTCTCCGGCACCCAATATATCTGTCCTGGTTTACTTCAGTCCGGGAACTTTTTTTGGCTGTTTAAGCATTTTCTGTTTATTTTGTAGCTTAAACGGTTAAACAGCTTTTGATTTTCCTGACTCTTCCTGGGATATAAAAGTTCATTTTGTAGCTAAACAGTTTTATCTCCGAAAGAGTCAAACTTATGATTGTATCGTGAACACTTCCTTTGGGTTCCGGGCAGGGGTGCCGCTGAGGTTGTGTCAACGAAGATGCCGTATATATTTAAGTCTGTAAATGCCTGTCCTTATATAAAATGAAAGAAAAGACGCTATTAAAAGATATTGCTAAACATGTAGGTGTTTCCACCGCACTTGTTTCCTACGTGATCAATAACAAAGAAAAAGAAGCAAGGGTAGGCCAGGAGATGGTTAAAAAGATCCGCCAGGCAGTGATCGACCTGAATTACCAGCCTAATTTAATTGCGAAGAGTTTAAAAAGCGGCAAAACAAAAACGATCGGATTAATAGTCGCTGATATATCCAATCCTTTTTTCTCCGCTATTGCCAGGATTATTGAAGACGAGGCCCGCAAACTGGGGTATGTGGTGATTTTTGGAAGCAGTGACGAGAGCGCTGAAAAATCTCAGGAGCTTATTAATGTATTTTTAAACCGCCAGGTAGATGCCTTTATCATCGCACCGGCGGCAAATACGGAAAACCAGATTTTAGCGCTGCAGAAGTCTAAAATTCCGGTAGTACTCATTGACAGATATTTCTCTGACTTGCCGGTAGATAAGGTGCATATTAATAATGCAAGTGTGTCTGAAAGAGCCGTGGACTATCTTATAGAGCAGGGACGCAAGCATATAGCCATGCTTACTTATAAGACTAACTTGCCGCATTTGGAAGAGCGGAAAATGGGCTATAAAAAGGCTTTAAGAAAACACCGCCTTAAGTTTGATAAGGGACTGATCCGCGAAGCAGCTTACGCTGACCTGGAAAGTGATGTCAATCAGCAAATGCGGGCAATTTTACAGCGCAGGCCTAAAGCCGACGCAATATTTTTTGCCACCAACAGCCTTGCTGTTGCCGGTTTAAGGGCCATTAATGCAATGGGCGTAAAGGTTCCACAGGACCTGGCTATTGTCACATTTGACCAGGGAGAAGCATTTGATTTTTTCTATGCCCCGCTGTCTTATATATTTCAGTCCCTGGAAGAAATCGGTCAGCATGCAGTAGAGCTTTTAGTCGGGCGAATCAACCAAAAGAGCAAGAAGACAAAATATACAACCATTGTGGTAGATGCGAAACTGATCATCAGAAACTCCTGATCAGCTGGTTAAAAAATAACCGAGGAGGAGATAACAACAGCCGGCCGCCGTCACAAACGCCAATTTATAGTCCGTCATTTATGACGGCTTTTTTATGGTCGTTAAAATAACAGCAGTACACAGATATTTATGAGTGAACACCCCCTGGCTGAAAAATAAAAATGAAAAAAAAATTTTCTTATAAGGGATTGTCGTGCAATTATATAGTGCATATTAAGAGATAAAATCTTAGTGGGAATAGATAAAATGGCGAAGAAAAGCTGATTTATTATTTTTTTATTTAAACGATAAAGCATATTTTCGTTAAATCACTTTTTTTAATACCGAAGACGTTTTGCATTTTTTGCGAATTGATAATTGATAGTGTGAGAGTAGCGATGTTAATACCACCGCGCAGATTAATAAAAAGGATTTTTCTTCAGGAACATAATATTACCGAGTAGAAGTCAGGGTTTGTATTGAAATTTTTACAACCGTTTTTTTGCTTAAATAGCTTAAACGATTAAACAATATTGGCAAAAAGCGCGATTGAATTTTTTGTAAGTATTAGATACAGAAGCAGAAGTGTATAATTAAAGATTAGATAGATGTTTAAATATAATTTGCTTAAACGATTAAAACTTTAATATGCTTTACTCAATATGGCTTGATGATGATCACGGGTCATCTGATTTTTGGTTCAAAACTTATTTCAAAGCATTGCCTGTATTAAAGGGGTATTTCTATCCCAAATGAGAACAGCTGCGCGCGCAGCTCAGGTCATTTAATATCCGCTAACCAATAGCTGCATAATAGATATGTCTTTTTTATAACGGGTTTGATTTATTGTCGCATACGTCAAAAATAATAACTATGTATTTAAAACTTACTGAACTGCATGCAGCACCGCTTGTTAAACAAGCATCCAGACTGCTGCAGAAAACTAAAAAAGTATCCGTATTACTGGCTGCCTTGTTTATGTTTAATGGAGTTGTTTTTGCGCAGTCAATTATCACCGGAAACGTGAAAGATGAAAAAGCTGAACCGCTGCCTGGTGTGTCAGTGAGTGTTTCAGGAACTAAAAATGGGGTTACCACAGATGCCCAGGGGCATTTTTCGATTACTGCAGCCAAGGGGCAGACCCTTGTCTTTTCATTCGTCGGTATGGAAAGCCAGCAGGTGCTTATCGGAGATGATAATATTTTAGATATCACATTAAAGGATAAAACCGGTGAGAACCTGAGTGATGTGGTAGTGGTCGGATATGGAACACAGGAAAAGAAGGACCTGACTGGATCAATCAGTGTCATCTCACAGTCGAAAATGGATAATCAGGCCACGGCAGGAATTGGCCAGAACCTTCAGGGGAAATTAGCGGGCGTTCAGGTGATGCAAAACGACGGAACACCTTATAGCGGAACGCAGATCAAAATCAGGGGGATCGGCTCTTTTGGCGCCTCCAGCAGTCCTCTGGTCGTCATTGACGGTATGATTACCAACGACGGTCTGGCCAACCTCAACCCCAGCGATGTTGATAACATTACGATCTTAAAGGATGCCGCTTCGGCGGCCATTTATGGCTCCAGGGGGGCAAACGGTGTGGTAATTGTGACCACCAAGAAAGGATCTTTTGGAGCACCGACCCGGGTAAATATTTCCTCTTATGCCAGTCTGGACCAGATCAGGCACTCGATTCCCACACTTACTGCCAAGCAGTATGCGGTTCAGGTGAATGATTATTACGGCGCCGCCAATCTGCCGCAACCCTTTACAGAAGATGAAATCAATTCCTACGGAAAAGGAACCAATTGGGTAGATGAAATAACACAGTCGGCTGTAAAGCAGAATTATTCCCTTTCCATTACAGGAGGAAGCAGCAAAAACGCCTATGCGATTACGGCTAATTATTTTGCCGGAGACGGTGTTATCAAAAACACCAATTTCAAACGCGGTAATTTCAAGATCAGCAATGACAGCCGCTTGCTGCCATTTTTAAAAGTAGGAGTCAGCCTGAATGTGAATTATGGCGTCTCTGATAATACAGACTGGGGGCAGGCCAATGACCGGGCGCTTATTTTCCCGCCCACCGAACCTGTTTTTGATGAAAACGGCGACTACAGTGCTGCCATACATAATGGAGAACCCGTGACCATGCTCAATCCTTTAATTGCCGTTAATCTATGGAAATACCATCAGGTATGGAAAAAGTTGCTCGGCATGGCCTACGCAGAGTGGGATATCCTTAAAGACCTGAAATTCAGAACCTCTTTTAACACGGAGTATTACAGCTGGAACCAGGATAACTTTATACCGGCCTATACGTTTGGCCCCAGCGGATTAATCGGGGACCATCCTATTGCAGAACTGCATGTGGACAGCAGGGAAAATATCAATTATGAGTTCGATAATATCCTTACCTACACCAAGCAGTTCAATAAGGTGCACAATCTGACGGTAATGGCAGGTTATACTTTCCAGGAGACCGACGGCTCTACGCTGGGCGCTTCAAGAAATAATTTCCTGAATAATGACCCCAGCATGCAGGTGATAGACGCCGGAACAGATAATATTGACAATAGCGGAAATAAAGAAGCCTGGGCCATACAGTCCTACCTGGGGCGTGTCAATTATGGCTACAATGATAAATACCTGCTGAGTGCCAGCTTAAGGGTGGACCAGACCTCCAGAATTGCAAGTAACAACCGGACAGGGGTATTCCCGGGTGCATCGGCAGGCTGGGTTATTTCTAAAGAAAAATTCTTTGAAAATGTCCATTTTATTGACAACCTGAAGCTACGCGCCAGCTGGGGTATCTTAGGTAACCAGGATATCGGAACCTATCCCTACCAGACCACTTTAAACTCTACCGGACTATTCTATCCATTTGGATCAGGAAACGAGGGGATTACCTATACAGGCGTAGGACCTACGAGTCTTGGAAACCCAGACATCCTCTGGGAAAAGACCTCTACCTACGGAGCCGGATTAGAAGCCACGCTTTTGGATAACAAACTGAACTTTATTGCAGACTACTACAAAAGATTGACGTCCAATATCCTGGTGCAGATACCACTACTCTCCACTTCGGGGGTCGATAACGCGCCTTACCAGAATGCCGGCAGCGTGACCAATTCCGGCATCGAATTAACGCTTGGCTACCATGACCACATAGGGAAGTCGTTTAGCTATGACGTAAGCGTAAACTATACCTATAACAAAAACGAGGTGACCAAAGTGCCTTCGCCAATCGTGAATGACTTTAGCCGCACCGAGGTCGGAAGATCTATTAACGAATGGTTCGGTTATATTCAGCAGGGCATATTCCAGACAGAGGAAGAGATTGCCAGTGCGCCTACACAACCCAACGCGCAGCCCGGTGATATCAGGTTCAAGGACCTGAATAATGACGGTGTTATTGATGCAAATGACAGGACATTTATCGGACTGCAGACCGCTCCGCACAGTTTTGGCGGCAGCATCTCCATGGCTTATAAAGGGTTTGATCTGGCGACCAGTTTTTACGGGCAAATGGGGGCCGAGAGAAGTATCGACCAGGTCGGTTTCGCGATTACCAGAGGGGGAGAGCAGACCTCTGCATGGATGTATAACCAGAGATGGACCGGGCCCGGCACCAGTAATTATGTTCCCCGGGTAGTTGCCGGTGATCCTAACGATAACTATCGCCGTTCAACTTTCTGGCTCAGGTCTTCAGATTTTTTCAGGTTACAGAATTTGCAGATTGGCTATGACTTTACCAGCCTGCTGAACAAAGGCTCAGGCAGCAGTAAAATCCAGAAGCTCAGGTTTTACATCGCTGCACAAAACCTGTTCTGCCTCAATTCCTACCCTGGCTGGGACCCAGAGCAGCCTATCAATGGTGGCTATCCGATGCCCAGGTCCTTTTATGCAGGCATTAATTTACAATTTTAATAAAATAGTAATTATATGAAAAAGTATTTAATATTGATGCTGATAGCCGCTCTCGCATCTTGCGGCAAGCGGTTAGACAAAGTTCCTTATGGGACGGTTTCCACTCAAAATTTTTATAAAACTGCCAAAGACGCGGGGATGGCCGTTACGGCTGCCTACAAGTCCTTTGAGCTGCTAGATGGACAAAATACCTGGAATACGCAGGCAGGGTATACGCCCATGGGCGATATAACAGGCCCGGATGTGCAGGCACATCCCGATCTGGTGGTCTATTACCAGATCCAGGAATGTATCATACTTCCCAGTTCTGATCAAATGCTGATGTTATACCAGCGTTGTTACAAAGCACTTTTACTGGCCAATGAGGGGCTGGCAAAAATTCCCGACATCGATATGGACGAAGACCTGAAGGCCCGGTACATGGGAGAGCTCTATTTTATCAGAGGCTTCTGGATGTTCAGGCTCGGTTACATGTTTGGCACGGCGCCGGTCGTCACAGCGCCCCTGGGCATTAGTGAGCTGAATCTTCCTAATTCTGTCAGGGAGGCGTCCTTTGACCCGTCAAAAAAGGTGAATAACTATACGGTCACAAAAAGTGATCTGTTTGATCAGGCAGAGGCTGATTTTAAAAAGGCCCTGGAAGCGCCGCTTCCGGATAGAAACACCGGTGACGCTATGGGCCGTGCAGACAAGGGTACCGTCAAATCGTATTTGACCCAGGTGTATTTGTATGAGCATAAATGGGCAGAAGCGAAAGCACAGTTAGAAGATATTATGTCTTACGGCTATCAGTTGCTTCCCGATTATAATGACCTCTTTGACGGCGCCCATGATAACAACGCAGAATCGGTTTTTGAAGTGCAATACACTGCCCTGAACCAAAAAGGAACAGATAATTTCGGCACCGTCCTGAATTCTCCCAACGGAGAAGGTTATGTTGCCGGTGGCGGATGGGGATGGACCCGGCCCACGCCCGATTTAGTGAGTGAATATGAGACGGGCGACCCCCGGTTAACGGCCTCTATTTTCAGAAAGAGCAAAGACGACTATAACGGGCAGCTGTTTTTGGATAAAGTGAACGGCACCGGCCTTGGAATAAGAAAATGGACCATTGGAAATCCGCCCAATAATAACGGCGTGACCGTGGATCAGGTTACTTGGTATAACTCCGCTAATTATACCCTGGTCAGGTATGCAGAAGTTCTACTGTGGTATGCAGAAGTGATGAATGAGTTAGGAGATCAGGGAACCGCGGCTACCTATGTTAATATGGTGAGAGCCCGCACCGGCACCACTACCGATCCCAATACGATCAATAAAAACAATATAAAGAAGCTGGCGCCGATTTCTTCATCGTTAAGTTACGAAGACATGTTCTGGGCCATCGTTCATGAGCGCCGGGTGGAGTTCTCTTTCGAAGGGAAATTCGGCTGGGACTTAAGAAGATGGGGCGTCGCCAAACAGTATCTTACCGATTCAAAAAGATGGCAAAATCAGGTTACGCCCGGATACTTCAAATACAAGGATGGAAAAGACGAGATTTTCCCTATTCCACAGGTGGAAATTGACCGGTCAGATGGCCTGTTAAAACAAAATGCCGGGTACTAGTAACCTGTTTTAGCAATAGTACCTGCAGGGGGGTGCCGGCAGGCAGCCGGCCAGTGAAGTCAAACTTGACCTTAGCACCCTTGCACGTCTTTGTATAACGCAGGTCCGTCCGGGGCCTTCCTGAAATGCCGCTTCAGTAATCTGCTGCATATTAAATTTAGAAGTAACGTGTAAAAGATAAATATGAAAAATACAGTATTGATGCTTGGTTTCTTGTTGAGCGCAGTGGCTGCTGTTTCCCAGAAGCTAGACCCTTCACATCTGGTTCCGGCGAATAAAGGACTTTCCCGAAGCTGGAATCAGTCACTTTATGACAACCATAAAAAAGTATTTAAAGGCAGTCAGCTACTGACCATTGGCATGCCCTGTGGCGGGATCGCTGCGGGTCAGCTGTATGTCAGGGGAGACGGCACACTGGCTAACTGGTGGATTTATAATAATGCCTATAACACCGGCTATGGAATTGACTCTTTGACGCATTTCAATACCGCACTCGGGCCCTGGGACGTATGTTATCATACCTTTGAGCCAAAGAGTTATATTGATCAGGGGTTTAATATCAAGATTGAACAGGACGGACAAACGATCAGTGCAGATCTGAACAAGCAGGATTTTGATGATATATCCTTTACAGGCGAGTATCCCATTGCGACGATTGATTACCACTCAACATCAAAAAAACTGCCCGTCGCCATTCAGTCTGAAGTATATTCTCCTTTTATTCCGATGAATGCCAGAGCGTCCGCTACGCCAGGCACGATTCTTAAGTTCACCGTTAAAAATACGTCTGCAAAGCCGGTGAAGGTAAGCCTTTCCGGCTGGTTAGAGAATTTTGTCTGCCTGGACATCAAAGCAGATATAGCGGCGAACCGGCGCAACAGGATTTGTCAAAAAACAGGTCTTACCTCCCTGGTAATGGACCTTACCCCCGCCAACCGGGAAGCGTATGATAAACAGCAAAAGATTACCCTCTTCGATGATTTTGAAGCGAGTGACAATAAATGGAAAATTCAGGGGGCGGCCTTCGGACATATCGCTGCTAAAAAAGCGACCGCTTCCGATAAGGTGAATCACTTTATAAGTTCAGCTCAGAAGGGCGACAGCCTTGAAGGGAAAATGACCTCCGAAAGTTTTACGATCCCGGGCAGATTTATCGTTTTTAAGATCGGCGGCGGTAGGCACAGTTCAACCGCTGCATTTAATCTCGTTGTTGATGGCCGGGTGGTCCGGACAGTAACGGGAGACAATAGTGACCGTTTAGCCGATCATTTCTGGGACGTGACCGACCTGAAAGGCAAACAGGCGCATTTTGAGATCCTTGATCGGGAAAAAGGAAACTGGGGCCATATCATGGTGGATAGTATTGGTTTCAGCAATATGCCAGTTTCAGCAGACAGATATTTTCCTGAAGGGCATCCCTATTACGGGAACGCATCACTCAGCGTTTTGGCAGACAGCGGCTTTGGAAATGCCGATATCAAAGCGGCGGCGGGTAATGAAAACGGCAGGTCTGCTTCAACTGCAGCCTATAATAAACTGGTGGGAAATGTAGGTACAGCCATCGATTTACAACCGGGGCAGTCCAGGGATATCACGTTTTTATTAACCTGGTATTTTCCCAACCGGCCTTCATACTATAAAGGAAGCGATGTTACAGATATCCTTCCTAATGACTGGAATCAGGCGCTGCCCGTGGATAGCGCGACCATCATTGGCAACATGTACAGCAACTGGTTTAACAGCGCGCAGGACGTGGCGCTATATCTTCAGAAAAATCTAAGCTGGCTTTCCCGTGAGACGCATCTGTTCCGGGATGCTTATTATAATAACTCCACGGTCCCTTATTGGCTGAACGCGCGCCTGTTAATGCCACTATCCATACTGGCAACAGAGACCTGCCAGTGGTGGGCAGACGGCAAGTTCTGGGGATGGGAGGGCGTAGGCTCCTGCGTGGGGACCTGTACCCATGTCTGGAATTATGAACAGGCACTTGCACACTTTTTTCCGGAATTAGAAAGAAATATCAGAGAGCAAACAGATTTTGGCACCTCGTTCCAAAAGGATGGCTCCATACTGGCCCGCAACGGCTGGGGCGGAGTGCTTATCGATGGACATGCCGGAGCGATTCTAAAAGCATATCGTGAAAACCTGAATGCGAAAGACGGGCTGTTTTTAAGCCGTAACTGGGACCGGATCAAGCGGGCGACGCTGTATCTGATAAAAGAAGACGGCAATGATGACGGGCTCATAGAAAAAGTGCAGGCCAATACGTTTGATATCGCGTTTTATGGCGCAAATACTTATGTCGGATCCTTGTATCTGGCCGCATTAAAAGCCGCCGCCGGCATGGCCTTCCTTATGAACGATACCGCATTTGCCAACCGGTGTTTACATATTGCCAAAGCAGGTGCAGAAAACTCCGTTAAGAAGCTGTGGAATGGACATTATTTTATACAGGATGTCGACCTGGCCAAACATCCAAAATTTCAATACAAAGACGGCTGTCTGAGCGATCAGTTATTTGGGCAGACCTGGAACCATTTGAATAATTTGGGATATATTTATCCAAAGCAACAGGTAAGACAGACGCTGGAATCTATTTGGAAGTACAACTGGGCGCCTGACGTCGCCGTACAAAATAAAGTCCATCCGCCGGAAAGAACCTATGCAGACTATGGAGAACCGGGTCTTTTGGTCTGCAGCTGGCCTTTTAGCCCTCATATGGGAGAAGACGGCGTCAGGTACCGCGATGAAGTCTGGACGGGAATGGAATATGAAGTGGCAACCAATATGATCTATGAGGACATGGTTGACCAGGGACTTTCTATTGTAAAAGCGGTGGATAGCCGGTATAGCCCGGAAAAACACAATCCCTGGAATGAAATTGAATGCGGCGATCATTATGCAAGAGCGATGGCTTCCTGGGGAGTGATGTTAGCCTTGGAGGATTATTTTTATGATGGTCCCAAAGGCGTGCTGGGCTTTAACCCGAAAATCAGCCCTGAGAAATTTGAAGGATTTTTTACCTCGGCCGAGGGTTGGGGCAATATTAAACAAGAAAGAAGCGGCGGCGTGCAACAAAATTCAGTGGTTTTAAAATACGGAAAACTGGCGCTTCAGAAAATACAGTTGACCAGTCCCCGGCAACCTCAGAAAATACAGGTGCTGTTGAACAACAAAGCGGTTGACAGTCACTTTAGCGTTGACGGAGATAAAGTTGCCGTTGCATTTGAAAAGGTCAATCTGACCCCTGAGGATATAATTGATATAAAGACGACTTATTAGTCTGTTCGAAATAGAGATATACGCATTATTCACTGATTAAAATCTGTTCACTATGGAAATTAAAAATGAAAATAATCGCCGGTCATTTATTAAAAAAGTGACAATAGGGGGGATCGCTACGGCGTTTATGCCGGCCACGATTCTTTCCGCTAAAAACAACAAAGTTGAAGAAGATAAAGAAGGGATAGCCAATAGCCCCCAGCTCATTAATAGCCATGCGTTCAATGGTGTTTATAGCGGCGACTCGCTGAAGCGCTTAGCCTTTCCTGTCGGAGGCATTGGCGCGGGTATGTTTTGTATGGAAGGTTCCGGGGCATTCTCTCATATGAGTGTCAGAAACAAACCGGAGATCTTCAATGAGCCGGCCATCTTTGCAGCGATCAATATCAGGGGAATAGAAAATAATGCGAAGGTACTGGAAGGACCGGTGCCTGACTGGAAAATATTCGGACAGCGCGGATCCGGAAATGGGGACGCAGGTTCCTCCTACGGCCTGCCAAGGTTTAACCGGGTGGAGTTCCGGACAAAGTTTCCTTTTGGAACAGTGCACCTGCAGGAGGATGATTTTCCTCTGGAAGCACAGATTACAGCCTGGAGTCCATTTATTCCTACCGATGCAGATAATTCCAGTCTGCCGGTCGGCGCATTAGAATATACCTTTAAAAATACAAGCAGTAAAAAGCTGGAAGCTGTTTTCTCATTTAACAGCAAGAACTTCCTGGCCAGCGAAAGAGAAGTCAAGAACAGCATTGTTCCCACAGATGGGGGATTTGTATTACACCAGGACGGAAGTAAAGAAAAGCCGCATCTTCAAAGCGGCTTTTCCGTATTTACTGATCAGCCGTCCACCGTAGTTGACCATTGCTGGTTTAGAGGAGGGTGGTGGGATCCGTTAACGATGGCCTGGAATGATATTAAGGAGGGCAAGGTGATTTCCAGGCCTGCGGTCGATAAAGACGCGCCGGGCGCTTCCTTATTTGTACCCTTTTGGATCGCTCCTGGCGCCGTCAAGACTATCCGGGTGATGGTCACATGGTATACACCGGTGTCCGATTTGAAAATCGGGGAAGTAGTGCAAGGCGAGAAGAAAAAATGCGATTTTAAAGAAGGCTGTTGTATTGAAAATGCCGGTTCAAAAGGTGGACAGCAGGAGGGTGCCCCTCGTGCACACTATCTACCCTGGTATAGCAGCAAGTTCAAAAATATTCAGGAGGTAAATACGTTCTGGAAACGTGATTACGCGGATCTGCGCCGAAAAACCAGTCTTTTTTCCGATGCTTTTTATAAAACGACACTTCCCGCTGAAGTCATTGAAGCAGTTGCCGCCAATCTGACAATCATAAAGTCTCCGACAGTGCTGCGACAGTATGATGGAAGGCTCTGGAGCTGGGAAGGCTGCGGTGATGACGCCGGCTGCTGCGCCGGATCCTGCACCCATGTGTGGAATTATGCCCAGGCGCTGCCGCATTTGTTTCCGGACTTAGAACGCTCTTTAAGAAATACGGAGTTTTGCGAAAACCAGAATCTGGAAGGACACCAGACTTTTCGCGCCAACTTACCCATCAGCCCGCTGAAGCATGATTTCTATGCGGCCTCGGACGGACAATTAGGCGGTATTATGAAAGTGCACAGAGACTGGCGCATCAGCGGCGACAGCGAGTGGCTTGCCAAGATATATCCCATGGTGAAAGTGAGTATGGATTATTGTATCAAGACCTGGGATCCGAGAAACCGGGGTGTAGTAGAAGAACCCCACCATAATACGTACGATATTGAGTTTTGGGGCCCGGACGGGATGTGTACGAGCTTTTATCTGGGTGCGTTAACATCCATGATCCAGATGGGTGATTTTCTAAAAAAGGATACGGGGAAATACAAGGCACTTTATGAAAAAGGGAAAACATATCTTGAAACAAAATTGTTCGATGGCGAGTATTTTGTCCAGCATATTGAGTACCAGGGATTGAATGCGCCGGATCCTGCCAAGGCAAAATCCTTTGGCGGTGACTATTCGCCGGAGGCCACCAGCCTGCTGAAAAAAGAAGGACCCAAATACCAATATGGTACGGGATGTCTAAGTGACGGCATCCTCGGTGCATGGATAGGCCGTATGTGTGCCATTCCCGATTTTATTGACGCTGAGAAAGTCAAAAGCCACCTGGTCTCCGTTCATAAGTATAATCTGAAAAAAGACCTGAGTCAGCATGCTAACCCCCAAAGACCGAGCTACGCCGTTGGCAAAGAAGGCGGCCTTTTGCTGTGCACCTGGCCAAAAGGCGGCAAGCTATCCTTACCTTTTGTCTATAGCGACGAGGTATGGACGGGAATCGAATATCAGGTAGCTTCTCATCTGATACTAATGGGGAAGGTCCGGGAGGGCCTGGAAATTGTCCGCTATTGCAGGCAGCGTTATAACGGTGTGATTCGTAATCCTTTTAATGAATATGAATGTGGTCACTGGTATGCCCGTGCCATGTCCAGCTACGGGCTGCTCGAATCCCTTACCGGGGTAAGATATGACGCGGTAGATAAGACACTGTTTATTGACTCCAGGGTGGGTGACTTTACCAGTTTTCTCTCAACGGCAACCGGGTTCGGGAGTGTCAGCCTGAAAGCGGGGAAGCCTGATTTAGAGGTTGTATATGGAAAAATTGATGTCGATAGTGTTATTGTTAACGGTAAAAAATTAACGGTATGACAGTCATACAAGAAAACACTGTCGTGTTCTTTCGTTATATCATGAGAAACAGTCAGGGCGAAGCGCTGGAAGATATAATGAAAGGACCTTCCAAAAGCTATTTACATGGCTCGGAAAATATACAGGCCTCTCTTCAGCATCAGTTGGAAGGCCTGAAAGCCGGCGATAAAAAGACTGTCTATCTGGAAACGGGCACGGCTCCAAATGATAAGTACTTCTTTGATATTATTATTGATCAATTACGGCCCGCATTACAAGAGGAAATACAACTGGGGTATCCGGTAGTAGTCGTGGATACTATATGTGATGCGGATTGTGATTGTTAGCTGAAAAATATTTATTCATTGCAAAAATAATTTATGACAATTCATCTATTGAGCGGTTTTCTGGGAAGCGGCAAGACGACCGCTATTGAACAGGCATGCAAATATCTGATTAACAGCGGAAGGTCGGTAGGCGTGATCTCCAATGACCAGGGGGCGCAACTAGTGGACGGCGCGTTTTTTAATTATCATAATATCCCCAATCGTCAGGTTATAAATGGCTGTTTTTGCTGTAATTATCAGGATTTTGAAAACAGTGTGGCTGCCCTCGTGGAGGTGAATCGTCCTGATGTGATTTTCGCAGAATCCGTAGGGTCCTGTACCGATATCGTGGCTACGGTAATTAAGCCTCTTTTGAAATATACGCAAAATAAGACTGTCACGCTGTCGACATTTGCCGATATCAGGTTGCTCCACATGCTGTTAAAGGGCAATGGTTCGGCATTTCATGAAAGTGTGGGCTATATCTATTTTAAGCAGTTGGAAGAAGCCTCCATCATTATTGTTACGAAAGTGGATTTAGCAGATGAGCAATTACTGACGGAAGTAAAGCAGATCGTGGCTGAAAGATACAGTGAGAAGCTGTTTTTATTCCAGAACTCCAGAGACCCGGCAGATATTAAGTCCTGGCTGGATATTCTGGATACTACCGCTGAAGCATCAAAACTAGGCTCCTTACAGATAGATTATGCGACTTACGGCGAAGGTGAAGCACAGTTGGCCTGGTTCGACCAGGAGATTGATATTTATAGTGCCGAAAATGCTTCCCAGGATGCTGTCAGGATAATTCAGGCGATCTGTGATAAGATAGGTGATTCAAAATCTCCGGTCGGCCACCTTAAATTTCTTATAGACGGTAAAACAAAAATCAGTTTTACCCGGATTTCTGATAAACACGACCTGGATGATTTACACCTGGAGAAGAAATTATATACAAAACTGCTCATTAATGCCCGGGTCCAGACAACCCCTGAAATGCTTTCCGCTCTGATAAACGAAGCAGTTCAGGGCGTCAGGTCAGCACTCGGCTGTTTTGTTATCGTTAAAAGCACGGCTAGTTTTCAGCCGGGATTTCCTAAACCAACACACAGAATTTTGGCGTGACAGGTAAATATACTGAAAGATCATAATTAGTCATAATGCGGGATTTCTTTCTGGTAGACCAGCGGGGGAATGCCGGCAATCATCTTTTTAACAGCGTAAAAATTATTGTCGTTATGCAAAAATATTTTGCCGAGTTGATAGGGACTTACGCATTGGTTTTTTTCGGGACCGGGGCTGTGGTGGTTAGCCAGCAGACAGGTGGTCTCATTACCAATACGGGTATTGCCATTGCCTTTGGATTAGTTGTTATGGCAATGGTATACGCTTTAGGGAATATATCAGGAGCACACTTAAATCCGGCCGTTAGTATTGGATTTGTTCTGGCTGGCCGGTTTCCTGTAGCATGTCTGGCGCCTTATATCGTCAGCCAAATTACCGGCGCTATTTTGGCAAGTTTAACCCTACATTATCTTTTTCCCGGTAATCAATTACTGGGTGCGACGCTGCCCTCAAATGGCAGCATGCAGTCATTTGTACTGGAGTTTATTTTGACCTTCTTTTTAATGCTGGTTATTATGAATGTAGCTGTGGGGAGTAAGGAACAGGGCATGTTCGCTGGACTGGCGATCGGATCTGTTATTACACTGGAAGCCATGTTTGGCGGCCCAATTTCCGGCGCATCGATGAATCCGGCCCGGTCAATTGCCCCTTCTCTGGTGTCGGGGCACCTGGAACAGTTATGGATTTATATTATAGCGCCGGTGATAGGGGCGGCACTGGCAATACCAGTCTGGAAATATATGGTAAAGGAGAAGCCTGTGAGGGAGTTTAATTAATGAAAGGATGCTTTTTGAGTCGTGTGGCGATAGTCTTATTTGTTTAATATTTAGCTGTTATATATCGTATATACAATTCTGTATGTTTTGACTTCTTTAAAGACGTTGCTTTGCAAAAGTTGCGATCCTTAGACAGAAATTACAGGTCCTAACCAGTGTTTGAAAATGGAGATCACTTTCTGTTCTGGTGCAAGGACGTGTTAATGATAAAGCAGTAATCGACAGTTATTAATTCTCTTTGTTATTGACGGATATAGGGTCAAAGCCTATATTTTTCTGATAATAGTTGCGTCAATTGCTTTTGCCAGTTGGTTGCTTACTTTATATTGTGTGGCATAGTCCGCCCATTTAGCTACGGTTTCCAATACCTCGTTGATAATGGCTTTGGGATTGCGTATGTTGTTCTGTTTGGCAACAGTCAAAAGGTCCTCTTTTACAAAGTCTTTTCTTTTACTGTTGATACTCAGGTTATGCTGGCTTACCCACTCGCTATTCGGTCTGTAGGCGTGGCATATATCATACGCTGGAGACAGCTTCCATTTTCCGTCGGGTTCCATCAGGAACGCAAAGTTCTTGGTATGATCATCACAATTACGGGCAAATACATTGAACACCATTCGACGGTATAGCTGTTCGGCTTCGCCGTAGGATAGTTTTAATAATCTCATCGTCTGAAAGAGCTGCTCGTAACTGTAACTATTTATTTTGCTGAAGTCATAATGCTGGATGGCACAGAGTGTCTGCATATGTAACTTTTCGTTCCCATTTCTTCTGTCAAATCGTTTGGTCATAAAATGGGCCCGGCCGCCTTCTTCTATGAGACGACTTTCAGTCATTACCAGTCCGGCATCGGTAGCCATTTTATAATAGGCCATTTCCACACGCCCATACCCGTAAGTCGCACCAAACTGAGTATCATCTATACCGTCAAACTTTATCAGCCAATGTTCATAGCCGGGTTCCTGCAGACTTTGCCCCGATCGTATCATTCCCGTTGATTTGTTGTAAGCGATGATAGCCTTTGGCCTTGCTCCACCGGCAGAGGTTCCCATTTTTAGGATGTCTAGCAGGACATCCTGCATATCATGGTTAGTCTGGGTTTCAAATTGCTTCTTGTTTTCCAGCAACTTTCTGGTGATTTCTATCAGGCTTGACAGCTCCAGCGGTTGTGTGTTGCTTTGGGGGGAGAAGGTTGAAGGGTCGAACTCAAGGGCGCCCATTCCTCCGCTACCTATAAAGCAGAGCAGTTCAACAGGGTTGAGTGAGTTCTCCGGTCGGCCATTACGGGCAAGCCATATATTAATTAGTTTATTGCCATATCGATCGGGTAGGGAATCAGCCAATAACCCGGGTATTCCCTTAAAGGTAGGTGTATTGCGCAGTTCTGAAAATGAATAAACCCGACTGTCCAACGGCATTCGTAGAGGTGCGGGATTGTGTTTACCTGCAATAAATTCCTTTTCGTACTCGAAGAAACCCAGCTGCTGTTTTTCATCCCATGCCACGGCTCCGATCCGTTTGCCCCATAGTTTTATAAAAGCATTTTTTACCATTGTGGATTATCTTTATGATCTTGAAGATTATTGCGTGAAGCCCTTTTTCGCCTCTTTTCGTCTTCCTTAGCTAGTTTGATTGGACTGATGGACTCTATTATCTGAAATTGGTCAAGTACATACAAGCTTTCCAATATACGGAGGACTTTTAATAGATTGGAAAGAGTGATGTTATCGCCCCTTTCCAAAAGGCTGAACGTAGAACGGCTTATGGCTGCTCTTTCTGCCACGTCTTCCTGTCTAAGGTTTTGTTCTAGTCGTTTCACTTTTACGAATTTCCCTACTTCTTTTAATATAGCGGCATCACTTAGCGATGAAATGTATGATAAATCGTTCATTAAATGTATATTTTGCTATTAATTCATAAAATTTCATTCAAGTTTATTGATAATTTTTAAATTACAAAATAACATATTAATGTATGATATATTATGCATTAATATAATAAATATGACTTATTGCATTAAGTTTCATACAAAATACTGCTTTGTAATAGATAACAGTTAATTGGCTCAATTGGCCCAATTATGGCCCCGGTGGCAAACGATCTGTGTGAATGAATATTATAAAATGATAAATAGCTGTTTGAGCGAATCCTGATTGTTTTAATAAGTATAATGAAAAAGGAAGCCTAAAGACTTCCTGATATCGTCTATTTAGTTACATTTCTATAAAGAAAGAGGCTTGACTAAATCTATGTACTGCAAATATAGATTATTTCTCCGACAGCCAGTTCTTTCTCAGATTTTAAATTTAACAAGCAGCAAGATTATTAATTCTTCCTGCAAGAAACACCAGTCAAACCGGTATTATAAGCGGTTATCTGCCAAGATGCATTTGGCTAGTTTGTTGTATGGCGTATTCAGTTACTGCAACGGTATCAAGGAGTTATGCGAAAATGTATTGGTCTGTGAAGGCAAACTTTCACATTTTTGGGTTTTATAAAGCGCCAGCAAGGAGTACGCAGTCAGATGCCAATAATAAAAGGAGCTATTTGTTCTTACAATTCAAAATGAATTGAAGTTACATTTTTGCCTTCTAAGTACAAAAGAAGCTTTGCCCGAGACCGTTTCTCGAGATAGAATTTACGATACGAGTCACTGTCCATGGTGACGATCTTTAGCAAGAAATCATAGTTGCCAGCCATTTGATAGGATTGCTTTTGGACTTTGCTTTTGTTTACGATAGCTATAATTTTGTCAATATAGCCTTCGGAATGTGAGCGTTCCATTTCAAATTCACTTTAACTCCCTAGATATCAGTTTATTCTCTTACATTTGTTGTACGTTTTGTATTTATGAACAACTAATGTGCAATTATGAACTGGAAATATCTGCTTATTATTATCCCATTGTTTATCGTGGTGGAGCTTTTTTTGATTACAAAGCTGTTTTCTATGATCTCTCAGCCATCAGACCTACTGGTATTTTTTGGCGTCTTTGGGCTTGGCCTGGATATTTTTGTAATTATCAAGGCGTATTCACTGATTAAAAAGCATATTAAATACTAAGACTTTAACTCCGTAAATCTGAACCGATATGACCATTATGATGAAAAAGATTGTTGTCACCGCTGGTGTCATCGCCTTTGTTTTTGCTGCCTGTGCCAGTTGTACCCGAATTGATGCCGGATATGAAGGTATTTTAGTCAATCAGTATGGTAGTGAACGAGGGGTGTCCAATGTCCAGATACGTACCGGTAGGGTATGGTACAATCCATTGACCCAGGATGTTATAGAATTTCCTTTATTTGTTAAAACGGTAGACTATGATCCGTTTACAGTTAATGCCAAAGACGGTTCGGTCTTTACTATTGACCCAACGCTTAGCTTTGCCGTCATACCGGGCAAAGCACCCTATATTTATGTAAAATACCGGAAAAATCTGGATGAAATTACTAATACCACCATGTACAATTACGTCAAGGATGCTTTTAGAATCCAGATGAATAAATATACAACGGAGCAATTAATCAGCAACCGTCAGCAATTCGAAGATAGTGTCCAGATTAACCTGAACAAATTAATGAACTCTGATGGATTTAAGCTAGAGTCTTTAACCTCTGGACTGATTTACCCTAAATCCATTGTAGAGGCAGTAGATGCCAAAAACCGGGCTGTACAGGAAGCCATGCAAGCTCAGAATCAACTGGTCAAAGATTCTATTGATGCCAGAAGAAAAATTATTGTAGCAGAAGGAGAACGTCAGGCAAACCTGCTCAGACAATCATCTTTAACTCCCATGCTTATTCAACAGCTTTTTATTGAGAAATGGGATGGTAAAACACCGCTATATGGTAATGTTCCGACATTTTTTAAGAAAGTAGAGTAGAGTGGTTTTTTGAAGAATATCTAAATTTATTTCTGAAATCAACCTACAATCAACCAAAAATATTCAAAATGGACTACAGAACAGCGTCAATTAATGAGAACCATGAAACGACAGGGTTACGGTTGGAAGCGGTGGAGTACAAAAGTGTTATTTGCAATCTATAATATCAGGTGCTGGAAACACAGTTCGGAGACCGAACCGGTGCGCAGGCGCTTGACCCTACAGGAAAGCATTGCAAAGTAAATTCTATTTATCGTTATTTAGTACATCGTCAATTTTGTTGTAAATCTCTTTAAGTTTTTTATAGTTCGGGTTCTGTTTATGAAACATAAAAGATGTATAAATTTGTTGCTCTGGAAAGCCGGGAGATTTTATAGGTAAGGCCTTCTCGATTTTGAATATTACATCTTTGTATTTAGATTTCTGATACCATCGATTGAAAACTTTGTTCCGAAGGTTAGCTTTATTATCCGTATCAGAACATATATATATTAATGCGTTTCGCTCATCATTGAAAAAACGTTCAATAATATTTTCAATTGTTGCTGATACTCTACTGTCAAGCGGCTCAGTTTCATCATTGGCCTTTTCAACGACAAGTTGGTATATGTTTGGGATTTCTTCACCGGAAATTGAGGAGAAAGTCTCATCAACTACAAATGCCACACGGTATAAAATATCATTGCGCGTGGTAAAGTTATATGTATCGGTTATATTGTCAAAGACATAATTATAGTGGCCTTGCAAGCTTAATACCTTTTTTAGTTATGGCTTTTAAGGTGGTTTCTCCTTTGATGTAGGCACGAACGGATTCTTTGTCAGATACCATTTTGGTAAAAGACTTTATTATAACATCCCTATTAATTTCTTTCTTGTTTGACATGACACAAATTTACGAAATTTTCTGCAAGAATATAAATTCCAGTCTTCTTTTATTGGTATTGTGTTGATAATCAATATGGTTTAATATACGGTATTGGTAAATACGAGAGCGTTCAGATAAGGTGGATGTGTTCAATGAGGGTTAATCCGATTAAGGCAAAAGTCAACAGCCTAGTAGCTAAACAGCAGGTGTATGATATTTGTTGAGGTATAAGCGAAGAAGGGATGAGTTTTTTTAACTGCGTCTGTATGTATGTGATAATTAATTTTAGATAATTCACGTTTTGCAGTCCAGCCTAGCTGTTCTTGTTCTTCCGCTTTGAGTCTTTGAAATTCAGTGATTAAATATAATTTGAATTCGGTAGTAATCCAAGAGGGAAACTCGAAGGCGATATCTTTATGCGCATATGTACCGGCTGAAGGTCCATTTTTAGTAATAATGCCCATTGCGTCTGTTAATTCAATCCAACGAGGTGCCGGCTTCGTACATAAGGGGGTCGAATTCGACCCCTTAAACGATGAGTTATTAAGTTTTTTCCAAAGTCCCCAAAATAATAAGGTGTTTTTGTTTCTCACCCAATTTTCACTTACGGTTGACCGATTTAAGCATATCATGGACAGATGTCCTGCAGGTGTGTCTATATTTTATTCAAAATCCACGGCCAGATTTATATATAAGGCAGCTGCCAATAGAAGTACATACCAAATTTATTGAACAAAATGCAGCTCTGCTATTTTCACCGCTCGATTTTTTAATCCCGACAGACATCAGAAATCCAAAAGAAAGCAGGGTTGGTTGGTATTATCTGTGCTATGATGAACCTTTAATACGGATGAGGGTTTTAGATAGGACTCTACAGCTGATTGATATCGTTCAAATAAATCCGGGAACACCACCCAGCGATAGGGGAAATAAACTGACTGATATTAGCCTCCCTGTTTCTGATTTTAATCGTTTAGGATTATCAGTAAAAAGTGTCGTCATTGCTGAAATTAAAATGAACTTTCTGACACTTCCTGCTTTATATAGATTGAGGTGAGCGCAGGCTTCCAGCTAGGAGGGAGTTGTTATAAGTATAATGAGTTACAGGCTGTTTAAAAGTGATTAAAAGCTATAGTACATGTAATTTTCTCTGGTAATGATATCGATAGGCATGAAAAAGGTACTTGAAGGCGGAGTGCCATAATATAGGTATTTATATAAAGCCATGGCTGCCTGATAGCCCTGATCTTTTGGACGATGACAAATTAGAAAATCAATATTGCCCTCTTTCATATATTCAATATTCTTCTCAATAAAATCATAGCCAATTAAGAAGAAATCGTTGAGTTGCTTTTTTAATATTTTAGCCAAAATATGTCCTTGCGAATTCGTGACAAAAAAGCTGGTGCAGTCTTTATGTTGCACCAAAGCATTTTTGACAATTTTTTCAATATCGTTTATCCTGGTTTGAGGAATATGCAGCGTGATAATTTTTCTGTTTTTTTCTTTTTCTTCGAAGAACTTTTCAAAACCCTGTACCTTTCTAAGTAAGTGGTGATCACTTTCCATATCAGTTGAGATATTGATCACCATAATGGGTTGTCTGTTTTTTACATACAGTTTGGTTAGCTGAGCGGCTACACGGCCGCTCTGAAAAAAATCAGGACCGATATAACTGAGTCCGGGTTGGTGGGGGAGGTCAGAGTTAATGTATATAACGGCAATATTATTATCAATTACTTTTTTTACAAATAAAGTAGACTCTTTTATAAAAGAGGGCGCCAGTAATATGCCGTCAGGCTTTGAGCCAAGTGCTTTTTTACAAGCCTTATTAAATGACACCTGATCCTCCAGATTAAATAGAAAGCTATTAAACTGAACTCCCAGCTGTTTTAGCTCTTCGCCTGCCAGATCAATTCCTTTTTTGGGGTAGTCCCAATAGTCCGTATTAATCGACACCTTGGGAATGATAACCGCAAAATTCAACGTCTTTTTGGAAGCCAGGAGGCTCGCCATTTTATTGGGATGGTAATTGAGCTCTTTTATAAGGTCCTTGATTTTGTTTCTTGTTTTTTCAGAAACCCCTTTGCGCTCATGTAAAACACGGTCAACTGTGCCGATAGAAACACCCGCCCTTCTGGCAATTTCTTTAATCCCATTTGGTTCTTTATTGTCCATTAATATGCTTTTGCCCTTACTTAAGTCTGATTTTTCTCCTCAAATATACTCTAAACCAAATTAGTGAACCTAAAATTCATCAAGGCCTGTTAAAAATATTTTCAAAATAATTTGGCAGATAAAAAATAATAATTACATTTGTTATCGTTAACGTACACGTAAATTTTTCTTTTGAGAAGATTTGGTGGTTGAAATGGTTGTGTGTAAAGGGGTGCCAGGGTTACAGGCCATCTGGCTGATAGGGAGAACCATTAACGGATCATTGGTGTTGGAAATTGATTATTGTAAGATCAAAATCCAAGGGATAGGTTTAAGATTTCCGGGCTGCTGCATTAAAGCCGGTATCTTGAACAGGTAATAACTGTGCAAATCCTCGCTATCCGATTATTAATTAAATTAAAACCTCTTCTAATGAAAATATTGAATAACGGCTTTCCTTTTAATTTCTCGTATGTCTTAGTTCATAAATAAAGCGAACCTATTTTTAAAGGCCACTCATCAGGGCTTTAGAAATAACCGCCGCTTTTGATACGCTTGATGTAGGCGACTGTGAGTTGCCAGGAGATCCTTTTTTCAGGTGTTTGCGTTTGTTAGTGATTAATTTAACCAGGAGAAACGGGCGGTACGTCCTCAGGCAGAGGTCACGATCAATTTTAAACTGTTTAATAAACTGATATAGGATATATGAATAGTTCAGCTTCAAATAAAACCTGGATACCGATACTGATCATTGCGGTCATGTTCTTTGTATTTGGTTTCGTTACCTGGATCAATTCCATGCTGATTCCCTATTTTAAGTTTGCCTGTGAGCTTAATAATTTTGAGGCTTATCTAGTCGCTTTTGCTTTTTACATTGCTTATTTATTAGTTTCGGTTCCTGCAGCAGGACTGCTTAAAAAGGTCGGATTCAAAAAAGGCATTTCCATCGGCTTTTTTATTATGTCAGCCGGCGCATTTTGTTTTATTCCCGCTGCCTATTCCAGAACTTACGGTATCTTTCTTTGCGGTCTGTTTCTGATAGGAGTGGGCCTCGCTATTTTACAGGCAGCAGCCAATCCCTATGTGACAATTTTAGGCAAGAAGCAAAGTGCGGCACAAAGGATCAGCATCATGGGCATCTGTAATAAGTTTGCCGGGATACTTGCGCCCCTTATCCTGGGGGCCGTTATTTTACGCGCTGGCGACCATGAACTGTTTGACCGGATTTCCCGGATGACAGGTGCTGCAAAAGAGCATGAGCTGGATCAGGTGATCTTGCGCGTTATTCCTCCCTATATCTGTATGGGGATTGTTCTGATCTTATTAGGCGTTTTTATCAGATTTTCGCCACTGCCAGAACTCACTGGCTTTGCCGAGGAAGAGAATGTTGGTACACGCGGTAATAATACCCCGATTATTCAATATCCGCATTTAATACTTGGCGCCGTTGCCATTTTTTTTCATGTCGGCGCCCAGGTCGTGGCTATTGACACAATTATTGGTTATGCCAGATCAACAGGGATGTCACTTCTGGAGGCGAAGGTATTCCCGTCTTATACACTCTTTACCACCATCTGTGGTTATCTGATGGGCGTATGGATGATCCCCCGATATATCTCCCAGTTAAATATGCTCCGGATCTGTACCATGATCGGATTAACCTTGTCATTTTTCGTGCTGTTACTGGACAGTGAAATCGTGCTTTTAGGACACAGGACAAATAGTTCCGTATGGATGCTGGTGCTGATGGGGCTGGCTAATTCTATGATATGGGCCGGCATCTGGCCCCTGGCGCTCGATAGACTGGGTGACAAATTGAAACTTGGTGCATCAGTGCTTATAATGGCCCTGTGCGGCAATGCCATAATACCATTAATATATGGTCTGATCGCAGATAAAGTCGGACTTAGATGGGCTTATCTGATACTTATACCTTGTTATCTTTTTTTAGTGTTTTATGCCTTTAAGGGATATCGCCTAAACAGCTGGGATCCGGGAAAAAGGTATTCATATAAACCGATTGATAAAGTGTAATACAGTCTGGATAAAGCATATGTCAGTATCCGGTTCTCTGAACGCATATCCTGTGATATTTTAAAGAGAACTTTTTTTCGTACAGAATCAGTAACCGGATCGGGTTATGCCGCCGGCCGTGACCAAATAGTTTGATATTAAAATTAATAATTATGGGAAATTCTAAAATGATGAGATTTTTGCCCCAGAAAAACAAGGCTGGCAAGGTGACAATATTGCTGTTGCTGTTGTTTTCCTGTATTGCCGGGCGAAGCCTGGCAATGGACCGGAGCCCTTTGCAACAGCAGGAGGTCAGTGGTCAGATAACTGATGGACTGACCGGTAAGTCCCTGGAGGGTGTCAGTGTTTCGGTAAAAGGAAGCGCCACAGGAGCCGTTTCGGACGCGTCCGGGCATTATACCATCCCCGCTTCCAGCGGCGACGTCCTGGTTTTTTCATCTGTAGGTTACCGGCAGATGGAGGACACCGTTGCTCCGGGCGGACAACTTAATGTAATCCTTCAGCCAATAAATGATGATCTGGATGATGTAGTCGTAATCGGTTACGGTGTTCAGAAAAAAAGAGACCTGACCGGTGCCATCGCTTCTGTCAATTTTAAAGACATAGAGAATACCCCGGTCAAAGACGTCCTTTCTGCCATACAGGGAAGGATGGCAGGCGTACAGATTGTTTCTAATTCGGGGGCACCGGGAGACGGTATTGCTGTCACCGTCAGAGGACAATCTTCCCTTAATTCAGGAAACGATCCGCTTTATATTATTGACGGAATACCCATGGAGGCCTCATCGCTTTCTCAGTTAAACGGCTATGAGTCCCATGGGTTAAGTCCGCTCTCTTATATTAATCCCAATGACATTCAATCCATTGAAATTTTAAAAGATGCTTCTTCCACAGCGATTTATGGTTCCCGGGCCGCCAATGGCGTTGTGATCATCACTACTAAAAGCGGCAAGGCAGGAGCCCCCAAAATCAATTTAAACCTATATACCGGGGTCAGCACTATAACCAGGCACCTGGATGTATTAAATGCGACCGAGTGGCGATCAAATGTACTGGACGCCTATAAAAATCTGGACATCTATAACAATGCGTCTGTACCCACGGTCCCGCATTGGTCCGTTCTGGACTCGTTAAACCCCATGAATAATGGAGATGTTGACTGGCAGAGCGTCATGTACCGTACAGCACATCAAAACGAGGCGGACTTTTCTGTAACCGGCGGATCTGAAAAGGCCAAGTATGCTGTGAGTACCTCTGTTTTAGACCAGGACGGCATCTTTCTGGCATCCAACTACAAGAGAATCACTTCCAGGCTGAATACGGAGCTTCAGCTCACCCGTAATCTTAAAATCGGTTATAGCGTAAATTACGGTCATGAGGCGAATAACAGGATCAATGCCGGAGGAGACGGTAATAACAGCCTGGTACAGTCCATTGTCGTCAGACCGCCCACCTATGCGCTGAGCTATCCCGACGGATCTCCCATTAACTATTTTAACGGCAAAAGAAATCCGGTGGGACTGGCGCTCGAAGCGACCCATCTGAATACCACCAACAGAGTTATCGGCAGCCAGTACCTGGAATATCAGATTATGGACGGCCTGACGTTCAGGACCAGTATCGGTATTGACTTTACCTCCATGAAAGAAGATGATTTTTTGCCCAGCACGGTGGATTACCGGCCTGGCTATAATACCGGCGGGGTCAGGTCTATTTCCAATCTGACCTGGATCAATGAAAACTACTTTAGCTATAACAAGACCCTGAACAAGGTCCATCATCTGACGGCGCTGGCCGGTTTTAGCCAGCAGGCCTGGAAGCTGGAGACAACGGGACTGGACGGTATGTACTTTGCCAGCGACAATATCCGGACTTTAAACGGCGCCGGAACCATTTCTAACCAGGCCGTAAATACGACCGTTGAGCATGGACTGGTCTCTTATTACGGCAGGCTGGGCTATAGCTATATGAGCAAATATATTCTCCAGGCGAATATCAGGGCTGATGGTTCTTCCAGGTTTGGCAAGGATAACCGTTATGGATATTTCCCATCCATTTCAGCAGCCTGGCGTTTTTCAGATGAAGGTATTTTTAAGAACAGCCATTTCTTAAACGATGGTAAATTACGTTTCAGTGTCGGACAGACCGGTAATGAGGCCATCGGCAACTATATCTCACAGGGAGAATTCGCCATCGGTGCCAATTACCTGGACAACTCAGGAGCAGCTCCAACTGTAATGCCCAATGCAGGACTCACCTGGGAAACATCTACACAATATGACGCCGGGCTGGACCTGTCTTTGCTTGATAACAGGATATCCATCAGTGCAGATGCCTATATTAAAAATACGACCAATCTGCTGTTTGGGGTGCCGATACCGGAAACCACCGGTTTTGAGAGTATTACCCAGAATATAGGCAAAATTCAAAACAAGGGGTTTGAACTGGCCATTACAACCAATAACCTCAGAGGGGCATTTAAATGGAACTCGACATTTAATATTGGCATGAACAGAAATAAGATCAAAAGCCTGCCGCAGGAGGTGCTGACCAATGGGTATATTCAAAACGGCGCCTACCACATTTTACAGGTGGGTCAGCCCATCGGCGTTTTCTACGGCTATAAATTCCTGGGCGTTTACGCCCGGGATGAAGATAATACCAAACAAGTCAGAAACGCCTCCTCGAACGGAAAGATATATGCGGGGGGAGACCCAATCTGGGATGACTTAAATGGCGACGGTATTATTGATGCACGTGATCAACAGATCATCGGAAACGGCCAGCCTGACTATACAGGCGGCTTCATGAATGACTTTTCGTACAAAAATTTCTCCCTGAATGTATTTCTGCAGTTTGTGCATGGCAATGATATTTATAGTATGCTCAATCAGCTCAGAAATTCCACCGTGGCCTATAATAATGTTTCAAGAGACGCATTAAACAGATGGCGGGAGCAGGGAGATCAGACGGACCGTCCCCGTCCCATCTACAATGATCCATTGCAAACCGACAGCCGGGTATCTGATCGCTGGATAAGTGACGGGTCCTATTTGCGCCTGAAAAGCGTCCGCTTATCCTATGATATACCCCGTGACATCATACGGAAACTTAAGGTTCAGGGCGTAAAAATCTATGTCTCCGGTGAAAACCTGATCACCTGGACCCATTATACCGGATACGGACCTGATGTGAGTTCCTTTGGTGGTCTCAGAATCGGTATCGACGGAGGCTCCTATCCGCCAAGCAGGACTTTTATTTTCGGTCTAAATGTTCAACTTTAATATCAGTAACATGAAAACATATTTAATTAAAACGCTCCTGGTTATCGGCACCGCAGTGGTCTTTAGTTCCTGTGTAAAAAGCGTTCTGGATAAAAAGCCAGTGAGCAGTTTTTCAGGAGAAGACTTTTATAAGACACCGGCAGACGCTCAGGCCGGCATCTACGGTATTTACAATGCTGCCCAGTCTACTTTCAGGATTAATTTTGCCTATTGGGGCGAAGCCAGGGCAGACAATATAGAAACCACGCATTCAGGGGAAAGCATGCTGCTTGCCCAGAATAATCTGAATGAAACGCTCACCTCGGCCAACTGGGCCAATCTTTACGGTATGATCAGCCGTGCCAATTATGCGATCAAATACATACCGAATGCCTACCCGGGAGATGCAAACGGCGGCATCCAGCTCATTGCTCAGGCGCATGCCTTAAGGGCACTGGCCTACTTTTACCTGGTCCGCATATGGGGAGATGTTCCGCTCATTACAGAGCCCTATACCAGTGTACAGCAGGACATCTTTGTCAAAAGAGATGATAAAGAAAAAGTACTGGATCAGATCCAGGCAGATTTAGTCTTTGCAGCGCAGAACTGCGTGGACCGGTTTAATAATGATAATGACAGGATCATGTTTACGAAGGGCGCTGCCAATGCGTTACTGACAGAGGTCTATATGTGGCGAGGGAAATACGACCAGGCACTGGAAACCTCTGAGAAAGTGCTGAGTAACAGCCTTTACGTTTTAGCTTCCGGAATGGATAACTGGGCTAAGATCTTTACAGCAGGCTACTCCTCAGAAAGTATTTTTGAAGTAGGCTATAATGAGACACAGACCAATTCACTCAGGGTTTTATACTTTTTAGGCTCTGATGCAACTTTCACGCCTTCGGCCCGGTTCAGGGCTTCCTTTGAACCAGGTGATCTCAGGAAATCTTACATTTATGATACGACCATCGCGCAACCCAAAGGCCTCTGGAAGTTTTTGGGCAAAGGCTTAAGTGATGAGGACGCTTCCTCCTCCTCTCAGGATATTGTACTTATACGCCTCGCTGATATCATGCTGCTGCGGGCGGAGGCCTTGACCAGTAAAGGAGGATCGGAAAATATTACAGAGGCGCTGTCGCTACTCAATGCCATCCGGACAAGGGCAGGACTTAAGCCTTTTGAAAGCCAGGCGGAGGCAGCCGCCAGGTACGGTGATCTGGAGTCGGCCATCCTGCATGAACGTTCCATTGAACTATGTTTTGAGGGACAAAGGTGGTTTGACCTGGTAAGGACCGGCAAAGCCATTGCCACGATGAAGCCAATTAATGGGCTGAGTGATCCGGGCAATCTGTTATGGCCGCTGGCACAGAGTGTCCGCAATAAGAACCCGAATCTGATTCAAAATGATTATTATAATTAATAAGATTACCATGAATACATATAAAAGGTTTAAATACAGAAGCGCTGCTTTTTGCCTCGTGACTGTTTATGTTGTCTTCGGTTTACTGGTGTCCGGATGTGAAAAGCAGCCGAATTATAAATACATCCATGACAATAGCGATGGACATTTGGGTATGTCTGCCTGGGCCTTTATACAGCAAAATGACTCTTTATCATTAATGAAAGAAGCCGTACTTGCTGCCGGACTCAGTGATATTTATGATGGAGAGACGGTTCATACGTTCATTATTCCGACCAATGCCGCTTTGCGTAGTTATCTGACAGCCAATAATTATGCAACACTGGCCAGTGTACCGGTCCCCATACTCAGAAATACACTGCTGTATCATATTGTGGATGCAAAAGTGCTGTTTTCCGATACGGCACTTTCCAGAAACGACAATCCCATCGCCTATCCGACGGAGAATGGCCAGCAGATGCTGCTTTCCCACAATGCAAATTACCAGGGGCTGGTTAACCAAGGCACAAATAAGAGCTGGACGATCGCAGAGTCCAATCTCCGGCCAACCAATGGCGTTATTCATATTGTGCCAGATGTCGTTTATTATTCCGCCATCACCGCTCCCTCCAAACCAAATGCATCTATTGAAAGCGATACGGCTTATGCTATCCAGGATGCCTATGTCAACGGCGGCAGCTTCGCAACCACTAACTTTGGCAAGGACCCGCTCATAAAAGTAAAAAATGTGGATGGCAGTGGAGACTACGACAGAAAAACCTACCTGATGTATGACCTGAACGATATCGCTAAAAAAGGCAAGCTCAGAAAGGCGACAGTGGAAGTAGGGGTTAACTTTACCGCAGCACTGGGACTCAAATTAATGCTTTATACCGTTCCCGGTACAGATTGGTCTGAAAATTCTATCAACTGGAATAATGCACCTGCTGCCGGAAATGAAATTTCCCGTATCACCTCCACGAAAGTAAGCGAATTTGTATGGGACTGTACGGATTACATTGAACCGTTGCTGGAAGACCCTGAGAAAATATCCCTTATGATCACTGCAGAAGCGGGGGGCAATGAAACCGATGACCTGATATCCAAAGAGAATAGCCTGGGCAATCCGCCAAGGCTGGTCGTCACGCTTTCCTCTGGCAACAGTCAGCTTGCCATGGGGGTGAATAAGGGACTTACAGTAGAAAAAGGAGGCGTAGCACTTTTGACCCCGGAAGTACTTGAAATGGAGGGAGCTGCACATGCGGATATCAGCTATACAGTAAGCACCGCTCCACAGCATGGGTGGCTGGTGACCGGTACCACCATTCTCAAGGCGGGAGCCAAGTTTTCCCAGCTGGATATAGACGGCGGTAACATTGTATATGTCAGCGACGGCACGATGACTGGTGCGGATAAATTTACAGTCTCTGTCAGCGACCCGGATGGTGGCAGTATTGACCCATTTGACTTTGTGATCAAAGTCAACTAGCGGTTTATAGATACTCTTGTAGGTAATGAATAAGCGTATATAATTTAATTTGCAAATAACACAGTAACGGAATTTTTATGAAAGAGGCCGAACAGAGCACACTTGATATACAGGTTTTTGACCGCAGGGAGGATATGGGCGCTGCCGCAGGTGCGGCGGTGGAAGCAACCATAGAAAGGCTACTTACAAAAAAGCGGGAGATCCGGATGATTTTTGCCGCTGCGCCCTCCCAGGTAGAACTATTGGCCTATCTCAGGAAGTCTTCAAAGATCGACTGGAGTCGTATAGTCGCCTTTCATATGGATGAATATATCGGGCTGCCCCAAAACGCCCCGCAGTCCTTTGGAAACTTCCTGAGTGCGCACCTGTTTGATAAGGTGTGTTTTAAAGAGGTTCATTTGATGGATACGGCAGGGGATTCGGATACGATAGGTCAGAAAGCCGGCCGTTACGGCGGGTTACTCACAGCTGCTCCAATAGATATCGTATGCCTGGGGATCGGAGAGAACGGACATATAGCCTTTAATGATCCGCCGGTAGCCGACTTTAATGATCCCGAAGTTATTAAGACCGTATTGCTTGACAATGCATGCAGGCAGCAACAGGTGAATGACGGCATGTTTCCCGCGCTGGAAGAAGTGCCGCAAAAGGCTTTAACACTGACCATTCCTGCCCTGCTAAAAGGGGAGCACTTATTTTGCGTGGTTCCAGGCACCTCGAAACAAAGGGCCGTTTATAATACAATGTATGCACCCGTGGCAGAAGCTTGTCCCGCGACGATTCTGAGAAGGCATCCCAGGTGTAAGTTTTATTTTGATAAAGCTGCGTACAGTCTGGTGAAGCCTTGAGCAGTCTTTTGTTTTTTCTGTGGCCTGATTATATAAATGATTCAATGCTGATTAACCGAAAATACTATGATCTTTAAAAAAACTATTGCCCGTATAATTATGGTCGTCGCAGCGGCCGGCAGTCTGGTCTTTTGCAGTGATTTAAAGGCGCAGCCGTCAAAACAGGAAAGTGGATTTGCAATGAAAGGCTTCTATCTGGATCTCAGGAACGAAGTCATGACCACGCAGGCGCTACAGCGTTTTGCCAGGGAAATAGCAGATATGGGGATGAACACACTCGTAATGGAGTATGAAGCGACCTATCCCTATCAGAATAACGCGACGATCTCTAATGAAGTGGCGTATTCCAGGCAGGAAATAAAAGCATTTATCAGCTACTGTAGTTCCATTGGTGTGGAAGTCATCCCGGTGCAGGAATGTTTCGGGCATGTACAGTATATACTGCGTCACGACAGGTATAATCACCTGAGTGAAGATCCAAAGGATCTTTCCCAGGTCTGCCCACTAAAAGCCGAGGGGGATAGCTTGCTTTTTCAGGATCTGTTCGCAGATATGGCTGCAATGCATCCCTCCAGATATATTCATATCGGAGGAGATGAAACAACGCTGCTGGGGCATGATGAAGCCTGTAAGGCGATGGTGGACAGGGAAGGCAAGTCCAGGCTTTTTGTAACCTACATGACGATGATGAGCGAAATGGTGCTTAAGATGGGCAAGATACCTGTCATGTGGGCGGACATGCTGTTGAAGTATCCGGAAGCGGCCGACTTACTCCCCAAAGAAACCATCTTGCTGGACTGGAACTATGGCTGGAAACCCAATCACTTCGGCGATATTGCCAACCTGCAAAAAAAGGGCTTTATCTTTTGGGGGGCGGCTTCTCTCAGAAGCCATCCTGACAACTGGTATGTTACGGACTGGATGACCCATTTTAATAATCAACGCGACTTTATTCCTTATGCACGTAACTCGGGTTATCAGACTATGCTGATGACTTCCTGGTCCACATCCGGGCTCTATAGTTTTACCTGGGACGTGGGTAATGATGTGCAGGATATGGAGCCTATCAGAAATAACTATCCCTTATCGGGCTTTAGGATCCTGATAGCCTCTTATGCCGAAGCCTTAAAACAAACGGCGCCTATTGACGCCAGGGCCTTTGTGATAGCGTATGCCGGGAGCAGATTTGGTTTAAGTGCAACTGACGGGGCGCTGCTCTGGAAGACCTTTAGCCTGGTTCCTGAACTACTGGTACACGGTAAACCGGCCAAAAGCAAGGATATCGCTGCTATGCTCCGTCAGAACGAAGAGGGAATCAGGATTTTGCAGCGCCTGAAGCCCACTGCGCACCTGTCAGAATTTGCACATTTTAGGTTAATGGCTGATTTACGGCAGTACTATCTGTCCTTTAAACAAACATTGGCGGCCTATAATGCGGTTGATTTTAACAGGGCAAAGGCGGGTCAATTACTGCAAAAGGTTCAGCGCTTACTGGAGCAGTCAAAACAGCTGGACAGCCGGTTTACAGCTTTAAATAAAGACTTTTTAAAAGCCTCTGAAATCGCGAAGCAAAATGCCGTCCGCAACAGACCCGTTATACAACTGTACCAGAGATTAAAAAATTTGAATCAGCATCCTAAAAATTAATATGGAACTTATTGGCAGAGATTATCAAGACGGGGAAAATATCCGGATAGTAATAAAAAATGGAGTGATTGAATGTGTATACCCTCATACGACCGAAAAAATCCTTCCTTATATAGCCCCGGGGCTGGTTGATTTGCAGTTAAACGGTTATCAGGGGGTGGATTTAAACGGGCCAGCCCTGGTTCCCGAAGACGTCCGCCAGATGGTGCGTACGCTCTGGGAGCAGGGAGTGACTTCGTTTTTCCCTACAGTGATCACAAATGCTACCGAAATGATCTCTGGCAGTCTGCGGGTAATAGCAGCTGCCTGCGACAGGTTCCCGGAAGTGGCCGCGGCCGTGCCAGGAATCCACCTGGAGGGGCCGTTTATCTCAAAAGAAGACGGGCCGAGGGGAGCACATAAAACAGTTTTTGTAAAAGCGCCGGATTGGGATCTGCTCATGTCCTGGCAGCAGGATGCTGGCAACCGGATAAAACTGATTACGCTGTCTCCGGAATGGCCTGACTCAAATGTCTTTATAGAAAAATGCGTTCGCGCTGGAATAAAGGTTGCGGTCGGGCATACGGCTGCAAGCCGGGAACAGATCAGAAAAGGTACCGCTGCAGGAATGACGCTGTCCACCCACCTGGGCAATGGCTGTCATCAGGTATTACCGCGGTACCCGAATTATATCTGGAACCAGCTGGCAACAGATCAGCTGTGGTCCAGCCTGATTGCAGACGGAATTCATCTGCCGGAAGATGTGCTGAGGGTCTTTTTAAAAGTAAAGCCGGATACCAGTTTTCTGGTCAGTGATGCAACCCATCTGGCGGGGATGCCACCGGGTTGTTACAGGACACATATCGGATCTGAGGTCGTGCTGGAAGAAGCAGGGAGGTTATACATGAAAGATTCGCCGGGTCATCTGGCTGGATCCGCTAAATCCCTCGTGTGGTGTGTCTCCCATTTAGTTCGCACTGGAATCCTTAGCCTGGCCCAGGCGTGGGATCTTGCTTCTCTTAAACCTCTGGCCTTTTTGGATGACAGACAGATATGTCCGTTTGAAGCCGGACGTCCGGCGGATTTAGTGTTGTTTCAGCAGACGGCAAATGGGATACAAGTAACTGAAACCATTAAATCAGGGAAACCAGTCTTTACCTTAAATAATATCTAATGAGAAAAATCAGTTATCTTATCGTAGCCTTTTGCCTGGTGAGCCTTCCGCTGTTATATGGCTGCAGTAAGGCCGGTAACCGGAATGACATGAAGATCCAGCCAGGAGACCGGGTAATTCAATTTGCCGGTTATGAGTGGAACGTCCGCTCAAGCGGCGCACTTCAACAGGGGCCGGGGCCTAACAACTTTTCCGATGGCCAAGAGAATGTCTGGGTCGATGACGCAGGCAGACTGCATCTGAAAATCACGCAGAAAAACGGCATCTGGTATTGCGCTGAGGTAACGCTGAGAAAAGTATACGGCTATGGTCATTATGCCATCCAGGTAGACAGTCCGTTGGAAGGGCTGGACAGAAACACCGTAGGTTCATTATTTTTATATAAAAACGATAGCCAGGAAATCGATATTGAGTTTTCTAAATGGGGTATAGCAAATAATGATAACGCGCAGTTTGTTGTGCAGCCGGGAGACAAAAGCGGCAATAAGCAAAGGTTTCAATTTGCAGACAAGCAGTCCAGTTCGGTTCATATGATCGACTGGCAAAAGGCTGCTGTTCATTTTGAGTCCTATAACGGCACAATTGCTGATACTTCTGAAGCCGGAAACCATGTTGCTTCCTGGATTTACCAGGGCGAGGATAATCCTTCTGTTCAGGATATGCAGGTAAAACTTAATTTATGGTTGTTTAAAGGCATGGCGCCTTCTGATCAAAAGCCGCAGGAACTGGTAATAAGCGGATTCAAAATATTTTAAACAAGAAAATAGCCTGTTCATTTATTAAAAATCAGAATAAGTCGCGGGATGTAAGAAAAGTATATCTGCTTTAGATACATTATGTTGGTACTTGGGTTTACTCAGAAGTGCTTTCCATTGCGGATCTGCATTAAAGAGCTTCCAGTGTGCTTCGCGATCGGCTCTGTTATTAAAGGCAGTTAAGTACATTAGATTGGGCATGTGCGAGCCAGCCAGGACTTCGGCGTAAAAAACCGCATTAAAACCAAGTCGTTTAAAAATTGCAACTTCGTTCCCAGTATTGAACATATTGACCTTGCTTTCATTATATTTCTCAGTTGGGCTCTCATAATTACGTAATTCATAAACACGTTCGGCTTTAGGTGCCTTTAACTGGGGAATTGCGGGCGCAGGCATTCGCGGAAAGGCAGATAATAAAATTGTTTCCTGTCTCAGGTAGGGAATATTATCGTACTGAGCATCTATCACATCTCTTCCATCAAGGAGATATTGCTGATCCTGCATTAATCTGGTCGCAGTAGTCTCAATTTGTTCGAATGAAGAGTAGGGAATCAAAACATATAGCAGGGTGTCACCGACTGCCGTTTTCAATGGCTTAAAAACACCCACTTCCTTAATTCCTGCACGGTGCAGTGCAGGCAGGTACGCATGCTCAAGATAGCGGTCCATGCGCCCTTGCTGTGCGGCGTTTGCGAGGTGGTATATCTTTAGCTGGTAATAATAGCCCGGTACGCCTTTCGCTTCGGCCTTGGCTGTTGACATCAGCAATAAAGTAACGAGGATTAAGTTGAACCATTGAAAGTTAAAAATAGATTTGAATCGCATTTTGCTGTTTTATAGCGTAAAGCTAATTTATTTTGCTCCAGCAAATCGTTAACAGAATTGTAATCGGAGTGCTATTTATTTACTGGATTAAAAACCCAAAGGTTATCAGAGCTTGGTTGACTGGTTAATGGTAACTACTCTCTGAAAAACAATGTTTTCTCCTATTTACAGGGCCACGAAGCACGGCGGGTTAATCGTTTTACGTAAAGCTGTCTATTCTTAATAGTTTTTCAAGGATTTTAATTGTTTTACAGAAAAACGGACAAATAAGACAGCAAAGGAAATTTATTGAGTTCTCGCTGATACCCGGTAGTACTTACGTTTTGACACTAAACTCTACCAATTGGGCGGGTATGTATTTACCCAATGGAATCCTCTGGATGGCAGCGAGTAGTCTTTCATTGATTTTCTGGTCGAAATAATCTCCAGCGGCTCCCTGTGAAGCGTACCGTGAAAAAGCACTGTATCTTTAATGATTTGGTAGCTAAGTGTGTCCATTTCGGTAAAGCCCTTGCTTTGAAGGCTGAATATTTTCCGGGTTGTATCAATTTTAGCGTTGAACCAGGTTTTATCGCCCTTATTATTCTGAACTGCAACGTAACCCGGATAATCAACCAGTATCTTCGACCAGCTCGTGGTGTCTTTCGCAACACCGTAGGAAACGGTTGTATCACCTTTTAAAATAAAGAAATGGACATTATAAGCCCCCGCCATTGGTGCTGGACTGGGTTTCAGCGTTGGCCAGAGGCCAGAAATATTGGAATAGAAAATATAGCCGATCAGCAGTATTTTAACCCCACGCAGCAGTATAAGCACCCATTTTTTCTTGGTGTGGAGACGGTTATAACTTAGATGAACTGATTGATGCCGGAAGAAAAATAGATACAGCTTCTTCAAATCAAAGCTTAATATAAACAGACAGAGCAGGACGATATGGGTGGAAAATATCTTCACCGGTACATCGTAATTGTAATTAAGCAAAGCCACATTTGTCATAACAGTCAACGAGAAAAGCGCGCCAAGCGTCTGTGTCTTTCTGAATAATAATAGAAGGCCGCCTGTGCATTCCAGTACACCCGAAATGAAAGTATAAGACCTGGAGGCGCCCATAAATGCCCATACCATGCCCATAGGAGACATATCACCTACCTTTTGCTCCAAACGTCCATAGCCATTTGGAGGGAACTGACCATTGAAGACCTTCGCAAATCCATAACTCAGCATTGTAAAGGCTACGTAATACCTGGCTATAACAATTGTAAACAGGTAAAGTTGCCTGTAGGACGCCCGGCGGCGGTCAGCAATAAGCACGACAATAGCCGCCAGACCGCTAAGCAGCACACATTCCAGCGTCAGAACATAGTCATATAATGTGTCGCCACTACCAGTGTTTTTTATTTTTGACACATTATCTAAATGCAGAAACATTTTGCTAAACCAGACGGTGAACTTTTCTATAAACGCAAAAGGCCAGCCAAACTGGGAAGTCAGGATAAAAATGAAGACATAAATAACGGTCCAAAGTTGCAGAAACTTTATCCAGGAAGGCTGATTTTGTAAAGTTGTTTCCCTTTCCATATTATACGCGGTAGTTTGATATAACTAAAGATACGGAATTATTTGATATACAGCCAAATATGTTGTTTATAAAAAATAGGTCAGCATAACAGTCTTGAATGAAGCCGGGTTGCTCCTGATCTTACAATTGAGATGACAGCCCCTGGATAAAAATAGTTTTTTGGTGTGGATTTCCCTTTGCCGTAAATTGTCTTTTTGCTATTTTTCGCCTATTTTGTGCTATCTTTTATAAATTATGGTCAATAACAAATATCTGATATTGAGGGTACTGATGATCGCGTTATGCGGAAGTACTATGTCTACCGTTCACGGCCAAAAAACATCGCCCAAAACAGCCACGCGGTTTCTGGCATACCTTAATTATTACCGGTCTCAGCAGTTAGCACCTATGCTGGCGGACAATTTCCGGTTGCGTAGAACCTACTCAGACCTTACGCAAGATAAGGCCGCTTTTCTCGATAAGTATATTCCACAGTCTAAGGCCTATAACGGGAAGTTCATGGTTTTAGACAGACAGGAGCATGCAGATACGACCGTTTTCTTTGTGGAGGATCATAGCGACTACCTGAAAAGGCTGGATATTAGTAGTCCCAAATGGTATCTTAAGGTAATCCTTAACGCAGAGGGGCTGGTGGAAAGCATGATTATTGATACAGCGGCTGGTTACAGTCAGTATCAGCAAGCGTTGAAAGAAAAAAGCAAGCTGTAAAAGCATTCAGCAAAATAAACAGCAATCATTACATTCGAGCGTGGCTTCCGGAAATGAGGAGGGATAGATATATTAATGGAGATTTAATATGTGGCAGTTTTGACAATAATTAATTAAATTACATCAATTGCCCCTTTATTACTCATAAATTATTAACCAATGACCACATTTTTTCGGAACCTGGCCATGCCCATCATTTTGCTGGTTGCAAGCGGTGTGACTGCTTTTGCCCGGCCTGCAGTATATAATGTAAAAGATTATGGCGCAAAGGCGGACGGCAGAAGCCTGGATACAAAAGCCATTGATAAAGCCATTACCGCCGCCAGTGCGGCAGGTGGCGGCACCATATTTTTTCCCGCAGGGGATTATCTGGCCGTGACGATTCACCTTAAAAGCAATGTGGGACTCTATCTTGATCATGGCGCAACCATCATTGCCGCAACGCCGACTGAAGGCGTGCAATATGATTCACCGGAAAAAAGTATAAACAGCATTTACCAGGATTATGGACACAGTTATTTTCATAATAGTTTGATTGTTGGTGAAAATCTCCACGACATCTCCATTACCGGTCCCGGACGTATCTGGGGCAAAGGTCTACTGCGACAAGAAGCAAAAAGCGACCAGCGTGACGGCTACGGCAATAAAACAATTGCTTTAAAACTTTGCCGTAATGTAATACTAAAAGACTTTACCGTTGCCCACGGCGGCTGGTTTTGCTTTTTACTGACCGGTGTAGATAATTTGACCATGGATAATTTGAAGATGGATACCAATAGAGATGGCATAGATCTGATATCCAGTAAAAATGTCCATATTACGAATTGCAGTGTCAATTCACCTAATGATGACGGCATTGTATTAAAGAGCGATTTTGCATTGAACCACCCCAGGTCCCTGGAGAATGTAACGATCTCAGATTGCACCGTTTCTGGCTACAAGGAAGGTTCTTTCCTAGATGGTACCTATATTAAGGATCGTAAAGCGCCAACCGGGCGTATTAAAATTGGCACCGAATCCAACGGAGGATTTAAGAATATTGCGATCACCAACTGTACTTTTGATTATTGCCGTGGGCTGGCCCTGGAAACTGTAGATGGAGCGGCGCTCGAGGATATTACCATTAGTAATATTACAATGCGGGACATTTGTAATGCACCGCTGTTCATAAGGCTTGGTGCCCGTATGCGGGGCCCCAAGGATTTTCCTTACAGTCAGTTACGCCGGATACTCATTAGTAATATCATTGCCTACAATGTTACGTCCGATCAGGGCGCTATTATCAGCGGCATACCGGGACATGACATTGAAGATTTGACTTTAAGCAATATAAATATCTATTTTAAAGGAGGTGGCACCAAATCGCAGGCTGCGAATCAAGTTCCGGCCGAGATTAAAAGCTATCCGGAACCTGAGCGGTTTGGCATCACACCGTCCTATGGTTTTTTTATCAGAAACGTCAAAGGCCTTAGAATGAATGATATCTCCGTTCATTTTTTGAAAGATGACCTTAGACCAGCCTTTGTACTGGACAGCGTGGAGGCCGCTTCCCTTTACAATATTAACGCACAAAAGGTGAAAGACCCTTCCGTCTTTACATTTGCCCTGAGAAGTGTAAAGGATTTTAGTCTGGGTAACAGCGAACCCTTAGGCGATATAAAACTATCTAATGTGATGAGTAAGGAGTTGTAGATCCTTTTGCATTAAGGCCGGTTCCTTGAATATCTGCCAGATCTGTTTTCTTTTTCCTTTACCCGTTTATTGGTCAGTTGAAAGCCTGCCTCCATTTTTCTGCCCATTTTTTTTGCCGTCCCAATTGAAATTTTCTTGGGCTCAGGGACGCCCGATTGTAAGTTAAGATGCTATCGTATCAAAATTGTGAACGGCAATACTATTGAGGGCTTTATTTATTGCTGCTTCCTGCATCTGCGGGGCAGCCGTCCCTTCTATACGAAAAGCCGTGACATCTTTAATGCCAATAAACGCTAAGAAATGTCTGACATAAGGGGTGGCGAAATCCAGCGGCCGCATGCTATCCGTATCAAAAACGCCAGCCGAACCTACGGCGATGTATGCCTTTTTATTTTTTAATAATCCTTCTGATCCATTTTGTGAATAACTGAAGGTTACTTTTGCTCTCGCAATATGGTCAAAATAGGCTTTTAATCCAGAGCTAATAGAGAAATTATACATCGGGACGCCAATAACAACGATGTCAGCCTCCTGCAATTCCGCGATCGCTTCATCTGATTTTTCGATTGCGATAGCCTGCTGCGGTGTGCGATCTTCTTCCGGTGTGAAAAAACTTGCAATCTGGATTTCTTCCAGATGTGGATAGGGATGATCCGCAAGAATGCGCTCCTTGATGACGGTATCCGGATCTGTAATTTTAATTCTGTCAATTATTGCATTGCCTAACTTTCGAGTGAATGAGTGTTCGCCTCTTGGGCTTGCAACGATGTGAAGTACTTTTGTCATTATTTATAATTTTATAATGCAAAATTATCTATCTTCACTTTACAAAAGTATGTACTGTACTTTTGTAAAGGACTAAACATTTGTAAAGCGACAACATAATCAATAAGTTATGAGAAAGATTTCAGATATGAAAAGCATTAGTGATTGTTCGGCTAACTATGTATTGGCGGTGAATGACACCATAAACGTTATACACGGGAAATGGAAAATGGCCATAATATCGTCCTTGTTTTTTGGCAAGAAACGATATAGTGAGATGGAAAAGGAAATTCCAAAGATAAACTCCCGGATGCTATCTAAGGAATTAAGAGATTTAGAGGTAAATGGTATGGTTAAAAGAACCGTATATGATACTGTTCCAGTTAGTGTAGCGTATGAATTAACGAAGTCTGGACACGCTTTCCGTAAAGTTGTAGACGTAATGCTAGAGTGGGGGCTGGAACACAGGCATAGTACGATGGGTAAAAAGTGAATGGGCTTATTCACTTCTGCCTTTGATGAGTCTTGAGTTTTATATGCAGGTGTTCGCCGGACTTAACGCAGTATGCCCCCAAATGGGTATATGACTTCCGCCTATTATTACATTTCAACATTTTTTGTCATTTTGTCAAAAAAGATTATTTTTGCCTCTGAATTTAGAATCAGCATGACTATAAGCCTACCAAAAGATGAAATAATCCAACAGGATATTTTGCAAGCGGCATCACAGCTATTCCAGAAGTATGGGCTGAACAAAGTGACGATGGATGATATTGCAAGGGCTGTCGGAAAAGGCAGAAGCTCTCTTTATTACTACTATAAGAATAGGGAAGAGATCTTTGATGCGGTGATGATAGCTTTTATTCAGGAGATTAGCCGTGAAATATCAGAGGCGGTCCGGCTTGCTTCAACGCTTGAAGAGAAGTTGGAGGGCTTTTGCTGGGTAAAATTAAAGACTTCAAAGCAGAGGCATTCTTTTTTCAGGGCCCTGGAAAGTGGCATGGGCGCAGAGGAGATATCAAAACATACTACGGCAATGACTGCATTTCATTTTCAGCTGATGCAACAGGAATCTGTTATTCTAAAAAGGGCTATTGAAGATGCAGTTAAATCTGGTGAAATAACGCAGAAGAGTAAAAAGGAGATTGATATACATATTTTTATATTGCTAAGCAGTATCAGAGGGATAAAAAGAGAAGCATTGCTGAATGATAAATTTACAGAGATGAAAAAAACCGTCGCTACGTTGTGTAAAATGATGGTTCAAAACCTTAAGTGATTTTTTTTAGACTTATTTCGACATTTTAACAAATAATGTCAAATTGCAATTACCCGGCAATAAAAAATAGAAGATTGGCACAAAAAATAAATACATTCAAGGCATTTAGAAGCCGCAATTACACGCTATATTTTGTCGGACGGTCGGTCTCTCAATTTGGTACATGGATGCAAAGAACGGCTGTAGTATGGGTAATTTACACAATGACCCATTCCGCGTTTATGTTGGGTGTAACTATTTTTGCTGAGCAGTTTCCGTCATTTATCCTGTCGCTGCTTGGAGGAATTGCCTCTGATAGGTATGACAGGTATAAGATTGTAAAAATAACCCAGATTGCATCCATGGTGCAGGCTACCGTACTAGCTGTCCTCATGATCACTGGCACCCAGGCCGTCTGGTCAATTTTGGTGCTCAGCGTTTTGCTGGGTATTATCAACGCTTTTGATGTTCCCGCAAGACAGGCGCTTATTCATGAGGTGCTTTACGAGGAGGCTGATTTACCAAACGCACTTTCCCTGAATTCGGCTATGGCCAGCCTGGCCAGGCTGGCTGGACCGGCCCTTGCCGGTATTATCTTACAGAAACTGGGAGCCGGCACATGCTTTCTGTTAAATGCAGCCAGTTTTGGCACTGTCATTATTTCTCTCGCTTTGATGAAGCTCCCGCCGTCAAGAATTTATCAAAAGAAAAACAAGGTTTCCACGGAGCTTAAAGATGGTTTTGTCTATCTTAAAAAGAGACAAGATCTGGCGCTTATTATAACCATACTGGCGCTTACGAGTCTGCTGGTGTTACCATATGATACCTTATTGCCTTTATTTGCGAAGATTGTATTCAAGGGGAACGCCGCCACTTTTGGCTATATAACCAGTTTTATAGGACTGGGTGCCGTTGGTGGTACCATATTTCTCGCTTCGCTCAAGCCTGCAACCAATTTAAAAAGAATCTTGATTATCACGATAATCAGCCTTGGAATCGGGCTGATATTCTTTTCACAAATTCAAAATTTTTGGTGGGCGATGCCTTTTGCTGTGATAATCGGTTTCGGATCTGTAGCGCAGGGAACAATATCAAATACGATTATTCAGATGGAAACGTCGGCCAAGATGCGCGGTAGAATTATTAGTATTATGATAATGGCTATGTTCGGTATGCTTCCATTGGGCAGTCTGGTAGTAGGTGCAGTCACACAGGTGATCGGAGCTCCTAATACGATTCTTGGCCAGGGAATCCTGGCGCTTGTTTTAGCCTTTTACTTTAGAAATATATTGAGTGGAAAAAGGCAGCCTGCTCAAAAAATTACTTCCGATGAGACAAAAGAAGTCATTTTGGAAAATATATAAACCAATTTTAATTCAAATCAAAAATACAGAAAATGAATCAGCAAAGTAATACTGCACTTTTGGTAATGGACATGCAGTCGGTCATCGTAGATATGCTTGATGAAGCGGAGCCACTAATAGAAAAAGTCGCCCAGGCTATCAGCAAAGCCCGCGCAAAAGCAATTCCCGTCTTTTTTATTCGGGTAGGCTTTAGAAACGGATCTCCTGAAATCAGTCCGAACAATAAAGGATTCTCATCGTACAAAACACATTTTGACCAGCTGGGAGAGAAGTGGAAAGAGATTCATCCTGCAATAAAGCCATCTGACACCGACATTGTTATTAACAAACGTCGTGTTAGCGCCTTTAGAGGTAGTGATCTGGAGGTACTTTTAAAGGGACTGCAAGTTGGACACATCGTACTTACTGGTATTGCTACGAGCGGTGTTGTATTGTCAACACTGCGGGAAGCAGCTGACAAGGACTATCAGATTACCGTATTGTCCGATTGTTGCGCGGACCGGGATGAGGAAGTCCATCGGATATTGACCACAAAAATATTCCCTTCCCAGTCAACAGTGACAACAGTGAATGAATGGGAATAAAAATATCAAAGCAATCGGTACTTTTATAGGGAAGTTAAAAAATCGGTATTGTTCGGTTAAAAATGACAAAGAGTAGCCTGTGCCTATGTCTGTACAAGGGTTACAGATGAAAAATCACCTGTTAGCATAAAGAGTGTGCTGCGTTCTCATCAGAAAGCCGATACTCAGGACTCCAGTGTTTTTTTTGCGTAGGCTACACATTTTTTGACTTCTTTCACAGCGTCTGAGCCAGCGGGAATAGAGTACTCTAATTCAATCGTAGCCGGGAATTTGTATTTGTTATTTTTTAGAAGATCAAGAATCTCTTTGATGGGCGTATCGCCCTGTCCCCATGGAAGATTGTCGCCTCCATCGGCTTTCGTTTTCCGGTCCTTGATATGAAGAGAGGTAATGCGGTCATGTTTGTTTTGAATCAGGGCCAACAGGGATTGTGCAGTGTTAGCGCCGCCAGAGGCAATATAATGTCCGCAGTCCAGGTTGATGGTGTTATTAGGAGATTGCGCGAGGGCAGTATCCCAAACGGTGTCCGTTGCCTGCAGATGAGCATGGTACCCGATCTGAACACCGTGTTTCTCGGCCAGTTTCCCTAAGCGCAGGGTCTGTTCCGGCTCCTTTGGCAGTTCGGTGGTCGTGGTCGGTGCGCCCAACGCTTTTGTCGCCCGCAGTGCATAAGAAATCTCCTCATCCGTATTGCCAGTACCCAAAGCGTCAGGTTTAAAGGCATAGATACTTACACCTGCGTTATGAAACATGCGCCGGACTTCCTTAAACTTTTCCATAGTGGCAGATGCCCGCCATGCAGCGATCTTTGATTTATCAGCGGGCAGGCCGGCAAATTTTTCAACGGCATGCCCTTTGAGTTCAACGGCATTGATCCCGCTATCAATTATATATTTGAGTATTTGATGGATTTCATCTTCCATACTTCGGTAGGAATAGGTTGTTACACCTATCTGAACACCATGGAACTTAGAATTGGGCTGATTTGGTAAAAACAAAGATCCTGCACGTAGCGAGTGGCCGGCGGCGATAATTGCAAGCGATGCCAGGGCGCCCTTTTTGAGAAATTCAGAACGGGAGATGACTGTATTTGGTAAACTTTTATTTTCCTGCATTTGACACCCGATTTTTGTTTGCATGATAACTTCTTTTGAAAAGGTATTTATGCTAAGTTAATTAAAATGGCTCACCCGACCTGTTTTAGGTTAGATAATAACAGAAAATACCTCCATTTGAACCGCTGTTTTCTATTTTACAAGAAGCTTAATCGGCTGTTTTATCAAAAACGTGTAATTTTGGGAAAATTTGCCATAAAAGTAATAGTATGTTACTTGAATTTTCAATCGGTAATTTCCTCTCGTTCAAAAAGAAGACGACACTCAGTTTAGCCGCTACTTCCATAAAGGAGCATAGCGATACCAATATATTTGCTACGAAACGCCATGATTTGCTGAAAGGAGCGGTGATTTATGGAGCTAATGCGAGCGGCAAAAGCAATTTTATTCGTGCCATGTCAACGATGCGACGAATGGTGTTATTGTCTTTTGACAAGTCCTCCACGGATGAACTCGATATTACGCCTTTTCTATTCAGTACGGAAACAGAGAAATCGCCCTCTTTTTTTGAGACCGTTTTTATTCTCAATGATATTCGCTATCGGTATGGTTTTGAGGCGGATGACAAGAAAATACATTCGGAATGGCTCTTTGAAGCCGTTAAGATTGCGGAAAGGCCTTTGTTCATCAGGGACGAAGAGGGTATCGAAGTGACCTCGACTTTTCCTGAAGGTAAAGATCTGGAGGGACGCACCAGGGAGAACGCTCTGTTTCTTGCGGTGGTAGACCAGTTTAATGGTGCAATAGCGAAAAGTATCATGAGCTGGTTCAATAATTTTATTACAATTTCCGGATTAAGGTATGAAGGACACAAAGCGGTTACCTTTGAGATGCTGGAAAACAAGCAGACAAGCGGCAGATTATTGGATTTCTATAAAAAACTGGATTTAGGATTTGACGATATCACTATCAGCAAGGAAGATTTTGATCCTAAGGAGTTGCCTGGAGACATGCCGGAAGCACTCTTAAAACAGCTGGTAACGGATTTGGAAGGATCATTTAAATTGGATATTCAGACCAGCCATAAAAAATATGATGCCAAAGAAAATGTGGTCGGCAAGGTAGAATTTGATATGCGTAGTCAGGAGTCAGCCGGAACGAATAAGATTTTTAATATCTCAGGACCTATATTCAAAGTATTAAGCGATGGTGGCGTATTAGTGGTCGATGAACTGGATGCCAGTTTACATCCCTTACTAACACTGGCGGTTACTAAGCTCTTCCATTCTAAAGAGTTTAATCAAAAAAATGCCCAGCTCATTTTTGCGACGCATGCTACCAACCTGTTATGCTATGGCAACTATCGTAGAGATCAAATCTATTTTATAGAAAAGGATAAGTATGGCGCTTCTGATATGTACTCTTTGGTTGAATATAAAGGAGAAGGAAAAACAGTTCGCAAGGATCGTTCATTCGAAAAGGATTATATTGAGGGACGCTATGGCGCGATTCCTTTTATTAGTAATCTGTCATCCTGGAATTTAAAGCGGCAATCATAACTTCATAGCGAGCGTCTATTACAGTCACCACTGACAATAGCCTCAACAATACAAGTTTCGCTTTGACAGTTTCATATGATTTAGTAAGCCAATAACCTGCAATATGGGGTATCGATGGCCTTATATATGCATTCAATTCTCGTTCCAGAATCGGCATCAATTAATACTTTAGAAGCCATATTTATCTTTTGGCCTTCGTAAAAACTGTCCTTTTTGTAACTTCCTGCAATGACTTTCGGATCTGGCTCTAGGCTATCTACTATTCCAGTAAGCTTTTCCTTTTAGCGTTGGTGTTGACGACTTTTTCGAAAAACCCTTCAATTAAGCTAGACAAGCTAACCTGCTGATTTAAAGCATATACCTTAACTTTTTTAAGTAAATGCTGTTCTACAGTAATGTTTAATCTTGTTTTCATAATACAAATATGCGCATAATTGTCGACGATGCGCACTATGGTGAAATCTAGCGACTTATTTACCAGCGCAATGTAAAAACAGAGCTGGTTCAATATCACAAATTATTAAGGGACCTTTTGCCGTTACTGAATCTAATTGCGTATTCCATTGGTCCGGAAAACTTGTTATTGTGCCGAGCAGCGCGTGTTCTTCCAACGCGGGTATGATAGTGCCAGTATTGGAAGAAGGCTGACAGGTAGCCAGCCCTATTCCAATACCGGATGGTACCATGCAGGACGAAAGCATTAGCGGTTGATACTGAAGAACAGTTACCAGAATGTGGATACCACAACATGCAGCAGGTTACCGACGCTTTCTGCGGATCAGTAAAAACGCTGCGAAAAATACTAAGATCGCGGGAAAAATCCCCACGAAGAAAATACGGAGCCGGCTGATAGCTTCCATTGTAAACAGGACTTTATTATCCTTCGAAGGCGGTCTGTAGGTATCGATTGGAAAGGTGCCGTCCGAAAACCAGCTGAAAATACCTGTTGTCAGTGAAAAATTGGAAGTGATAATATTATTACGGTTCAGTTCCGCATTACTCATAAAATCCGCATCTCCTGTAACGAGGATTTTCTGCTGCCTGTTATGTATGTTTCTGGACAGTGCTAGTGCGATCGGAAATACCCCTTTAGTATCCCCCTTGTCCGGTTGAAAGGCAACGCTTGTATCATCAGGGTTGATCTGCCTGATCGTGTTCCAGCTAACCGACGGGTCAGACAATATAAACGGCGTGACCTTAAATCCGGCACTGTCAGTGTAATTCAGCGCTGCTGTGCCGGGGAAAGTCAGCCGGGCACCTTCATCGATCATCTGGGCAAAACTGGGGCTTACCACCGGAGCCGCTTTTGCAAAACCCGTAACAATCAGATCGGGAGCAAAGTCCTTACTTTGCTGGACAAGCTGACCATTGGTTAAGGACACACCGAGGGAATTTAATATAGGCGCTAGTACTGTATTTGCTCCCGGTTCTGCGGCAATAAAGACATTTCCCCCGTTTTGTATATAAGTGTTTATTTTTCCGAGTGCATCCGCTGTAAAAGGCTCTCTGGGGTCAGAGATGACCAGGGCACAGATGCTGTCCGGGATCTGCTGGCGCTGAATGTCGCAGGTGACGATATCAAATCCCTGGTTGATCAGTGCATAGCGGAAGTTTTTATGAATGGTGGAGACTTCAAGGTCCTTGTCTCCCCGCCGCTCGATGCTTCTTTCGTTATTACCGGTAAGAAAAGCCACTTTAGGAACCTGCACGACGAGCCTTTTGAGTGCTGCAGTAATCTCTTTTTCTTCCGGAAAAATAGTCTGGTCAGCAAACACCCTTAAAAATGTTTTCTTGCCGTTATAGTCGATCTGACGGATCAGTGTAAAATCCTCATCCTTAAGATCTATCCGCTTTTTCATTTCAGCAGGCGGCATAAACATCTTGAAATTCAAATCTGCCGAGCGGGCAATTTTTTTAGCCAGCTGCTCATCATTCAGACCTGGATTTCTTTTATAGATGGTTCTGGAAGGACCGTGATCCCAGTAATAAACATAGTCCAGTTGCATGTCCGGCAAAAAGCGCCGGTAACGCTCAAATCTGGCAAGGTCCGTATTGCGCGCCTCAGGCATCGCATAGAAGTAGTGATAAGCATCCAGCAAATTGACGTAAGTGGTAATCTTCAGTGGATGGTCATGCATGCGGGCAATAACTTCCTGGCTGTTTTTTGTCAGCGTATTTTGGGCGTCCCGGGTTACATCAGCATAGAGCGTGAGTTTAGGCCTGGCGCTGATATAACCGATCAGCAGCAGACCAACCACCAGTGCCAGGTAGCGCAGTGTTACTGCCCATTTACTGCGGCTTTCTGTAGCCGATTTGAGCTTGAGATAGGTCATGCCTAAAAACAGCGAGATAACGACGACGAAATACATGATGTCCTTACTGATCATCAGTCCGTTGACAAAGTTATCCGTTCGCCCTGCAATAGAAAGGAAATAAGTGATATCGCGGATAAAATCAATTCTCTGGAAGACCAGGCCTACATAATTGAGCGCGGCCAGCAGGATCAGCGTGCTGATGGCCGCCACCACCTGGTAGCTGGTAAGGCTGGACATAAACAGTCCGATAGCAGCATAGGCACAAATCAATAGATAGATGCCCAATAATCCCGAGAGCACCATGGCCCAGTCCATGTTTGGCATGGCGTAGCTGGCCACCAGCACATAGACCATTAAAATACCTATCAGCGCCAGGCCGAAAAGTAACATGGAAAGGAACTTGCCTAAAACAATATCCATGGTCCTTACCGGAGAGGACAGTGGCAGCTTGATAGATCCGCTGCTGGTCTCCCGGCTGAGCAGTCCCATTGTAAAAAGCGGTATGTATAGATACAGGTAAGCCTGGATGCTGGGAAAAAAGCCATATCCATTTCCCGAAAAGATAACCGAAGTCAAGTGTTCATACTGCCTGCCCAAAAACTGCCCCTTCTGATAGCTGTCTAACAGGGACGTGAATTTGATGCCTGTCTGTATCGTGAAAATTGTCATTACAAGCCAGGCCACCGGCGAATAAAATAAGAGATATAATTCCAGTTTCGCGATGCGATATATTGCTTTCATACATTAATTTTTTTTGGAAAGTTGGGCAAAGATTTCATCTAAAGAGCTTTTCTCAAGCGTCAGTTCCCCGAGGCGCCAGCCCCGGTCTACGCTGAGCGCTACAATTTTTTCGGTAATAGCGGGCGGGCCTGCAAAATGCAAGCGTGCCTCATGCCCGTTTAAAAAGGAAACCGCCGTGATGCCGTCGATGGCCAGCAGCTCTGCTTCTGAGGGCGGCTGCTGCCATCTGGCGATCATAGAGGTAGGTTGTATGTAATTATTAAAGGCTTCGAGCGTATCGGAGAAAACCATTTTACCACCTTCGATCATTTTGATATCCTTGCAAGTCGCCTGGACTTCTGAGAGGATATGGGTGGAAAAGATAACCGCCCGTTGCTGCGCTATTTCTTTAATCAGAAGACGTACTTCAGTGATCTGGTTCGGATCCAGCCCGTTGGTGGGCTCATCCAGCACCACAAGGGCCGGTTTGTGTATAATGGCCTGTGCAATGCCGACCCTCTGGCGGTAACCGCCGGACAGATTACTGATAAGCCTTTTACTAAAATGCGTCACCCCGCACCGCTCCTTGGCTTCTGCCACCGCTTTTTTTATTTCGGTGGTGGGGATCTTGCGTAGATGGGCACAGTGAGTGAGGTATTCATCGACGGTGAGGTCATGATACAGGGGGGCGTTCTGGGGTAAAAAACCGATGGCTCTTTTCGCGCCTAAGGGATCTTTGCGCATATCAGTGCCCTGAACATAGACTTTCCCACTGGTTTGGTTAAGAACTCCGCACAGAATATTCATTGTGGTGGATTTGCCGGCACCATTGGAGCCTAAGAGGCCCAATATGCCGTGCTGGCTGATCTCAAAACTGATATCCTGGATCGCCCAGTCGGTGCTGTATTTATGGTACAGGTGTGCTACTTTTAATATGTTATCACTCATGATTTATGTTTTAGCGTTCATACCGGGAGGCACCAGCGTGCCGGCCCGTCTTTAATGGAGGCCTGTAGTCAGGGCAGCAGTGTGCAGCTCCGGTAAATACCGGTAGCTGGCTTCGCCCGGATCAACGGCTATTTCTTATAGCCCTCGTTCTGATTTAAATTGGGGTTATGTAAAAGGATATCTGTAGGGAAGGGGAGCAGTACCGCATAGTCCGGGAAACTCCCTTTTGCTGCCTTCAGAACGGAAGCCGCTCTGCCGGTCCTGTTCAGGTCAAACCAGCGGTCACCGTTCTCAAACATCAGCTCCGTCTGTCTTTCCTTCCAGATAGCACTGATCAGCGCATTTTTGTCAGATGCGACTACAGCATCAAGGCCGGCACGTACCCGGACCTGATCCAGATCAGCCTTACTCTGTGATAACTGATCCAGCTGAGCCAGCGCCTCTGCCCGGATCAGGTACTGTTCCGACAGCCTGCTGACGACCAGATACTCTGCATCCGTACCGGTGGTCAGGCTTTTATTCCTGTACTTATAGGGATAGTAGAGCGTATCAGCCTCGCCGGTACCCTGACGGATCCAGTCCTGCAGGCGAAGATCACCCGGCTCAAAGGCGGCGATGAGCCCCGGCCGGATCCGGTAAAAGACCGCCGCCGTATTGACCGGAACAAAAGTTCCTGCAACAGAAGTATATCCGTTGGGATTCCACAGTTGCCAGATGGTCTCCGGGCTGCCGCTCTTAAAAACCATGTTGGGGTCACTTTCCAGCCGGTACTGGGGATCGTTCAGCACTGCTGTGGCAGCGCTGACGGCATCGGGCCAGTTTCCTCTATACAGGCAGACTTTAGCCAACAAGGCATTGACAGCGCCCCTGTTAACCCTAATCCGGGTGCTTTTTGGGTAGGTATCTGTCAATAAGCTGTCCGCATCTGTTAGGTCCTTGATAATCGCGGTATACAGACTGTCAATGGAAGTGTTGCCTTTTAGGGCACTTTTTGCTACGTCCGGAGACTGGATCAGGGGAACGGTGCCATAAAAGTTCACGAGCTTGAAATAGGCAAATGCCCTGAGAAACAGGCTTTCTCCCCTGGCCTGAGCTATTACCGGGGCGGAAAGCCCTGTGGATTTAGGCAGGGCATCCAAAATAGCGTTCGCCTCGTAAATAGCCCTATAGTAATTGGTGAAATACTGATAGTCGGTTTCAGCAGAATAGCTGTTCTGCTGCGCATCCAATGTGCTGCCGCTGGCATTCACAAAGGTCAGCTCATCGGCAAAATAAGCCGGCGTGATAAAATCAGTGCTGTTAGAAATGGTGCCATAAACCCCGTTTAAAGCGCTGATCAGGCTGTTGTCTGAGGCAAAGACCGTCTCAGCAGCAATCTTATCAGGAGGCAATGCCAGGTCGACAAACTTACTGCAGGCACTGAGGCCCAGTACAAGGATGAATACCGCTAATATCAGTCTTGAACGCCATAGCCTTTGGCAGAGGTGATTATATATGAATTTCACGATCTTGTGTTTTAAAATGAACAATTTAATCCCAGTACAAAGGTTCTCAGCGGCGGAAGCGCGGTGTTACCCGTCAAAGGATCCAGCCGGTAGGATTTGTGGGGATCAGTGACCAGCAGATTCTGCCCATTGATATAGACCTTGGCACTGCTTATCTTAAGAAAAGACAGGGCCGCCGGCGGCAGCTCATAGCTCAGCGATACATTGCTTAGCCGGAAGATGTTATTGGACTCCCACCAGACATCAGACTGCGAAAAAAACCGGGCATTGTAAGTGGAAGACTTAGTCGTAAAGGCCGGGATATCCGTCCCATGTTCGTCTCCCGCCTTTTGCCAGCGGTCAAGAAAAAATGCCGGGTTATTAGTGCCCAGTACACCCAGGCGGCTGGCAGGTATGATATTATTAAAATTACTGACCCTCGTATAGGCAATGAAAAAGCTGAGTGAGAAGTCTTTGATCCGGATATCGTTGGACATGCCGCCAAAGAAAGGATCACTGTCGCCGATAAACTTCCGGTCCAGGGAATTAATAGTGCCGTCTTCGTTCAAATCTTCCAGCACCGGTACCCCTTTGTCATTGAGTCCCTGATAGACATAAGCCATTCTCAGCCCTAATGAACGGCCCACTTCATACATGCTGTAATAGGAGGTATTCTCAATGTCCTTGAATTTCAGCAGCACGTTCTTGCTTTTGGAGAGACTAAGGCTGGTTTTCCAGGAAAAGGTGGGCCGGTCGATATTCTGACTGGTCAGCTCTATCTCCAGACCGCGGTTTTGTATTGTAGCCGGCAGGTTGGCCTGGTAGCTGCTAAAGCCACTCTGGGGAGAAAGCGCATAGCTGACCAGTTGATTGGAGGACCGGTTCTGAAAGTAATCGACCGTCAGCAGCAGGCGGTTGCGGATAAACCCTAATTCAAGGGCCGCATCAAATTTCCAGGTCTCCTCCCAGCTATAGTCGGGATTGGCCAGACGACTGGGCAACAGGCTGGGGCCGTCATAGGAAAGTGATCCGGTGGAACTGCTGGAATAGACAGAAAGGTATCCATAATCATCGATCTGGTCATTACCGCTGACACCGTAACTACCCCTGAGCTTACCAAAGCTCAGCCAGGGCAGGGAAGCCTTGACAGCCGGCTGTTGGGTGAAGATCCAGCCCAGCCCCATGGCCCCGAAATTACCGAAACGTTTTCCCGGACCGAATTTAGAGGAGCCGTCCCTTCGGAAACTGATATTGGCTAGATACTGCTCCCTGTAATCATAGGTCAGCCGGCCGAACAGCGAGGCATAGGCATAGGTCGATGTCCTGTCCGAAATCGTCGTCGTGCCGGCAGAGGCGATGTCGCCAATCAGGGCGTCCGACGCAAAGTCCTGCCCGGTGGCATTATAGACATGACTGGAGCTCTTTTGGAAAGTGCCGCCTAACAGGGCCTTTAGATGATGAACACCCCAGGTCTTTGTGTAAGCTGCCTGCGGCTCCAGTATCCATGTATAGTTGTTGTAATTACCCAACTGCAGGGAGCCACTGCTATAATACCGCGGGTCCAACGTATAGGAAGGGGATTTCAGACTCTGATCGCTGATGCTGTTGTTAAAGCCTGCATTTAATTTTAGCTGTAGTCCTTTGATGAGCTCATAGGAGATATTGAACTGCCCGTTGTAGGTCTGAGTATTACTGGCATAGGGCTGCATGGTATAGGCTAAGGGGAAACCTCTGGCGCCTTCCCAGTTAGGCGTCCCGTCTTCTTTATACAAGGTATAGGACGGCGCTATATTAATAAAAGAGGTCAGATCCTGCTGGATCAGGTTCAGCTTGCCTACTTCAAAGGTTGTGGACAGGTTCAGCGAAAAACGCCTGTCACGGGACAGATGACTGAGATTGCCATGAAAGGACCGGCGGCTGAAATCCGCATCACCTGGCATCACCGTACCTTCATTGTGGTAAGCAGATGAAAGATAAAAATGCGTGTTCTCTGAACCGCCGCTCACCGACAGATTGACATCATTTGTCTTGCTGGTTTTACCGATCAGCATTTTTTGCCAGTTGGTCTCACGGGTAGTATCCCAGTCAAAAAGATCAGGCGCGTTGGCAGCGGTTGGCGTAATGCCGTCATTGGCCATCGCCTCACGACGCATCTGGTTATATTCATGGACATCCATCATATCCACAAAATGAGGGACCTTCTGTGTGCCGGTATAGGCATTCAGCTGGACATGCAGTCCGTCCTGTTTCCCTCTTTTGGTAGTAATGAGCACGACGCCATTGGCACCCCGTGATCCGTATATGGCGGTCGCGTCTGCATCCTTAAGTACATCAATACTCTCAATATCAGCGGGATTGATGTCCAGCAGCAGGCTGAGGTTGGCATTATCCAGGGCCTGGTAACCGATCGTGGACTGAGACTCTGGAATAGGGATGCCGTCCAGGATAAACAAAGGAGCCGTTCCTGCCGCAATAGAGCTGGTGCCGCGGATCTTGATATCAGGAGCAGAGCCGGGTATGCTTCCCCGGGGCGTGATCTGCATACCGGGAATGCGGTTCTCCAGTGCCTGCAGGATATTATTTACCGGCTGCCGCTCTATTTCCTCTTTAGTGACCGAGGAGATAGAACCAAGATTAAAACGGCGGGTGGTCGTACCATAGCCCTGGATCACCATTTCGTCGAGCAGATTCTCTAAGGGACGCAGGATAATGTGGTAATAACGGACATTGTCCCCGATAACGATCCGTTTTTCCTTAAACCCCACAAAGCTGATGATGAGCTCATCACCGGGATGGATCGCTTGTAATTCAAACTCGCCTGAAGTGCTGGTATGCGTACCTAAATGCATGGTTCCGAGCCGGACGGTGGCGCCGGGTAGGGGATTGCCCAGGCTGTCGGTTACCTTTCCTTTCAGCGAAAGGTAACCGACAGCCGAAGGTACAATCTTTGGCGTGGTCTGTTTACCAGAGGAATCTTCCCCCATCCGGGTTTCTTTTTTACGGATAAGGATCATCCGGTTGCTAATCTGATAGGTAAATGGCCGGTCTTTCAGACAGCTGTTGAGCACCGCTGCGATACTGGCCTGTTTAAAATCCAGCGTGACCGGTTTCTCTTTAGCGAATAAGGCTTCGTCGAAAACCACCGAATAACCGGTTTGCCGGAAGATTGCCTTAAAAACGCGCTGGATAGGTGCATCTTTTAAATGCAAGGTAACTTTCTGGGCGCTGGCTGCTCCTGCCAGCACCGAACTCATCAGTAAGAACAGCAATCCCGGGCCCCAGTTTCGATATCTGTTTTGTGGGGAACGCTTTGCAGTTGCGCTTAACGGGCGCTTTGTTTTTTGCGGAAATAATGCAGATAATTGCATAGCTTTGCCATGTTTGGTGAATGTTTAAATATTACCCCTCAAGTTGTATTTAGATTTTCCAACGTAGGCCAGAAGTGTTCGTAGCATTTCTGGCTTTTTATTGGAAACAGACTTGTTATGGATTGACGATCAGTTTTCCATCTTTCCATTTAAATTGTACCCCGTTAGATTCAAGGATTTTCAACACATTTCCCAGTGGCTGATCCCTGTTTATACCTCCGCCGAAGCGCTTGTCCCCGGCCGGATGGCCGAAGACCACTTCGATGTCGTACCACCTGCTGATCTGGTGCATAATAGTAGCCAGGTCCGTGTTATTGAATTCAAAATGACCTTGCTTCCAGGCCACCACCCCGGCCACATCTACGTCACTGAGAACGTTCAGGGCATCCTTATTACTGATCTGTGCCTGCTCGCCTGGGTGTAAAATGGATTTTTTACCGCTACCGGTAGCCACTTGTACCTTTCCTTCAACAAGCGTTGTTTTTATCAACCCGTCATCATGATAGCCGTTCACATTAAAGCTGGTACCCAGTACCATAATCTCTGAACCCGCTACATGGACTTTAAAGGGTCGGGCAGCGTTATGCGTTACCTCAAAATAGGCTTCACCAGTAAGCGTTACCTCTCTGTACTGGCCATTGAAGGCTACCGGATAGCGTAGTTTTGAATCCGCGTTAAGCCATACCTTGGTTCCGTCAGGCAGGATAACCTGGTAACTGCCACCTCTTGGCGCGTAGACGGCGTTGTAACTAACCGGTCCGGACGTCAGTTGAGCGGCTGGGCTACTGTATCGCAGGCTACCGCCCGCGGTCTTGATTATATCCGTACCATTCTGGACGGCCAGCCGGCCACTATGACTACTATCCAGTGTTATGGTGCTGCCATCGGCCAAAGTCAGAACAGCACTGTGGCCACCGGCGATGATGTCGTCAGGACGCTCGCTTTGCGCTATCCGCGTCAGATTATTACCCTGTCTATTCGTTTTAATATAGTGCCAAAGCACTCCTGTTAATAGAATGAACAAAACAGCCGCTGCGGCAGACAGCTTTCTTGCCATGGTCCAGAAAACAGGTCTTGCCCGTTGCTCGTGTTCTGTGCCTGTAGCAATAATATGATCTGCCATGCTGTCCATCCACTTATCAGAAACCCTAGCTTCTCCCAGGAAGTGCTGGCTGGCCAGCGCCGCCAGCACTTCCTGAAAATCAGCCGCATGCTGATTTTCCCTGAGGAGGCAGGCCAGTTCCCGCAACTCTTCCGGTGTCAGTATGTTCTCACTGTACCCGCTTAGTAAATAGGTGATCCGCTGTTTTGTAGGCCTCGACATACTACTATAACAAACAAATGGAGGGTTGGTACTACTAAGGCGTGAAAAAAAATAAAAAAATCAGCATAGTAGTGAAAAAAGGCTGTAGGTGCGTTTCAGATGTTTTTTAATCTGAAGCAGGGCCTTGGAGAGGTGGTTTTTAACGGTATTGGGCGATATCTTCAACTGGGAAGCAATTTCGTCTCGGGTAAGGCCTTCCTCCCGGCTGAGCCGGTAAATAAGGCGCTGCTGGTCAGGTAATTTACCTACGGCGTGCTGAACGATAAGACTGCTTTCCCGGTAGTTCAGCAGGTGCTCCGTATCCTCGCTGTGGCTTGCTGCCTGGTAACGGATTGTCTGATAAATGCGGCCCTCTATTGCCGCTCTTCTTAGATGATTATAAGCGAGATTGGACGCCACCTTATATAGCCAGGCGCCAATATGCATATTGACAATAGATGCCTTGTTTGTCCAGAGCTTAAGAAAGGCTTCCTGGACGATATCTTCAGCTGCCCCCTGCTCTTTGGTAATGCGCAGGGCAAAGGCGTATAGCTTGGGTGAATAATACCGGACAAGCGTCCTGAAAGCGGTTTCATCGCCGGATTGTACTGCCTCAAAAAGCGCGTTTTCGTCAAATTTTGCTGCTGGCTCCATACGCAGTAAAGATAACAGAAAAATAATTGTGGCAATGGGAAAAATTACCCGCTACCGGTCAAACAGGAAGACCCCTGCCTTTAATTACTTATTTTGTGTCTCTTAGCGTCCATTGACGATAAAGGCAGAAATGTTGAAATGGATATACTATATAATATATGGCTCATCTAACTTTGATTTCCTTAAACGGAGAGCGTCAGTGCGTTGAAAGAATATTTTACCTGCTGTTTTATATGCTGTTGCGGAAACCCTTGGTCTGTAGCCTGGTTTCAGGTTGCTTTTAAAAAGCCTTTTTGCTTATTGCCAGTATGGTGTATAAATTAAAAAACCGAGACCCATTGGTCCCGATTTTTTAATTTATACATTTTCACAGAGAGGGTATCTACAGTACGCTATTTAAATAGGAGGTAGGTTGCAGCACATATTATCCCTCAAAGAACTGTGCATACTATGTTAATGCTGATTTCCATCGAAAGCTTACCTTATGGAACCTTCTCTATCTCCAGATTCCCGGATTTTTGCAGTGTAACATTTTTTGATTCTCTTGCCAGTATCTGATTGTGTTTCTGGCCGGCCGGCAATTTTATATTATCCAGCTTTACACCCTGTGCATCATCTAAAATAATCGCCGGCCGAAAATCACTCTGACTTAGCTTCAAAACAATATTATTCATTTTTAAGTTTTCAGTATGCCGGACATAAAGTCCCCAGGCAGGCGTTTCTCCAAACATCGAAAACTCGGGGTAACTGCCTGTTTTTTCCGGATAATCTTTTAATCTCCATATCGGAAAATAGGCCTGGGCTTTAGACGCTCTGCCAGGGTAGGTTATTTCGATATTCTCCAGGGTAATATTGCTGACTTTATAGCCCGGTATGCCGGTTATTGAAGAGGCGAAAGCGTTATGAAATCCAGGCTCCGGCGCTCTTAAATCGTAATTTATATCCGGCCTGCCGAACGGAATTTCGACCTTGACATTGCCGATATATAGGTTACTTATTTTTCCAGGCACTTTTCTTATACGGTTACCCAACCGGATGAAAATGCCATTACCTGTATTTTTTGCTATTATATTAGTCACCCTGATATTTTCGATATCACCGCCATCCACTGATTCGATTGCGATGGCGGATCTGTAGGTGTCAAAGATCTTGATATGATCAATTACAATATTTTTAAAACCCCCATAAGAAGCAGTTCCAAATTTAACGGCACTGGCGCCGGATCTGATGGTGCAGTTATCAATATAAAATGAATCATTACTAAATCCCGGATAGTAGGATTTTAAGCAAATGCCATCGTCCGCTGAATTAAAATCACAATTGGTGATCCTTACATTCCTGCAATCAGTCAGGTCAGTCCCGTCATTATTCCAATATGCCCTGTTGATCACCCGGATTTTATCCAGCAGCAGTTGATCACAGAGTTCAAAGGATAGTCCCCAGCAGGCTGAGTTTTTGAGGGTAGCCTCCTGAATTTTTACATTTTTGCAGGTGGAGAACAGCAGCAGCTTAGGCCGCACCGTTTCATTAGGCCTGCTGGAATGATGCGGGTCTTTTATCTTTCCAAGATAGTAGAGGCTGTCAATATTTAAAGCTAAGGCTGTGCCTTGGCCGTCGATGGTGCCCGGGCCGGTTATCGCAATATTATTTGCCCGATAGGCCACAAGTAGCGCCAACGAAGAATTGTCGTCCTGCTTTGGGCTTTTGGGGTGCCCTTTCATGGGAAGCTCGGTATAATCAAACGGGTTTGTGCTTCCCAGTAAAAAGGCTCCTGATGCTAAATGTAATGTAACATTGGATTTTAGCTGTAGCATACCCGTTAAAAAACGGCCTTTGGGGATGATAACCGTTCCCCCTCCTGCAGCATTTGCTCTGTCGATGGTTCTTTGAATAGAGCCGGTGTTTAGTTTTTGACCGTTGCCGACAGCACCGTCATCAGAGATATTGAATGTCTTATTAATTTGAGCGGACGTGCTATTAGACAGGATCAATAGCGACAGGCCCGTAACGATAGCTAGTCTTAAATACTTCATGACAAATTTAAATTAGCGAATTTTGAGTAAGCCGGCAACAGTGCCTAAAGCGAAAGCAGTTATTGATTGCGGCCCTTAAATGATATATTTTTACCTGGGGTTTTTGTTTTTGGATCTAATAATCCGGATTCTGTTCCAGGCCCGGATTTGCGTCAATTTCCGACTGGGGTATCGGCCAGAGGTTATATTTGGGCAACACATCCTTATAATAAGGATTAAAGCGCTTAACGCGGTCATATAGGAGCCCCAGTCGCATCAGCGTGAGTCTGCGTTTTTCCTCGAGTCCCAGTTCACGAAGCCTTTCATCAAGAATATAATCAATATCAACCTGAGAAGCCGCAACAGGCTTTGCCTCTGAGCGGGCTCTAACGGTGTTGATATCTGCAGCAGCTTTATCTTTCATGTTCAGTCCGAGATAAGCCTCGGCACGGATCAGGTAGGTCTCGGCAAGCCTGAACATATATTGGTCCAAATAGGTCACACCCGCACTTGAACTCAGCTGTAAAGAACTTCCTGGTACAAATATATTCTTTGGATGGCCGCCTGGTGTGGTACACTTTGCCTGATAGGCATAAAAAGACCTGGAAGGCACCGTAATGCCAGGAGGCGGATTCCTGGTGGAAATGACTTGCCCGAAATAGGCAGACTTCGGGTTAGTCGATACCATTTCTCTGATAAAGTTCAGGTTACTGTTTCTGATGTCATTATCGAAATCGCTCTTCCAAATACTGTCACTAAAATAAGGCGTGGAGATAGACCAACCGATTCCCCTGCCACCGGTCATATCATCTGCTGGCGTAATAAAAGGATTGACCGGGATGGTGCTGTTCGGTATCTGTCCAATATAAGGGGCGCATTGTCTTTCTAAAGGATAGCCCACCCGGCTGGAGGAAGATGCGCCGCCTCCCGGAACATCCGTTTCAAACTGTATGACCCACAGGCCTTCCATATTACCGGATTTTCTGTTTTGGTTTCCCTGTTGAAATAAATCCCAGTATACATTGCCGTCCTGCTGGGACATTTTTGAACCAAATCGATTTTGCATGAGATGTACATCGGGGTTGTCAATAACTGCCGTTGCTGTTTGTTCCGCTTGCTGAAATTTGCCGGCTGCCAGATAGACCTCTGCAAGCAAATGCTGGGCAGCCTGTTTATTAATCTCGCCGTCTACCGCTTGATCTATATTCTTTAAACCCTGTATTGCTTCTGTGAGGTCCTTAATACACTGGTCATACACTTCTGCCCTGGTGGCGCGCTTATAATCCGTTTTAGCACTGGTTACGGTCTCCAGGTTTAAGGGTACGCCGCCGTACAGATAGGCAAGCGTCCGGTAGGCAAATGCCCTGAAGAACTTTGCTTTAGCGGCAATCTCCAATTTCTGGTCATCATTCATTTTCGAATCCGGCGCCAGATCAATAATCGTATTGGCGTTGGTAACGATCTTATATAAGTTCACCCAGTGAAGTTTAGGTATATCGCTGGTCGGATCCAGGGAGGTGGCCATGGGCGCAAACCGGTCTACGCCTGTTCCCTGTTCGCCGTTGTATAAGAAATCGCATCCAGCTATATAATGAAAGGGTGTAATGTCATCATTGGAGTAAAACTCACTGCGCACCTGATCATATAATTTATTGACCGCATTGGTATAATCGCTATAAGAAACATAGCCGTTGCCTGTTGACAAGAAGTTCAGCGGATCCTCCTCAAGGAAACTCTTGCTGCAGGAAAACATGCCTAAAACCAAAAATAATAGAAAGATATTCAATAATTTCTTCATGACTTTTTTAATTGAAGTAGTAATTTAGAATGACGCCTTAATCCCGATAGCATAGGCTTTTATAAGTGGTCTGCCGCTGCTTCCCAGTCCATTGCCGGTCGCGGGTGAAATTTCGGGATCCCAGCCCTTCCATTTGGTCCAGGTATACAGGTTCTTGCCGCTTACATACAAGCTCAGATTCTGGAATCCCCATTTTTTGGCAAAGGAGAATTTATTAAAGTTATAGGCCAGTGTAATATCCTGTAACCGGACAAAGCTTCGATCCTTATATACATCCGGATTTATTTTTGGATAGTTGTCCGTAAACAAAGGATATTCACCATCCGGGTTTGCCGGCATCCAGAAGTCGATTTTACTGTTCAGATTAATCCTGGTCGCGAGTTCGTTTCTCTGAACAGATTGTGAGTTGTTACCCAGATAACCGTTTTTACCCCCCTGAATTGAATTGATGAAAAAACTCAGTGTAAGATTTTTATAATCGAAGGAATTTAACAGGCTGAAACGGTATGCCGGGTTGTCAGATCCAAGTATTACCCTGTCATCTGCATCATACTTTCCATCGCCGTTTACATCTACAACCCGGTAGCTTCCCGGATAGAAGCCGTCGGGAATATCTTCGCCGATCTGATAGATACCGTTTACTTTATAACCATAAATGGCGCCAATGGGCTGGCCGATAAATAAACTGCTGGATGGAAGATCTCCTGTGCCTAATAATTGTAACACCTTATTTATATTACGGGAGAATACGAAATTGGTACTCCAGCTAAAGTCCTGGCGCTTTATATTAATCGTGTTCAGCATTACCTCAATACCTTTATTGCCTACCTCTCCGATATTGGATTGAATAGAAGAGAAACCGGTTAATTCGGGAATTACCCGGGCGAAAAGTAGATCTTTTGTATGACGACTGTATGCTTCAATAGTTCCGGTTATGCGATTATTGAATATGCCAAAATCCAGCGCGAGGTTCAACTCTCTTGTTTTTTCCCATTGCAAGTCAGGATTAGCTAATGAGGTAGGAGACTGGCCGAATTCAGTTGACCCGCCGTCGCCAAAAACGTACGAAGGGCCGATACTGAGTTGGTCCAGGGAGCTATATCGCGGCGTCTGCGTGCCACTTAGACCATATCCCGCTCTTAGTTTTCCAAAATTCAGCCAGTGAAGTCCCTTGGTAAAGGATTCGTCTGAAAAGATCCACCCAATCGATGCAGAGGGAAATAAGGCATATTTGTTGTTTTGTGCAAATCCTGAAAATCCGTCACGCCTGATGGTGGCGGTCAGTAAATATTTGCTCTTGTAAGCATAGTTAACCCTGGCCATTTGATAATTGAGTGCTTCTCTCCAGGCATTGGATTCGATAAACTGTTGCCCCGCAAGACTTAAATTATTATAGCCTAGAGTGATATTGGAAAAATCGATTCCCCTGGCTCTGGTATAATCATATTTGCGTTCGACGGCTCCGTACAGTAGGGTAGCCGTAATGGCATGATCTCCGAGATGACGATCATAGGTCAGGATATTATCCAGCGTATAATCATAATATTGTTCATCCTGTTTATAGGCTTCGCCGGTTTGATTCTGCGCATATTGGCTGGCATAATAATGTTTATCAGTCCTGTAATTATTCCCAAAGTTGACTCTGTAACTGAGGCCTTTTATGAACGGGAAGTCAACTACGGCGTAAGTATTAGCGACGAAGTAATTATGTCTTTCGTAATCTTGTACGGCATAGGTAAAAAAGGGGTTCAGGTCAAAGGTTGTGGGCACAGGGTTGATCGCATAAGAGCCATCCTCGTTAAAGGGAGAGTTGAGCGGCGGCATACTGAATAATCCGCTTATAGACGGCTCGGCGCCATCCCTGTTCACAAAGGACCCAAATCCCTGTAAGCCCAGCTTCAACCATTTAAACGGCCTTGCCTCGATATTGGAACGCACGCTGGTCCTTTTAAACAAATCGTTGATTATAAATCCTTCCTGATTGGTCCTGCCACCGGATATCAGATAGCTTACCTTTTCACCGCCACCGGATATACTTAATTGATTGTCATTGATATAACCGGTATTGGTTCCGGCGTCCCACCAGTCATAATCTGTATCGACCAACTCCGTTCTGGCATCGTTTGCCTCTGAGCGGTGGACAAACCGGGCGACATTAAAATCCGGATTGGGTGTGGTATAGTCCGGCGCCAGGTATGCTGAATCGTAATAGAGCTTTTTAATGTAGTCGAGAAATTCCGGCCGGTTCATAGGTCTGTTATCGCCCGCTGGATTTTGTGTGGCATAGGAAGAGGAAAAAGATATGACAGGCCTGGCATTATATTTTCCTTTTTTAGTGCTGATCAACAGTACACCGTTAGCAGCCTGTGCGCCATACACCGCCGTTGAGCTGGCATCCTTGAGCAGATCAATAGACTCAATATCATCTGGATTGATGGAAGACAGATCGCCGGTATATTGAATGCCATCAACAATAATGAGCACATCCTGGCCACCGCTTATGGTATTTCTTCCCCTGACTTGTATGGAGGGCGTACTGCCTGCAATAGTAACAGGTCCGACGTTTAAACCGGGTACCGTCCCTTGAAGACTCTGTACCATATTGGTGTTGGGAGCGTCTTTAAACGATTCGATATCCGCCCGGACAACAGAACCTGTTACGTTTCTTTGTTTCTGGGTGCCATATCCCACCGATACAACGGTAACCTCACTTAAGTCTTGAATGGTTGCCTTCAGTACGACGATGATATCTGTTTTTTCTCCAACAACCACCTGCGTTGGGGAAAATCCGACAGAACGAAATACAAGCACCTGTCCCGGATCGGCAACAATGGAGAAGTATCCATCGGGGTCCGCAACGGCGCCTTTATTGGTCCCTTTGATTGTTATTGCCGCTCCTGCAACCGGTTTGCCCAGAGAATCTACCACGCGGCCAGTGAGTCTATTTTGCTCAGCCTGCAGATCCGCTTTGGGCGCCAGCTTGATTGTTTTGTCTACAATTTCATAGGTAAAAGGCTGATCTTTAAAACACAGATCTAAAAATCCCTGTAACGGAATATTTTTGACATGGATATGTTTTATTTTAACCGCCCGGTTGAGTATCTCGTCTTTATAAAAAAAACGATAGCCCGTCTGCTGTTTTACAATTTTAAATACCTGGGCCAGCGATAGATTTTCTCCAGAGGTGGTTATCTGCTGCGCAGTAACCTTAGCATGTAATTGGAGGCTGGCAAATAAAATAAAGCATACAGTTAATTTCATAATTAACCAAAATTTAATTGCCTGTTTATTATTGAAAGGGGGAGGATATGATAGTTTTATCATATATTTGTATGAGATTATTAGTTTAATAATAGAGTATCGACAAAGTGGTGCTTATATTATTACTTAATCTGAAGTGCCAGTACGAAGTGAAGAGCGGCTGGCATTTTTATTGAATATAATCGTAATAATATATTATAGCTTTTTTAGGTCTTCTTTTGCTACATAGTAAATTATTTAAAGGGTTAATAAACGGTTACGATATCGTTTTTGATTTCGAAATGGATATCTTCGGATTTAAGTATTTCTAAGGCGGTTGATAATGGAGCATTTTTACTGATGGAACCAGAAAAATGCCCTTTTGGTGGAGTAATATTATATTTCACCCTGAAGTTATACCATTTTGACAGTTCAGATAATATCTCAGAAAGGCTTGCGCTATTAAACACAAATTCATTGTTTTTCCAGGCAAGGACCTCATCTAGATCCGGATGCTTATTCAACAGCGTTTCTCCATTTTCAACAATAGCCTGCTGTCCCGGTCTGAGCGTCACTTTACCGCTGACGTCTACTTTACCCTGCGTAAGCGTTATTTTGGATATTCTGTCACTTTTATACGCCCGAACATTAAAATGCGTTCCCAGTACACGGATATCGCTTTGGGCAGCATGTACAATAAAGGGATGTTCGCCATCATGCTTCACTTCAAAGTAACCCTCTCCACTTAATTTTACTTCTCGCGTTTTAGCCACAAAGGCACTTGGAAAGGAGATGCTTGATTCCACATTTAACAGTACAGAGGTGCCATCGGGCAATCGAAGTTGAAGAGGCTGACTGCCTTTAGGAAGTGTGACAGTAGTCATGGTCACGTTACCGGTCCGCGCTTCAAAAACCAGTAAATCTCTCGAAGGTTTCTTGACGACTGCGTTGCCGGTGCTGGCCAGGACCCCTTTTTGCGACCCTGAGATCGGTATTTTTTCTCCGTCACCAAAATTGATATAACCGGCGGCCTGCGTGGGTGCGACGATATCATGGCGGATGGTTTGTTTTTCGCTGTGCTGCATGTTATTAGCAGCTATATTTTTCCGTGTGTCATGTATCAGGAAATAATAACCGACACCCATCACTAACAATAATGATGCAGCTACCGTCCACCTTAATGCCAGAGAAACAGACCGCTTTCTTTGCACGGGAGGCGCCGGTTCTACCGGAGCGAGGCTTGTTATGTGCTGGAGAAACCCCTGCTTTTTTTCCGGTGAAAAAAAGGGACTATTACCTGTCGGAATATCTACAGACCTTATCAAATCACTCAGGTCACCATGATGGTCGGCATCCTCCAGAAGCTCCATTAGTTCATCGATATCTTTTTCGGCAATGGTATTGTCACACCATTGCTGAAAAAGTTGCATCAGCCGTTCCCGCTTTGAATATTGATCCATAAATACGATACGTGTCTTTGTACAAAAAAGGTATTCTTTTCATACCCTTTTATATAAAGATGATTAAATTGGAAAAAAGGGGTATATAAAAGAATTTTTTTTATTTTTTACCAGGATATGGTTAGGAGCTCTTTTACTTTCGTGATAAGGAAGTGTGTGGCGTATTGCAGATGCTTTTTCACTGTTTCTTTGGAGATACCCATTTCAGCGGCAATTTCATTATAGGAAAATCCTTCCCGGCGGCTGAGGATATAAGCTCTTTTTTGCTGTGGAGGCAATAAATCAACGGCTCGCTCCAGCGTCTGCCACTGGATATCTTCTAAATCTCCATTGTCTTCAGAAAAGGTTGCCTCTGATAATTTTTTATTTTTCAGGCGTTCCCGAACGATTTTCCTCAATGCCATCAACGCCTGATTACGGGCAACGACAAACAGCCACGCCTCGAAGTTTTTAATTTGGGGTAAGGCTTCCCTGTGCTGCCAGACTGTTAAAAGCACGTCCTGGACCGCTTCCTCAGTTGTTTCCATGGAGTGCGTAATCTTAAAAATATACTTGCCGAGAACATCACTAAAACGGTCAATTAGTTCAGACAATGCCTTTTCGCTGCTACAGGCTACCTGCCGTAACAATTCATCTTCTGACCATTTTTCGCTACTGCTGAACATTTATAAAACGATAGTTTTTGATAAACTTTAGCTTTTTATTTTCCTCAAAGGATAAATACTAGCATCGTAAAATTATAGAAATTTACGCGTACAGACTGAGGGGATTTTAAAGGTAAGTATTAATAGATTAATTTACAGTTAGTTGTGCATTTAACTTAAATTTTATTGGGGATACTATATTTGCAACAGAATAATATCATTCTCAAAAATATTTATTAAAAGCAGCTTAACATGTTAATGAAAAGAAAACGAACCGATTCTGATATAGGAAAAGACCAATAAGGAGCATTCATGCTGTTTTGGATATTGTTGAAAATCCTTTCCAGGCCATTGGCAGCAAGATCAGTTATTGATACTGGAATTGAAGTAGCTGACTTACCAATGTTTGCTGGCTCGAATCGTCAAGAGCTTTTGCAGAGCAGGAAAGGGATCTCTCACGGACTGTGGGGGAAAGCAGGCTGTTACCTACTAACCTGCAGGGGTTCTTTGGTTTTTATTTTTACACCCTCCGAGAAGGGAAGTGTCTGGTGATGGAGCTGACAAAACATTATGCGCTTTAATTCAATATTTGGAATTCTGAAAAAAAGACTGTAAGTTTCTGATTATTTACTATCCAAACACAGAAGGCAATGCAAAAATATTTGCTTCACGGAAAATTAACGGCGAAGACCGGATACAGAGATCAACTGGCCAGCTATTTATTGGAAGCTGCTCAACTCGTATCAGTGGTAAAAGGATGCAGGCTGTATGTAATCGGCAAAGATGAAAGTGATATAAACGCTGTCTATGTAACAGAAATTTGGGACAGTAAAGAGGATCATGACAACTCCTTAAAACTGGAAAGCACAAGAGAACTGATAACGAAAGCAATGCAGATATTAGACGGTCAGCCAACAAAAGGACAGGAACTTGAAGTAATAGGCGGAACTGGAATATAAACCCAGCATACCCGGCTGCTTGCGCAGTAAGGCCACGCCGGTCTGCCCATCTATGGTAGCAGACTGGGTAACCTGTTTTTAAGTGCCAGATTCAGCATAAAGCGATCCTCCCTGTATATTTATGGCTGTCCGCGGCTCCTGCATAGAGAATGAGGGGGAGCAGAATAATAAATTTTTATTGTTCAAATAAGGCATCCATTGTTACAGCGTTTTGAACGAGTCTTTTTGAGTATTGATTATCGGCTAAGCTGTTGTAACGAAAGTCAGAAAGAGTGCCTTCTTGGGATTAGTATGTTTTTTCCTTTCCCGATTTAGCCTATTCACAATTCATGACTGATATTTACTCTCTAAGATCGGTGAAGTCATCTTTTATACCAGCCATAATGGACCTTCTTGCGATGAAAATTCCAATAACTTTTTTATCTGGAAATTTCTTTTGGAGCAAATTTTTACATGCTTTAAAGTGCGCGCCAGTCGTAATAACATCATCCAATAATACAATAGTTTCCTTCAAGTCATCTTGACAGCTTCTATCAACTACCAAATTATGTTGCAACTCTGCGATCTCAGGCCGTTTTTCTTCTCCGTATTCATGAACCGCTTTTATATCGTTTTTCGTCAAAATTAATTCTCTAAAATCCGTTTTATTATAATTCTCTTTAAATATCTTTAACACCCTAACCATTCTATCATCATATAAACTATTTTGCTTGCATTTAGACGGAGGAATCGGTACGAACGTTATTTTTTTTAAATTTAAGAAAGAAGGTAGCGTTTTCGAAAATAATTCAGCTATTTCCCGTATCGCCTGTCCTTTATATTTCCATTCAGGCAAATCCTTTTTGTCCAATTTTTTTTTGAAATTGAAAATTAGACTGTTAGTAATATTTTCAAAACCAGCTTTTGCAACATACTCTTTAAAATAATAACAGTCATCCTCCGGATTTAAATAAAAATGGTCACTCAATAACAGTTCGTCAATTTTTAATGGTTTAATCTGTTGCATATATTACTTTAATGCTTTTTGAACATCGGCATATTCTTTAACTCTAATTGCACCTTGTTTTAAAAATTTCTCAGGCCAAGTAATTGCCTTGTTTTGAAAACAACTATCGAGTATAAACAGTTTACGTCCTTGTTGCAATGCTGCTCTTGCCTGAACTAACGTTCCGGAGGTTTCGCCTGCCTCGATAATAATAGTTGCTTCTGTCAATGCGGACATTGTCTTATTTCTTTCGGGGAAGAATAACCTATTACCGTGAATACCTTGTTGACGATATCTATAAAAAGGAACTTGTGTAATTAACAAATGCTCCAACGCAATATAATCTTGAAGTTTTCTATTCTCTTTAGGATATACCTTATCTAAAGGAGTTCCAATAACTGCTATTGTCTTACCTTTTTCTTCCAAAGCTGTTTTATGGGCCTGAGTATCAATACCCTTTGCTAATCCAGAAACAATGGTAAACCCGTCTTTTACTAAAAACCTTACCATATTGCTAGCGCGTATTAATCCTTCAGGAGTTGGATTTCTGGTTCCTACAATAGCAACACTTCGAGTAGACAAGAGATCTAAATTCCCTGTATAGTATAAAATCTCGATTGGCACTTTCGCATCTTTTAGCTTAGACGGATAATCTAAAGTACCATTGATTAAAATATTAGTGCGAAAACAACCATCTTTTAAAACAATTTCCTTGATCGTTTGGTAAAATTGCATATCTCCTTCCAGATTTACGAAATCGGAAGGTCTGCTTCCCGGATGCTTCATAAAAAGCTCCGACAATCGCTTATAACTTGCAGTCTCGGCACTCCATAGCTTCTCGTAAGCTACTATTTCTTTCATCGGTTCTATTGGTTGATTATTCATCATTTCGGCTTTTATTGAAATAGCTAAAAAGTATATGCACGAAAATAATACGAAAACAATAATATACAGGAGTTTTTCGTACCTATTCTTGATTAAGACAACTTGTGATGTACAATATTTGTGCCATGATTTCTAACTTTCTGAGCACATTCAAAAATAGGACTTGATAAAAAACGTGTTATAAATATAATATATGTATATATGAATTTGACTTACATCTTTTTTAAAAGCCCTCTATCACAGTTATCAAGAATTACTGCTGTAATCTCTTCTTCCTTGATGGGTAAATCCTTCCATTTATCAATAATTGCAGTTATCAACAAAAGGCGCTTTCACTGTAACAGCTAACCAAATCTGAAACCTTTTGTCATTTGAATTTTTACTCATAATAGTGATGATTAGTGTTTGAGTAAAAATAAGGATTATTATTGAATAGGTAATGCTGAATTACCGCAAATATTATAATCAGCAGGATCGGAAATTTTGCAGAAGCGCTTAAATTCTGAGGGGTAATTTCGCCCATTACCCTCCGCAAATCTGAAGATGCTTAATGGTGGTTTTTTTGGGGCCATGGCTTACTCGTAAATAAATTTAATTTCTTTGATTTTTGGATTTGCCCCAAATTTTCCTGCCCTGTACCAGACTTCAAAATTGGTACTGTCTCGAACTCTTTCAAAGTCGCTCGCACTATATAGTTCTGAATTACCATATTGATCTTTTTGAACAAACCAAATTTGATCTTTTCGAAAGACATCATGATCTAATAGTGTGACTTCATGCGTGGCAAAAATAAGTTGAGCATTTTTGGGGTTTGATATGTTGCTGTTGAAGAGCCTGATTAAAAATTTGCATAATTTAGGATGAAGACTGTTATCTAATTCATCAATTACCAGAATACCTCCGGTTTCCAGTGTTTGCAGGATTTTCCCTCCTAAAGCAAAGAGAACCTGAGTGCCCATGGACTCATTTCTGGTCAAATCGAATTCAGCTTTTCCCACCTCCTTTTTCCCGTCGAATATTTTGTGAATGGCAAAGGTCTTGATTTTATTTTCCTGAAAAAACTTGTTGGCTATGTCTTCAGGAATCTCATCTGGAATTTTGAAGTTTTCCTTTTTTAGTTCTTTTGAACCTATGGATTCTATTCTCGTATCAGAAAGTCTGATTAGTTTACTTAACCGATCTTTCAGGAATTTATTTTCTTTTTGAGTGATCAGGTTGGACACCTCCTTGGATAAATCCGAAATGCTGAACTTATCATAGGCATTCCATACATTAATATTTGTCAAATATTTAAAAACTGGCGTGAGTTCGTTATGCGGGGTTTCAACACCGAATTTCGACAAATAGAGCTGGTTTTTAAAAATCTTTTTGTTCACTTTTTTATCAATAAGATTTTTACCCAATTCGATGGTATCATAGTCTTCTTTTTCAGAAATTACCCTCGTGTATAGGTTTGAGACCTGGCCCTTAGGAGAGAAATTTAATTTTTCAAACGTCACTCTGTTTTTACCATAGGCGATTTCATATTCATATTTGATTTGGTTCAGAATAAAGCCTATTTTAAACTGAACGGGGGCATTTTGAGTATTTATATCCAATTCATACGGTTCATAAGCAAAGATTTGCGTATGATCTATAGTGAATTTATGGGAATTTTTTATTAAGAGTGTAAATGCCAGAAACGACCTGATGAAATTACTCTTGCCGCTGGCATTTGCCCCGTAGATAACAACAGTCTTGAGCAGCCGGAGTGAACTGCCTGTGCTGTGAGCATTAAATGTGTTATCCATTTTTGACTTACCGGCATCTGCTTTCAGAGAGAATTGGGCTTGATTCCTGAAGGATTTAAAATTAGCAACACTAAAATCAATAATCATGATAATTTTCTTTAAAACTGTAACGAAGATACAAAAAATAGGCTAATTGTTAAATTCATTGTTTTTATTTGGTCATATTTGGCGAATTTAAGCCATGTGTTATGAGGCTTTGGTAAATCTTTCATTTAGATGGATCTCGATATCACCATTACATTAATGGTGGAGATGTATAAATCATACTTGGCCAAAACTGCTTAAAAAAATACACTTATGACCAAGTATGTAATAACTGTTCTGTATATGAGTTAGATATATTGGTTTTGGAGGTTTCTATGGAGAAATGACGATCACGCCATCTGCCAAAAATGTTGACGGGAGATTCAAAGACGGGAGATTCAAATGCTGGAGGAATCCGGATTTTTGCGTATTTAGCCAGGGAAATTCGTCCAGGAAAATAACACATCTCTGCGTTGCCAATTTCTGCATCAGAAAGCTGGAAAGTAGTGCAAGGGCCTCTGACCAGCTTTCCGGCACTCTATACAATTTAGGGTTGCCTGCTGCACTGCCTAAAGCCGTGCTGAACTGCGCTAATTGACTGTTTAGGGTTGCGTCTTTGGTTCCTACAAACTGGAACTGTATTCCGTCGCTAAAATATTTTCTGATCAGGTAAGTTTTGCCGACATGCCGCCTGCCGAAAATGGCGATGAGTTCTGGAGAACCAGAATCAAATGCGTCTTTGAGTAATTCTTGTTCCTTTGTTCTTCCTATGAGATTTTTCATTTGATGGCATTTAATTGAATCATAAATCATTCTCGGCCGGAGGTATTGAAAAAATAAAAGATACGGCCGGATATGGTGAAATTGTTTTGTTTATCAGCTAGTTATAGGCTTTTCTCCCGTGCTTAAAAAAAAGCAGGATCATTTGTCATGACGCTTTCAGTATTTTGGTTGCTAAGTGTATTAAAGGTTCTTCCAAATAAATTTACCCGTTCATTGAATATCTTCGTCTTCCTTCTTTTGGCTTCTGCTTCAAATATTGATATTGGTTAAAAGAGAAAAACTTATCAGGAGACGAAGTTCTTGCATACTATCGATAAGCCTGGATTAATACATCTGCAGCGATATGTAGGCGTTCCGCTAACTTACGGATCATGTCCAGGTTTAATTTCCTTTTGCCAGAAAGAATGCCTGAATTTCCAGACCTGTAGCCTAAAACGGTAGACAATTCAGATTCAGACATATTCATTTGGTCTAGACGAAATTTAATGGCTTCTATGGGTGTTGGGTTTTCAATAGGATGATATTCGTTTTCATACTCTGTAATCAAAATAAACAGAACTTCCAGGTCACCTGACTCTTTTGAGCCTACCTTAAGGTCCTTTTGCATCAGTGAATAGGCATGCTCTAATGCATTTTCGTATTGCTGATTATTTTTTATCGGTTTTAACATGATTCATTCTTTTGGCATCTATGTATCGTAGTGTTTACGCAGAGTTGAGAGACAATGAATTTTCCGGTGTGCCCGTATGCTCCATAGATCGCTATTTTATTACCATAGCTTTTGTAGTTTATGTGTTGAGTTCTATTATTGTTTCGCTGGCAACTGATGGTTTCGTGATGGAGTGATAGTGGTTCGAAGACTTTCAGCTATATACCACGGCAAGCCAACCTCTTTATTTTGCTAAGGTAACCCATTTAAGCATATGTTAGGCTTTTATTCGTGATAATTTTAATTAACTCAGCGCCAGCTTTTTTACAGATTCAGATTGAAGAACGGAAAAGCCTCATGTAAAAAAAGCAAGCAGAAATTATTCAAAAAAAATGTCCATTTTTAAATCTTTATTTACAACTGCTCGTGAATAATTGTTTTCATTAATGCCGTATGTTGTTATCATAGCCATATTGACAGCTTTCCTGGTTTTCGTAGCCGCTTTGAAAATATCAATTTTATCCTTTAGCTTTTCAGCGTATTGTTTGTCTATCGTGAACTTGTTAAATGAAAATTTAAATTCACAGATGGAGATGACGTGATCTCTTCTGTCAATTACTAAATCAATTTGAGCCATCTTATTTTCATGGGATCCTACCCAACTGGAAGCCGTCGTTTGGATGCCACTGATCCCCAGATTTTCTTTTATTTGGTCAATATGCGTTAAACCTATCAGTTTAAATGCATATTCAGTCCATGTCCGGTGTTTGGGATTATCTATGCCGCTGATCCAATTCTCTGTGTCTTCCTGGCTACTCTTTTCGATGAATTTCAGATAAAATAAGGAATAAAAATCTATTAATTGATAAAGGCTTTTATTTTTTTTCTTTCCGAAAGGGAGGTAGCGACGAATAAAGTTGCTTTGTTCCAATTCGTTTAAAACCCTGGTTAATCCTCCTCCGGAAGGGATACCTGTATATTTGGCTATTTCTGCTCTGGTCAACCCCTTGTTTTTCTCCGCCAATGCATGTACGATTAATAAATGGTTTTCCGCTTTTTTAAACAAAGATTGATATAAGTTATTGAATTCGGTATTCAATATTCCGTTTTTTTCAAAACACAATTTATTGATATTTTGTATGGCGCTTTCTTCGATATCTATTTTATCTAAATAAAAAGGGATGCCACCCATAACCATATACAATTGTACGATTTGATAACAATCGAAAGGAGCCCCTTTTGCTTTTAAAAAATTGAATGTTTCCTGCAAATTGAATGGCGAAAGGTCTATCCTGTCTGTGACGCTATTATATAGAGGACCTTTATTGCTGATGAGCTTATTGATCATCCAGCTTGCTGCAGAACCACATACAATTAGCATTATGTCATTTCTGGCGCTGGCCCAGGTGTTCCAAAAATGTTCAAGTGCCGGAATGAAATTTGATCTTGGTGCGTCTAGCCAGGGCAATTCGTCCAGAAATATTCTTTTCTGTACGCTCTTGCTGTTCGATAGTACTTGTGTTAACTGACCAAATGCCTCGAACCAGTCTTTTGGCGGGTTAAAGTGATCCTCACCAGAACCAGCCTCTATTAAAGATTGGTGGAAAATTGCCAGTTGCTGTGCTGTGGAAACATTAGAAACGCCGGAGGCATAAAAATCAAATTGATCTTTAAAAAAGGCCCTGACTAAATATGTTTTTCCGACCCGCCGTCTGCCGTATATTGCAAGAAAGACAGACTGTTTGGCCTGTGATAGTTTTAGCAACTGTTGCTGTTCTTTTTTGCGTCCGATTATTTTATTCATACCCTATATTTGGCCATATGTCCAATATTTCTTCTGTAAATGGCCAATTATAGCTCTATATTTGGCCAAAACTATTTGTTTTTGTTTCGGCCAAATATAGAACATTGATTTAGTATTGGCCCCAACTTTGGTAATAACCCTCTTTTGTGCAATAACTTCATTCACTCACCTGGTCATATCAGTATTTAAGTTCTGGTCAGTTCTGAGCAGAATTTAAGGTGAAACTGATCTGATAGAGCTGGTTTTACTTCACCTCCTGAAAAAGAAGCGCTCATACAGCCGATAAAAAAACGAAAAGCGACATAAATATCGCTTTTCGTTTGACCCACATCGCCCTTATTTTCTTTTGAGATTGCCTGCGCAATAACCCCTATTGCTCATATTTTTTAATTGCCATCCAAACTGCCTGGCTAATATTCACCAGATTTTCCGCTTTAAGATTGTCGTAGGGGAGTGGAGTCTTTCGCCCGTATATCAGGATTTTTCCCTCTCTGAGTACAGCAGGGATATATTTCCCTTCATGGCCATAATTACCCGGAACCGGAACGTCACCTGGTTTGCCAAATTGAATGGGCCGACTTTGGCGGTCAATAATCCACTGCCCGGTAGAAGGTCTGAATACCGCCATTTCAGCCCGGCCGTCGCCGTCATAATCACCCGGAACCGGGATGTCTCCTGAAACGTCCAGGGTATCTAAAGGAATATTGCCCAGTGCTGTTTGCCACATCGCGTTGTCAGTACGGAAAAATCCCACATCAATCAATCCGTCACCATCATAGTCCGCCGGTACGGGAATGCCTTTTTTATTGCCAAATCTGATCGTGTCAATACCCCGGATATACCAGGTCAGGGTAGAAGGCCTGTAAACCGCTACGTCAGCAAAACCGTCGCCGTCATAATCACCCGGTACAGGAATATCCCCCAGCATGCCATAGGGGATGGTGCTGCCATCTTCCATGGTAAAAATGCCTTTGGAAGGTGTAAAGACAGCGGCCTCCGTTTTACCATCCCCGTTATAATCCGCCGGGGCCGGAACGTCATCCCGACTGCCTAAATCCAAGGCTTGTTTTCCGTTGATGCGCCATTTGCCCTCGTCAAAACTTACGACGTCGGTTTTACTGTCATTATCAAAGTCCATTTGCCTGGCAACAGTGCTGTGATGCCACCAGGGTAAAGTAAAATGGCTGTCTGCATCCTTTTCCTCTTCGCCGGTATAAGGAGAAAACGTCCGGACACGAATCAGATCGTCCTTTTTAGAAAACGTCATCAGCCGCATCAGGCCATGACCGCCATCTTTACGACTCTGATAATCGGATAAGAATGTTTTCAGCATATGCCCCGCATAGCCGTCCTGACGATAGCCCTCTCCGTTATCGCCGACATGACCGCATAAGGCAAGAAATACATTCGGGAACCGCTTTAAGTGGTCAAAAATGCGCTGCCCTTGTTTAGAAAACTTCGGAAACCCTTTTTCATTAGTGCCCGGATGCTTATTAAATCCAATTAAGGAATGGCTGACCAGGATGGCTTTTCTGTCCTTGTACTTTTTCAGCAGGGATTCAGCCCAGTCATTCATCGGTTCAATATCCTCGTCATAGGCATCGTACTCAAGATAGATGACGATAAAGGCAGTGCCTGCCGCCGTAAACAGGTCATAGTGGCTGTCATTATCCCCTCTGTAGTGGCCTCCATACCATGGCTTCCCCTGAAAATGACTGACCCCGAAGTAGTGATTAAACTGCGATGTTTTACCACTTACCGGGTACTGGCTCTTGGTCTGGTCATGGTTGCCAACGGCCATTCCATAAGGAATGCCGTCAGGATAACCCGGCTGCGGTTTTTCCAGCCGGTACATGGCATCCGCGGCATATTCCCATTCGCTGGGAACCTTTTCGCCGTCATCTGATACGTCACCCAGGTGTACCACATAGGCGATGTGCTGCTTCGCGGCATTTTTAACGATCCAGTCCGTCTGGGCAAAAAACATTTCCTTTTTGCCATTGATTTTCTCTGAAGTATAATATTGGGTGTCCGGCAGGATGGCAATGGTAAATTCGTCATCTGCCTCCTTTTCATCATCACCGGGTCCTATCCTAAGGCCTGTAAAAGCCATGGTCGCCATAAGCGCAACGGCAAGTGCCGCACCGCTCATAACTATTCTTACATATTTAAATTTTAATTTTTTCTCCATCATTTCTAACTTTTTTGTTGTACTACACTCAGGCAGAAACACTTTTATTTGAATGGTTAATACCGGTTTTTCTGAATAAATCAATAGCCCGGGTTTTGCGTAAGCAGCGTATTGAGATCCAGATCGGTTTGCGGGACCGGGAACAGCAGGTTATGTGCGTCAATTTTATAACCTCCGGCAGGGGTATAAGGTGCATCTGCCTTAATGGATTCGCCCACCTTATTAATGACACTGACGGCGTCGCCTTCTCTGAGTAAATCTTCCCAGCGGTGGTTTTCAAACGCCAGCTCTACCCTGCGTTCATGGAAAATAATTTTCCTGAGGCTGCTTTGGTTGGTTTCAGTAACCAGTCCCAGCCCGGCCCTCGCCCTGACGCTGTTTAAGGGAATAAGCGCCTCAGCGCCCCGTCCCTGTTCGTTCAGCGACTCGGATAGCAGTAATAAGGCTTCGGAATATCTGTAGATAGGAAAATCATCACTGGATCCGGTAGTGGCCGGCAAGGGAGAATGCAGGTATTTTTTGATGTACGGCACGTCCGTTGTGCCGGCTGCCGGCGTGGAGTCCGCGATAGCCTTTACGGTGGTATATTTCAGGTAATCACTACCGTCATACACGCCCTCAATAATACCAATGGAGGCATCCAGACGAGCATCGCCAGGCTCAAAGGAGGCGATCAGGTCCTTTGTAGGCGTATTCCAGCCTCCTGAACCGGTGTTGTTAATAACAATACCGGTTAAAAGCTTCGTATCCGTGCTTCTGGGTATAAAATGAATGGATAATACATTGGGCGTAGCACCAGTCATATCGCCCCCCAGGTACTGCACCTCAAAAAGGGATTCCTTACTGTTTTTATTGGCGGGATCAAAAGCGTCCGCATACTGGGTATTCAGCGCGTAGCCCATTGCAGGAAGCGTCTTTAGCAATTTCTCCACTTCACCCCATTTCTTTTGTGTCGCATAGACATCCGCAAGCAGCATCGTGGCAGAACCTTTTGTTGCCACGCCGGTTTGCGGGAATTTTGCCGGAGGCGCCAGTTCGCTCACGGCATCCCCGGCATCGCTGATAATCTGCGCATAAACAGAATCCACAGACGTCCGGGGAATAAAAGCATCGTCCGCCTTGGCGACTACTTTTAAAAATAATGGCAGCGCGCCATAGAGCCGGACCAGCTTGAAGTAGTTCTGTGCCCGCAGGAATTTGGCCTGGCCGTCGATATTTTTTTTAAGAGAATCCGCAATCGCTGCATCCGGCAGACTCTGGATAATAATATTACATCTGGAGATCCCGGTATAGCTATGCTGCCAGGTGGCATTGGCATAGCTGTTGACAGAGGTATTCATAAAATCAGATATATTCTCCCGGTAAACATAGGCGGTGCCGACGTTACTGCCCACAGGTTGGTAAAGGGTATTATCGGAATGCATTTCAGAGGTGAAATAATCATTGACCAGCACATCGCGTAAAGGAGCGTACGCTGCCACCAGGGCCGACTCAAACTGTTGTTCGGTCTTATAGAAATTATCAGCCGTATAAGCATCCTTCGGCGTCAGTGCAATAAAATCTTTCTTGCAGGAACACAGGCCGAGTGCAAGGCTAACTAAGAGAAGCAGGAACAGATATATTCGTTTCATTATAATTACTTTTAAATATTATTTAAATGACGCCGTGATGCCAAAGGCAAAAGTGCGGGGGATCGGATAGGCATTTTCGTCAATACCCACCCCAGCTGTAGGATCCGCACTTCCAACATTGACTTCTGGGTTCATGCCGGAATAGCCCGTGAAAATATAGGCCTGCTGCACAGAACCGTAAATTCTCAGGTTATTCAGCCAGGTCGTATTTCTGAACGGGAATGTATAACCGAGGGAGATATTTTTGAGCGCCAGGTAAGAGCCGCTTTCGATCCACTGGCTGTTGACCTGACGGCCCATCGCTGTTGTGCCGGTTTTTGTCCTGGGATAAATACCTGAACCGGGGTCCTCCTCTGAACGCCAGTAGTCCAGCGCGGCTGCAAGCGGTACCCTGGAACCGTCCATATTGGTCTGATATGCCCATTTAGCGGCGTTCAGGATCTTGCCGCCCACAGAATAGGTCATATCCAGGCTAAGATCAAAATTTTTATAAGCAAAGGTATTGACCATGCCGCCAGTGAACTTAGGCGTAGGGTCACCTATAAATGTCCTGTCATTGACGTCATCGATCACGCCATCTCCATTGATATCCTTGACTTTGATAGTGCCGATAGCAGATACCCCCGCAGGATTGCTGGGCGTCGCCTGGTATTTGGGTGAGTTATCCAGGTCTGTCTGGTCCTTATACAGCCCTTCGAATACAAATCCATAAAATTCTCCTAAGTGATGGCCCACCTGCTGACGGTAGTAGTCAGAAGAAACCGTATTGTTTCTTCTGATATAGCCGGGATCCACCAGATTAGTAATCAGGTTACGGTCAACGGAAACCGTCAGGCTGGTATTCCATTTAAGGCGGCCCGTCAGGTTAACGGAGCTGAGAGAGAATTCATGGCCCCACATTTTCAAAGCGCCTACATTGGAGATGATCTGGGTAAAACCAGTGGAGGTGGGTAAGGCCCGCTGCTGGATCAGCCCGTCGGTAATTTTATGATAATAATCGTAGGTAAAGCTGAGCCGGTTATTCAGCAGGTTGATATCCAGGCCAATGTCAAACTGTTTGTTCCGCTCCCAGGCCAGTTCACTATTGCCCAGATTATTGATGGTCTGGCCCTGGGTGACCTGGCCATTGAAATCATAGTAATATGTACCGATGGTGGCCTGTGGCGCATAATAAGCCGGAAAGAAGTTGTTGCCGGTTAGTCCGTAGCTGGCCCTTATTTTCAGGAAATTGATGGGGCGGATGTTTTGCATAAAACGTTCACTGCTGACCACCCATCCTGCCGATACGGAAGGAAAACTGCCCCATTGCCTGTTGGATCCGAATTTAGAAGAACCATCCCGCCTCGCGGCCACAGAAAGCAGGTATTTTCTTTTATAATCATAATTGACCCGGCCGAGTGTGGAGACCATCGAGTAGCCGGAGCCGTTGCTGGCGCCTGTAATATTGGTCGCCTGGTTCAGATAGGGAATATCATCGCTTTCGAAGCCCAGCCCTGTAAGCTTATTGCTGTAGGTACTGAATTTTTGTGCGGAATAACCGACCAGCGCATCTATATGATGATCACCAGCGATGGTTGTACTATAGGCCAGGTTGGCCTCTGCTGTCCAGGAGCCGTTATCTACCGCTGAACTCGTTCCCGTGGTTTGTCCCTCTGTGCCGGTGACCAGGCCAGACTGAAAGTATTTTCTGGATTCTGCACCTTTATCAAATCCCAGACTTGTTTTTATGCTCAGGCCTTTGAGGATTTCAAAGTTCAGATAGCCGTTACCCAGGATCCTTGTCGTATAATAATCATCATTGGTGAGATTGTAAGTTGCCAAGGGGTTAATATAGCTGACCATACCGGGGGAGGAGACGATCCGGGTATAGGTGCCATCCGCGTTGTAAGGCGAAATAAGCGGGCTCGCCTCAAAAAAACGTTCAAAGTAACCGTTGACACCGTCCGTGCTTAAGCGGTTGTTGTGATCCACCCGGTAGCTTGCGGAAATATTAAATCCCAGTTTGAGCCGGTCATTAATGTAAGCAGCGTCCTGGTTGAAACGAAATGAAAACAGTTTTGTGCCATTGTTGATAAGCACGCCCTGCTGGTCCTGATATCCTGCCATTAACGTAGAGGAACTATGCTCATGTCCTGATTTCAGGGTCAGGTCGATATTACGCATCGGGGCGGTCCGGGTCAGCAAATTAAACCAATCCGTTCCCTCTCCGTATTGATCCGGGTTATCATAGGCGGCGTGATAGTCCGCCGAAACCTTATAGCCGGGCTCATATTTCAGGCCATCTTCTGCCCGTTGTTTCATAAAAGTAGCAAACTGTCTTGCATTCATCATTTTGGGAAGGCGTTCGCCAGGTATTTTCTGCAAGGCATAGCTGGAGGAAAAATCCAGCTCACTTTGTCCTTTTTTTGCGTGTCTGGTCGTAATCAACACGATGCCATTGGCTGCTCTTGACCCATAGAGCGCCGTGGCAGATGCATCCTTAAGAAAGCTGAAGGACTCTATTTCTGCAGGATTGATATTGTTAATACTGCCGGTAATCGGCACCCCGTCGATGACAAAAAGTGGCTGATTGCTGGAATAAAAGGAGGCGGAACCCCGCACGATAAAACCGATGCCCCTTCCGGGCTGGCCGCTGTACTGGTTGATCTGCACGCCGGCTACCTTGCCCTGAAGTTGCTGGGCAAACTGATTGACCGGCATGTCCTGTAAGGGACCTGTCTTTACCTCCGCCACTGCGCCGGTGACCAGCTCTCTTTGCTGGATACCGTAAGAGACCACTACGTCGTCCAGTAAATTAGAGCCAGGTTCCATCCGGATTAAAAGGCCGTTGCTGTCATTAGGCTTTATCTGATATGCCTTTCTGATAAAATCCTGGAAACCGATATTTTTAACCAAAATTGTATAATCCACCCCCGCTTTTAAATTTTCCGCCACGAACCGGCCGTTTTTGTCCGTGATCAGACGGGTGGTATCCTGGGAGCCCGTTTCATTAATATAGACAGCTGCACCCTTTAGGGGCGCATTGCCATCGTCCAGGACAATGCCACTCATCCTTGCACTGGATTGTGCGGCGGCCGTAAAAGTTGTACAGATACAACAGAGGTAAAGAAGCCATGTAAGAACCGATTTTTTCTTTGTCATAGTTTTGAATTTGAACAATAGTTAACCTGTTGCCCCGAAAGGGCAATAAAACATTGAATCCTTATGTATGTATTTATTTTATGGATGAACTACAAAACCTTCTGCTTTCTTTTCACAGCTCAGCCCGTTGATAGAGCAGACAATGTTAAGCACAACTTCCAGGCTGTCTGACTTTTTAAAAGAGCCTGTAAAGGAAAGCCCTTGGATCACTGATTTATCGTAGATGATTTTTATATGATACTGCTTGGCTAAAGTCTGAAAGACGGTCGCCAGACCGGATTTATTAAATGAAAGGCCCTCCTGGTTATCTGTATTACCTGCTTCAGGCTTCGGCAGGTCTCTGTTTACTTTTTCAGGAGTGGTTTTACCGGACCAGTATTGATGTGTTCTGGTATTGAGTCTTAACTGCTCACCGGGATGCAAATAGACGGTCTGCATCTTGATCTTCGAAGCGGGGGTAGGGGCTATGGCGATCTTCCCCTCCAGCAGCTGAATACACAGCGTTTCTTTTCTGCAGTCCACCATAAAGGCCGTGCCGAGTGCCGTAGTCGTGAGTCCGCCGGCTTTTACAGTAAACGGGCGTCTGGTATCTCTGGTGACCTTAAAGAGAGCCTTGCCGGTTAAGGTTACCGCCCGGGTTGTGAAACTGTCCAGAAAACAGATCGTGCTTTCAGGGGCCAACATAACGGTGGAACGGTCAGGGAGTATCAGCCTTTTATCTTTTGCGGTCGTATTTGTGAGGGTCACCAGCTGCTTTTCCGGCTGGGTGTATATAACACCGGTTGTCTGATGATCGGCCACGCGGCCGGCCCACAGATAATAACAGATACCCCCGTCAATAGCTAAAACCAGACAGGCTGCAACTGGCACAAGAATAGCATAAATACGTCCTTTTTTGCTGCGGCTTCCTTTAGAAGTCACATTCTCACTTTCCTCAATATTTTTAAGCCGGTGCCAGATCCTTTTTTGCTGTTTTTTGCTAAGTGAACCGGCCAGCTGATCGGGACTTTGTTCAACCGCCTGTTCAAATTCACCACGCAGATGCGCTTGCAATTCACCGGTTACCTTTTTGTCGTGTAGTGCTTTAAGCAATACCTCCTCATCCGTGGGCCTGGTTTGCTTTGTCCAGAATTTTTCGATTTGTTGTAGAAGGTTTTGCATGGTGTATATCATTAAATACACGCCGCCCGGTAAAACAGGTATATGAATTTAGATGAACAAATTGTTACGAAATAATAAGCGTAAAAACGGGTGGGTAGCAGCAGTTATCGACAGAGATAAAGCTGTAAACGGTTCACTAATGCAATGGCAGCACCAATAAAAGGAGCGCAACGGTTCCAATACCCGTAGTGGCGCCGGTGAATACCTGGCCTGTATAAATGGACTCACGGATTAAAGCTCTGGCCTGTTTTAGGTAGAACCGGACTGAGGAGGTTGTCAGGTTTAATTCTTGAGCGATCGCCTCACAATCCTTTTGCTCAAAATAATAAAGCCGTATCACGCGTTGCTTGTGGGCAGGAAGCCTGCCTATAGCATCTTCAAGTGCGGCCACCTGGTCGCTGTATAAATCTTCATCCGTTGGAGTGTCCTCTATTACCTGCGTGGCTTCTATCTGGCTGGTATATTCAACTTTTTCACGTAGTTGCTTTTTTAAAAAGGAGATGGATTTATTATAGCTCACCACAAACAGCCAGTTGCCGATGGGGACTTCCGGATTGATGCTGGCTCTTTTCAGCCATAAAACGGCAAATACTTCTTGCAGGAGATCTTCCGCCTCTTGAGTTGGCGTGACGATTTTTCTGATATTGTTATAGATCAGGATATTGTACTTATCATATATTTTTTTAAAAGCGGATTTGCTTCCTCCTACTAGCTGCTCAACAAGTTGAATCTCTTCTGTCATCTCAGAGATAGATTAGGCTGGTGAAAATATTTTCGGGTAAAATTACCAGTCCAGTCTCTACTTTCTGTATTATCAAATCATTAATTGTGCCAACGCCGCCCGGCTGAACATCTTTGGCCCCGCCAGGGGTTTTCATAACAACTTTGTTATGAACTTCTTGAAACCTTCGGGAATGTCTGTTCGTCTTTTCTTTTAATTTATTAAGAGATGCAGCCTGTAAATTTCCACCTTAGCCAATTAAAGGTATCTCGATTAAATTAATTTGCAGATTATCTCCAATACGGGACAAGATTTCTAAACTGAAATTATTCTCTTTTCCCTTTATCCATTTATTGACCAACTGAGGGCTTACCCCCATTTTTTTCTGCCAATTCTTTTTGACTCCATTCCAGTTCTTTCAGGCGCTTCAAAATTAGAATTGAAATTTTTTGTGCCGCTCTTCTTGATTTTCTGTTGGCCTGATGTTCTTTGGCCTACTTCATGGTATCGAAGTTGTCTTCTGTTACAAGTGCCAAAAATTTTTCCTTGATTGTCATAATTATTTTTTGTTTATAAATGATTAGGTGTAAAAATGCTTTAAATTAGATAGTAGGGAGCCAATCACTTGGCAACATTGTCAGTATTTAAAACAAAACCTGCCTTTCATTTATTTTGGGCGAAATCACTTTTAACATAAGAATCCTTACCTACCTTTGAGTCATTCTTTACCTCGAGTAGAGAAGTTACAAAGGTTTTAAACGTTGAACCCCGTAAATCAGCGTTTTTATATTAATCTTTTTCTCTGAGTTAAATACAGCTTTTGTCAGAGTTTGGGAAGGTATTAATGCTACGGTTGACTAGAATTATTGCCATCGAAGTTAGTTCAAACTGTTATTTGAAATTTACTGCTGACCATATTACACGATTCATCACTACAGGCTGATTTTTACAAGTATTTCAATAACTCTTCCGTTAACTTAAACACCGTCGTGGATGATTCTTCTTTCGCTGGGCTCGTATGGTCAAGTGAAAGATAGTTTTTTTGAGCTCTTGCAATAGCCAACTCAACTCTTTTCTTGTTTGTTTTTGTGTCGGTTCCGTCTAATATTGAAAAGAAATCTTCATTTACTTTTTTGCTTCCATTTCCATCATAAACCACACCAAATGGTTTGAGCAATTCGTTTAGTTTATCATTATAGTCACTCCTGTTCATTTGCCCTCCCTGGTGATCGTCCAGATGAAGGATTAACCAATATTCAAAGGCCTGATTGGAGTAAGCTACTTTAAAGCCCAGAGTTTCTGCTATTTGGATTGCTGCATTAAAATCAGCACCAGCAAAGTCATCTTTATCAAAAACACACCACACTTGATCGTATTGTTGTTCGTGTGCTAATTGTTTGGCCCTGTTGACTAATGAAATTGTATTATATCCTTCGCCTATAGATTTTATTGTGGCAGAAGAAAGTCTAAATTGATTGAAGTATGAGGGCTCTGTATTTTTACCTTCACAGATTATCAATATTGTAGGGTTTTCTATTAGCTCACCAGCAGCTCTCTGCAAACTTGGTCCGGTCTTCCTTTTTGCCTTGAGTTGATCTTTATGTTTTTTCTTAGCCGCAATCTGCTCAGCTTTTTTGTCCTTCATTTTCATTACGACACATCGAAATTTAGGTCATCAAAAAATCCTAAATATGGAACGGCTCCATATTTTCCTCTAATGTAATTGCCTTCAAATGGCTCATTTTTCTTAACTTCATCGGACTTGAAGTCTGCTAATGAATATAATTTGGCTTCACCATACCTGTTTTTATTTGTAAACCAAATTTGATCCCTTCTAAATAAGCCGGAACTTAATAAGTTCGTATCATGCGTATTGAAAATCAATTGAGCATTTTTAGGGTTGAATTCTTTTGAGTTAAATAAAGACACGATTTTGCACACTAAATTGGGGTGTAATTTTGAATCTAGCTCATCTACTACTAAAGTGTAACCATTTTCAATAACATCTAAAATCGGCCCTGTTAAAGCAAAAAACTTTCTCGTCCCAGAGGATTCGTCCTCGTCAATCGAAAAATTCACGGTCCCAACTGCCTGTTTTTGGGTATCGTATTTTTTGTGTGTTGTCAAAACATCTTCGATAAATTCTGTGTTTTCTTCTTTGATTTCATTGAGAATCTTATCCCTGATCTCCTTAGGCATGCCTTTGGGTAAATTATCTGTATCCAGTTTTTGGAGTTTGATGTCATGAATCCCTAAGTCAGCTGCTTTTAATAATTCTAGAATTTTTAATTTTTGCGTCGGGTTTTCTGTTTTATCAATCGTAAATCCTTGATAACCAATTTCGTGCAAGCCAGAAATATATTTGAATCTCTTGAACCAGTTAGTCACAGCAATGGCTGTTTGCTCGTTAAACTGCGCAGCAACTGAAAGTAAAAGAGCATTATCTCTTACCAGGCCTTCTTTTGCCACAGTAGAACCTTTTGCAAAGTTTCTACTGTGAATGTCAAACTGACTTCCCTCTCGATAAAATAATTCTACTTCTTTAGTTTTAGGTCTATGATACAGCCATTCTGAAATGATTTTTTCTTTAGTAGCTTCAAAACCATAACGGAATAATTCACCTTCGAATACAAAAATAATTTCAAATTCTGACGGTTCGTTCTCCGTTTCCTTGCTTAAACGGAAGGGCTCAACTTCAATAGTTTCGCCTTTCTGACTTTCCTTTGAACTGTTTATTACGAGATGTCTCATGAAAGCAAATGCTTCCAAAAGCTTACTTTTGCCACTAGCATTTGCTCCATAAATAACTGCACTTTTGAGAAGTCTATAGTTAAATCTTTCATTTTCAAAAACATTTTCACTTTCTCGTGTGCCTTTATCATAATTGGAGGCAACTAAACTCAGCGTTGCCGTATCCTTAAAAGTTCTGAAGTTTTTAATTGAAAATTGTAGGAGCATAAGATTATAGTTGTTCTTTTTGAACTATCTGGAGCAAAGATAGCTTTAATGTTTTGAAAAAATGAAAAATATATGCGTTTTTTGCTAAAAAGTTAGCCAAAGATGCGTTTATTTTAAATTCACTGAGCTGACAAGTTCATGTTACGTCGATTAATTAGATAGAAAGCATCTTATGTATAAGGCTATCTTAATTCCGGTGACCTTAAGGATGACAGATCTCAGCGTTCATAAAAACTGGGGACTAAGAGTCCTATTTATAATTAATATATTAAAAATGCGCTAAAATCAATAATGGACACTGCAGTGAAAATGTTGAATTATTAAAAAATATTTTTGGAAGATATAGGGGAATATAAAATATGATATATTTTAGGGCTTATCTTTGTCTTTCGGTGCCCCCGTTATACTATTGCTATAACAGCAGCACTTTAAAAGGAGAAATTAAACCCCGCTACATAATGTATTGGGGGTGTTTTTTGACCGTGGCTTACTCGTAAATAAATTCAATTTCTTTGATTTTTGGATTTCCCCCAAATTTCCCTGTTCTGTACCAGACTTCAAAATTGGTACTGTCTCTGACTCCTTCAAAGTCGCTGGCACTATATAGTTCTGAATTACCATATTTATCTTTTTGAACAAACCAAATTTGATCTTTCCGGAAGACATCATGATCTAATAGTGTGACTTCATGCGTGGCAAAAATAAGTTGAGCATTTTTGGGGTTTGATACGTTGCTGTTGAACAGCCTGATTAAAAATTTGCATAATTTAGGATGAAGACTGTTATCTAATTCATCGTATCTTGCCAGCTGTTAAACAGATCTGATAATAGGCTTGCGTTTTCGTCAAAAGGCTGACAAGTCATAGATGATTTGAATCATAGCGATGTTGCTTTGCCCGTTTTTAATGTCGCCGGTAACAAGCTCAAGGAACTAAACGATAAGCAGTAACGAAATAGACTATTTTGATATAAATGGCTAAAATTGTTTAAAATCTTACCAGTACGGGGTTATTTAAAGCCAACAACTTGTATTGGCATTTGTAAAAAAGGAATTTATGTCATCCTTAGAGAGTACTGTGATTTATATTATTGTATTTTTACCGGGAAAACTAATAATTTGTAATATAATTGATATATAATATGTTATATGAAAAATGAATTGAAATATGAGTGAAATATTTTTTTATACCACCGATGATGGATTGACTAAAATAAATGTCCAACTCGAAGATGAAACCATTTGGCTTACGCACGGCCAAATGGCTACTTTGTTTGGCAAGGCCAAATCAACCATAAACGAACATATTAAAAATATTTATGAAGAAAATGAGCTTTCGGAAGCTCTTACAATGAAGAAATTCGGAATTTCCAAATTTCAGCAAAAAGCCCCGAATTACTATAATTTAGACGTGATTATTTCAGTGGGTTATCGTGTTAAATCCATACAAGGCACTCGTTTTAGGCAATGGGCAACCCAACGGCTCAAAGAATACATCGTAAAAGGGTTTACAATGGATGATGAGTGTCTTAAAAATCTGGGTGGTGGCAATTACTGGGAAGAATTATTAGACCGTATTCGTGATATTCGTTCCAGCGAAAAGGTTATGTATCGCCAGGTTTTGGAATTGTATGCTACGGCTACCGACTATGATCCTAAGAGTGAAGAAAGCCTGACATTCTTTAAAATTGTCCATAACAAATTGCACTACGCTGCCCATGGCAATACAGCAAGCGAGGTGATATATATGCGAGTGGACAGTGATAAACCTTTTGCCGGTTTAACCAATTTTAAAGGAGATCAACCGACACAGGCCGAGGCTATGATTGCTAAAAATTTCTTGGAAGAAAGAGAACTGAAAGTACTTAATAATTTGGTAGCAGCTTATTTTGATTTGGCTGAATTAAATGCCATAGAAGAGCGGGCAATGCGGATGGAGGATTATGTTCGTGCGTTGGACAACATCCTTAACTCAACAGGTAGAAAAGTGCTTGAAGAAGCAGGTAAAATATCTCATACTCAGGCGACAGATTATAATTTATAACTGAAGTTTCCGCCTTTAAGGCGGTGGTTTCACACCAACAAAAGAGACAATAAATTCTGGCTAAATTACAAGCAAACTGAATAGAGTGAATGTTGTCTGCAGTTGTAACTCAACTTATCCATTGTAAAGCCAGGTTCTGACGTACGGTTAATAGCTCGCTTAACTTTTGCATTTATCCAGAAGTGCTTAAGAATTAATATAGTGTATATCCATATAAAATATCCTTTATACATTGGCCAACTGTTTTGAGTACTAATGACGGAATTTGAATTATCTTGCCAATCATAAAAAGGAGCAGTACTTTTAAGTGGACAATAAACAAATGGAGAAACATGCTCCCTTTCTGGAACGATTAAAGAAAGGAGAGTCAGCAGGGCTACGCCATTTCTATGGCGTTTTTTATAAGCCCATGTGCTTCTATTTGGAGAAGATGCAGATCGATCCGTTTATTATCGAGGAGATCGTTCAGGACGTATTTTTAAAACTTTGGGAAAAACGGACAGATTTCGACCATGTACTTAGTATCAGGAGCTTTTTATATACCTGTTGCAGAAATGCCGCATTGAATCATATCGAAAAGGAAAAGCGAACCAGTTCTAAACTCACCCGTATAGAACAAGGTAACCAGATTATGGACTGGACGACTGATAACCAGATGATTTATATCGAGATGCTTCGCGAGATCCATCAGGCTATCAGCGAATTACCCACCCAGTGTAAAAACGTCATGGAATTACTACTCATAGACGACAAGTCTCCAGATGAAGTCGCTCAGCGGCTCGGCATTACCCGAAGCACCGTATATAATCAAAAGAAAAGAGGCATTGCCTTACTTCAATCCAAGTTAAATCACGATCAGTTTTTTGCGCTATTACTGTTAATCAGTCTTCTTGGCTAGTATAAATCTTTTGCTGGCTGCCCCCTTATTAACTAAGTAACGGCATACAGTTATATGCATACCGGAGAACTGCATTAAATGGTAAGGCTTTTACCCGGTATAAAAAAGCCTTTAACTAACTCTCTGAAAAACAAGCTATCTTCTCCGATTTCCGGTTTGTTTCTCCATTTTTCGTAAAAAGTTAAAAAAAATATCACAATTCTTTAGAGATTTCTTAAGATAATATTGTTCTAATATATACAAGCATGGAAAATTTACCAGATCATATCAGGCAATTATTAATCAGCTCAGCGTTGGGAGAGCTGAGCATCAGCGGCGAGCAGGACCTCTCTTCGTGGATGAAAGAACATCCCGAGTGTCAGTGTTTATTGGATGCCGTTAACGATAAGCGGAGGCTTTCCGTTGACATTACCCATTTAACCGGGTCCGGCAACGGGTGGGAGGCCTCTTATAACGCGTTCGCATCTAAACACCTGAGAGGCGAAGGCAAAAGAAGATTATTAGGATTAAAATTCTGGTACCCGGCCGCGGCGAGTATCCTTATACTGATTATGGTGGGACTGGGCATTTTTCAGTACTACGCCGGTTTTAAAAGCAGTCCGGATGAAAGCATTCTGGCGGCCCGTCCCCTGGCTGAAGTGTTATTAGGCAACGGGCAAAAGATCCAGCTGGGAAATAATCAGGGAACTGCAAGCCAGCGGGTAGATACCAGCTGGTACCAGAAGATCGCTGCCGCCGTGGGCGGCGACAGCGCCCACCGAACGGCACCGCTATCCTTTAGAATCGTGACCCCTAAGGGCGGGAAGTATGCGCTCGCATTACCGGATGGCTCCAGAGTCTGGATGAGTGCAGCCAGCAGCCTCAGTTATAATCAAAATGACGGCGAGCGGCAGGTAGACATGGAAGGAGAGGTCTACTTTGAGATCGCGAAGCAATCCTACCAGAAAAATGGCAAGACAGCCTGGCGGCCGTTCAAAGTTCATGCAAAGGATATGGAAGTAGAAGTCTGGGGTACCAGATTTACCGTTTCGTCCTATCCAGGTAGCAACAGCCAGACAACCACCTTATTTGAAGGGAAGGTAAAAGTCAGTACAGGGGAACAGAACCTGTTCTTAACTCTCGGTCAGCGGGCAGATCTGAAAGGCGGTGTTCTGACCAAGCAACCAGTGGATAACAGCCAGGGGGTTGCCCTAAAAGAAGGGTATTTTATATTTAAAGCAGCAACCCTTTCTGATATCTTAACCGAGGTCGGCAACTGGTACAACGTGAATATCATCTTCCAGGATGATCAGATCGGCCAGCAGCGCTTTGAAGCGATGCTACCCAGATCGGCCCGGCTGGCTGATCTGCTGAACGCACTAGAAGGCACAGGCGATGATATCAACTTTACATTCAAAGGCAGAACCATATATGTAGATAAAAAATAGGCGATTAACTAAGAAAAGAACCTGTGGGAACACCGATCATAACTAAACTTTTTAACTGAAAATCGATGCACAAAATGTATGAACGAAAAGCGTTTCCTATGGAAGCGTGCAGGCAAGGTACACCTGACAAGGAAGCCTGTTACAACAATGACTGCCAGACATCCCGAAGAGGCCGGAAGGCCCTGCGGCTGACACTCCTTCCTTTAATCATGCTTTGCTGCCTTATACAGGTGTCTGCCAGTTCCTATGGGCAAAAGGTCTCTATTCACGGCAAATCCATTACACTCAGGCAGGTGTTCAGCAGCATTACCCGCCAGACAGGGTATGCCTACGTATGGTCCGTCAAAAATATCCCACCCGATACAAGAGTCCAGGTAGATGTCAACGAAGAAAACCTGGAAACGGTATTAAACAATTTACTACACAACCTCGGGCTGGATTATAAAATTCAGGGTAAAACCATAACGGTGCTGGAGCAAAGATCAGGGCAGGCGCCGGAGCCCGTCGATGTGAAAGGCGTGGTGGTCGACGAGGCGGGCCAGCCGCTTGCCGGTGTTTCCATTCAGGTGAAAGGTCTGAAGTCCGGTACCGTTACGGACAGTGAAGGCCGGTTTTCCCTGGAAAATGTAAGCAGCGGTTCCACACTTATTTTTACCATGGTAGGCTATGAGCCCAGAGAGCTGCCTGCAAGTGCTAAGTTGGGCCGTATTGTACTTAAAGCCAAAATCGATGAACTGGCAGATATCAGTGTTACCGTCAACACCGGTTACCAGACCATCAGTAAAGAAAGAGCAGCCGGATCATTTTCTGTCGTTACCGATAAAGACATGGCCGGCCGCTTACAACCAAATCTGCTGGACCGGCTCGACGGGCTGGTTTCCGGGATGGCACTTGTCAGGAACAGCGCAAGCCCTCAAAATACCAGGAACACCCTGGGCGTAGAGATCCGTGGCCGTTCCACCATTAATGCCACCGCCACACCCCTTGTTGTAGTGGACGGTATGCCTTACGAAGGAAGTCTGGATGCCCTCAATCCCAATGATATTGAATCCGTGACAGTGTTAAAAGATGCGTCAGCGGCTTCTATCTACGGAGTAAGGTCTTCCAACGGCGTTATCGTGGTAAAAACCAAAAGCGGCAAAGCCGGCAAAGTCCGGATCGATTATAGCAATACACTTTCTTTCAGGGGCCTGCCTGACAGAGGATATCTTAATAAAATGAGCAGTGCAGAGCTGGTGGATTTTCAAAAAGCAATGTTTGCTTACCGGTCCGGCGACTTTGAGGGCATCGATCCCCGAAAGGCGATGAATGATGTATACAGGATTCTCTACGATTTTAAAGGAGGTGTCATTACAGAAGCAGAAATGGAAAAACAGCTGGATGTCTACCGGAAAAGGGACCGCTACGCCAATATGGGTGAGTTCCTGAACACCATCCGCTTTGACCAGCAACATAATTTATCGCTGTCCGGTGGCTCTGACAGGTATGCCTACCATTATTCACTCAATTACACCCAGCCAGGTAATTATAATAAAGGACAACCAGTCAATAAATCACTGGGGTACAACCTGAAAAATGAGTTCAAGATGACCGGCTGGCTTAAACTGACAGCCAATATCATCGGCCGGAACAGCCGGCTGGAAGGCGATAACGGGTTTGACTTTTATAATAACTATATTGGCGGAAAGGCCTCTTACTATCTGCTCAGAAATGAAGACGGCACCCCTGCCCAGTGGTACAACAGTAAATCTCAGTTTGAGATTGACCGCTTAAACGCGCTGGGGCTGGAAGACGAGACGTATATTCCGGCAGATCAGGTCCATTATACCCACCAGAAGTCTTATGATAAATACCTTAACCTGAATTTTTCTGCTGACCTGAAACTGGCTAAGACGCTGGACTTTGACCTTTCCTATCAGTCAGAAAGAACGGAAGGGTATGACGCTGTCCTGTACAGAAGCCAGTCGCAGCTGGTAAGCGGGATGGTCAATGACGCCACCCAGATGGATGCCAACGGGCTGCCCATCAGAAATATCCCCGAGGGAGGCCAGTTCGATGAAACCAGAAATGATATCAACAGCTACACCCTTAGAGGGCAGCTGAACTATAAAGAGACCTTTAACCATATCCATGATGTCGTGGCCATTGCCGGCGCGGAGCGCCGCCAGATCCGTTCCACCGGCACCAATATCTATAAATATGGTTATGACGAAGAAAGCCTGGTATACAAAGGGATCAACGAAGACCTGTACGGACAGCGGCTGGATAACACCGAAGCGCTTTTCAACAGCTACTACATCTATAATCAGGAAACCGGATTTGTAGATGCGCTGGACAGATATGTTTCTTTCTATGCGAATGGCTCTTACACTTATAATAACAGACTGACACTTAGCGGAAGCATCCGGGTCGACCAGACCAACTTATTTGGAACCGACATCAGAAACCAGTATAAACCGTTATGGTCCGTTGGCGCGCTTTATCACCTGCCGAAGCTTAACTGGGAACCGCTGGACCGCTGGTCTGTCCGCATGACCTACGGCGTCAACGGAAACGTACCTAAAATGAACGGACCCTATCTTATCTCTGAAGTGGAGTCCAGTCCCAACTATTACACCGGAGAAATGCAGGCCTATATATCCTCTCCGCCCAATCCCTCGCTTCGCTGGGAGAGAACAGACGTGTTTAATTTCGGACTGGACTTTTCTTTGTGGAAAAGCCGTCTGTCAGGTAGCATCGATCTGTATAATAAGAATACATCCGACTTGTTAGGCAATACGCCGGTAGATCCTACCCTGGGCTGGGATAATCTGGTCATGAACTACGGCAATATGCGCAACCGGGGGATCGAACTAACGCTCACCGGTAAGCCGGTCGCATTGCAGGATTTCGGCTGGGTGACCACCCTGAACTTCAGCTACAATAAAAACGAGATTACTAATTTGTTTGTAGAACAGAATACACCTTATTATTACTACTATCAGCCGCAAGACCGGGTGGGTAAGCCCATGGGCAGCCTCTACAGCATTGACTATGCCGGTTTAGACAAAAACGGGGATCCACAGGCCAGAAAGGCAGACGGCACGCTGGTCACCAGCACCCAGGAGCTGACAGTAGCCGACCTGATCTATGAAGGGACTTCTATTGCTCCCTTTAACGCCTCCTGGAGAAATAACATCAGGTGGAAAAACCTGGATCTGAGCTTTATGTTTATCTACAGCGGCGGCAATGTCATGCGGGGCGTGCATCCGGAATATCTGACCAAATACGCGGAACTGAACTATACGACGAACGCCGACCGGCTCTGGCTGAACTACTGGAAAAATCCCGGCGATGAAAAAGATCCGGACATAGGCCCCGCGTTTAAGTCCGCAGCCTCAGGTGACGTGACAGATATCTATAACGCCGCACACCGTTTTGTGCAGAAAGCCGACTATATCAAGCTGCGCGATATTTCACTTTCTTACAGTTTACCCGAGCGGCTGGTGAGGCCTATCAGCCTTCAGTACATCCGTCTTACCGCCCAGGTACTGAACGCCTGGCGCTGGGCCGCCAATAAGGATAATCTGGATCCGGAGGTATGGAACGGATACAGCGGCACGGCGAGCCCTTCCAGAGGAATTCTGGCACCTACTGTTTACAATATCGGCTTATCTGTCGGCTTCTAATAAGTAAAATAAAGAAATTACATGAAAAAGATATATTATTTCTTCGCTTTCGCACTGCTTATACTGAGCAGCTGCAATAAATACCTGGATGTAAAACCCAAGGGGTTTACCATTCCGGAAAAAGTCAATGATTATCGTCTGCTGCTCAATGACCAGGGCCTGCTCAGGGCTTCAGCTGTTTTCCCCGACTACCTCACAGACAATGTGGTCTCCGGAGACAATGCGGATGTGAGTTCCAGCGCCAGTTTTGAATACTATCCGTTTGTAAAAAGACAACTCTACACCTTCGCCCATGGAGCCGTCTTTGAGCAGGGCCAAAGTGATATCTACTGGGAAAATGCCTATAGTCAGCTCTTCACCTATAACGTCGTCATTAACAATGTGCTGAACGCTGTAGACGGCACAGAAGCCGCGAAGCGGCAGATCTGGGCCGAGGCCAAGACCGGTCGCGCTTTCGAATACCTGAGCCTGGTGAATATTTACAGTGCCCATTATAACGGAGCAGCTGCGGACAAAGATTACGGCGTGCCTCTTGTGCTGTCTGAGGACGTCAATGTAAAATACGAGCGCGTCTCTGTGCAGAAGATCTACGACCAGGTAAAGTCAGACCTGGAAGAAGCCCTGCCTTATCTGAGTACGACCCAGAGCAATCCCTTCCAGCCGGTTAAATCGGTCAGTTATGCCTTTTTGTCCAGAATGTATCTCTATGAGGGCAATTACAGTGAAGCCTTGAAAAATGCAAAAGAAGCCCTCAAATTAAACGACAAATTGCTGGACTATAAAGACTATACCACGAAAGACAAAACGACCTGGGGAAGGATTTGTCTGAAAACAGATCCGCTCAAGGGATTGCCCGATGCCCAGACCAGCCCGGAAGTGATCTGGTCCCGGCTGGGTACCAGCAGCTACGGCTCATTCAACGGCGAGTGTTATGTATCCAGCGATCTGATAGAGACATTCAAAAAAGAATTGCCGGAAGGCGCCGTGGATAAACGCTATGAATTGTTCTATTGTGCCGACTCTTCTTCCTTCGGGGCGAAAGTAGTCCGTTTTCCGGGCAGGGTACTTTACGCACCCTATGTGGAGTTTAATACAGGCTTTGGCACCCCCGAATTATACCTCATCGCAGCAGAATGCGAGGCCAGGGCCGGAAACGGGGCCGCCGCAGTCGGCTACCTGAATACACTGCGTGACAACCGGATAGAACATAATAAGCCGCTGGCCACCACGGACGCCAAACAGGCACTCACCTGGACACTGGATGAACGCAGGCGTGAATTGGCGTTCTGGGCTTCCGCCAGGCTGATTGACCTGAAAAGGCTGGCCGTCACAGGAGATCTGGTAAAAACCATCCGTCATCCGCTGGAAAAAGAAGTCTTCGAAATGCAGTCCACGGATCCAAGGATGATCCTGCCGGTGCCGCCAAAAGTGCTTTCAATAAATCCCGGCATCCCTCAATATGAAAGATAACAGATGTCTTTTAAAAGGTAGGATGGTGTGTATGAATGCGAAATGCCAGGATCAGTATTCAGTATTCATGCACCCTCTTATCTCTCTTCTACAGGGCATATGCTATTTTACCCACAGAACACACCTGATTTAATAAGATATAAAAGAAATGATATGACAGTTAATATGAAGGAACAGTGTAGCGATCATCGTTGGTTAAGTTCGCCGGTTGAGCGTCAAATGGCGTGCAGGGAAAAAACTGGGGCCACATCTGAATATGCAGGGCTGGCCGCTTTTTCTCGTTATTTCCCCGGTAAATCAGTGCTGTTATGCGCTTTAGTCTGCTTTTTAGGACTTACGACAAGTGCTGTCTCTTTCGGTCAGCAACATATCGGGCCGCAGGAAAATGATATCCGGTTTCAGGCGCTGGATTTTGCCGGCGCTAAGCAGGCAGCAGGCACGCAGCATAAGCTGATTTTTATGGACGCGTCCACTTCCTGGTGTTCTCCTTGCCGGTGGATGGAGCGCAATGTTTTTACAGATAAAGCGGTCGCCAGTTATTTTAACAGCCAGTTCGTGAATATTAAAATCGACTGCGAAAAAGGAGAGGGGATTGAGCTCACCAAACGTTATGGGATCAAAAGCTTCCCGACTTACCTGTTTTTGGATCAAAGCGGTACTTTGATCTATAGGACACAGTCCAGAATGGAAGTGGACGCCTTTTTAGCGCAGGCTAAAAGAGCGGGCAACTCCGACTACCAGATCCCGAACCTGATTAAAAACTATCATAATGGAAACCGGGACTCCCGGTTTTTACTGCGCTATATCCAGGTTATGCAAAATGTGGACGCTTCAGCTTCCCGCACAGCACTCAAGTCACTGGATAGTGTGGCCGATGACCGTTTTTTAAAGAGTCCGGAAGGATGGGAAACCATTAAAATGATGGCCCGTAACGGGGAGGATAAATACGGCAGATTCTTTAATGCGAATAAGCCCTATTTTAAAGGGATTGCGGATAGTGTTGAATTTCTGGACAAAGAAATGCAGCTCCTGCGCTATGATATGTATCAGTATATCCAGGGTAACAATCAGCCGGCCTTTGAAAAAGGACTTTCCGCCTTTGCCCGAATAAACACTCCGGATTATAAAATTGAGACAGCTATGTACCAGGCAGAATGGGCAGGTACGAACGCAACGGCCGCAGTGTTTAAAAAAATAACCGACCAGCTCAGAACAGGCGTGCTGAAAGACCAGGATGAGAAGCTAAGCTTTATTGCCAGAAGGTTTGGCAATAAAGGACTTAACGTATTTGACAGTTCAAAGCTGGAGCAGTGCTATATTTTGGCAAAACAGGCGGTACAGCTGAACCCTGAAAGTTATTCCAACCAAGGGACTTTTGCAGAGATCTGTATCAGCTTTCATAAGAAAGCAGAGGCTGTTGAGGCGGCTGAGGCAGCCAGGAGGCTGGCGGACGCTGAAACCTCAAAGATCCAGAAGCTGGCTGATAAATTATTGGCAAAGGCCCGTTCCATGCAATAGAGCTCTTATCCGGTTATTTTACGAATCACTTTAACAGATGCAACACATGAAATTCATTCAATCATTAGTATTTACGGTTACCGGCACCTTGATGTCGATATGTAGTTTTGGACAGCACCCGCCGACATCCGTTACCGGCGCTAAATTTGACATTCAGATCAGGGGAGCGAAGGTGGCAGATACGGCAACTATATATGTCCGGTATATTACAGGGAAAAAATTGACACTGGCTCCCATTCATTTTCACAAGGGTAGGGCTGAGTATCAGGCAGTGATAACTGAGCCCACCCTTATTATGCTTTTTTTGGCAAGAGACGGCGCGGGGTTTAATGCCAGAGACCGAAAAGTGCCTGTTGAAAAACTGACTTTCTATGCAGACCCTAAGGAAAAAGGCGCTCGTATCAGCTTCAGCGGTCCTATTAAAGAAGCCAGCGTGGTCTCCGGTTCACTGGAAAAAGAGTATGAACAGTATAGCGCTTTTCTTAAAACCTATGATGAAGCGCTGGATACCCTTCTTAAGGAAAGGAGTGCCCTGTACGGGCCGGAACATAAAAGTGAAAGCAGGCTTGCAAAAGTCAATGCAGCCATTGAACAGCAGCAGACCCTTACAGACAGCGCCAAACTGGAATTTGCAAAACAGTTCCCGGCTTCTTATTTTGCGCTGCTGGCTTTAAAAGAGGCGGCAGGCTATCATATTGATGCCGGCAAAATCCAGCCTGTTTTTAATGGACTAAGTCCGGCGTTGAAAAACAGTCTCGCAGGTAGCGAATTCGCCAGCCAGATAGCCCTTGCCCATAAACTTAGGGTAGGACAAGTCGCTCCTGCGTTTTTGCAGTACGATACGGCGGGCAAACCCGTCAGGCTTTCTGATTTTAAGGGTAAATATGTTCTGCTGGATTTCTGGGCTTCCTGGTGTGGCCCCTGTCGTGCCCAGAACCCTCAGGTTGTAAAGCTATATGAGGCTTTTAAAGACAAGAATTTTGAGATCATTGGCGTTTCTCTGGACAATCAAAGCCAGAAGGGTAAATGGATCGAAGCGATAAAACACGACCAGTTAAGCTGGGTGCAGCTGAGCGATCTGAAGGGCTGGCAGAATGAGGCAGCAAAGGCTTATGGTATTCAGGCGGTTCCGCAAAATTATTTGATAGGCCCGGATGGGAAGATTGTCGGAGAAGATATGGAGGTGCCTCAGTTAGAAGCAGTTCTGAGAAAGTTGTTGTGATGGATATAACGAAAGTGACGCGTTTTTACTGAAGCGCTCTTCTACATAATTTTACAAGAAAAAATCCTGCATAGAAATGCAGGATTTTTTCTTGTAAAATTCTTCGTAACCTTTCTTGCTATTATGAAACAGCGTTTTGTACAGCAGTTGTTACTTAATAATCAGTGATTGAACGGCCTCGACTCGCCCATTTTCCATTACATTTATATAATAGACCCCTGCCGGCAGATGACTTATATCTATCTGTTGTCTTGAAGCGGCTGCGGTAAATTGCTTTACCAATCGTCCGTCTGTGGCATAGATATTTACATGATTGCCGATGCTTAATCCATCGATAGAGACAGTGTTGTGTGCGGGGTTGGGATATAATATGAGTCCTGCTGTCTTGGGCAGATGTATGTTCACCGTTCCAGAAACGGCAGTATGTCCACCTATATCGGTTTGTACCAGCCTGTAAAAATTGACTTTCCCTGCAGTGGGTGTGAAGTCTGTGTACGTATAGGATAATGGCTCAGTACTGTTACCGCCGCTGGCCAGCGAAGGCTGGAAGCCGACAGAGAAATAGTGTTGCCCGTCCGTACTCCGCTGGATATCGAAGCCTTTATTGTTCCTTTCGCTAACGGTCCGCCAGCGCAGCAGCACTGTATGGTTTTCCAGCGATGCGCTAAGGTCGCCAAGCATCCCTATGGGCAATGCGATGGCAGAAGTACCAAAGTACACCTGTGTTGCCCCAAGGGCTGAGGCTACCGGAACAGTTATGCTGGCTGCAGAAGCACTGAAATTCGCTGTACTAGCCAATAATGAATACTCAGTGCTGCCATTCGTTCCCGATGCGCTGGTGTTGCCGCTCTGAAGTACAAAACTATAGGGGCTGCTGCTAAACCCGTCCGGATAACTGAACATATAGCTGCCTGCAGGGATATTATCCATATCGATGTATGGGCTATATTCCGTTACGGCTGTGCCGTTTACCGTTGCATTCTGCACACTGCCCGAACCGGAAAAATAAGCGGCTGTAAGGACTGCGCCGGCCGGTGCGGTTACCGGATAGGCGGTATTACCTGCGCCAACCGGTAAGATAAAATCAGCGGCCTGGCCGGATACGCCTGCATATCCGTCAATAATATTCCCGGACGTGCCGGCTGTGATGGCCGCGTTGCTGTATGTGCCTGTGCCGCTGAACACAATGGCTTCACCGCGACCTGTTGCGCTGGGCGCATTGTCGTTACCTTTGTCGGCGCTGATAATGTTGCCACCCAGGTGCCAGTTGCCAGCGCTTCCTACCAGCACATTGCCGCCGGTTCCGATCGTGGTAGTGCCGGCGTATGTAGCGGCGTATACACCTGTAGGAGCTCCTATATAGTTCTGACTATACGTCAGGCGGCTGCCGGCAACAAACAGCACTATTAGATATATTTTTTTCACCATATAATATTTAAGATTGATAAAAATAAAAGCCTCCTCTTATTTTAATCTATTAGCTAATCATTGAGTATGTTTTACTCCAGCGTAATATTTGTAACGTGATCTTACGTTTGTTGTACTTCCCTAAAGTAAACCTGAAGTAAACAGGGCTTCGTCAGTTTAATTCTAACCAATGATTGATGAGGAAAGCTTTCGGATTTTATTACTGCATTTTTGAAACAGAGGCAAAATTCATAAAATAGTTAATAGGTCCATAACCACTTGTACCAATTGAGCCTCCGTTAAATGTTATTACATCTCCGGCGTTAAATGCATGTATATAGGCTTTTCTCCCGTTTATAAAAGCGATGTTCTTGGACGAAGCATTGGCGGGAATCGTATTATAGGAATTTTGTGCGGCGGCTCCATTTACACTTACACTGATCGTGGCTATCATGCTGGCGGATCCCGGTGCAGCCGTAGGAACGGAGACTGCCTGGTATTCGACCATATATACGCCTGCCTGCTGTATAGTTATACTGTTTGTCGTTGCGTTAAAGGATAGAAAAATGCTATTGGTAAGAAGCGGAGCCAGCGGTATGTTGGCTGACGTTACGTTAAGAGCTGCTGTGGTGCGTGTTGATCCCTGCGCCGCGAAAACTATTCTGTCTGAATTTGATCTCCACCCTGTTCCGTCCCAAGTATACAAACCGGATGCAAGTGCGGGATATATACTGTTAGTACTTGTAATGTTATTATTGGTATTAAATACAATCATGCCCACAGCTGCGGAAGCGGCCGTAGGTGCATTCAATCCGAATGTGGTGGTCGTACTAAGGCTTACTTGTGGAAAGCGTATGCCTTGATTGGTCGAACTTACCTGTAATGCAGCACTGGCATCCGGAGGATTGGTACTGCCAATATTTACTTGCGCTTTTGCTGAATAGCTGCCGATAGCCATGATTAAGGCGATAGAGAGTAATGCTTTTTTCATTTTTTGAATTATTAAATTATTAGAAATAAGGACTCCGAAAAACAAGGATGTTATGCACGACTGAACCAAAAGGCGCTTAATAAATCCATACAGGGGTTGCTCTTGGAACACAAGAGCGGGAAAGTTCTTGTATGGGAAAGAAATGGTCCATAAAAAACGCTGCCATCAGCCTTCCTATAATGGCCTGTGTCTCCCGAAGCACCGATAGCCGGTGCGCTCCATCTGGTTACAAACTTATTTCGCCTGAAAATACCATTACAAGTAAATGGTGATACAGGAATGATTAAATAGATTTCTTTCATCGCGTTTCGGTTTGTGTATATATTTTAGTTTATAGCACCTTCCTAGCCGTTTCAGTCTCTGACAAAGTTTCAAGTTGGTTGTTTCGGGGTTATTTCAATCTGCTTTTCGATAGTTACAGCAACATCAATTTTTAATGGCTTTTAATAAATACAACAAATTAATTTGTCATCTAGAATAAGTTTACAGCATCACAGGCAAAAAACATTTTCCAGTTGCAATAACTTGCTGCTCAAAATATTTTTCGAAAATTAATATCGCGCTGATTCTCTGTACAAAATAAAAAAACATTTTCGTGTTGAGTTGTAGTCGCTTAACCACAAGCACTAAATATTTATGACTGTCGGATATAGATTTACTTGGGCGAAGTTTTATGCAGTGACAGGGCTCTCCCTAAATGGTATTTTACGTGATTGACAAATTAAAGTATAACCGTCTTTGTCAACCAGAGTGACTGGCCAGTAGCTGCTGTATCCGTGTTAAGCCTTATGCATTCTTTTGTTAGTAAATCCCAGTTGAAGGCAACATTGCATGTCAATTTGAAGCGCATTTGCTTACTGCGTAAAAAATAAAAGCACCTGCCAGCGGATTTTAAAAAAAATGAGTAAATAACTGCCAAAAATCAATTTATGCCCTATATTTGAAAATAATAAGGTTTTGAAAGTTTTATTACTTTCGTATGATTATTTACTATGTTATTTTAAAATATGAAGACTTCCAGATCCTGGCTTTTATTCGCGGTTCTAACGACAATATTCTGGGGCGTATGGGGCGCTTTTATTGAAATTCCGGAAAAAGCCGGGTTCCCAGCCACTTTGGGCTATGTCATGTGGGCCATTGTAATGATCCCTTGTTCATTAGTCGCCTTGCGGTTGATTCACTGGAAAATAGAATACGACTTGCGCTCCATAGGCCTTGGGCTAATCGTCGGGCTGCTTGGTGCAGGCGGTCAGTTGTTATTATTCGAAGCGCTAAGAGAAGGACCGGCTTATATCGTATTTCCGTTGATCTCGCTATTCCCGGTACTCACCATTATTCTCTCCATTGTCTTTTTAAAGGAAAAATCCTCAAAAAGACAGTGGGCAGGAATCATCAGTGCGGTCGTTGCGGCTTTTTTTCTGGCCAATCCAAAGCTATCCACAACCGGTGTAAAGGGCTCGCATTGGCTATGGCTGTCAGCAATTGTGTTTATAATGTGGGGCCTACAGGCTTATTTTATGAAGTTTTCCAATGCTACAATGAAAGCTGAAAGTATCTTTATGTATATGGCCTTGTCAGGTGTTCTTTTAATTCCGGTGGCCTTATGGATGACAGATTTCAGTATTGTGATCAATTGGGGATTAAAAGGACCATATCTGGCAGCCATTGTCCACTTGTTAAATGCAGTAGGGGCCTTGATGCTGGTCTATGCGCTGCGTTATGGAAAGGCTATCATTGTGGTACCGATGACAGGATTATCGCCTGTCATTACAATTGTGATTTCCCTTATGTTATATGCGGTCATGCCAGGCATAGCACTCACAATCGGTATCGGGCTGGCTGTTATAGCGATATTTTTGTTATCTGAATAGTAACAGCCTCAAGCACTGAATACATAGGGTGTAAAAAAGCTGTATTTATAACAGCTCCTTTTTCTTGATTATAGAATTGAATGTGTGCTTTTGTTTGTAAATGCCAGGCCTTTACAGTAGTTTCGTACATGGCCAGTTGTTAATCCTCTAGGTGCCCCTTGCTTTTTTTATAAAAAAGCAAGGGGCACCTAGAGGAAAATAAAGGTTATTATGTAAGATGTAAGATAAGTTGCCGCCCTGCTTAAAATGAATGTTGCTTACCTGAGTAAAATTAAATAGGTTTGAGGCAGATGAAAAAGAACAGGTTGGAATGCTTGCTGATATCTATAAAACAGTCATAACAGCATTAGAAGCGCTTTGGCTTGCCGGTCAGCTCATAGAGGTTTTGAAGGGTAGCGAAGCGGCTTTGCTGGCTTTAAATGTCGCAGGAAAGCAGATCAAGAAGCTAAAAAATAAGCTATAAATAAAATGGACTATATTGAAATAAACGGCTACAAATCTATCAGGAAGGCAAGAATAGATCTCGCGCCAATTAATATCTTAATTGGGGCAAATGGAAGCGGAAAAAGTAATTTCATTTCCTTTTTTGATTTCCTCAACAGATTATATAAACGGAAATTAAATGAATATATCGCACTAAAAGGAGGCGATAATAAGATTTTGCACAAAGGAAAGAAGACTACCGATACCATTTCATTTAAAATGGAATTTGACAAGGGGCAAAGTGGCTATTCGGCAGCACTGCAATCCGGTATAGCTGGACTTATATTTTTGGAAGAAAATTTAATAGATAAAGGTAATGCAAGGAACATAAGCAGGCGGAGTACAGAGGCGAATATTAAGACCACGGATGATCTCAGGGCTAAAGAAGTGACTCAATATCTGACTGGCTTTAGAAAATATCATTTCCATGACACAGGTGTAAACGCCCCCTTTTTCAGATATGGTAATATAGAAAATGATATTTATTATTTTTATGAGGATGGAATGAACTTAGCGGCATTTATGTATCATATTCAGGATACAAGCAAAAAAGCATATAACAGGATTATTAAAAATATTCAGTCAATCGCGCCATATTTTTCTGATTTCTACTATGCTCCTGACAAAGAAAACAACATTAAGTTGCAATGGACAGATAAGTTCAGTAATGTAATTTTTAACGCAAATGATCTTTCAGGCGGAACACTACGTTTCATGGCGCTATCAGTACTGTTTCTGCAACCAATTTTACCGAGCATCATTATAATAGACGAACCTGAATTGGGCTTACATCCTACTGCGATAACGAAATTGGCCGGGATGATAAGATCCGCAGCTGAGAGAGACTGCCAGGTAATCATTGCCACCCAGTCAACTGACTTAATAAGTCATTTTCTACCTGAAGATATTATTACGGTTGATCAAAAAAACGGCGAGACGGTGTTTAGCAGGTTAAGTAGCAAAAAACTGCATCAATGGCTAGAGGATTACACCATTGACGATTTATGGAAACGGAATATTATTACAGGAGGACAGCCAGATTATTAGCATACTATCCTGTTTTAAACGATCCAGGGACTTTCCCTTTCAAAAAAATAAACAGCAAACGGCCTTACGGCCGGACCGTTTAAGCCTAATATCACAAGTATTTATACCAGTGGTTGACAAAGGATCTAATAAGCATAATTGTCCAGTATGAGCCGGATCCCGGCACGTTTTTCTGCGCGATAAGGTGAATGTTTTTTATTCAACAATGAATAACCATCCTTTACCAGGCTGAACGGGAATGAGATCCGTTGCCTCAAAGGTGGCAGCCTGCTGAAAGTCCTGTATCTCGCCAGCCACAAACCGGACTTTTCTGGGAAGGAGGCCCAGGGCCTTCCAGTTAATATGTAGTTGCACGTTTACCGGTTTTTCATTCCAGCTGGCCAGGGCGATGAGCAGCCTTTGGCCGTTTTTATAGGCTGTGGCCAGCACCTGGGGATTAGAAGTGCAGACAGCCGGCTTGTCCAGCCAGTATCCCAGCATTTTTGCATGCTGGATGCCAAAGCTGTCCAGCGCTTTCCAGAGCGGTTTTGGGTTACATACGATGTTATCCGTCGGCCACCCGTCCCGGCTGGTCATGCCGTAGAGCATACCCCGCCACGGATTGCCGCCCCTAAATAACATGTCACCCATCAGGCCAAAAGGGATGCCGGAAGTCTCGACCAGCCAGTTATCCGGCTGCATTTTTTCATAATGGAAATTTTCACCAAACCAGATCTTATTGATATAGGGGAAAAATTCGGTATACTGCGTGGCGGGTCCCTTGGAAAAATCAGTATTTGAATGCAAATCGATCATGCAGCCCGGTTTGACCTGGTCCATAACTTTACGCATGCGTTTGAGCATATTTCGGTCGTAGGCAACATCGTCTAAATAAAGACCGTCAACGCCAACATTTTTCACCAGCCACCTGAGTCCTTCTACATAATAATTATACCACCTGGACTGGCCGCTGGTCCGGATGGCGGCGTCACAGGCCTCATATCCGTCAATAGGAGTAAACCACTGAACATCGTAATGGTCTACAAGATGTTCCCGGAGCCAGGGATATCCGCCGCCCTTGCCGTCACTGAATATTTCAGTCCCCAGGCTTCTGAGTGCCCAGATCTCCGCACATTGATTGGAGAGTTCTCTGATCGTGTAATATATTTTGGTTTTAACGCCTCGCTTGTGATACCGGTTGACGAATGCCCGCATGGAGTCCACCATCACAAACGGATAGTTAATGTAAGGATTAATGCGGTTAGCGTGATGTACATTGATGACGTTTACACCCGCCTGTATATCTTCAGCGGGTGGGTAGGGATTGCCATAGTTCTGATAATACCGGTTTGAGAATTGTGCCTGTGTATTGAGCGCCTTGACCGGTGTAACTAATAAAGAGAACTCAAAAGTCAACGTACTGTCTTTTTTTAACAGACGCTGCCCGGTGAACACGGTTGTACTTACACAGCCCTTCCCGGTTCTGATCTTAAAACCACCCTTGTTATCATTATACCAGCTGGGCGGCGGTGCCGGCCGGTATAGATTCAGCATAGGCCCGTCATAGGAAGCTCCCAGTAGCTTACAGTAGATACCGGCGTCATAGGAGCCGAGCCAATACGCATTGTGAGGCCCCTTCCATTTCCAATTATAGCTTTTGGGCGTATAACCGCCATTACGCCCAAAAGGCTGGCCGCTGCCCATCCCCATAAAATAAGTGGCCAGTTCTTTTTTAACGGGCAGTTGCAGCCAGCTATCACTGATGTTAATATCTGTATGCGCCTTTATCTGGATACTGAACCGTAAATAACCGTCGGATTCCATGGAACCTTTGCATTGCAGATCATATCCCTTGTTGTCCCGGTTGCTTTCCCACTGGACCAGGCCACTGGCTTTCCGGGTAAAATGCAGATCAGGGCCTTTCGCAGGATCAAAATGCCCTTCTGTTGCTATATCAAAGCGGACCGGCGCAGCCAGAAGGGACCGCTGACCCATCTGAATGGACGCCGGAAGCCCTTCCGGTGTCAGCTGTACAGTAGCCGTCTGCGCCTTTACTGAATGGCCCTGAACGGCTAAAGGACGATATTGCTCAGTATTGTTCGCATCAATTCCTATACGGGAGTTCAGCCAGCGCAGGCGGGACAGGCGCCACAGATCGCTGTCGCCACGGTCTTTTAAAATCTCGTTTTTTATCCGAAGTTTGACCTGAAAGGTTTGCGGCGCCGAGTTTTCCGGTGCTACCTGTACCTGGAATGAATAGACACCCGCCTTCGCATCTTTAGGAACATCTATACCCAGCCAGAGCGCCTGGACTTTTCCCTTATCGACGGTCAGTTTTTTAGTAAAAGGCCGGCCTTTACTGTTAACACCCTCCGTATTAAAACAGGTTATAGGAAAGGGCGCGTTTTTAAAGGATACCCGTATATTTTTAAGCGCCTGCCGGCTGGCAAAGGCGCCTACCTGGAATACATAATATTCATTTCTAAGCGCTACAGCAGAGAAAAGACTCCCAGGGCCTTTACGGGTCCATCTAAAGGGAAGATCATCCGTCATTTTGATCGGATGCAGGCGGTCTTCCGGAAAAAGCAAAAAAGAAGCCGGATGCTGCGTACACAGGGCTGCTACTTCCGAGGCTTTGGCTACCACTTCCATCGGATAGAAACTGTCAAAAGCAGTTCTGGCCTGGATACAGCGCACGGGTCCCTGCTGGCGTTTATAGACTCCGGCCTCCAGCTGCCGGAGCCACTCTGCATCAGCAGCTGGCTGCTGATGCAGGTAATCACCTTCAAATCCGCCTTCCCATTTATGCCCCGACCATGGCATATAGTAAACATAATACGTGCCTGCTCCCTGCGTAGGCTGAAAAATGAAATCTCCTTTTTCCCGGTCAATGTGTTTGATCAGGATATTTTTTATGCTGTTGCCCAGGCTGTCCGTAATGAGCAGTATCTTACCGCTGGCGTCACGGTCCCGCCTTCTCCAGTCTAGTTTGATTTCCACATCGCCGGAGGGGCTATCTACACTTACCACTACCCGGTGGTTGCCCAGGCTGTCTTCCCACGGCGTGCCGGCAATCTCAAACGCAGGTGTCTGTCCGAGGCAGCAGGCGCCAAGGCATAACAGAAAAAAAGTAATCAGGTATCTCATTTTCATTGTTTTTTTTATGCAGCGCCGGGTAAGCAGCTGCTTCTTTTCCCCACCTTAATATCCATGCGGCCTACAGCGCGTGCCAGCCCGCTCTTTACAGTTTAAAAAATATTTTTTTCCGGTACAGAAAATAACACAGGCTCCATTCCAGCGCAAAAGTGATCAGGGATGCTATAATGGCTATGCCATTGTCTGAGAACTTCAGCAGCGCCAGTACCGGACGGGTGATCATTTCAACGTAACCATTCAGCCAGTGTCTGCCCACAATATCACAAAGCAGGTAGATAAATATGGAATTCATACCGACGACCTTAAAAAAGAGCAGTCCTTTTTTATGCCCCAGACGATCCACCCACCCATAACAGCAGGCCAGCAGGATCAGGCAATAGCCCAGAGATGCCAGCACAAAAGCACTGGTGGCGATCGGTTTAATAATGGGTGTAACGGCCGAAAGATCGAGCCCGTAACCGACTGCGAGTAAACTGATGCCAGAGAAGACCATCCATCTGAGCGGTTGTTTACCACGCATGAGTAGTTTGCCGATGATCGTTCCTGCGATGGTATGTACAGAAGTCGGCAGCCAGTTGATAAATACATAGCCCGAGCTCTTTTGCCCCAGCAGCCACCAGTCCACATAGTTGCCAAAGTTATGTCCGTCGGTATATCCCTGGTCAAAGCCGGCAGCCGTACAAAAGCGGTACAGGCACTCCGTAATGATTAATATTAATACGCAGCTGATTACCTGGCTGCGGATGCGCAGTTCAAACAGGGCAAACGCTATGAGGGTGGTAAACGCCAGTTGTGTTAATATATCGGTGACATCTAAGGCGTCAAGCGCCAGCCAGTCGGGCTGGTAAATACGTTTAAACAGCCCCCAGAAAAGCAGTAAGGCGCAGCGCTTCAGCACCTTCGTTGAACGCTGCCGGTAGCTGTGGCCATTACTTTTTTGTTTGACAAGAGAGTAGGCCATGGCCACACCGGCCATGAACATGAAGGCCGGTTGGATCAGGTCCCAGAAATGCAGCCCCTGCCACTGGTTATGAAAGAACTGACCCATCAGCATGTCAAATCCGCTTCCCCGGGACTGAGACTGTCTTACATGTATATATAGTTCGGTACTTTCCAGTGCCAGCAGCACCATGATCAGGCCCCGCATGAAATCCAGGGATACCAGGCGCTTGCCGGGTGGAGGCGTGAGAGTGGGAGTAGAGGTAGTATTCAGTGTCATGATAGCTGTTCTTAGCGTGATAAAATGATCTGGACAAGGCGGGTCAAAAGGGAGGCACGGAGACACCTTTTTTTGTTAGCCTTATAAAAAGGGGACGGCTTTTTATTTATTGAATGGATAATGAATCCAAACCGTCACCCTTTGAAAACTGGCCTTAGCCTTAGCCTTGGCAAGGCCAGGAGGCGCTTTATCAGTAACCCGGGTTTTGATCCTTTTTTAACAGCGGGTTCAGATCGATAGCACTTTGAGGTATAGGTAATAAAAGAAGTCGCTGATTCCACTGCTTTTTGACAACAGGGTCTCCCGAGGGCGCATCAGTCTGGCCATTCATTACCTTGGCGCAATAGTCGTTTCCATAGCGCCTGATGTCAAAGTAGCGGTTGCCTTCTCCCGCCAGCTCGATACGCCTTTCGTTTCTGACAAACTCAAGTGCCGCTGTTTTGCCGGCCATAGCGGCAGGTACATCGGGCATGCCGCAGCGATCCCTGAGGTCATTTAGCACGGCGGTCACCTTGCTGTCCCAGCCTGCATTCTCAATATGGGCTTCAGCGAATGTCAGCAGTACCTCTGCGTACCGGATAATAGGGAAATCATCGGCCGAATACGCTTCTCCACTAAATTCTTTCGGGTAAGGGTTAAGCGCTACCATTTTGCGCCAGCTATATCCCGTTTTTGATTCGTTGCCATCGTTGTATTTGTCAGCATTCCACTGATAGTAAAAAGTCCCGAAATCCGTTTCATGCCAGCCTTTAAAGGCAAATAGGATAGAGGCATACAGCCTGCTGTCCCGGTTACGGAATTCCTGGATATAGGACGCATCTTTTAAATCCATGGTAGGGACCTTTGCGATAAATGCTTTTTGATCCAGTCCGGCGACTTTTTTATTGATGTCAGTGAGGCGTGATGCTCTTATGCTGGCATCCAGGGGCGCAGGTATACTTTTGCCATCTACGTTCCAATAGGCGTCCACAAGGTCCTGCATGGGAGTAAAGGAACTATAGCCGGATATTAACTGGCTGGGCCGGATATAAGTATAACGGGTCCAGTCATTTTGGTCAGGGTCCGCCATATAGCCACGGTCTACAATGTATTCAGGGTTGTCCGGACTGGCATTTTCTCCGTGCCAGAGCGCTTCATAACTGAACAGGCCCTTCATGAATTTATTTTTATCAATGCCCAGGCTTTGAAAATCGACAAAGGCATCCATCTCATCTGCTTCTTTTTGCTGTGCCGCGTTCAGCGCTGCGACCCTGAACAGCTGGTGCTGTCCTTCTGAAATCACCAGCCCGGCCGATTTCTCAGCTTCCTGGTAGTTGCCAAAATATAGTGCAGCCCTTGCCCGGAGTGCCAGCGCGCCTGAGCGGGTAATGCGGCCTTTTTCATTTAAGTACGAACCGTCATAGGATTGCGGCAGGATTTCTGCCACCTGCTGGAGCTCATCCAGAACGTATTGTTGTACTTTTTGCAGGTCATCTCTTGACACCGGGGCGCTGTTATAAGGCATAACAGTGGTAATAAGCGGTACCCTTCCATAATAAGAACACAGATACAGGTAGCCAAATGCCCGGATAAAGCGCGCTTCTGCCTTCATTCTTGTCTTTAAGGCCTCATCCATCTGGCAATTGTCTACTTTCTCAAGAAAGTTGTTCTGGATGCGGATGTTCTCATACTGCGATCCCCAGGCGCCCAGATCATCCTGTACGCTGATGGCATTTTGCTGAATGAGTTCATAAGGCCCCTCCCAGGGCTTTTGACTGTGCGCGTTGTCAGAGGCCAATTCAATATAGCCGTCCCATCCCGGAAGCTGGCTGTAACAGGCATTTAACCCGATCCAGGCGTCTTTTTCCGTTTTCCAGAAATTCTCTGCCACCACTTCAGAGGGCGGCAGGACGTCCAGCTTTTTTGCACAGGAGGCGTACATCATGCAAAAGGCAGCGCTAATAACTATTTTATTTAAAATATTTTTCATGATCAAGGATTTCAATATGTGGATTAGAGATTCAGGTTAAGGCCGAAAGAAACAGTCTTTGTGCCGATCGCCAGCGATCGGCCACTGGCCGTCTCGGGATCAAAGTCTTTCATTCGTTTGTCGGCCCGGATGGTGAACATATTTTCCAGGTTTACAAACAGGCGCAGCGACTTTATCTGATACCTTTTTAGCAGCGCGGCAGGCACAGAGTAGCTCAGAGAAATGGTCTTAAAACGGAAGTAATCAGCGTCAAACAGCGAGTAGGTCGAGAAATTGCGGTTATAGTTATCCAGAGAACTGCCGCCATAGATCCTCGGGAAAGCGGCATGCGTGTCCGGGTGCTCAGTGGTCCAGCGGTCCATGTGAAAGGCCCTGGCATTGCCACCCTCGAAAAAAGGCAATAAAGCATCATTTTCAAAAGCCACGTCCACACCGCTCACGCCCTGACCATAGACAGAGAGGCCAAAGTTTTTATAATCCAGGCTGAGATTCAGGCCATAAGTCATTTTAGGAACATCACAGCCTATAATCGTTCTGTCTTCACCTGAGATATCGGATTTATAAGGGACATCCGCCCGCTGTGGCACGTACTTAATGTCACCGGCATTGGGTTCACGGCCAAAGCGGTAGTATTCACCTTTGTCAATTTCATCTTGCGTATACAGACCGTCTGCGACGTATCCGTAATAGGCGCCGATCGGCTGACCAACCTGGAATATATAATTGATAAACTCGCCTGCTGAACTGATCATATTGTTGGAAGCGCCCAGGTCCATTACCTTGTTTTTATTAAAGGCCGCATTGGCGCCAAGGCTGTATTTCAGCTGGCCGATATGGTGGTGGAAGTCCGCACTGAGTTCCAGGCCCGTGTTTTTTACCTTGCCGATATTTTGGGAAGGATTATTAATGATACCGAATTCCAGCGGCACATTATATCCCAGCAGTATATTATCGGTGTTTTTAATGTAGTAATCGGCAGTGAAGTTGAATTGGTTATCAAACAGCGTCAGATCCAGTCCCAGGTCAGCAATGGTCACTTTTTCCCAGCTCAGTTTATCGTTGGCCGGCTTAGCCTCTGACATCCCCTGGACAAACTGATCATTAAAGTTATAGTTCAGGCTGTTGTTATAAGTCTGAAAGTAATCGTAATTACCTACATTGTTGATATTACCCAGCGAGCCGTAAGAAGCCCTTATTTTCAACAGGTTCACCCAGCTAAGACGTGACATGAAGTTTTCCCGGCTGATCAGCCATCCTGCAGAGACCGCGGGGAAGACACCCCATCTGGCATCCTTGTAGAACCTGGAAGAACCGTCAGTCCTGATATCTGCTTCCAGCAGATACCTGTCCAGATAACTGTAGTTCAGGCGGCCAAAATAAGAGTTTAAGTTATATTCATACAGTCCGCCGCCGTTGGTAATGTCAATACCGGCTGCAGATCCGGAAGACAGGTCTTTCAGGTCGTCCGTCGGAAAGTTCTTTCTGGAGGCAGAAAGCCCCTCATATTTATTGTGTTCATAAGAAGTACCTCCCAGCAGCGTAAACGAATGGACGGTATTAGACCAGTCATACTTTGCCGTAAAAGACGAGATAAGCCTTGTTGTACTGCCCCAGGACATACTCATCTGGTTAGAAGTGTTGCCGGTACCTGGAATTTCAGAGCCCGTCTCGAAAAGTTTAATATTATCCCTGAGTGCCGTGTAGGACTTGGATTTTGTTTCTGCATCAGCATAAGATTCTTTCCCGCTGATAACTAAACCTTTAACCGGTTTGAGATCAAAGCCCACGTTAAAGATCGTATTGGCCGTCAGCCCACTGGCCCAGTCCCTGGAACTCACCTCACGCAGCGGGTTGTAATTCATGTAGGTCTGCATGGCCGGGACCCCTCCTGCGATGCTGCCCCACTCTCCATTGGATTGGCGGGCCACCATAATGGGAGGTTCAAACATCATATGATAGTTAGAAGTCGCGCCATTTTGCCGGTCGGATTCGTTGCGGATATAAGATACATCTGAACCGATCGTCAGCCAGGAAGCAACATCCGCTGATAAATTGGTATACAGGTTATAACGCTTGTTGCTTTGGCCGGGCATAAACTGATCATCATACAGGTAGCTGAGCGCCGTGAAATACCGCACCTTTTCGGAGCCGCCGCTAAAGCTGAGCGAGTGCTGTGTGGTCATAACCGGTTTATCTAATACCAGATCAAACCAGTCAGTGTTTGGATAATGATCAGGATCAGAGCCGTCCTTGAATTTCTGGATCTGTTCATCAGAATACAGCGGTTTACGTCCCTGGTTGACCTGCCCTTCATTATAGAGCTCCGCATACTGCGCGGCATTTAACATATCAGGAATGTAGGTGGGAGATTTTAAGCCGACGAAACCGTCATAAGCAATACTTATTTTGCCCGCTTTGCCGGACTTGGTCGTAACCAGCACCACCCCGTAGGCCGCCCTAGAACCGTAGATAGAAGAAGACGCCGCATCTTTTAGAAAGGAAATGGACTCGATGGAGTTAGGATCCAGGTTGGAAAATACCATGGCACTGGAGATCGCTCCATTGATGACATATAAAGGAGCTGACTCTCCTAAGTTACCCCGGCCCCTGAAATTAATGCTGGGCGTTTCTCCCGGGCGGGAAATAACGGTGACGCCCGGTATTTTGCCCTGAACAGAGGCGAGCATATTAGGGTTAGGCCTGTCCTGCAGCTCGGCAGCGCCGAGCGCCACAACAGATCCGGTCAGATTAACCTTCTTTTGGGTGCCATAACCTACGATAACAATATCGTCCAGCGCTGAGGATTCAGCTAGCAGCGTGATATGGAGGTCGCCTTTTTCACTGACGGTAACCGTTTTTGTTTTGAAACCGACATAACTGAACCGGATGTCTTCTCCCTGATCAGCTTCAATGGAAAAATCGCCGTGACTGTCGGTGACGGTGCCTTTATTGGTCCTAACAGCGATCACAGAAACCCCGGCAATGGGATTACCTGTGGAGTCCGTTACCCGCCCATGTACGACTTTTTTTCGCTGCACTCCACTTGTCAGCGCGGGGTCTTTCACCGTGGCCGCTTTTTTTTCTTTTATGTAAATAACCTTTCCATAGATGCTGTAGGTGAGCGCCGTGTGACTCAGGCAGCGCTCCAGCGCCCGGGCAATGGGGGTATTATTACAGTGAATGTCCACCAGGGGAGCAGACCTTACCTGCTGCTTATCCCACATAAAGGCATAGCCCGTCTGCGCCTGCATTTCTCCCAAGATCTTTTCCAGAGGTGCCCTGGTATAATCCAGGTGGACACTTTGAGCAAGGCCGGTAGCACTGGCCGTAAATACAGAAAACAGTACGCAAAGAAACGTGGCCCTGATCCGCTTAAAAAGACGGACTCCATGCCGGCTGGCGGATGAGCCGTTAAAATAGTTTTTGAAGACTGTACACATACAACTTGTATTGTTTGGTGTTAAAAAATATATACCCTCTGGTCAAGGTGACGATCAGGGACAGACAAAAGAGTCCCTTCCGGTCCCGGGGGAACGGTTTTACCTATTGCGGCAGTTGCTTCCTATAAGTCTCGAGTATTTCTAGGATAGAAACGGCCTGGCTATAAGTATTCCATCTATAAAAAAATTATTGCGCTTTGGCGCCGGTGCCTGAGGCGATCATCAGCCGCCCCTGTTTAAATGTTGCCTGAATACCTGAAGCCTGAAGAACAGTAATGACATCTGACAGCGGTGTACTTCTGCTGATAATGCCCTCCAGATTACAGTGAGGCACCTGGCCTAAATACACCACTTCTATATTGTACCATCTTGAAAGCTGACTCATAAACGCCCTGATATCTCCAGTATTTAAATGTAACAGCCCCCGGGTCCATGATATAACCTCTGCTGCATCTACAGAACTGACAGTGATTGGCCCAGTCGCCTGACTCGTGCTGGCCTGCTGCCCGGGTTTCAGTATTTTGTTCTCCTGCCCGGTCTGCACATCCACGGCACCCTCCAGCAGGGTTGTTCTAATAAGCCCGTCATCCATATAAGCGTTGACATCAAAGTGAGTGCCCAACACCTTTACCTGAACATCGCCAGCGGAGACAATAAAAGGCCTTGTAGCCATATGCCGGACCTCGAAATAAACCTCACCTGTTATCTCCACATGTCGCTCAACCCCGGCAAAAGCAGTCGGGTAACGGATAGAGGAGGCAGCATTCAGCCAGGCCTTGGTCCCGTCAGGTAAGGTAAGCCGGTACTGTCCTGCCCGGGGAGTGACCAGCCGGTTATATTGCGGCGCCTGTTGGCCGTTGACTTGGATTGACTGCTCATAGACCAGCTGTCCGCTATCCACATCAGCGATCGCAGTGCCGGACCGGGCTTTTAAGGAGGCAGTACTGGTATGGTTCAGATCTATTTGCTGTCCGTTGGCCAGAAATAAAACGGCCTGGTCCTGTCCCGGCCGTATTTGCTCGGGCGGAACAGTCCTCTCAGATGCGACTTGCCGGCTGGGAGGCCGTGTATATTGTTTATAAATAAAAGTGCCCAGCCCGCAAACGACAATAAACACTGCAGCAGCAGCAACCCATTTACTTAGCGCTGCTGACAGGTGACCGCCTGACCGGCCTTTGCTCTTCATCTTCATCTGAATCCTGGCCAACAAAAGGGCCTCTTTTACATCTTCATCCACGATGACAGTGTCCTCAAGTTGCTGGAAATGATCAAACCATCTGACAAACCGCCCGGTTTCTTCCAAGGTGGCTTCTCCGTCCAGTATTTTATTTGTCAGCTCAAAGAGCTCCTGATCGTCCATATTTCCAGTTTATAAAAAAGGTTCCCGATATATAAGCACTTAAAAAAAGGCCAGGGAGTAAAAAAAATGAAAAAAAATATTAAATAGTGGTCATGCCTGTTAGAGCAGCAGCAAATAGGCGCCGTTAATGGTCGCTCTTAGCCTTTTAAGGGCCAGGTGTATCTGCTTTTTTACGGTCTTTTCCGAGAGGTTAAGGTGGTCGGCTATTTCCTTATGGCTGAGTTGTTCATAGCGGCTGAGATAGAAGATCTTCCCGGCTTGTCTGGGCAGGCGCCTTGTGAACGCTTCCAGCATTTCGGTTAACTGTTTGGCGGCAAGAATCTCGTCCGCTGTCAAGGCGGCCATGCTTAGTTCGCTAGGGGTAGTAAAAGACTGGCATCGCTTGCGGTTATTACGGATAAAATTGAGCATTTTAAACCGTACTGCTGTACACAGATAGGGTCCTAGCTCAACTAAGCGGAGATCCTTTTTGTTTTCCCAGAGCCAGGCAAAAATATCCTGCAAGATATCCATGCAGGCGTCATCATCCTTTAATATTTTATATGCAGCCTGATAGCAGGGCTTCCAATAACGCCTGTAAATCTCCTCAAAAGCAGATTCGCTTCCGTGATTAAGCTTAATAATGAGTTCGGTATCAGTTAAATTAGTATAGGGCCGCATACAAATAGTAAGTAATAACGTGTTAAATTTAAACAAAAAAGTTTTTTAATAGTAACACAAACGATTGTCTTATCTGAATGGGGGCTTTCCCAACCAATAGGCTAAAATAACCAAACAGGCTTACAGAAGCATCTCAGGAATGATGCTGGTATGGCAGGGCAGGGAAAAGCAATATTTTAATATATATTATTTATAGCGTATATTTGAGTGTTATGTGCAATTATACCGACCAAGCTAACATTGACAGACAATGAAAATATCACAAATAAAAATTAAAGACTTCAAAAGGTTCTCCGACCTTACAATCAATAATATTCCTGTAACTACTAAAGTTGTTATTGTAGTTGGTCCAAATGGTAGTGGTAAATCCTCATTGTTCGATTCCTTTCTACATTGGTATAGGTTTAAATTTAAAAACTTAATTACAAGAGATGACTATTATACAAAGCAAGGAAGTATTACACCACTTGACAATTCAGTAAACATTTCATTTCACGACTTACCACTTCAGACAAGAGAACAATTGAAAGGAAAGTTTTATTTTAGAACTGCTTATCGAAACGATGCTGACTTTACAGTAAGCAGGCTTCAACAACAAAACGACCCAACAGAGAATATCAGGCTTGGTAACTTCATACAAAATGACGCTGTTGTTCAAGAAAATTACCAAAGACTTGTCTCATTGACCCTAAAAGGCGTTTATGACGAAGCAAACAATGATAGGACTGTTATTGACTTACGGGAAGAATTAATTGGAAAAGTCAGAACATCACTTCAAAACGTTTTTGAGGATTTAAATCTTTCCTCAATAGGCGATCCACTTAGAAACGGAAGTTTCTATTTTGAAAAAGGAATTTCAAAAGATTTTCATTACAAAAATTTATCTGGCGGTGAAAAATCCGCATTTGATTTAATTCTTGACTTAATTATAAAATCCTCATATTATCCAAACGCTGTTTTATGTATTGATGAACCTGAAACTCATATGCACACAAGGCTTCAATCTAAACTGTTTGAAGAAATCTTTCGACTTGTTCCCAACGAAAGCCAGCTTTGGATAAATACTCATTCACTTGGTATGCTTAAAAAGGCAAGAGAGATTGATAAGCTTAATCCCAATTCCATTACCTTTTTGAACTTCGCAAATATAGACTTTGACAAACCGAGTGTTATTTCACCTGCAACCATTGATAGAACGATTTGGGAAAAATTTATTGAAATGACACTTGACGATTTTTCAAACTTATTATCACCTCAAAAGGTAATATTTTGCGAAGGAAATCAATCGGGGAGAAAGTATAAAAACTTTGATGCTCAAATTTATACAAAAGTGTTCGGTAATAAATATCCTGATGTTTCCTTTATCTCAATTGGGTCATCGACTGAGCTTGAAAAAGATGATAATATAACTTACAAAGTAATAAGTGATGTTTTAAGAGGCTCTGAAATAATTAAGTTAGTTGACCGAGATGACAAAAGTACTCAAGAAATTGAGGAATTAAAAAATAAAAAAATTAGAGTTTTAAATAAACGACATATTGAAAGCTATTTGCTTGACGAAGAAATTCTTACTAAACTTTGTATGTCAACAAATAACCCTGACAAAATAGAGGAAGTTCTAAAAATGAAGCAAGACGAATTAAAGAAAAGTATTGCCAGAAAAAATCCAGTAGACGACATTAAATCAGCATCAGGTGACATTTTTGTTGGCTTAAAAAGAATTTTGAGTTTAACAGGTTGTGGTAACACTAAAGATGCTTTTTTTAGAGACACTATTTGCCCATTAATTACTGACGACACGACAATTTTTAAACAATTAGAAAATGAAATATTCGGGTGACAAAATAACAGCACATAACAACGTGTTGCCAAAAGCGGGGCTGAACGGTTTCAACTGGACGTTTATGCAAAGTTCAAGGTCCGTTCTTCTATTGAACTTTTGTGCTGGAAATTCCCGCCTTCGGCAATACCCGAACCGTTACAGACAATGTTACCCAACAACAACATCATGCCAAACAGGCAGACAAAATGCAGGAAACAAAAGGACTACTTGACGGCATAAAACAACACAACAAACTGACTATGAAAGTTAGTTCAAATGCAAATAACGTTTTACCTGCGGACGTTCTGAAAAAGTTATTGTGACCACACCGAACAGCTTATTACTTTTTTGTATTCGTGGACTATGGAATATCAACACATAAAATTGACTTACAAAACGTAACCGTTTCGGGTGGACAATTACTTTTTGTATTCCCCAATAAAATTCATACACTACCGACTAAAAAGGACAATCTTGAATATTTCAAATTGAGTTTTGACGAAAATTGCTTGGCTTCGCTTCCACAACAGTTTCCGTTTTTTATCAATCCTCTGAATACTCAAACTATGACTTTTGACAATTCGGTAAAGCAAAGAGTAAAAGCAGTTTTTTAAATTTTAATGCAAAGGGGATAACTGGTATATTATTGGATACCCGTGCTTTGCCGGCAGATTTAAGATTAATAGGATATGGGTTCGGGCTTGCAGCATATCTTTTTAATGGCGCTACTTTTAAAGAAAGGGGGCAAGGGTTTATTTCTATCGGTATTGGAATTGCGATAATACCTAAAGCGATGATGAATGGAATGAGTTTAATTAAAAATTAACATTGAGCTTCATGAAAATAAAATACAAAACTATACTGATTCTTTTGGGCCTTGTAGGGTTGTTAATCTTGGCACTATTTGGTGCACTTGCTGGGTCTGGCAATGGTGGATATGCTCAAAAATATAAATTTGAAGTAAGCAGTGCGGAGTTAATTAAAGCAGTGGAAAATTTAAAAAGAGGTAATTCAAACTGTAATCCTTCTGGAGTTTACGGACCTGATTTTCTTGATACCTCGAATTTGCATTTTAATGTTGAAATCTACTCAAAAAAAGAAAATATCTCATTTGGATTTTTCATTGAAGAGGATGACAGCAAACTAAATAAATCATTTCTTTATTTGGTTTCAATAAATAAAGGGACAGATTTTAGGAACTGGAAGATCGTTAACCGAGATTTAAATAGACGTGATAATTTAAGTGTTAAAAGGGTTTTCGAGAAGGAAATCTTGAATAAGCTTAAACTGAATTATAAAAATGAAGGGAATGGGATGCTTATATTTTGGAAATAATTCTGTACTTGTCTTATTTGTGAAAATTTTAGGTAGAGTCTTTCTTCTGAGTAAAAAATCGAGGCCAATTGACCTTGATTTTTTCGATTTACACACTTTTTGAGACAGTGTCATTTTCGTGAAAATAACTCGTAAGTTCGCCAGGTTATATTTGTCAAGAAAGGATTCTAATGTTGATAATAAATGGAAAATCATTTACAACTCTCCAATTTTTTCTTTTTACTTGCTGGATGCGTCAACGAAGGCTCTATCGTGCCATCTAACTAATAAGATAATAGGTAACCGTTGAACCTTGGCCGGGACAAATATTTTTTTCTTAAAATTATTTTCATATCTTATTTGGAAAATTAATGGAAAGTCATCTACATTTGCTGTATATAGATTTAGTCAAGCCTCTTTCTTTTTATAGAAATGTAACTAAATAGATGATATTAGGGAGTCCTTGGGCTTCCTTTTTCGTTTACTGAACTTGATAAATACCAAAGCAAACAGAACTCGCTGCGACCATCTATTAATGCGTTTTCCATAAAATTGATAATGAAGGATTAAAAGGCGTCATAGAGAGGGTTAAACTAAATAGAATCTTACTTTATTAATATCTGGGCAAAGGTTCGGGTATTTTTGCTTTGGTTATTGAAGAAAGTAGGAAAGCCGCTTCCAAAGGTGCAAACCATAACCTTTACTGCGCAGAGCTGACAATTTGCTCTTGCCGTAAATGCCTTTCCTGTTTAAGTTGATTGATAAAAAAGGAGGGAGGCATACCGGTTTGCTTTTTAAAGACAGAAATAAACACCTGTCTGGAGGCAAAGCCGCACTCCTCCGCCAGATGCGTAATCTTATATTCCCGGTAGATAGGTTCCTCGTATAATTTTTTCTTTATATAATCTATTTTCAGACCGTTCATATAATTTCTATAGGTCATGCCGCGATGCACCTTCAGCAGTTCAGTAAGATAAGTCTGATTGGTACCCAGATAATGTGATAGAAAAGCCAGATTGATTTCCGGTTTCAGGTATTTGTGAGAGCGCTCAAATTTTTCCAGCTTAACCAGCAGCCTGGAGAGCGTCTCGTCGGAGATCCCGCTGCTCCCTGGTTTTTCTTCGTTTGCCGCAATGGAAGCTTGCATGTCAACAGGCGTTGTGGCCGTATCGGCGTTGGTCTCAGTATCTATTTCATTTTGAATCTGCGTAGCGGCACCTTCCGATTCCGGCACCGTAGAGGCAGCTATTAACGCCAGCTGTGCTTGCTGCTGCTTTTCTTCCTGCAGTTGTCGAACAAGATACTCATATTTTTTATGTAATGATTTACTGTCCGTTTTCCATATGATATAGACAAGGAGGATGATAGAGAGAATGACACCTAAAGCCCACAGGATGATCTGACGGGCATTGCTCGCATGAGTCTTACGCTGTGAATCCAGCAGTTGAGTTACCGCCGTGGATGTCTGTATTTTTTCACTGGCCTGCAGGCTGTCCTTTAACAGCGTATAAAGGTTCATGTATTTCCCCGATGCATCTTTATCGTTTTGAGCCAGGTAAGACTTGGCCAACACTTCATAGATATCGGCCCTGTCATAAGGAGAAGGAGCAGTGGATTCCAGTTCCAAGCCCTGCATACCAAAGCGAATGGTTTTTTGATATGCTTTTTGGGAATAAAGACACTGGCATAAGGTGTTGAGAAAAGCGATCTTATTGCTGATCATGACTTTGCCATGTCCGCTTTCATTCATTTTCAGCGCTATTTCTATTTCCTGCTGTGCTTTATGAGGCTGAGGCGGCTTACAGATGTTTAAGTAGTAATCGGCAAGGTCTTTATGGGGATAAAGGATAGCGTTGAATTTATAGTTGGAAGGAATCCGGCTGCCGGTATCAGAAATCAATTTGGCCTCCTCAATGCTTTTTCTGTAATAATACTCAATAGAATCCAGGTGTTGCCGGGTAAATTCAAAATAACTGGTGATATTCTCATAAGCAATGGCACGCAGGTAGTGGCGAAAGTCGGCCGTTTTTACCTGCGAGACAGCGTCAATAGACAAGTGATACTCTTCCAGGGATTTGTCATACAGGCCAAGATTACTGTAAGCCAGTCCCATCATCCGGTGGGTTTCAGTGGCCGTCGTTGAATTACTGTAGCTTTTAGAAGAGCCGATGATCTGCCCACCGATTTCGACGACTTTCTGATAGTTTCCATGCCGGATATATTGCCGGATCAGGTCTGTTCCACATAGCTCGATACCGACCTGATATCCTGCTTTTAAGGATTGATCGTAAAGGTCCTTTAGTTCAGACAATTTAGTTTCAGAAATACCTTTGTCACTATTATCCGCCTCTATAAAGTCAAGATGTATCTGGTTAACGGCGCTCGCCAGAGGATCAGCCTTTTGGCTAAAAGCTGTCATTAAAGAAAGCGCAAACCCCAGAAGCAATAAAGTTCGTTTCATTAATAATAAACGTGGTCAGGATAGATTAAACGAAGTACTGTTTTAATGATGGTATAAAAATCAGCAAAATAATTGATAATCAAATGTTAATGCCAGCAGGAGGCATATTTTCGGAAAAAAACAGCCTGACGCGGTGATCACATATCTCGATCATTTTTTAATAAGTTGATTTTCAGATATATCTGGTTTCATTGGCCAAAAGTAATAATAGTTAAGGGTTCATCATTTTCCCTAGCATCGAAGAATTCTTTTACGTTAAGCAGCCCTCTGAACCGATTTTTCAAGGTATTGACGGCAAGTTTTGTTTTACCTGTCACTTTTATCAAAATAAAATGGGTCTTATGCTTAGCTATATATTTGATAATTAGTTTATTAAGAGGATATATAATGATTTTATTATTTTGACTTTACCCCCTGTTTTTAGGGGCGGAAAAGGCGTTTATTTTGCTTTTTATGACACGGCTCTTTTTTTTAAGGCCGTAGCCCTTTGTAATATTGTAGCCGAACAGAGAGGCGTTTGATCATAAACTACCGGAAGGTCACCCTGAAGCTTCAAACGGCTTATCACTTAGAAAATCCCTGCACCCCATTGTATAACCATTGTATCCTTCTCAACTAATTATATTATAAGGCATGCCTTATTCCTATAACAGCTGGTGGTTTTTTCTGACAATTGTACTGCTAATTACAGGGGCAGTCTATATTGTCCTTAGCAGGAAGATCACTAGGCTAAAAAAGGCCAATCTGCAAATAAACCAGTTGTTGAGGGCAAAAAATACAGAACTGCAGCAGCGCAGCCAAAAGCTGAAGGCCCTGGAAAAAGCACTCGAGTTTACCAACCCGGTGGATGCACATAAGATGAACATACTCCTGCATGACCTTAGATCTCCATTACGTTTTCTCTGCACGATCAGCAAAGCGGTCATGAAGGATTTCAGTACCAGAGGGGTAGAGAAAAATCAGCTGCATTTAATCAACTTGCATAAGTCCGTGGGGGCGCTCTGGAGTTTTGTGGAGCAGTCGTACACCTGGGCCAGGATTAGTACGCAGGCCTCTGGTCTGTCTACAAGGAGGATCGCGATCCAGGATATCTTTAATCATATCGAAGACTTTTATAGCGAGTTTCTTTCCTATAACGGAAATATACTGTTCATGTCTCCAACACGTCTATATTGGGACACGGATCCCGATATCCTAAGTGTTATTTTACGCAATCTCCTGGATAATGCCAATAAGTATACCGAAGGAGGGAAGGTCTGGGTGAGTTGTTATCAGCGCAGCGGCAAGCTCTACATTGTTGTCAGGGACTCCGGCAGAGGGCTAAATGAAAGCCAGATCCGCTCCTTTATGCAGCCCGGTCACGAGGGGCAGCACACCGGTATGGGCAGCCAGGTCATATCCCAGATGCTGAAAAAGATACATGGACGGCTGCAGATAGATTCTCAGCCCGGCAAGGGAAGCGCTTTTACAATAGAACTAACAGCGGTAGCCGCCAAAGCATGTACGTATACCAAACTGCGGGATCCTTCCGCCTTTTGTCCCACTGGCAGTGAAACTATAATGGCAGGCAGCTTCCTTTAAACAGGAGGTATAATACCAAAAAGACGCATCCCCTCGCTGACAGGTTCAAGCTGACGGGGCAGGCAGGAGGTGACCAGCGACCAGTGTAATTCCTGTTGATCAATTTACCAGTTCGCCCGGCCTCAGCCTGAAGTCCGTTTGAAGACTGCTGAAACTAGGCTGCCTCCCAAAGGCTCAGGCCTCAGACACAGCTCCTGCTTTGGGAGGCTCAGGCAATCACCAGATGGATACCACTATCCACCAGCCGTTGCTTGTCTTCAGTGGTGACGCCCTTATCTGTCACTACGGTATGGATCCTGTCCATCGGACAGATAAAAGCCAGGCTTTTACGGTTAAATTTACTGGAATCAGCCACCAGGATCACTTCCTTAGCCACTTTCAGCATAATCTGGTTGATATGAGCTTCATCTATATTTGGGGTGAAGACACCCGTCTTGGTGTCGATTCCGTCCGCACTTAAAAAGAGCTTGTCTACATAGATGTTTTTCAGGTTCCGTTCCGCCAGCGGGCCGACCAGGCTCATGGCATTGGGCCTGAGATAACCGCCGGGTATAATAATATTGATATTTGGGTAGCTGACGGCCAGATCCACGATATTTAAGGCATTGGTGATCAGGTTCAGTTTTTCAAAATCCCCCAGGTTTTTGATCACCTCTGCCGTTGTAGTGCCAGAATCTAAAATAATAGTATCCCCATCTTTAACGAGCGAGGCAGCCTTTTTGCCGATCAGCGATTTTTGGTGATAATTGATCTTGTTCTTCTCCGTGAGGAGCTGATCGTTGCCGACAAACCCCTCAAAATTAATGGCACCTCCCCGGGCACGGATGAGTAATTTTTTCTGTTCCAGCTGCTCCAGATCATTTCTGATGGTGACTTCGCTCACCTTGAATTGCTTGCTGAGTTTCTGGACATAGACCTGACCATCCTTATGGATAAGGTCGATGATCTGCTTTCTCCTGTCAACGGTGTCGTTTTCCTTTTTTTTAGCCATGCTCGTAAATTTTCTTGTGCCGGGTACTTTTTCGCCTGGATAATCCGTAAATGCGCTGAGTCAAATAATTGACCGCCCAAAATTAGGCTTTAAAACAGCTACTTATATCTTTTCCTTATAAATATTTATAAAAATAATTAAAATAAGGTTACGAAAGTTAAATATCTTTCATTGCATTTGTTTTGAAAATATAAATACATGCCAACACAAGATATATTACACACATTCATAACAGAGCGATCGCTCGGCGCAAAAGTGACGACAGAAGAGATCCTGCAACAGCCGGCCCTCTGGAAGACGCTCTGGCAACAGATAAGCGATCAGAGAGATGCGTTAGAGGCTTTTATGGCTGCGGCAACCGGCGGCAGCGATTATATACTATTTACCGGCGCCGGTACCAGTGCTTTTATCGGCCTTTCGCTGCACGGCCTGTATTTTAAAAAAACCGGCCTTATAAGCCAGGCCGTGGCAACAACAGATATTGTGGCACACCCTGCAGACTATTTTGATAAGGCGCACAGCGCTTTTATTATCTCCTTTGCCCGGTCCGGCAATAGCCCGGAGAGCCTGGCTGCCCTGCAGCTGGCAGAAGCGCATGCCAAGTGCTGTTATCATTTAATTATTACCTGCGATGCGAGTGGCGCGCTGGCAGGATTTAAGTCCAGGGGCAAATCCTATCTGATGACCCTTCCCAAGGAGGCCAATGACAGCGGCCTTGCCATGACCAGTTCCTACAGCGGTATGTTACTCACGGCCATCATGGCCGTGCATTTAGATAAAATGGATACCCTGAAGAGGCAGATAGCGCTATTAAGTAACTGGGTAGGGGAGCTGCTTCAAAATAGTGTCGACACGCTGGCCAGCATTACTAGGACCGGATATACCAGAGCCGTCTTTTTAGGATCCGGTCCCCTGTACGGTACGGCCACGGAAGCAAGCCTGAAAGTTCAGGAACTGACCGGCGGCAGGGTGATCTGTAAATCCGACAGCTACCTGGGGTTCAGGCACGGCCCGAAAGCCATTTTAAATGATGAGACACTCATCGTGTTTTTCCTCTCACCGGAGCCCTCTGTCAGAAGGTACGAACTTGATCTGGTCCGCACCATCATAACAGAGACGGCCGTGGCAGTTAGTCCGGAACAGTATCCCAAGGAAAGCAGCCTCAAGGCGCCACTAATGCACGGCGTATTTGTCAGCGAAGAAGCGGTAGATTTACCTGCACTTTTGCAATTAACTTTAGCCAGCAGCAGCACCGGCGCCGGTGAGTTAAGCGGGCGATTTACCTGTATCGGTGGCAGAAATAAAGCGCGCGGCCTGGATAAAGACCAGGAGGAAAACAAAGCAGCGGGCGCGATTGATCCCGCTTTCTGGCCGGTAGCCGCTATTGTGCCAGGACAGTTACTTGGCCTTTTCAGTTCAGTAGCCCTGGGCGTTACACCGGACCAGCCTTCACCGGGCGGCGCTATTTCAAGGGTCGTGCAGGGGGTGACCATTTATAAAGATAAAACAAGTGAGATCACACCTTTGCAGCTTAAGCAGCTTAAGTAACCAGCGGCAAAGAAGAGGCGCCGTACCCGTTATCACTGTCACCTTCCAGGGGCTGGGTCTTCCCATGCAAGGCAAAGCCGGCAAGGGCAGCCGCGCAGGTAGCCCGGTACGAACCAGGTATGAATCTATCATCTGAAAACTATGAACATAAGTCTATGACACAGCAATCCTCCATACCCTCCGGAAAATTAAGCCGGGGTAGTGACTATTTAAATACCGCTTCCAGCGGGAAGTTCGATGTACTGGTCGCAGGTGAACTGAATATCGATCTGATCCTGGATGAGCTGCAGGCACTTCCCCTGATGGGTAAAGAAGTATTTGCCGATAAAATGTCCTATACCCTGGGCAGCAGCTCAGCAATTTTTGCGGCCAACCTGAGCGCCATGGGCGCAAAAGTAGCCTTCGCAGGCAAAGTGGGCCAGGATGAATTTGGCCGCAAGATCTGCCGGGAGCTGGAAGCGAGCCGCGTCCATACCGGTATGATCCAAAAAGTACCCGGTGCCGCTACCGGGATCACCGTGGCCTTCAGTAAAGGCGAAGAGCGGGCCATGGTTACCTACCCGGGAGCGATGTCCCTCTTGACAGCCGCAGATATAACGGATACCATGCTAGGGAGCGCCCGTCACTTACACGTGAGTTCTGTCTTTTTACAGACCGCCCTGAAAAGAGATATTCAGGACCTGTTTCTAAGAGCCCGTAAGCTAGGCCTAACCACTTCTCTGGACCCGCAGTGGGATCCTCATGAAAGGTGGGACATCGATCTGAAGACCCTGCTGCCCTACGTGAACATCTTTTTACCCAACACCCGGGAACTCCTGGCGCTTACCCATACTGAGAACAAAGAAGCCGCCCTGGAACAGCTGGAAGACAGTCTGCAGATCATGGTCGTCAAGGACGGTAAAAACGGGGCCGACGGCTGGTTCAATCATAAATGGACCCATCAGGCAGCTTTTCTCAATCCGCATGTGGTAGACGCCATCGGCGCAGGCGACAGCTTTAACGCCGGATTTATCTGTGCCTTCCTTAAAAACCGACCCATAGAAAAATGCCTGAGAAAAGGAGCCTTAATGGGAGCGATCAGTACCACGGATTCCGGCGGCACGAACGCCTTTCAAAAAATTACAGCCAATCAATCTATTCAACCGGAAAAATTTAATCTTATCTATGAAGCTACAGCATAAATTAAGAACGTGCCGTCTCTCGGGTACAGCACTGCTGGCCGTCAACTTTTACAATTTTGAGACCCTGGAAGGCTTACTGCTGGGGGCCAGGCAGATGGACAGCCCGCTTATCCTGCAACTTTCAGAAAGCAGTCTGCATTACCTGGGCGTCGAGCCGGCGGCCCGGATGGCCAGAGCCCTGTTAAAACAGTTTGAAGTGCAGGGGTGGCTACACCTGGACCATGGCGCAAATATCAATATGATCCGGGCCTGCCTGGACGCCGGCTTTGATTCCGTAATGATCGATGCCAGCGAAAAAAGTTTTGCAGAAAATGTACGTATTACCACCGAAGTGGTCAACATCGCGCAGTACTACGGCGCTAATGTCGAGGCCGAACTGGGGTATGTCGCCAAGTTAGGCCAGGATCAACAGACCGTATTTACCACCCCGGAAGAGGCCAGGCGCTTTGAAGAAGCAACCGGTATTGACGCCCTGGCAGTGGCCATCGGGTCCGCCCACGGTTTTTACAAACAACCGCCCCGGCTCAGTATTGAAAGCCTGAGAGCGATCCGGGATAACACCCAGTCGGCCCTGGTGCTGCATGGCAGTTCCGGTATACCGGACGAGCAACTGATCGCTGCGGTTCAAAACGGTATTTCCAAGATCAACCTGGCCACGGAGACGAAAAATATATTTATGACCAAGCTGCAGGCACTCCTAGCAGAGGGCCAGGAGATCGACCTGCGCAAAGTCTTCCCCAAGGCGATCAGTGAGGTAAGCAAATTAATAGTCGCCAAGTTAAAGGTGATCGGCGCGGCCGCACCCACACCCACTTCAGTAGCGTAGCAGTCGGCGCCGGGTAGGATTCCCTCTTCCCAAAAATGAAACAGCAAACGAACAGAAAACGTGTGGTAAAATGGCAGGCTGATCACCTGCCCGCACAGCAGGTAGTTCATTATTCGTTATCACCTCTATTTCGCTAGCTCTAAATGCTTTATTCAGTTTTTATCCCCATTTACTATGACGCTTCACTCAACATTTAATACGCAGCAGCTCCCCCCGGTATCTTCTCATTTAAAGCTAATAGCAGAGGAAAATTTCCGGCTCTGGAGCAGTATCAGCCGGAGAGGCTTTGGCCTGCTTCTAATCGGTACGCTTTTGACTTTTTTGGGAGCTGTCACGACCCCGGTGCGCGCGCAGGACAGGGCCGTCACGGCGCCTGCCGGGGCGGCTTTTACCCTGCCGGGCGAGCGTAGTGGTGGCGGTCACGGTCACTGGCAACTAAGTTTTAATGACCAGATGCAGACAAGTCTGACAACCAATTACGCAGATAGAGCAGCGCCGCTGATGGATGGCTATAGCAACAGTCAGTCTCTTCAGACCGCTTACGGTGCAATGACCGCCTTTCAGCTGAAGCGCCACGCTGCCCGTGAGATAACCGACAGCATCGGAACAGGCGTGCAATATGAAATTGAAGGCATAAACCCCGCCTACCAGATTGAAAAAAGACTGGTAATCCGGGTATATAAGGCCCTGCCAGACAATGCTTATTTTAATGTATATTATATTAATAAGGGCACGAAGATTCTCCCTGTGGACGGCTGGACCGCCCAAGCATACGCTTTACGACCTGCCAAAGACAGCGTTCCCTTTTGGTCCTTTCAGGGCAGTTCATCCAGCGCCAGGGCCGACTGGATATTACCCGTGAAGCCCGGATTTCAGCAAAAAAATTATATGGGGATGAATGACGCCGATTATGGCGGCGGGATCCCGGTGGTGGATCTGTGGCGCCCTGATGCGGGGCTGGCCGTAGGCCAGTCCACCACCACTGCCAAGCTGGTCAGTCTGCCGGTACGCTGCGATATTAATGACAGTACCGGGCACCTCGCAGTTACTTATAAATACAGCGGCGGCCCACTGGAGCTCCGGCCCGGTGATACCCTGGCGTGCATTGAAACCTTCTTTAGTGTCCACAAGGGCGACTGTTTTACACCTTTACAGGATTACGGGAAATACCTGGCAAAAAAAGGCATCAAGGCGGCAGAAGTAACGCCCGAGGCCTATGAACCCCTGTGGTGTGCCTGGGGCTACGGCAGGGATTTTACGCTGGAGGAAATTAAACAAACCCTGCCCAAAGTAAAGGCACTCGGCATCCGGTGGGTGGGTATTGATGACGGGTTTCAGCAGGCGATCGGCGACTGGCATACACGGCCGGCCGTGTTTCCAGGCGGAGATGACCAGATGAAAGCCCTGGTAAAAGAGATCCATGCAGCAGGTTTAAAAGCCTCGCTTTGGTGGGCGCCGCTGGCCGTCAGCCCAGAGAGCAACGCATTAAAAAATGATCCTCATCTATTACTCATTCGTCCTGACGGCGCCCCGCAGTATATCACCTGGTGGAACGCCTACTATATGGCACCCACCTACTCAGGCACAAGAAAGGCCGCCAGCGATGCCGTGCAGCTTTTTTTAAAGGACTGGGGGTTTGACGGTATTAAAATGGACGGACAGCATTTAAACGCCGTTGCACCCGACATTGGTGAAGGTCATAATATAGAACACCCCGCGGATGCACCCAAAGAACTGCCGGATTACTTTAAACTAATCTATAAGACAGCCATGGGTATTAACCCTAATGCGGTATTACAGTTATGCCCCTGCGGGGACTGTATGAGTGTATTTAATATGCCTTACACGAACCAGTTCGTGGCCAGTGACCCGGAGAGCAGCTGGCAGGTACGCTTAAAGGGAAAAGTATATAAAGCCATCATGCCAGCGACGCCCTATTTTGGCGATCACGTAGAACTGACCGACAGCCACGAAGATTTTGCCAGCCAGCTGGGCACCGGCGCCGTTTTGGGGACCAAATTCACCTATCCGGCAACCGGTGATTCAGCGGTAGATAGCAATCTGTTGACACCAGACAGGGAAAAACTGTTTAAAAAATGGATCCGGCTCTATCATGAGAAGATGCTTTCTACGGGAAAATACCTGGGAAGCCTGTATGACATCGGTTATGATTATCCGGAGGCCTACGCCATCCGGAAGACAGATACGATGTATTATAGTTTTTATAACCCGGACTTTACCGGGACGGTCACCTTAAAAGGACTGGCAAAAAATACCCGTTACCAAGTCACAGACTACTACCAGGGCAAGGCCCTGGGAACAGTATCTGCTGATGAGCCCAGGTTAAAAGTAAGCTTTAAGGATTTCCTCTTGTTAGAGGTGACGCCCAAGCCGGCAGGCACAAAATGAGAAGAAATGCGTACCGCAGTCGCCGCATACAGTAATGTACAGGTACAGGTATCAGTGTCATTACCTGGTAAGACAGGCATTATGAGCCGTTATGTTATATACAAGTTTTAGGCATATGCAGGGATTACTGCCTATGAGTTGTGCCTTTACAGGCGGCGAACCGGTCAGCCTATAGCGATCCCCTTTGTGCCGCGGAGGGGTAGAGGAGATGGCGATGGCACAAAGTGGAGAAGAAAAGACAAAGACAAAGAGGAATATCAAGATAAGAATAGGGTAACCTGCTGTAATTGGAAAGGAGTAGCCTGGGAAGATCCCGACTGGCTATCTAAGAAGCTAGGCTAGGCTTGGCTAGGCAATGCAGCTAGCAATAAGAGGCGCTGCGTTACCGGCAGGCTTCAAAGTCGCCGGTTGGGGAGGCAACCATAATAGTTACAATAAATATTCAGATAACAGATACAATAATACTGAAAATCAAATATATGAAGCGAATTAAAATGATACTTTTTTTGCTGCTGGCGATTTGTATGAGCCTTGCTGCAAATGCCCAGCAGAGCGTTGTCCAGGGCTATATCCTGGCAGAGGATTCTGGTGACAGCCTCGCGGGGGCGACCATAACAGTTCGTGAGACGGCCAAAAGTTATGTCGCCGGCGCGGGCGGCTTTTTTAAAATCCCGGTATCTGAGCCCAGCTCTTCCGGGCAGCTGCACCTTCAGGTGCAGGCGGTCGGCTACCAGTCTGACACGGTTACTTTAAACCCTTCCGCAGGGATGACAACCATCCGTTTAAAACCGGTTACCGCGCGCCTGGATGAAGTCGTGGTGGTCGGTTACTCCGATAAAAAGCAAAGCGAGCTCACCAGTGCAGTAACAGTGGTGTCTGCCAAAGAGCTGCATGACGTAACAACGAATGACGCCGGTTCTATGCTACAGGGAAAGGTCGCGGGTTTACAGGTGGTCAACAGTTCCGGGGCACCCGGAGCGAACGCAGAGATCAGGCTGCGGGGTATCTCTTCCGTGAATGCTTCCCAGACACCTTTATATGTAGTCGATGGCATCATCGGCGGCAATTTTGATCCCAGTGACGTAGAGAGCATGACAGTTTTAAAAGACGCCGCCGCTACGGCCATGTATGGTTCACAGGCGAATGCAGGCGTCATCGTGGTGACCACCCGGCAGGCCAAAACCGCAAAACCTACAATTTCCGCCAGGCTGACGGCGGGTGTCAGAACCGCCGATTTTGGCTCCGTGGATATGATGAACGGCACGGAGTTATATGACTACCAAAAGGAATTTTACCGGGACTACGTGCCAACAGATACCGGCAACTCGTACAAAATAGACCTGCTTAAGTTTTATGCAGAGCGCCCGATTGCGCTCAGAAGCACTAGTTACAACTGGCTGGACGCTATTTTTGATCCGGCACTCCTGCAAAACTATCACGTGTCTGTGTCGGGGAGGTCCGGCATTAATGATTATTATATCGGCCTGTCTTATTATAATGAAAAGGGGACCTTTAAAAATACCGGTTTTCAGCGGGGCAACCTCAGGGCCTCTTCCACTTTACGTTTTAACCCGCATATCAGTCTGACCAACAGCATTAACGTGAGCGGCGTAATGGGAGAGAGCTATGACTATAATGATATCTATTATGCCTACCTGAACCTTCCCTGGGACAATCCTTATGACAGCCTGGGCAGGCCCATCTACGTAGACGGCAATGTGCCGTTTAAATGGTGGAGCCGGGATAAAGTCAACCCCCTGCATACCCTTGCCAATTCCGAACACCCCTATAAGAGCTTTGATGTCAACTATGATCTCAAATTCAAGGCAGATCTCACGCCCTGGCTGAATATTACCAGCTCCAACCGCGTCTCCGCCAGTTATAGTAAAAACAGCACCTATTACAGTTCTGCCGTGGCAGGCCAGTACCATGGCACCGGTTACCTGGAGGAGCAAAATGTGTTGGACTACGGTTTTGTCTCTAACACCTTACTGAACTTTTCCTTTAAAATGGGCGACCATTCGCTGACCGGTCTGGCAGGCATTGCCCTGGAAGGCGGGCATACGGAGTACGGCGGCGCTGCCGGCAAAGGCCTGCCCTTTGGTCTTAAAGTCCTGAATGTGGTTTCCAGTAACCTGAGTGTGAACGGGTATAATGAACGCTCCAATATTGTTTCCTATCTGTCTCAGGTGAATTATAATTATAAAGAGAAGTATTTTTTGACAGGTTCCTACCGCATAGACGGCTCTACTGCTTTCCAGAAGGATCGCCGTTACGGATCTTTCCCAGCGGTCTCCGCCGCCTGGGTAGCCAGCAAGGAAGATTTTCTGAAAAGCAGTCAGTGGATCGACTTTTTACGCCTGAGAGGCAGCTACGGTATTACCGGGACACAGGATATCGGTGCTTCCAGATACTTAGGCCTCTATTCCCTGGCCAGCCAGTACAACGGCAGCTCAGCAGCCACACCGCTGCAGCTGGCCAGCCCGGGGCTGACCTGGGAAAGCAAACACCAGTTAAACGTCGGCCTTGATCTTAATTTTCTAAGGGCGATTGAGCTAACCGTGGATGCCTATAAGAATAATACCAAGAACCTGCTGCTCATGGTATCGCAGCCACTTTCTGTCGGATTTGAGACCCGCTGGGAGAACTCCGGGGAAATAGAAAATAAAGGAGTCGAGCTCGGACTGACCGCGCATATCATCAACCACAAGGATTTTGGCTGGACAACTAATTTTAATATCAGTTTCAATTCCAATAAGTTAAAAGGATTACCTGCTACTTTTGTGAAGACCGGCTCCTGGGCCTTATCCCAGATCTACAGAAACGGCGGCAATCTTTATGAGTTCTACATGCCGGTCTATAAGGGCGTGGATCCGGCAACCGGCGCACCGCTATGGGAAAAACTCGTTACGGATGACAAGGGAGCCGTTACAGACAGGACCACGACTTCGAATTACAGTGAGGCCACACTGCAGGAAGTGGGATCAGCCCTGCCGAAGTTCCAGGGCGGCATGACCCAGTCCTTGCGCTTCAAACAGTTCAGCTTCAGTGTCAACGCTTATTTCCTGTCCGGTAATAAAGTCTACAGCAATAACCTGCGGTTCCTGATGAATGATGGCAATGAACCTTATTACAATCAAATCGTATTACCGGATGATTATCATATCTGGACACACCCAGGAGATATTGCCACTAACCCCAGTCCCCAAAATGCAGCCAATGCAAACGAGCCCTCTACCAGATACCTTATGGACGGCAGCTATATCGCGATCCGTAACCTGACGCTGGGTTACAGTTTGCCGAAAACATTTGCAGAGAGGTTGGGTGCCAAAGATATCCAGGTGTCCGTGTCCGCTGATAATGTCTATACGTTTACCGGCTTTATCGGTCAGGACCCGCAGACCACTATTCAGCCGGGGGATACGGCTACCCCCGGGGTCAGCGACTTTAAATATCCCAATAACCGGCAGTATTTACTCAATATAAGTTTGCAATTTTAAATATTGATATTCAATATTATATTGAATTTAAATAAAATTAAATATTAAATAAAAAACGAGCTTTCCAGCATAAAAATATTTTATATGAAACGATTACTGTTCCTAAAAAAAATAACGGCCTTCAGGCTTTTCCAGACAGGAAGCCATAGGCAGGCAGGTGGTGCAGCATTCCTGCTCTTGACAAGCCTGCTGTTTACATTCAGCAGTTGCCTGAAAGAGGTCACCCCCTCGGATGCCATTACAACCGGGGTCTTGACCGGCACGACAGAAGGCATTACCAATGCGGTCAATGGGGCGTATGCCCTCTTGAAAGATCACGTGATCTTTAATGGCACGGCCGATGATAACAATATGTATCTCAGGCAGTATTTTCAGTTGAGTGATTTTGCCAGTGACGATATTGTCTGCGGTCAGGTGACGGAGGATCCCTTATTTTACAGTTTTTCGCTGAATCACACCGCCACACAGACCAACACCCGGTATTTCTGGTATATCTCTTATAAGATCATTAATGACTGTAATACGGTAATAGAAGCGGTTAGTCAGCGGCAAGACCCCGACGAGACGACCCGGCAACTCCTGGGGGAATGCTACTTTCTAAGAGCGCTTTGTCATTTTAACCTGGTCCGGCTTTTTGCCAAACCCTACACCATTGACAAAAGCAGCCCCGGTGTTATCCTCAGAACCTCAACGACAGACCCCGCCCAGAAGGCCAGATCAACTGTGGACCAGGTGTATCAACAGGTTATCAGTGACGCGGGGCAGGCAGCTGAGCTTATGAATGCTCAGCGGGGCGTTACCTATGCCAGTAAGGAAGCCGCCTGGGCTTTGCTGTCCAGGGTCTATTTATATATGGAGGACAATAAGAACACCATTGATTATGCCACTAAAGTGATTAATGCCGGCCGGTTTACAATTGCCAGTGCTGCCGGCTTCAAAGACCTCTTTGCCAATGCAGCCGCCAGCTCTGAAACCATATTATGCGTGGCCTTCGGAGAAAAAGATGACTATGGCAAGTTCGGCTCCATTGCCTCCATGATCTATTCTGACGGCAATAGCGGCTGGGGAGAGGAGTATGCCTCTTCCTCTTTGCGGGCCGTGATGCAAGAGCATCCTGAAGATGTCCGGTGGAATTACATTGTTCCCTTGAAAGACGGAGAGGGCAATATTGAAAAGAAAAACGGTATCGAGATTTATTATATCTCGAAGTTTTCCGGCCAGGGAGGCAGCCCGACGCTCAGTTCGCCCATTCTTTTCCGCCTTTCAGAAATGTACCTAAACAGGGCAGAGGCAGAAGCGAAGTCGGGCAATACCACAGCAGCCCTAAATGATGTGGATGAGATCCGCAAAAACAGGGGCCTGAGTGGAAGCCTTTATAAAGGGACAGTGCCTAAGGGCATGACAGCGCTTAGTGTCGTTTTGAAAGAAAGGAGAATTGAACTGGCGTTTGAAGGGCACCGGGCCTATGACGTTTATAGAAACAAGCTATCCATGGACAGAGATTACTGGGGCTATCATCTCTCCGGGCTTAAAGAGGCGGATATAGATCTTTCCAAAAAACCGACAGGTTATAAGGATTTAACGGTCGCACCGACAGATCACAGGACGATCTATTATATACCCATTGACGAGATCCAGAGTAATCCACTTTGTGTCCAAAATCCATAGTAAGACTCCGCAAAGTGTTTAAAATTATAATGAAATGTTTATTTAGTAGATAACTATAATTTATTGATATATAGTATATTAATTAAAATAAAGTATTTATAACGGAAGGAATTAGAATAAGATTAACCCCGCAAAACATGTATTATGAATCATAAAATATTAAATGAAAGCTATACTAGTCTGATTGATAGAAGTATAGTTAAATATATAGTCATCGCCGGCTTCTTATCTGCACTCCTGTTCTCCTGTAAGAAGGATACTTCAGTAAAAGATGTGCCTTACGTTATTTATAGCACTGAGGTGAACGGAAATGATGTAACCTTTCACAATGAAACTGAGGGTGCTGCATCTTTTAAGTGGGATTTTGGAGACGGAGCTACTTCGGAGGAAACGAGTCCGACACATACTTACCCCGGTAAAGGTAAGTATGTGCCTACGCTGTATGCCACCTATAGTAATGGCCAAAGCGGCGAGGCCTCTACAGTACTGCGTATCGCAAAGACTTCTGCTATTAAAATGAATGATAATAGTTTAAGTGATTGGGATACAGTCAAATATAATGTGGTAAAAGGCGGGCCTGATGCTGGAAACTTTATTCAGGCGAAGTTTGATTATGATGGCAATAATATTTACTTCTATTTTGAGCAAAAGACGAAAAAATCAGACGGCAATATCTATGATATCTATATAGATGCCGATGACAATCCAGCAACCGGCTACTTAACGGGAGATATCCCGGGTGGCGCTTATGATATATTACTGGAGGGTACCATATTTGATGATTGGCTGGATGTCTATTATCACTCAGGTGATCAGGGGAGTTTTGACGGTTTTGCAGCCCAAAGTGTGAGTGAGTTCTATTCAGTGGGCGCTGCGGAAGAAAAGGATGGGGGTTTGAAATTTGAAGGCCAGATTAAGCGGAGTAAGCTTAAAGGCCTTACTGGTCAGGGCGTTAGGATTGGTGTTCAGGTGGCTTCTAATGACTGGAGTGCGATGGTGGGGTATATACCGGATGTGGGCAAGGAATCGTTTTATTTGAATATGGGAGAGTAAGGTAGATATTAAGGCTATTGCATTTTTTCCATAAAAATATTGTGTTGAAGTAAGCGTAGTCATTGTCGCTGGCTTGAGCCTATCTTTGAATGCTCTTTCTGACCATGGCTGCGCTATTTCAATGCCAGAGATCGAAAAGCCCCTATTGAGAAATGGCTTTTTACCGATCCTAAAAGAAAGCAGTCAATTGGTGCTGCTAAAATTGAACCTATTTATAATCGACTGAGTGCTGATTTAAAAAGTGGCCAGACTGGCCGGGAAGGTAGCGTTTGCCCAGAAATTTAGAGTGTAAAATAAGTGATACTGTCTTATTTATAACTATTAAATAAACTTAGATGCAGAATTTCACTGAGAGATAAAGTGTACTATAAATATTTTAATTAGAATTATTGTATTCTATTGCATGATTAAGGGATAATAGCTATTAAATACCTTACAATAGCTAACAATCGTTAATATTTGCGTTATTTATTGTCGTTTAGAAACATATTGTTTCGAAATATTCGATATATGACTTATCTTGTAGATTCATTTGTTTAATTAATGGGTTTTAATATGTCCTGTCAACGAGTACTTATAACAGGTGGCGCTGGTTTCATAGGAAGCTATTTTGTCCGTAAATTTTTGAAAATGGGAGCTTATGTAGATGTATTTGACAATTTATCTACAGGAACGCTTCGTAATCTGCCTAAAGATGCTAACTTACTTTTTCATTATGGTGATATTTTGGATGAGAAAAAATTGAAAATTTTACCTAAAGTTGATTTGGTTGTTCACCTCGCTAGCATTGTAGGAATGAAATTGGCAAAAAATAATGCTAAATTGACTTATGATACAGCTACAAAGGGAACAGAAAATGTCTTAAGGTATACTCATGACAGCCCTGTTCTCTTATTATCTTCGTCTTCAGTGTATGGATTGCTGGAAACTAACAAGAAGGTTAAAGAAAATGTGGATATTACTTTAAACGACTTGAAAAAATATGATGGAGGTGTCCTGGGATATGCTTGCGGAAAATGGCATATGGAGCAGATAGCTCTTAATGCATCAACTAAAGGCAGAAAGGTGTTAATAATCAGGCCTTTTAATATAGTCGGTGACAGGCAACTACCTGATCATGGAATGGTTCTTCCTTCTTTTATAAGCTCAGTATTGAATAATTTGCCATTAAAAGTTTATGGAAATGGGAAACAATATAGGTGCTTTAGTGATGTCAATGTATTTGTTGATTCTGTTATAAAATTAATGCAAAGCAAATACGTGTGGAACGTTGGTAACAATATTTTTAATATTGGATCGGATAGTAAAGTTACGATCCAGTTCCTAGCAGAAAAAGTTATTGAGATTACACGATCTTCATCAAGAATCATTCATGTTCCATTTCAAGATATATTTCCTAATCAAGTAGATGTTTTGGCGCGAACTCCAGATATATCATTAGTGAATCAATACATTGCTAATATTTTGTGGCCATCAATAGACGATATAATTGAGAAAGTATTCGAATATAAATTATCTATATATGGTAAAAACACATAATGATGTTGTCATATTAGGAGGTGGTATCACTGGTCTTTCTGCTGCAGCTGTTTTAAAAAGTAAAGCCACTGTATTTGAAAAGCAAGGAACCCCTGGGGGATTGGTCCGTTCTCATTGTTTTAATGGTGGCTATTGGTTTGATCACGTGTTACATATTTTTCATTGCAATCAGCCTGAAATATTGTCCCGCCTTCAAAGACTGTTAAAGTTAAATTTGGTTGAATGTCCACCAATTGCTTGGATTGAAACGGAATGTGGGAGAGTAAGGTACCCCTTTCAACTTAATTTAGGAGGGCTGACAAAAAACGCGGCTATTAAATGCCTAAAAGATTTTCTACTGGCGTATTTTAATAAAAACAAGCAAATAGAAGAATCTTCATATAAAGAATTTCTAATAGGTACCTTTGGAGAGTCAATGTGTAAGCTTTTTTACTTTCCGTATAATGAAAAACTATGGAAGTATCCTCTTAATAAAATTTCGACAAATGGACAGCTATGGAATTTACACCAGCCATCACTTGAAGAAATACTTGAAGGTGTACTTAATCCTAATGTCTATAGAAAGAGCTATAATACGAATGCATTTTACCCACATCCACCTAAGGATTCCAAATTGAGAGGAATGGGAGTGCTTACAAATGCATTAGCAAAACATGTTCCCAACCTGCATTTAAATAGTGAGGTAATACAAATTAATCCAAAGAAGCAATCTTTACTAATAAACAAAGACGGGATAATAGCTGAACATCAATATGCTGTAAGCTGTTTTTCAACAATTCCACTGCCGGCCTTAATAAAAAATTGTACAGAAGTTCCTAAACGCTTAATAAATGAAATGAAAAAGCTAAAATGGAATAAGGTTCTATCTGTCGCGTTATCGATTCTTGGCCCTCGTCCAACTGGAATTGGTCACTGGAGATATTATACAGATCCTGCGGTTCCTTTTTCAAGACTTATCTTTATGACTGAATTCGACAAATATAATGCACCAAAAAATGGGTGGGGAGTTTTGGCTGAAATTACTTTACCTGCTGATGAGCGGCCTAATCAGGTTCTAATGGAAAGAAATATTATTTGCTGCTTAAGGAAGTTGAAAATTATAGATAATGAACAACAAGTAATTGGTACACATAGTTGGATTGCAGATCCGGCATATGTAATTTTTACCCGAGAAGCAGAGAATACTATTAATTACGCATTGGAATATATGGAAAAAAGGAACATAACTTGCTCAGGTCGTTATGGTCAATGGGAATATTCTTCTATGTCTAAAAATATTCAAGACGGGTTCAACTATGCGGACAAAATAATAAAAAAATAATCATGTATTATCTTTTAATATTTCTTGTTGGAGGGGGAAGCGGTATTTTCTGTACATGGCTGATACGAGAATGGGCCCGAAGAAAGAATATTGTTAATAATCCTAACCCTTTAATACCTCAGCATACCCATCCTGTCGCCTATTTGGGAGGAGTTGGAATTTATATTGGATTGATGCTCGCTATAATTATATATTATATTTTATTCGACTTCGAAAAAGACAGTCAAAATATCCCAATTCTATTCTTGATATTGGGTGCCTCCTCTTATCTCATTTTGGGTGTTCTGGATGACCTATATACGTTTAGTGCAAGGAAAAAGCTAATATGGCAGTTTCTTTTGGCGATTGCAAGTGTTTCATTGGGTGTTAGATTTAATTTACTTAATTTCTCATTACCGCAATCGATTCTAACTGTATTATGGATTGTTGTTATTGTGAACGCAGTTAACCTTACTGATGTATGCGACGGCTTAGTTGCTGGATTATGTGTTTTAACATTTGGAATTCTCTCTCTTTTTAGTCATACATATTTTTTATTTAATATGACGGTAGGGGCAGTAACAACGGGCTTTCTGTTTTTTAATTTTCCTAAGGCTTCTATCTTTCTAGGAGATGCGGGAACTCATTTATTAGGCTTCTTATTAGCAGCAATATGTATTTTAAGTGTTCCAGATAGACCGTCTATTGTTTTGAAAGTATCGTGGATGCTATTGGTGCCTGGGGTTATGCTATTTGAATTATTATTTCTTATCATTGTACGTTTTCGTAAGAGAATACCTTGGTGGAAGGGGAGTCCTGATCATTTCTCTCTACGTTTGCAATCAGCGGGATTTAATCGAATACAAACAGATATTATTGCTTGGGGGATAAATATCGTGTTTGTTCTAACTGCTTGCATAATGCCCTTTTTTATAGAAATAATTCAATATATAACTTTATTTTGTATTATGTCTATACTTTTTTGGGCTGGAAGGTATTTACTTAGACATGAAGTTGAATAGCATTCTGCAAAAAGAAGACGTGGCGATAGGTGTACCCAATAAAGAAGACTCGCAAAATGACAAAAAGGAGTATTTATTAGGGTATAGCATTAATAATTAAATTATGTATAGGTTTTATAAATAATTATTAAAACATATAATTATATTAAATGTAAAAGATTTTCAAGAGGAGCCTGCCATTTTGAGTCCTAGCAAGATATTTGATAATTCTTTAAAGTATAAATGCCATTTAAAGCTTAAATAGTGCTATCAACGTTCAATTTTGATTTTCGTGAACACATTTAATTGCACATTTGGTTAAATAATATAATTGTATGACAATATCGTTCGATTCGACTTTCATAGAATTATCAATTTAGAAGGAAAATTTGTAATTATGGCATGTTTTTTATAGATCATAGTTGTTTTGAAACTGAAATTGTAATAGTACTTCTGAATGCTCGTCTTTTATAATTTCAGTTGTTTTTGTTATTAAAACAGATTATTTTTGCCCAAATTTTTATAATGAATAAGAAGTTCTTTTATAGCATGTTAATAACATGTTCTATAGTGGCATTAATTTTGCAATCATGTGCTACTAAAAGAAATTTAGTATATTTTAGTAATTTGCCAGATAGTTTGGTATTTAATGAACAAATTACTAATTCCATTAAACCTGTGATCCAACCTGGTGACGCTCTTGCCATAAAAGTAACAACATTAAATCCAGACGCCAATATATTGTTTAATAGTGGATCGTTACCCATGAATAATCAATCGACTGGAATATCAAGTAGCGTTTCAAATACTGCAGTCTTGCCTGATGGATATATTGTCGATGATAATGGTAATATTGAATTTCCTATTCTTGGAAAAGTGAATTTGAGTGGCCTAACCAAGGAACAAGCCCGTGCCAAAATTGCGTTTGAAGTTGCTAAAACTGCTAAAAACCCCATTGTTAACATTAGGATTTTGAACTACAAAATAACGGTGATTGGAGAGGTTACTAAACCAGGCTCTTTTACTATCGCTAATAACAAAATAAATGTACTGGAGGCGTTGGGGTTAGCTGGCGATATGACCCCCTTTGCCATTAGAAATAATGTCATTGTATTAAGGGAGCAAAACGGCCAGAGAACCATAGCTAAACTGAACTTAAATGATAAGGAAATATTGAACTCGCCTTTTTTTAATTTGCAACAGAATGATATCGTGTACGTACAGCCTGAAAACAAATTGAAAGCTCAACAAGCCACCTCTGGAGATTTCCGTTTATGGTCTATAATTGTGTCAGGATTGTCAGTACTTTCTCTAATTGTATACAGATTTAAATAACAAATATTAAAATAATTTAATTAAGACTCTTGTTTATGGATGAAAAAATGACTTTTGTCAAAGATTCAGAAGGGTTCAATTTAAAGGCGGAAATTGTAAAATATTCGCGTAATTGGTATTGGTTTTTATTATGTATAATAGCTTGCATATTTGTTGGCTATTTATACTTACGTTACGCGACTCCAGAATATTTAGTTTCAACAGAGTTATTAATTAGAGACGATAAAAAAGCTCCTAGTATTGGTGATGCTTCTGGAGTTTTTTCTGATTTAGATATTTTCAAATCACATCAAAATATCGATAATGAAATTGAAGTTCTAAAGAGTAAAAGTTTACTCCAACGAGTGTTTGCTGAAATGCCTTGGCTTCAGACTTCTATTTATGAAGAGGGGAACATTAAATCAACTGAAACGTATAAAGATGACGCCCTCATCTCAGTAAAGATTATAAAATTGGACTCTGCGGCTTTTAGATTTAAAGACCCAATTGAAATTAAGGTTCTAAATGATAATTCCTTCGAATTATCGGATGGCATTTCTAATCCAACTACTTATAATTTTAACCAGAATATTAATAAATCGTATGGAATCTTTCGTATCAATTCGCAAAAGGAACTTAGTGCTGGATTGAAAATTGGAATAGTTTTTCATGATTTAAGGAAATATGCTGATTCGTATAATCAAAGAATCGTAATTAGTGCAGTAAATCAAGATGCTAGTGCTTTAACAATTTCATTGCAAGATGAAGTGCCGCAAAAGGCAATTGATATTATCAAAACGTTAGTTGATGTATATAATAGAGAGGCAATTGAAGATAAAAACCAGGTGGCTGGTAATACTGTCAAGTTTATTGATACTAGATTAGTCAGTCTGGTTGAAGAACTTGGAGGGGTTGAAAAAAGGGTTGCCAACTTTAAGGAGCAGAATAAAATTACAGAAGTCTCTACCGATGTACAGAATTATTTTAATCAAGCGTCAGATTTATATAAAAAGGTAGAACAATCAAAGTTACAGTTAAATATAATAAAGTCGATACAACGCTATACTAATCAGTCGAATAATTCGTATAATATTGTACCGAGTTCATTAGGATTGGACGATCCGACTCTAAACACTTTAATTTCTAACTTTAATGACTTACAACTAAAACGCAAACAACTTTTATTGACTGTCGAGCCTTCAAATATATTAGTTAAAAGCATCGACTCAGATATAAACAATTTAAAGGCTAGCATTAATGAAAATTTGGGAAATATAAGACGTAGCATGAGTCAAACTCTTGATTCTTTGCAAAATAATTATAATGAATTTGAATCTAGAATAGGAGCCACTCCAGAGGCGGAACGCCAATTACTGGAAATTAAAAGGCAACAAGGTATTAAAGAAAGTCTTTATACCTATTTGCTGCAAAAAAAAGAAGAAGCTTCCTTATCTTTAGCTGCAACTATTGCGAACTCTCGAACGATAGTTGACGCTGCCTCAACGGACTTACCTGTTAAACCTAAAAAGCCTTTAGTACTATTCGCCTGCTTTCTAATTGGTTTGTTTATACCATTTATAATAATTTATGCCAAAGCGCTTTTAGATGATAAGATTAGACTACAAAAAGATATTTTGGATAGGACAGATGCCCCAATAATAGGAGAAATTGCACACTCTGAAATAGGAGATATCACTCACAGTTTAGTTGTAAAAGACAAAGCAAGAACTCCGGTCGCAGAAATGTTCAGGTTGATGCGAAGTAACTTGCAGTTTGCATCTTTAAATTCTAGAAATCAAGTGATTCTCGTCACTTCAAGCATGTCCGGAGAAGGGAAAACCTTTTTTTGCACAAATCTAGGCGCAAGCATAGCTTTAACTGGTAAGAAAGTGGTTTTGTTAGAGTTTGATATTAGAAAACCCAAACTTATAAAGGGGCTTAATTTAAATTCTGGTGCTGGAATAACCAATTATGTAATTGATACAAAATTGGAGACTAAAGACCTTTTGATTTCTGTACCTGAAGTTCAGAATTTATATGCGATTGGAGCAGGGCCGATTCCTCCGAATCCAGCCGAGCTAATTTTGAGTAATCGAATTGCCAAGTTGTTTACTGAACTAAGAGAACAATTTGATTACATTATAGTAGACACTTCTCCTATTGGACAAGTAGCGGATGCGTTTTCTTTGGATAAATTGGCTGATTCATGTTTATATGTTGTTCGGTATAATTATACTTTTAAAGAACAAATGAATATTATTTCTGACATCTACTTAAAGAAGAAACTTAAGAATTTAATGATTGTCTTGAATGACGCTAAGAAGCATAATGCTTACGGCTATGGTTATGGTTATGGTTATGGTTATGGTTATGGTGAACACATGGAGGCCAAATGGTATCAAAAAATTTTCCGAATTTTTAAAAGATAATTCAATTTAGATTAATTGATGGATAGACTACTTATCACTGGAGGCGCCGGATTTATTGGCTCAAATTTATGCGAATATTTCTTAAATAAGGGATTTTATGTAAGAGTATTGGACAATTTTTCGACTGGCCACAAATATAATATTGAGAGTTTTCTGAATAATAGTAAATTTGAATTAGTTGAAGGTGACATACGGGATTTAAGCACCTGTAATCGTGCTTGTCATGATGTAGATTATATTTTACATGAAGCGGCATTAGGGTCAGTACCCCGATCTATTTCGGATCCAATTAGCACAAACGATGTAAACATTTCTGGATTTTTGAATATGTTAGTTGCGGCAAGAGACAATAATGTAAAGCGGTTTGTTTACGCAGCATCTTCTTCCACATACGGAGATTCTAAGGAATTACCTAAACTGGAGGAGAATATTGGAAAGCCTCTGTCACCATATGCCATTACCAAATATGTCAATGAATTATATGCAGATATTTTTAGTAAAACTTATGGATTGGAGACTATAGGATTGAGATATTTTAATGTCTTCGGAAGACGACAGGACCCAGATGGAGCGTATGCAGCAGTCATTCCAAAATTCATATCGTTATTAATTAGCCATACTTCACCCGTCATCAATGGAAGTGGGGAAATTTCACGAGATTTTACTTATATCGATAATATAATAGAATTAAATGAGCTTGCGTTATTTACAAGTAACCAAAATGCGATAAATAACGTATTTAATGGTGCGGTTGGAGAACAAACGAGTCTGCTCGAGTTAATAAACTGCCTTAAGTTATCTCTTTCTAGATACGACCATTCTATTAAAGAGATTGACGTAAAATTTGGCCCCAAAAGACTTGGAGATATACCCCACTCATTAGCTAGTATATCTAAGGCGCAAAATTTGTTAGGATATCAACCAAAGTATAATCTCAAAAGAGGTCTTGAAGTTGCGATTGAATGGTATTGGAATAACCTTAAAAAATAAACTATAAAATGAACAACGTTTTGGAATTTAAAAATAAAGACATAAAAATTGCAATAATTGGATTAGGCTACGTTGGCTTACCATTAGCTCGCTTATTCGCTACGAAATATCCCGTTGTAGGACTTGACATAAATTCTGGTCGCGTTCAAGAACTTAAATCGGGTATTGATAGTACGCTTGAAGTTGAAAATGAGAAATTAGCGTCAGTTCTTTCGTTAACTAATCCTTTCACTAAGAGTCAAAAAGGTCTATACTGTACCTGTGATTTAGATGATATTAAGTCTGCAAATATATTTATAGTTACAGTTCCTACACCTGTAGATAAAAATAATCGTCCGGATTTGACGCCGTTATATAAGTCTAGTGAAACAGTAGGGAAGGCACTGAAGAACGGAGATGTCGTAATTTATGAGTCTACAGTTTATCCCGGTGTTACTGAAGAATATTGTATTCCTGTATTAGAGGAGAATTCTAATTTGAAGTTCAATGTTGACTTTTTCGCAGGATATTCTCCAGAGCGTATTAATCCCGGTGATAAAGAACACACGGTTGAAAAAATATTAAAGGTCACCTCAGGAAGCTTGCCTGAAGTAGGTGTATTCGTTAATGAGTTATATAAGTCAGTGATTCTTGCGGGCACCCATTTAGCTCCAACTATTAAAGTAGCTGAAGCGGCAAAAGTTATAGAAAATTCGCAAAGGGATATTAATATAGCTTTTGTGAATGAGTTGTCTAAAATTTTCAATAGGATGAACATTAACACGCATGATGTTTTAGCAGCAGCTGGGACAAAATGGAACTTTTTACCTTTTAAGCCAGGGCTCGTTGGAGGACATTGTATTGGTGTAGATCCATATTATCTCGCTCAGAAAGCTCAGGAATATGGTTATCATCCTGAGATCATTTTAGCCGGTAGGCGTTTGAATGATGGAATGGGTGAGTACGTCGCTCATGAAGTTATTAAACTAATGGTAAAAAATGAAATTTTAGTAAAAGGGGCAGATATTCTTGTATTAGGTATAACGTTTAAAGAAAATTGTCCTGATGTTAGAAACACGAAAGTTGTTGATATTTTAAAGGCATTAGTGGATTATGATGTTAATCTTACTGTTTATGACCCATGGGCTGATCCCAAAGAAGTAAAGCATGAATACGGTTGGGATTGTAATAGAAAATTACCACAAAATAAAAAATATCATGCTGTAATAATGGCTGTATCACATAATGAGTTTTTAACTCTTGATATAGATAGTCTTAAGTTTAGCAATTCTGTCGTTTATGATGTTAAAGGTGTTTTAGATAAAACTAAAATACAGGGAGGACTGTAAAGTTAGTTTGATTGATAATTTCTCCTCTGAGGGCATTTATTAAGTATCAACTAATCATTATTTATGAAAGGTATAATATTAGCGGGTGGTTCTGGAACAAGGCTATATCCACTAACGAAAGTAGTATCGAAGCAACTTTTGCCTATCTATGATAAGCCAATGATATATTATCCAATGTCGATATTAATGTTGGCAGGCATTAAAGATATTTTAATTATTTCTACTCCGGCAGATCTGCCCCAATTTCGAAAGTTATTTGGGAACGGGCATCAATTGGGTATTCAAATATCTTATAAAGAACAACCTAAGCCTGAGGGATTAGCTCAAGCTTTTATTATTGGCGAAGATTTTATTGGAGGCGATGATGTATGTCTAATTTTGGGAGATAACATTTTCTATGGGGCAGGGTTACAAAAATTGCTGATAAATTCAGTAAAAACTGTTGAGGAGCATAGAAAAGCAATCATATTTGGTTATTATGTTGACGATCCTGAACGATATGGCGTTGCAGAGTTTGATGATGAAAAAAATGTCATAGGAATAGAAGAGAAGCCGGAACGGCCTAAATCAAATTATGCAATTGTTGGATTATATTTTTACCCCAATAATGTAGTGGCTAAAGCCAAGAATGTCAGGCCTTCTAAAAGAAATGAATTAGAAATTACTTCAATTAACGAGTACTTTTTAATTGAAAAAAGATTGATAATGAACACTTTAAGCCGTGGATATGCTTGGTTAGATACCGGAACTCATGAAGCTTTAACGGAGGCGACAGAATTTGTTAAGGCCGTAGAAAGAAGGACAGGGTTAAAGATTGGTTGTCTAGAAGAAATTGCCTATAAACTAAAATATATAAATAGATCTCAATTAGATGATTTAATTAATATTTCTATAAATAGCTCCTATGGAGCCTACTTAAGTAATTTAGAGTCTAAAATATGATAGCTAGTATACGAATATGAATGTCAAGAAGCAGGCTGTGTCGGGAATGATTTGGACATTTTCTCAACAATTTAGTGTTCAAGCGATTAATGTATTAGTGGGAATTATATTAGCGAGAATACTCGCTCCTGAAGTTTTTGGGTTAATTGGAATGCTTGCTGTTTTTATTGCGATTGGAACTTCCCTTACAGATAGTGGTATGACATCATCATTAATCAGATCTAATGATAATGATCAAAGAGATTATTCTACAGTATTTTATTTTAACTTATTGTTTAGCATAGTATTATATTTGATTCTTTATTTTTTTGCGCCATTAATCGCAGATTTTTACAATCAACCGATACTCTGTGACGTAACTAGGGTTTATACTATTTCGTTTATTATTCGCGCCTTTGTGGGAGTGCAGACAACTATTTTGACGAAGGAAATGCGGTTCAAAGAACAGATGATGATGCAAATTCCCTCAACAATTATAGGGGGAATAGTTGGAATTGTTCTGGCTTATAACGGATATGGGGTATGGAGTATTGTTTGGATGAACTTGTCTCAATCCTTTATTTTTACGGTACAACATTGGATTTTTGCCGGCTGGAAACCGTCATTTATAATTCACAAAGAGCGGTTAAAGTATCATTTGCATTTTGGATATAAACTTACACTTTCAGGTATTATAGATACAATTTATTCGAACGTTTACAAAATCGTTATTGGAAAATTCTTTTCTGCTTCAGACTTAGGCTATTATAGCCAAGCGAAAAATTTTCAGATGTTACCAGTGACTAATATTTCTACAGCGTTAAATAAGGTAACTTATCCATTGTTTGCCTCTATTAAGGATGATGATAATAAGCTGCGTAGGGCTTATCAAAAATTATTGCAACAGGTAATGTTTTGGATCGCTCCGCTGATGATATTGGCCATTGTGATAGCAAAACCTTTGTTCGTCTTTATGTTAACTGCTAAATGGTTGCCCGCTGTGCCTTTTTTTCAACTATTGTGTATAACTGGAATCTTATATCCATTCCATACATATAACTTAAATATTTTAAACGTTAAGGGACGATCGGACTTGTTTCTTAAATTAGAAGTAATTAAAAAGTTGTTTATCACAATAGGTATTTGTGGCGCAATCTTTTTTGGAATATATGGATTATTAATTTTTCAAATTATTTCTTCAATATTTTCTTTTTGGATTAACACTTATTATAGTGGCAGGTTTTTATCCTACCCAGGAAAAATGCAAATTTTGGAAGTATCTCCAATATTGATAATCGCTCTAGTTGACGGTGCTTTTGTGTGGTTTTTGGGTTTATTTTTGATTAAAATGTATAACAATAACCTATTTTTAGTTGTATCTTTATCAATCATATATATAGCGGTTTATTTATTAGCTTCTAAACTGTTTAAGATACCTGCAATCTTAGAATTTAAAAAATTAATTTTAAAACAATGATACCAGTTTCAAAACCATTTTTACCGCCAATTAAAGAATATGAGGAGTATTTGGAAGGGATTTGGAAAAGGCAGTGGTTAACTAATATGGGGCCCTTGGCTAATGAACTAGAATTGAAGCTTAAAGACGAGTTGCAGTTAAGGCATTTGTTGTTTGTCACGAATGGCACTGTTGCATTACAAATGGCTATTAAAGCTTTAGGGTTAACTGGTGATATAATTACTACTCCGTTCTCTTTTATCGCAACAACAAGCAGTATCGTGTGGGAGAATTGTAACCCCATTTTTGTGGATATTGACCCAAAGTCACTTAATATTGATCCCGATAAGATTGAAGCTGCAATAACTGAAAATACTGTGGCTATTTTAGCTACACACGTCTATGGAAACCCTTGCGATGTAGTGGAGATAGAGGGGATTGCGAATAAACATAATCTAAAGGTTATCTATGACGCGGCTCATGCTTTTGGGGTTAATCTATCAGGCAAGTCAGTCTTTGAATTTGGTGATATTAGTACTTGCAGCCTCCATGCAACTAAACTTTATCATTCCATAGAAGGCGGTCTTATAGTTTCTAAATTTCCCGAAATAATTAAAAAGTTAGCGTATATCAGAAACTTCGGTTTTCTTACTGCTGAAAGTTTTTCGGAACTTGGAATTAATGGTAAGAATTCGGAATACCATGCAGCAATGGGCTTGGCTAATTTAAAATATATTTCTGAAATTCATGACAAGCGAAAACTTTTGACAGACAGGTATATGTTGAATTTATCTAATTTTAAAGGAAGATTCCCAATTTGGAATGGGGACGCAACTAAGAATTATGCTTATTTTCCAATGATCTTTAATAGGGAAACTGATTTATTAAAGGTTATAGATAAATTGGAAATAAATGGAATACAGGCTAGACGATATTTTTACCCTTCATTAGCATCTGGCTTGCCATATCTTTCTTCTACCAAAATGGAAGTCACTGACGATATTGCAAAAAGGGTACTTTGTTTACCGCTCTATTATGATTTATCAATCGAAGAAGTTGATTTGATATGCCGGATAATACTTAGAGTGCAAAATTCATAACAATGAAAAATTTTGATGTTATAGATGATAGTGTATATTTTGAGAATTCAAAAGCTTTACAATCTTGTCAATTCTATAAATTTTCTCGAATATTAAACTCAAATTTAGGAGAGAAGGTTATAATAGGTGATTGGGCCAGAATTACAAGTAGTTATTTAGATGGATTTAATAAAATTGATAGGAATTCTTTGGTTTTTCATTCTACTGTAGGGTTGTACAGTTATACTGGTGCATTTACAGTTATAATGCATTCGGATATAGGCAAGTTTTGTTCAATTTCATGGGGTGTTTCCATAGGGCCTGCAGATCATGATTACAGTAGGATATCCACCCATGATTTTTATTATAATGACTTTTATAATATTAAACCTTCTAAAATAGATGGTTACGATCGATTCGCAGATCGAACGATTATAGGTAATGACGTTTGGATTGGAACAAATGTTACTATTAAAAATGGCATAAAAATTGGCCATGGAGCAGTAATTGGAGCTAACTCAGTTGTTACAAGAGACGTCGAACCATATTCAATTGTTGCGGGAGTTCCGGCGAAGGTACTTAAGAAAAGATTTAGCGATGAAATAATTAATTCTTTGTTGGAATTAAAATGGTGGGATTGCTCTCAAGATTTTATTAGCGAAAATTTTCAGATATTTAATTCTCATGATATTAAAACGAGTATTAAAAAAATAGAAAAATTGAAAAGATGAATATTTTATTAACTTCAGCAGGTAGAAGATCATATCTAGTTAAATATTTTAAAGAAGCATTAAAAGGCAAAGGAAAAGTTTTTGCCTCAAATTCTGTGTATACTATTGGTTTACAAGAAGCAGACGCATATTTTATTTCTCCATTGATATATGAAGATAACTATGTCCAGTCTTTAATTGATTATTGTAAAAGTAACTCTATTAATGCAATGATCTCCGTATTTGATATAGACTTATTGGTTCTTTCAAAGGCGAAAGAAAAAATTGAAGCCAATGGAATTAAACTTTTGTTGTCTGGAGATAGCGTTGTTGAAGTTTGTAATGATAAATGGAAAACCTATGAGTTCTTAGTTAAAAATGAAATAGCCACTCCTCAGACTTTTAAAGATATTCGATTATTAAAGCAATCGATTCATGATAAGTCGATTAGCTATCCTATTGTAATTAAACCGCGATGGGGAATGGCGTCAATGGGTATATATATCGCAGAAAATGAAAGAGAACTCGATGTTTTTTATGAAAAATCTGTTAAAGAAGTCAATAATTCCTATCTAAAGTTTGAATCAAGTTTGACTCCTGATGATTTTATTATTTTCCAGGAAAAATTAATGGGTCAGGAGTATGGGCTAGATGTTATAAATGACTTGAAGGGCGAATTTGTTTGTGTTTTGCCTAAGTCAAAGTTACAAATGAGAGCAGGCGAGACGGATCTCGGAGAAACAGTTAATCCTATTAAATTTGATGGATTAGCAAGAAAACTTAGTAATCTACTTAAACACGAAGTGATTTTGTCTGTGGATTGTTTTGATGTTAATGGTGATCTAAATGTTATAGAAATGAATTGTAGAATCTCTGGGCATTATCCATTAAGTCATTTGGCGGGTGTAAATTTGCCAAAACAAATTATTGAATGGTTAAGTGGAGGAGCAACTGACTTAGAGAATTTTAATTTTCGAACCGGGTTATTCATTACAAAAGACTTGATTCCGGTTATCCTCGATTTGCCTTCAAAAATTTAGTATTTGCAATGAAGAGAGTTCTTCATATATTTAGTGAGAAGAAGTTCATTGATAGTCATATTTCTTTAGTATTGAATAATGACTGTCTAAATACTTTCGTCTATCTGAATGAAAAAAATGACTATTCTGGACATTACGTTGATGTTGTTCAGTTTTATGCGGTGAATGAATATCAAGAAATAATAGATAGTTTAGAAAGTTACGACTGTGTTTATATTTACTATTTAGATTTAATTAAAGCTAAAATTATAAATCGCATTCCTAATTCTAATATTAATGTTTTTTGGCACTTTTATGGTGCAGAAATATATAATCAAGATAAATTTAGGCGACAGTTTCTAAGTAAAGCAACTCAACATTTATTGAAAGAAAATTGTTGGTCAAGGGTAGGACGCATTGTTAAACATAGCATTAAGAATGTATATTTATTAATTTATCCAACAAAAGATACTCAAAAGATAATTGAAAAGGCAATTAAAAGAGTCAATTATTTTTGTTGGTATAGTATTGAAGAGTATCAGTTTTTAAACTCTATAGTTAATTATAAGTTGCCCAAATTTTTATTTCAGCCATTAGCAAATAAATATGAAAGAATTGTTATTAATCCTAATAAGAAGAGAGATCTAATAATCGGCAACTCAAAAAGTCCTTTTAATAATCATATTGATGTTTTGAATCTTATTGATAATTTGAGGGCTAAACTTTCCATAAGTCTTCCTTTTAATTATGGTTCTAGATCTAGTTACCCAGATGTGCTAATCCAGTGGATTAAGAGCTCTTGTCTGGATATTAAGATTCTTGACGGCTTTCTTGATAAAAAATCTTACATTGATTTTGTTAATGAACATAAAGCATTTGTTTTTAATTCCTATCGACAAATGGGCCTGGGAAACCTATTTATTGCAATTGCCTGCGGTTTGAAAATTTATATAAACGAGTATAACCCTAGTTATAGATGGTTGATAAATAATAATTTTAGAATATATTCGATTCAGGCAGATTTGAAAAAAGACTTAATAAGTGGCAATATTCAATTGAATAAGTTTGAAAGTGTTGAAAATGTTCGTGCCTATTCTTATTTGGTTAAATAGATAATTATCTGGGAATTGAATTTGAGTTTTATATGAAAAAAGAATTTTTAATTTCAATTATTTGCCCTCTTTATAATAAAGAAAACTATATTAAAGAGACTATTAACTCGGTTTTAAATCAAACATATTTAAATTGGGAGTTAATTATTGTTGATGATCAATCTACCGATTCTTCGTTTTCAATTGCCCGTGAATTTTCTTATAAATACAATAATATAAAGGTATTCAATAGAGGTAAGTATACTAACTTGAAAGGAGGTTCTAGTTGTCGTAACCTTGGGGTCTCGTTTGCTAAGGGGGATTTTATTATGTTTTTAGATGCAGATGATGTTATATTGCCTAATTGTCTATTTTCAAGGTATGATGTTATCTCCGGAAAATTTGATAAGAATTTTTTTATCTTTAATCATGCTTTTTTCTATAAAAATGTTCATCACTATTTCGTTAATAATACAGAGTTTATAATTTCGAAGGTTTTATTTGGAATGAGCCAAAACAAGAAAATTCATTTGATTAAAAGATTTTTGAAATACCATTTGCCATTTACAATTTCGAATGTAATTTGGCGAAAAGATTTTTTTTTGCAGGTAGGAGGCTTTGACCCCGATTTTTCAAGGCTGCAAGATCCTCAACTTCATACCAAGGCACTATTAATGGATAATATTAGTTTGGTGTGTGTGAAGTATAAATCTAAACCAGATGTTTTAATTAGGCTCGATCCAGAAAGGCATGCCAATAATGAATTAGGCGACGAAGTTAATAAGTTTCATAGTTTTATAAAGAATTCAATTAAGTACATTAAGGAAACGAAATTGCTGCTGGATAGCAAAGGCTTTGGCGGCTTTAGTAAATATTTAAACGGTTACTTTTATAATGCGCAAATCCGGTATTGGAAGCTGAGAGGTCAATATTTAAATGATGAAGCAGAACTTGTTTCAAATGCTCTGGCTAGAATGAACTCTGCAAGATCAGAAATCGGCATTGCCGAAACAGCATTATTCAGACTTAAAGTAAGAATATTGAAATTTTTAATGTTTAATACTATAACTAGAAAGATGAAACTGGATGTCTGCTTTAATTTTGTTATTATGCTTTAAATTTAGTTTGAAATGCAAAAAATAACAGTTCTACATTTGATTCCCAATTTACTAACTGGTGGTGCAGAACGTTTAACTGTTGACCTTGTAAATGAGCTATCTCAAAGGGTTGATGTTAAATTAATACTGTTTTATTCATTAGATTCTTTTCCTGATCAACATTTTCTGAAAGATCTTAATAAAGATGTTTCGGTTGAGTTTTTAAACAAGAAGAAGGGATTTAGTTTAAAAATTTATTTTAAACTGTTTAAGATCCTAAGAAGGGACAAACCAGCCATAGTCCATACACATTTATATATTTTTAAGTATATTGCTCCCTTTTTCCTGTTATTTAGAGGGAAAATAAAAGGTGTTCATACTATTCATAGTGAAGCAGATCGCGAGAGTCCCAACCTCATTGATCGAATTTTGAAAAGATTTTTGTTTAAATATCGACTGTGTTATCCAGTAGTTATATCTAAAGGTAATATTAATAGTTATGAACGTATATATGGAAACATTCCATTTACGCTAATAGAAAACGGTAGGAAAGTGCAAGGACCTTCAGGTGAATTCTATCGTTTAAGAGAACGTTTTGATGCTAAAGTTAAAAGAAATGGTGATAAGATATTTTTGTTTGTTGGCAGGCTTGAGGAAGTAAAAAATCCGGAACTCTTAATTTATGCGTTCGATAAATTGCGTACAACCAATCTTAATGCTAAGTTAGTTATAATTGGCAGAGATACGAAATATTTTAGCAAAGCGAATCTCCTAGAATTACTGACGAGGCTTAAGTTGAATCAAAATGTTGTTTATTTGGGAGAAAAGAATAATGTCTATGATTATATGTTATTAAGTGATTATCTTTGCATTTGTAGTAAAATGGAAGGTATGCCTATAAGTTTAATAGAAGGTATGTCAGCGGGTTTAGTCCCTGTAGTAACTAAAGTTGGAGGAATTCCTGATATGGTTGGAGAAAATGGGTACTTTGCAAAGGAAAATACGATTGATTCTTATTTTGATGCCTTAAAAATGGCCGCGAGTTCAAGTAATGAAGACTTAGATTTAAAAAGAGAAAATTTGATTAATGAATTTCAGGTAAGATTCGATATAAAAATATGCGCTGAAAATTATATACGCTTATATTCTGAAATAGTAAAAACGGCTAACTAAAAATTTATCAAATGCCTAAAAGTTTTTATGCGTTAAAATACATAGTTATATTATTAATTGGTTCCTCTATTTCATTGTATAGCAGTAATTTAGCGGTTCTTTTTGTGTATATTTTATTTTTTGTTTTTGGCCATTTACTTATTGGATTGATTTTTTCCAAAGAAAATATTAGAGATTCTTTTAATATTTTCTTTACTTTTTTTTTAATCTATTTAGCATATTCGTTTATTACTAATGAGGTTTTTGTTTCTGATCCTTATAGGGACTATTTTGTTGCAAGAGATTCTTTGCAATTTTTTGGAGAGATTGACAAAATGTTGAAAGGTAATAATAGCCTACTTGGATGTTATAAAATTATAAATACTGAATTTCATTATACCGATTATTCTGCTTTTTCGTTGATTTGCGTTACTATAGGGTATTTTGCAAATCTTATAGGTCACAATAGTATTTTAGTTCAAAAAGTTCAAATAGTTTTCTTAGCTGCCTTTATTATTTGTTTTATTTATAACATTGGGGTAAGGCTATGGGATAAAAAAGATGCAAAGAAAGCCGCTATCCTATATGGGCTGTTTAGTTGGATTTTCTTTTACTCAGCTGTTTTACTCAGAGATTTGGATGTAGCATTTGTGTATGCCTTTGCAGTATATATTTTTTTTAGAAAGATATCTATAAAGAATTTCTTGCTTTTATGCATTCTAAGTTTGATAGCAGGTAAATTTCGGCCTGAGAATGGTTTATTCTTTTTAGCCTTTATTGGCATGTATTTGTTTTTATATTATCTACAATCAAAAAAGAGTTTGGAGCAATCTATTGCGATTATTTTTTCTGTTGTGGCTCTACTTGCAGCGCTCTTTGCATTAGGGATTATTGGTTCGGCAATCGAAACTCTTACGAGAACAACGAGCAACTATCAGGATTTATCGCTTTCCGATGCAAATAAGGATGGAATTGGAATTCTGCTATTAAAGTTACCGTTTGGAGTAAGAAATGTTGCAAGGGCTATATATTCTCAAATTGCACCTTTCCCATTTTATCTTGCATATGGAATGTTTGAGGAGTCTATATGGACAACTCCAGCGGCGGCGGCGGCATTATTTTGGTTTGGATTATGGAGTGGTATAATTTTTGGCTTTAGAAATAGAGTTTTGAGGGCAAATATTGACAAGCGCATATTATTGCTTTTTATTATTGGTGTGCTGTTAATTCTCGTTGCGTCTGCAGGCGCCTCGGATGTTCGAAGAATAATGTGTATTTATCCTACTATCTATATAACTGGTTTTTACTTTTTTAGAAGAATGAAAAGAACTGTTTGGCGAAGGTTGTTATTGAATTCTGCAATTTTATATGCAGGACTAATTATTTTATATTTATTTCTTAAGATAAACTAAATTAAATGAAATATTATAAATTTGTATTATTTTTATTACTCGTATTTTCAGTTAGCTGGAGTTGTGGTCAAACATCTACTACCAATATAGAAGTTAATTTCTATTTGCCATGGAGGAATAATCTAAATTCGTTAGTCAAGGTCGCAGCCAAAGAAGAAATACCGATATTAAATAATGGTAAGAACTATCGAATAGTTGAAGTTAAGAATAGGCGCGATCACGATTTAAAATTAAGTGAAATAACAAACAACTTCAGTAATGTGGCAGTTAAGTGTTTTTATCTGCCCGTAATAAAAAGTTATAAAGGAAATCAAATTTTAGATGTAGTCATTCCAGATTATGAAAATGTAGTAATAAAGAAAGGGGAATCTTCTTACTTTTTGATTGAGTTTAAAGCCCAAAAAAGTGGAATAGGAAATGGAAATATCTTGTTTAAATTTAATAATAACGAAAATGTGAAGCTTGCAACTTCCGTTTTTGTGGGAAATACGCAGTTTAGCCATCAATTGAATGTAAATGTTTGGTGTTATTTTGATTATGATTTAATTAAGGGGTTAAAGACAAAAGTAATTACAGATTTAGAAGACCATGGCGTAAACGTTTTAGTGATCCCTCCCTATAAATTGCCAAATATTAGAAATAGTGCTTCAGAGGGAAATCAGTTAGTTAACTATTTAACCGGAACTAAAAATAAATTCGATCACTATCTATTATTTTTAAATTATCGGACTTATAATAATTCATCTTTTGTTTTAAGTAAGCAATGGGAAACAAATTTTCAGAATTGGCTTCTTACTGTTAAGGGGGCATTTGAAAAGTGTGGTATAGATTTCAATAAAGTAATGCTATATCCTTATGACGAGCCTACTCGCGATGAATGCAATAAGTTAATTGCTCTCAAAAGCTGGTGCAAAGCTCATAATATTAATATTCCATTTTATAGTACAGTTGGAAATAGCAATGCTTTAAATTTAGAGGAGAATATTCAGACATTGCAGGTAAATACAAAAGTAAAATTGCCCAACTCTTTTAAGAAAATGCAGAATGTTGATATTTGGGAATATGAGATTAAGGCTCAAAGCCGAGATGTGCCAGCTTTAAATTATTTAAATTTTAGCTGGCGAGCATTTAGAGATGGTGCTACGGGAATTGGAATTTGGAATTATGCTGACGTTAAAAAGAGTTATCCTAGTAATTCACTAAATACTTTCTCGGCATTAAAATCTACACAAGGTAGTTGGCAAGTTAGGCAGACAGATGTGAGCCGTGATTATTCATGTGTTTACAGAAAAGGTGATAACTTATATTCGAGCATTAGGTGGGAGGCAATTTCTATGACACAACAAGATTACAATTTTTTATTACTTTATCAAAGATTGTATGGCGAGCAAAAAGCTCTGGGACTCGCACAAGGTTTGATTAACGGTTCCATAAGTCTTGCTAATTGGGAAAGACAAAAGCTTTTCTTGCTTAAAAGGTAATTAAATGAAAAAAAAGGGATTTTTTATTGGGTATTTGGCTGAGAATGAGGACAAGTTCAATGGACAAACAATAAGGACAAGGAATGTTAAGCGACTATTGGAGGAAGAATTGGGGTTCTCTTTATCGACATATGATACGATTAAATTGAGAAAAAATCCTTTTTCAATTATCTCTGTTTTATTGAATATAAGAAAGTTTGATTCAATATTTGTATTGCTTGCCCATCGAGGTGTCCGGCTTCTTTTACCATTAATTTGTTTTTTGGGATGGAGGGCAAAAAAAAAGGTATATTTTATAGCAATTGGAGGATGGTTGCCAGAATTTGCCAAAAAGTATTACTGGATAAGGTGGGCTATAAAAAGAACTAGTATTTTATTTGTACAATCTAAATTGATGGCTAATTTGTTGCAGAACTTAGTTCCACACTTAAATATTGAAATTTTACCAAATTTTAAATTTTATGATTTTAATACATCAATAACTAAAAATGAGTCAAAAAATATAAAATTGGTCTATATTTCTCAAGTTAGTTTAATAAAGGGAATAGATACCGTTGAGTATTTGATGCGCTACTGTCTGCAAAAAAGTCTACCTGTCACAATTGATATTTATGGTCCAATAAAAAAAGAAGATGAAGGATATTTTATTAGCATGCTTTCTCAGAATTCTTTGATAAAATATCTTGGTGTCTTAAACGACGATAGGTTATTCAAAACACTAGCGACATATGATTTAATGATCTTTCCAACTCATCACTTAACTGAAGGTTTTCCGGGGGTTATTTTGGATGCTTTTATTTCTGGTGTTCCTATTTTAGCGTCCAAGTGGAACTATGGTTCTGAATTCGTAAAAAAGGATTTTGGCCTTTTATATCGGCATGATGACAAGGAGGAGGCACTAAAACATCTTTTGTTTTTAATTGAAAATAGAGAGCAATTGTTCAAAATGAAGCAAGCAGCATATTTAAATAGAGATAGATATGCAGTTTCTCAAATCGCAAAACACTTAACAAGCGTGGGGCTATAAAATTTAATAATAAGTATGAAAGTAATATTAGTTGCAGGAGCCAGGCCAAATTTTATGAAAATTGCGCCGATTATTGAAGCAATCAATAATAAGAAGAAAGACGGAAAAAATATCGAATTCAAATTAGTTCATACCGGACAGCATTATGATAATAGAATGAGTGGTTCCTTTTTTGACAATTTGGGCATTCCAAAGCCTGACATCAATCTTGAAGCTGGAGGAGGTACGCAGTCTGAGCAGACTGCTAATATCATGATCAGATTTGAAAAATATTTATCTGAAAATTTGGTTGATTTAGTTTTGGTTGTAGGAGATGTGACTTCTACGATGGCTTGCGCTATTGTGGCCCAAAAGTTACATGTGAAAGTCGGTCACATAGAAGCAGGAATCCGATCAAATGACTGGGACATGCCAGAAGAGATCAATAGACTTGTGACGGATAGCATTACTAATTATTTCTTTACGACCTCCACTCACGCAAATCAGAATCTGCTTAATTCTGGAGTATCCAATGACCGAATTTTTTTCGTAGGCAATACAATGATTGACACCCTAAAGAAAAATCAGAAGAAGTTCAAAAAACCAAATTTATGGGATCAAAATTCTTTAAGAAGTGGCGATTTTTTTGTGCTTACTTTACACAGGCCTGCCAATGTAGACGACAAAGATAAATTAAAATCTCTTTTAGAAGCGATTTCTATTTCCGCAAGAAACCTGAAGGTTGTGTTTCCAACACATCCACGTACCTCAAAAATATTGGCAAGTTTAGATTTTAGAGCGGATAACCTAATTCAGACTGATCCTTTGGATTATTTTGAATTTAATTATTTAGTAAGCAATGCAAAAGCTGTTATTACCGATTCCGGAGGGATTACCGAGGAAACTACTGTACTAGGTGTTCCTTGCATCACATTGAGAAACAATACAGAAAGACCAGAGACATGTGAAATAGGAACTAATGAGTTAATTGGTACTAATCCAGAGGCTATTCCTAAAACATTTAATAAATTGTTTTCTGGGAACTGGAAGAAAGGGGCAATTCCAGATAAATGGGATGGAAATGCTGCAAACAGAGTTGTAGAACATTTATTAGATATATGGAAGTTATAATCCTTTAAACTTTTTTATTTGAAAAATATTTTATATTTATCATTTTATTATGAGCCAGATTTATCCGCAGGGGCGTTCAGGAATACGTCTCTGAGTTTAGAGCTGGCAAGTCAATGTGTATCGTCGGCGAAAATTGACTTATACACTACTATGCCAAATAGATATGGTTCTTTTGATATGCAAGCTTTAGAATATGAGCAGAAGGAGAATTTGTCTATCTACCGAATAAAGGTACCTCTCCATAAAAGCGGTATGTTGGATCAAATTCTAACTTTCAGAAGCTATTATTTTAATGTAAAGAAATTAACATTAAGAAAGAAATATGATTTAGTCTTTGTTTCCTCATCAAGGTTATTTACCGCATATTTGGGGTATCAAATTGCGAAGAGACAGCGAATACCTCTTTACTTAGATATAAGGGATATTTTTGTTGATACCATAGAGGATGTTATTAAAAGTAAAATAAAAAGAATGGTATTAATGCCAATCTTGAATAAAATTGAACGAAATGTTTTTAATTATGCTTCTCATATTAATTTAATTTCGGAGGGATTTACCCCCTATTTTTCTAGGTATAAAAAGTCTAACCTCTCTTTTTATTCTAATGGAATTGATAAGTTGTTTCTAGGGCAGAACGTTGATGAGAATGACGACATTCTGCCGAAAAGCAATCTCGACTCATACGTTATTACATATGCAGGAAATATTGGAGAGGGGCAAGGGTTAGAAAAGATCATTCCTGAAAGCGCTCGTTTACTGGGTGATAAATTTCAGTTTTTGGTAATTGGGGATGGGGGAGCCAGGGAGAAATTAATTGCTGAAATAGAAAGATTAGATTTAAAAAATATTGTTGTTAAACCTCCAACTAATCGAATTAATCTAATTAGAACTTATAAAGAATCTCACTTTTTGTTTTTGCACTTAAATGATTATAAAGCATTTAAAAAAGTATTACCTTCAAAAGTCTTTGAACTAGGTGCGTTTGATAAGCCAATTATAGCTGGTGTTTCGGGTTTTGCTTATGAATTTATTAAGAGAAATTTAAGCAATGTAATACTGTTTGCTCCTGGAGATGTAAATAATATGGTTTCTCAATTATTGAATTTTAGTTATAAGACGCAATCTAGACAAGAATTTATTAAGAGGTTTAGACGGGAAAATATCAACAGAGAGCTTGCGAAATCGATTATATCATATATTTAATAAATTAAACTAAAACTGCTAAATGCTTTTCAATTCGCTACATTTTGGTATATTTTATATAATTGTTATAATTCTTTATTTTGTATTGGATCATCGATTTAGATGGTTTCTATTATTGGTTGCGAGTTGCTATTTCTACATGGTCTTTAAGCCGATTTATATATTAATTCTTGGCTTTACAATTGTTATTGATTATTATGCAGGGATTTTAATTGAAAACTCGGAAGGCCCTCTTAGAAAAAGGTATTTACTAATGAGTTTAATTGCGAATATTTCGGTATTGGCTGTTTTTAAGTATTATAATTTTATTAATTTTAACATTTCGGAGCTATTAGCGGAGTTTGGTACAAAGAACCCTATTCCATATTTAAATATATTGTTACCTATAGGCTTGTCCTTCCATACTTTTCAGGCGATGAGTTATACGATTGAAGTGTATAGAGGTAACCACAAAGCCGAAAGGCATTTTGGCATTTATTCGTTGTATGTGATGTTTTTTCCACAATTAGTAGCTGGCCCCATTGAAAGGCCGCAAAATATTTTATATCAGTTTCATGAAAGGAAATATTTTAATTATTCATTTGTAGCATCTGGTTTAAAATTAATGTTGTGGGGCTTTTTTAAAAAGTTAGTAGTAGCAGACAGGTGTGCAATTTATGTTAATGCTGTTTATGGCCAACCCGAGCATTATAACGCGGCAACATTAATTACCGCGACCTTGTTTTTTACAGTGCAGATATACTGTGACTTTTCAGGCTACACAGATATTGCAATAGGTTGCGCAAAAGTTATGGGTTTTGATTTAATGAAAAACTTTAATAGACCTTATTTTGCTCGAAGTGTTCATGAATTTTGGTCTCGATGGCATATTTCTTTATCTACATGGTTTAGGGATTATCTATATATACCCTTAGGGGGTAATAGAGTGAAGAAACCACGTTGGATTTTTAATCTATTGATTGTGTTCATTCTTAGTGGACTTTGGCATGGAGCTAATTGGACCTATATTATTTGGGGAGGCCTAAATGGATTATATCTGATTTTAGCGATTTTAATATTAGGAAAGATAGATTACAAGAAACATAGTGCGTTATTCAATGGAATTAATATATTATGGACCTTTTCTCTAATTTCTTTTACGTGGATTTTCTTTCGAGCTAACTCTGTGCATGATGCGTTTCTTATATGTGAAAGCATTTTTTCGTTCAAAAAGGGTGGTTATTTTATCGGCACTCCTACTACCTTTATGTCTTCAATAACTTTTATATTATTTCTATTTACTGTTGAATTTTTTAACGAATATTATCCTGGTAAAATAGTTCTGTTTAATAATAAAAACACGGTCGTAAGGTATTTAAGTTATATCACTATTATATTTATAATTATTTTATTTGGAGTTTTTGACGGTGGACAATTTATTTATTTTCAATTTTAATTACGATGAAGTTATTTAAGCAGTTGTTTCTTTTTTTATTCACCTGTTTTTTATTCGATCGAGGGCTGGGCTGGACTTTGAAGAAGTTGCTTATAGCAGAACCTCAAGGAGCAAGTAATATTACATCATATGGTATTTTGAAATCAGACGAAGATGTGTTGATTTATGGAAGCTCACGAGCTTCTCATCATTATATCAGCAAGCTCATTAAAGATTCATTACAACTTTCTACTTTCAATTTAGGTAGAGACGGTATGAGTATTTTATACGACAACATTATGTATAAGGCGGCCCTTGGCCGCTATAAGCCTAAAGTTGTTATTTTGGATTTAAACCCCAACGAACTAACTTGGAAAGCGGGGCAAGAAGGTATAGATGAAGCGACGTCTGTTCTTTTACCGTATGTGAATATTAATAAAGTTGTTAAAGAAAATTTGGATTCGATAAATAGACTTGCTACCTTGAAAGCTCAAGTCGTTCATTCATACTGTTTTAACTCTTTACCGTTTTCATTACTTCAGCATTATTTTAAAATAGGAGAAAAAGATCAGTTCGGGTATTTAAAGCTCGTTGGCTCAGGTGTTTCAAATTCTGAAATAGTAAATTCTTCAATAAAGGATTCTGTTGGATGCGATTCTTTGTTAACTAATAATCTAAAGGAATTTATTTCTTTATCGAGAGATAACGGAATAAACCTGCATGTCTTCATTTCTCCAAAATATAACAATTTTGATACTCTTAGTCGGTCATTTGAAGAAATTAAGAAAATCTGTATAGAAAATGATATTCCATTTCATAATCTGATAGGATATAAAAATGGAGACAGGAGTCTGTTTTACGATGCTGAACATTTGAATAATTCTGGCGCACGGCTTTATACTGAAAAAACTATAGCTATCTTGAAAGGTGATGCGGCTTTCGTAATTGGTGGGTAAGACATTGGGAAGGAGAAGGTTAAAATTGTTGAGGGCAAAAGTAGTAGTTTGAGCAGAACGAGTCCCAATCAATTACCTCTGAAGGAAGTTCAAACTCAAAAGGGCCAATTTTAGGAAAACTTATACACCAAAAAAAACACGGTCACTGTATTGTTGCTCGTAATATTTTTGATAATCGCCGCTTGTTACGTCCCGTAACCACTGTTCATTGGCTAGGTACCAGTCTACGGTTTTCTCCAGTCCCTGTTCCAGACGCAGGCTGGGTGTCCAGCCCAGCTCTTTTTCCAGTTTATCTGCATTAATGGCATAGCGCAGGTCATGACCCGCCCTGTCTGTCACAAAAGTGATAAGCTTAGCGGAGGTGCCAGGTGCACGGCCCAGCCTGTCA
>Ga0164243_10000159_pt1 | contig 164694 bp, 162 predicted proteins | sample OricompcompostOP_FD_108781 | JGI IMG/M metagenome (GOLD analysis project Ga0164243, IMG submission 108781) | Organic Plus compost microbial communities from Emeryville, California, USA - Original compost - Organic plus compost (OP) | ecosystem: Engineered > Solid waste > Mixed feedstock >...
CAGCGAGATGGTCTGATCCAGATCGTCCACCCCGGTCTTCGACAGCTTCTCGAGCGAATCGATCAGCCGGGTCAGATTGTCGGCCTGCCCGTTGAAGGCCTTGCCCAGCTCGGTCACCACGGTCCGCAGATCATCGGTCGGCACCGACTCGGTCAGCGTGATCGCGTCGTCGAGCACGTTCTGCAGCTGCGGCGGCAGCTTGTAGGCGTCGATCACCGAGCCGCCCTTGAGGTACGGTCCGCTGCCGCTCTTCGGCTGCAGATCGATGAACTGCTCACCGATCGCCGATCGGTTGGCCACCACGGCCACGGCCGAGTCCGGCACCTTCGGGGCGTTGGAGTCGAGGTTCAAGATCACGTCCACGCCGTTGTCGGTGAGCTTGAGCTCGCCCACCCGGCCCACCGGCACGCCGCGGTAGGTGACCTCGGCGTTCGGGAAGATGCCACCGGACTGATCGCCGGTCATCCGGACGGTGACGTCGTACTGCCGCAGTCCGGCCAGCTTGTCGAGCCGGGCGTAGGTGGCGCCCACGTAGACCAGGGCCAGCAGGCCGACGATCGTGAAGACGATCAGCTGGATCTTGACGAACCTACTGAGCATCGTCGCCTCCGATCACCCGGACGACCTCGTTCATGTAGCCGTCACCGGGATCGGTGGTCAGCCCTGCCGAGGCCGGCTTCTTGGCGCCCTTGGTGGTGCTCGCCGGCTTCTTAGTGGTCGTCGACGAACTGGACTTCTTCTTCTTTTTCTGCGGCACCGGATTCATCGGGTACGTGCCACCCGGCGGGGGCGGGGTGTTGGGCCCGATCCGCCAGTTGGGCCCCGGCGGCAGCAGGGTGATCGTCGGCCAGCCGTATCGCGGGCCGTTGCCGTTGGTGTACGGGTTGCGCGGATTGATCTTCGGCGCGTGCACCGACGGCGCCCGGTACTGCGGATTGCCCTGGCCCACACCGAGGGCCTCGAGCTGGTTGAGCAGCCGCAGGTCCACGGTCATGAACAGGTTGGTCGAGTCACCGTGCACACCGGGCAGCAGATCGTCCGGATACGGGTGGGTGAGCATCAGCGGGAAGGCGGTGATCGCGTCGTCGGCGGAGTTCGCCAGCTCGGTGAGGATCGGCTTGAGCGCCTTCAGATCGTTGATCATCTGCTTGTGCGCCTTGTTGAGCACCGCGGTGCCCGCGTCGCCGAGTGCGTCGAGTTTGGTCAGCAGGTCCACGAACTGCGGCCGCTGCTCCTCGAGTACCTGCACACCGGCCGGCAGCTCCTTGAGGATCCGGTCGATCTGCGTGGTCTGGCCTGCGGCCCGCTCGGACAGGGCGGCCACTCCGTCGATCGCGTCGAGGATGTTGTCGCGCTGCTCGTTCAGGCCGGCGATCAGGGTGTCCGCCGACTTGAGCAGGGCCCGCACATTGCTCGGCTGGTCGCCGGTGGAGGTGGCCGTGTTGATCGCGGTGATGATCGGCTCGAGCTGGTTGATGCCGCCGCCGTTGAGCAGCAGGGACAGCGCCCCGAGCAGCTGCTCGATGTCGGTGGTGGTGCGGGTGCGCTGTTCACCGTCGGTGCCCTGGATGGGAATGACCTGGCTCGGGTTCTGCCGCGGCAGCGACTCCGAGTTCTCCGGCTCGCTCAGCGCGACGAACTTCTCACCGAGCAGGTTGGTCTGCTGGATGCTGACGAAGGCCTCGTCGGACAGGTCGACCCGGTTCTGGACCTTGATCTCCACGACCGCGTTCCAGGAGTCCTGCGGCACCTCGATCTTGGTCACCCGGCCCACCGGGGTGCCGTCCATCTTGACCACGGACTGCGGCACCAGGTCGAGGATGTTGCTGAACTCGACCTTGTAGGTGCGCGGGTTGTCGCCCAGGTCGACGCCGCCGGGCAGCGGCAGCGCCTGCGGGTTGAGACCGCAGCCGCTGGCCGCGACCACCACCGCCACCAGGGCGGCCCCGAAACCGGCGCGCGCCGTACGCGAACCGGTGGTTCCCGATGCGCTCCGACGCAGTCCGCGCAGGCGCAGTGCTCTACGGAACGTCATCAGTTTCCTCCCGGAAGTGCCGGATCGGGGTTGCCCGGAACAGTGCCCGGCGCCGGACTCTGCTGGAGCTTGTTGCCGCTCATGATGCCGAACGGCAGCACCGGCAGCATCGGCTGCAGCACACCGTCGTTCACCTGGTCGGCGATGTCCTCACACTGGGTGATGAACGGCCGCATCTTCTTGCTGAAGTCCTCGGCCAGCTCGTTGCCCGGCATCAGCTTCTTCATGTCGAGCAGCCCGCAGTTGGTCTTGAGCGGGTTCTGCAGGTCCGGGATGGCCAGCCGCATGGCGAGCGTGCCGGACTCGGCGTCGTAGGCGTTGATCAGGTTGTTCACCGTCAGCGGCAGCACCGTGAAGATCTCGAGCAGACCTTCCTTGTTGTCGAGCAGCGCCTGCCCGGTCGGCAGCAGGTCGTTGACCGCGCGGCCGAGCTTGTCGGAGTTGTCGTGCAGGAAGTCCGCCACGTCGACCAGGGCGTACGAGAGCGTGTCGAGCGCCTTGCCCAACTGGTCGCGTTCGCCGGCCAGGAAGCTGCTGAACGAGGCCATCTGGGTGTTGAACTGGCGCACCTGCGCGTCGTTCTCGTTCAGCGCCTTGACGAAGACGTCGAGGTTCTTGATCGTGTCGCTGATGTCGCCGCGCGAGTCCGACAGCGTGGTGGCGGCCTTGGACAGGTTGGTGATCGCATCGCCGAGCTTGGCGCCGTTCCCGTCCAGGTTGTTCGCGGCCACCTCGACGAAGTCGCTCAGGGCGCCCTTCTTGTTGGCCCCCTCCGGGCCGAGCGAATCGGAGAGCTTCTGCAGGTTGGCGTAGATCTGGTCGATCTCCACCGGCACGCGGGTGCGGTCGGTGCCGAGCGTCACGTCGTCGCCGGCCTCCGGTCCCCCGTCGTACGCCGGGAACAGCTGCACGTAGCGGTCGGCGACGATCGACGGGATGATCTGCACGGCCTTCACGTCGGCCGGCAGTTTGACGCCGCGGTCCACGCGCATCTCCACCACGACGTTCTCGCCCTGCGGATCGACCTTGGTCACCTTGCCCACGTCGACGCCGAGGATGCGGACATCGCTGCCCTCGTAGATGCCCACCGCCGAGGAGAATGTGGCCTTCACCTTGGTCGACGAGAGCACCGAGAACGCCCACCAGCCGATGGCGGCGACGATCAGGGCGAGGATCGCGATCAGCGCGGTGATCACGACGTTGCGGGTGCTGAAGATTCCGGTCTTCTCCGCAGTCTGGTCAGGACTGGTCATCCGCCGGCCTCCGTTCCGCCGTTATTGAGTTCGGTCTGCGCGTTGGGCGGCCGATGCGTGTTCTGCGCCGGCAGCGCCGGAGGCAGCAGGTTGGTCACGACCGACTCGAACCAGCGCCCGTTGCCGAGCACGTTGGCGTAGAGCCGGTAGAACGGCCCCATGTTCTGAATGGTCTTGCGCAGGTTGTCGTTCTGCCCCTTGAGCAGGTCGGTGACCTGCTTGAGCGAGTCGAGCACCGGACCGATCTGCGCCTGGTTGTCCTTGACGATCCCGGTCAGCGCCTTGCTCAGGGTCTCCGTGGACGACAGCAGCTTCGAGATGGACTGCTGACGGTTGTTGAGCTCCTGCAGCAGCACCCCGGCACCGGCGACGAGCTTGGTGAACTCCTCGTTGCGGTCGGCCAGGATCTTGGACGAGTCCTTGGTGGCCTTGAGCAGCTTGCGCAGCTCGTCGTCGCGGCTGGCCAGCGTGTTGGACAGCCGGGCGACGCCGTCGAGGGCCGGCCCGATGTCCTTCGGGGTCTGTTCGAAGGCGTTGCTGATGCTGCTGAGCGCCTTCGCGACCTGCTTGGTGTCGACGTTCTCGATCTGGTCGGCGGCGTCGGAGAAGGCCTCGATGACGTCGTACGGGGCCACCGTGTCGGTGATCGGCGTATCCGGATCGAGCAGTTCGCTGCCCTGCGGGTTCAGCGCCAGGTACTTCTGGCCGAGCACCGTCTTGATCTGGATCGAGGCCTGCGTGCGATCGCCGATCCAGGTGTTGTTGGCGCGGAAATCGACGTTCACCTTGTTGCCGTCGAGTCCGACGCCGGTGACCTCACCGACCTTGATGCCCGCGACCCGGACCTCGTTGCCCTTCTTCAGGCCGGCGGCCTCGGAGAATTCGGCGGTGTACTGGGCGCCGGCGCCCAGCAGCGGCAGATCCTTCAGGTAGAAGGACGCCACCGAGACCATGATCAGCATCGCCAGGCCCAGGGCGCCGATGCTCTTGGCGCTGCGACGGCCGGCGAAACGCCGGCTCTTCTTCGGCTCGGTCGGGATGACCTCGGTGGGCGCGTCGGCCGCCGAGGTCTCCTCCGGAGTGTTCTCAGAGTGTGTCATCGCTGTGTGTCACCCCCCGTTGACCTTTCCGTCCCGCCAGCAGCGCGGTGCCGCACTGGTGTAGAGCACGTGATTGATGTCCGGCAGCCCGATGATCGGCTGCGTGAGCTGCGTCGACTTACCGTTGCCCGCCCGGATGTCGATACCGCACAGGTAGAACTGGAACCAGGAGCCGAAGGTGGCCGCACGGCCGATCTTCTCGAGCTTGACCGGCAAGTTGTCGAGCATCTGGTTCACCTCGTCGTCGCGCGCGGCGATCTTGTCCGAGAGCACCTTGAGCGAGGACAGCGAACCCTGGATCGACGGCCGGGTCTGCTGCAGCAGCGACCCGGTCAGGTCGGTCAGTCCGGCTACCGAGGTGATCGCCGAACCCACCGAGTCGCGCTGCGCGGCCAATCCCACGACCAGCTTCTCGGTGTTGGTGAGCAGCGCGGAGAACTGCTGGTCGTTCTTGTTGACCGTGTCGAGCACCTTGGTGAGGTTGGTGATCAGCTCGCCGATCACCTTGTCCTTGTCGGCGAGCGAGTTGGTCAGCTCCGAGGTCTGGCTGATCAGGTCGCCGATGGTGGTGTCCATGTCGCCCTGGAAGACCTTGATGGTGGTCTCGGCCAGCGTGTTCACGTCCTCCGGGGTGATCTGCTTGAACAGCGGCCGGAAGCCGTTGAACAGCTCGGTCAGATTGACCGCCGGATGGGTGCTGGTCTTGGCCGGATCCGAGTCGTACCGGAAGGTGTAGCCCTTGCCGACGGTGTCCTCGGGACTGCCGGCGCCCTTCTCCAGCGCCACATACCGCAGGCCGGTGAGGTTGCGGTAGCGGATGTAGACCTGGGTACCGCGGGGCAGCTTGCGCCGGTCGACGCTGAAGCCCACCTCGGCCATGTTGCGGTCGACGATCTTCACCGACTCGACCTGCCCCACCCGGACACCGGCGATACGCACATCGTCACCCGGGTTGAGCATGGCCGCGTCGTTGAAGGTCGCCTTGTAGGTGGTGCCGCCGCCGCCACCGGCGTTGGCGATCAGCATGCCCAGAACGGCGGTGGCCAGGATGGTGACCACGGCGAAGACGCCCAGCTTGATCAGCGGGCCGACCAGAGACTTCACTTGAGGTTCACCTCCGCTCCCTGCAGGGCACCGGCGGTGGTGTAGGTGATCCAGGTGGGCACCTCGGACGGGTACACACCGCTGCTGGCGCCGTAGATCAGCTTCATCTGATTCAGGTAGGCCTCATCGGTCATGCCGTCACCGGCCGGGGTGGCGCTGAACTGCGGCTGCGGCAGTTCCTTGACCACCTTGGGTCCGGGGTTGCGTGACGGCGGCTGGTACGAGCCGTCCGGCAGCGACCCGCCCGGGTACTGCGGGAACGGACGGCCGTCCGTGGGCAGGTCGAAGCAGCGGGCCGGCGGATCGGTCCACCACATGCGCGGCTCGTCCTGGTTGGGCAGGTAGCGTCCGCGCGGGTTGACGAACTGCAGGTTGACCCGCACGCCGGGGTTCTCGGTCCCGACGCCCACGATCTTCTTCGAGTCCGGGATCAGAGTGGCGAAGTTGTTGAACATGCAGCCGAACGACGGGGACTGCCGGGCCAGCTGAACCAGCAGCGTCTCCGAGTCCACACCGAGGTGGATCAGGTCCCTGCGGTTGGTGTTGAGGAACGTGGTGGTGTCGGTGGCCGCGACGCCGAGGGTCTGGATCAGACCGCGCAGGTCGCCCTGCTTCTCAACGATCGTCCGGTTGGTCACCCGGAGGGTGTCCAGGCCGTCGATGATGTTGGGCAGCGCCTCGGAGTAGGTCTGCGAGAACGAGGCCAGGCCTTCGAGGGTGCCCTGCAGAGCGGGCATGTTGGCGTTGACCCGCTCGAAGATCGTGTTCAGGTTGTTGATCATCTGGCCGAGCTCCTGGCCCTTGCCGCCGATCGCCTGCGAGATCGAGGTGAGCGTGACGTACAGGTCCTGCGGGGGCATGGCCTCGAGGACCGGCAGCAGATGATCGAAGAGATCCTCCACCTCGGGAGCGTTCCCGGCGCTGTTGGTCTTGACCACCGCGCCCGCGGTCAGGTGCCCCGAACCGTTCTTCGGGATCTCCAGCGAGACGTAGCGCTCACCGAACAGGGTCTTGGGCAGCACCCGTCCGGTGGTGCCCGCCGGCAGCTCCCGGGCCTTGTCCGGATCCAGGGCGAGCTTGACGCGGACGTCGCCGCCCTCCTGGACCTGCACGTCCTTCACGGTGCCCACCAGCACCCCGCGCGCCTTGACGTCGGTGTTCTTGGTGAGCGCGTTGCCGGCGTTGCCGGTCTCGAAGACCACTTCGGTGTAGCTCTTGAAGCGGTCCTGGTAGATCAGGATCGACAGCGCCAGCAGGGCCGCGACCACGACGAAGAACAGCAGACCGAGCAGTCTGCGTTTGATTGTGGCTGCCACGTTTCCTCTACCCTCCGACTCGAACCGTCGTCGTGGTGCCCCAGATCGCCAGGCCGAGGAAGAAGTCCAGCACGGCGATCAGCACCAGTGCTGCACGTACCGCGTGTCCCACGGCCACGCCCACTCCGGCCGGACCGCCACTGGCGTAGTAGCCGTAGTAGCAGTGCACCAGGATGATGACGAAGGCGAATATCAGCACCTTGCCGAACGACCAGAGCACGTCGGCCGGCGGCAGGAACAAGTTGAAGTAGTGATCGTAGGAACCGGTGGACTGCCCGTTGAAGACGGTGTTGACCACACGGGAGGCCAGGTAGGCGGCCATCAGGCCGAGCACGTACAGCGGGATGACGGCGACGAAGCCGGCGATCACGCGGGTGCTCACCAGGAACGGGATCGACGGCACGGCCATCACCTCGAGCGCGTCGATCTCCTCGGAGATCCGCATCGCGCCGAGCTGTGCGGTGAAGCCGCAGCCGACCGTGGCGCTGAGCGCCAGACCCGCGACCAGCGGCGCCACCTCACGGGTGTTGACATAGGCCGACAGGAAGCCGGTGAGGGCCTGCGAACCGATCTGATCGAGGGCCGCGTAGCCCTGCATGCCCACCACGACACCGGTGAAGCCGGACATCAGGATCATCACGCCCACCGTGCCGCCGATGACGGCCAGGCCACCGGCACCGAAGGCCACCTCGGCCAGCAGCCGCAGCACCTCCCGGGTGTAGTGGACGAGGGTCTTCGGGATCCAGGCCAGCGTGCGCGAGTAGAACGACATCTGCTCGCCGGCACCGTCGAGCAGCTTCATCGGCTTGGCCAGCTGCTTCTTGGTCTCGTACAGCAGGTACTCGGGCCTGCTCTTGGAGACGGTCACACCACGGGTCACGTCTAACCTACCTTCGGCGGGACGATCTGCAGGAACACCGCAGTGATGATCAGATTGGCGAAGAAGAGCAGCAGGAAGCTGATCACCACGGACTGGTTGACCGCTTCACCGACGCCCTTCGGGCCGCCCTTCGGGTTGAGCCCCTTGTAGGCGGCCACCACACCGGCGAGCAGACCGAAGATCGCCGCCTTGAGGGTGGAGATGTAGAGGTCGGGCAGCTGCGCCAGGGCGCTGAAGGAGGCGAGATACGCACCCGGCGTACCGCCCTGCACCATCACGTTGAAGACATAACCGCCGGCGATACCGACGACGGCCACCAGGCCGTTGAGCAGAACCGCGACCAGCACCATGGCCAGCACGCGGGGCACCACCAGACGCTGGACGGGGTTGATGCCCAGCACCTCCATGGCGTCGATCTCTTCGCGAATGGTCCGCGACCCCAGGTCCGCGGCCACCGCCGAGCCGGCCGCACCCGCGACCAGCAGCACGGTCACCAGAGGCGACCCCTGTTGCACCACCACGAGAACGCTCGCCGCGCCGGTGTACGACTCGGCACCGAGCTGCTTGATCAGCGAGCCCGTCTGCAGCGAGACGATGGCGCCGAAGGGGATCGCGATCAGGGCCGTCGGCAGAATCGTGACGCTGGCGATGAACCACGCCTGCTGAATGAACTCACGCCACTGGAAGGGGCGCACGAACAGCTGGCGTGCGACGTCGACGAAGAGCTGAACGATGTTGCCGGTCTGGGCTAACGCCCCGTCACCGGCTTTCGCGATCCTGTTGACGCCACGCGTGGTGGCACTGGTCATGCCTGACTACTCCCTCGGCCGTCCCGGTCGATGATCTCGGTCTCTTCCACGGTCTCGATGGGGCCGGTGGGCGAGTCCTGTTCGCGCACCCACACGTCCTCGATGACCTCGGTGGGGGTCTCGATGACCTCGGTCTCGGCGACCATGGTCGGGGTGGAGACCCGGGTGGTGCCGTAGTCGACGCCGTTGGGGACGTGGAACTCGTGGCCGGCCATCGCGGCCAGGGTGGCGGAGGTCTCCGGGGTCTCGGCCGCGCGGAGGTCCTCCTGCTCGATGGACTTGATGATCGCGGCCTGGGCCTGCGGCGGCAGGGTGCCCAGGATGTTCAGCACGTTCTGGCGGTGCCGCAGCGCCGCCTGCCGCACCGGCATCCCCGGGTTGGGCTGGACCTGCGGGATGATCTCGCTGAAGTCGTCCTGGGTGCCACCGCCGTGGATGCCGGCGGCCTGCATGGCGGCCTCGGCGGCGGCGACGGCCTCGTCCTTCTCCTCGGACATGCCGATCGGACCGAAACGGTCACCGGCCAGGAACTGCTTGACCACCGGCTGCTCCGAGGTGAGCAGCACCTCGCGCGGGCCGAACATGACCAGTTCCTTGCGGAAGAGCATGCCGATGTTGTCCGGGATGGTCCGGGCGATGTTGATGTTGTGCGTCACGATCAGGATCGTGGCGTCGATCTCGGCGTTGATGTCGATCAGCAGCTGGCTGATGTAGGCGGTGCGGACCGGGTCCAGACCGGAGTCCGGCTCGTCGCACAGGATGATCTGGGGGTCGAGCACCAGGGCGCGGGCCAGGCCGGCGCGCTTGCGCATACCGCCGGAGATCTCGCCGGGCAGCTTGTCCTCGGCGCCGGCCAGACCGACCAGCTCCACCTTCTCCATGACGATGCGGCGGATCTCGTCTTCCTTCTTCTTCGTGTGCTCACGAAGCGGGAAGGCGATGTTGTCGTAGAGGCTCATCGAACCGAAGAGCGCGCCGTCCTGGAAGAGGACGCCGAACAGCTTGCGGATCTCGTAGAGCTCCTTGGCCGAGCACTGGGTGATGTCGGTGCCGTCGATGACCACCGAGCCCTGCTCGGGGTGCAGCAGACCGATCAGAGTCTTGAGGAAGACCGACTTACCGGTACCGGACGGGCCGAGCAGCGCGCTCACCTCGCCGGCAGGCAGGGTCAGCGACACATCGCGCCAGATGTTCTGTGAGCCGAACGACTTGGTCAAGCCCTCGACTGCAACCTCTACTCCCACTGCGTCCCTCCAGACGTGTCATCTGCGCCGACAAGATGTCGCGATGGTCCCGACCACCTCGCGGTGTTTCCGCCAACTCGGCGCGCCGTTTGTGGCTGCGGTCACTTTAACGCACAGCGCGCACCCGGCGATACGAGCCCGAGCGGTCGGCCATCCCCCCTGGAGGAGAGGAGTGAAACCTACCGTGCGGTAACTTCTCGACTCGCTGAGAGTAACCCAAGAAGCGGCGGCGCACAAAGTGAGACGTGTCCCCGATCCGAACCCGAGGGCGAGCGGGATCACACCCGATCGGGTCACGCCAGCAGACCCCGCCGATACACCCGCCCAGCTGCGCCGCAGAGGCCCGTTCGCCCCGCTCGAAAGGTCCTCCCCACCCCCGGCGCACGGTCCGGCCGGGGGCCCGCGCCGCCGATCGCCGCCGATTCCCGCCGGCCCCGCGGATGCGCCGAGGCCCGCAGGGAATCCCTGCGGGCCTCGCGCTGAGCCGTGATCGGCTGGAGTCGCGCTACGGCGACGGTCTCACCTGAGTGACGAGGTCACTTCAGCGAGACGGAGGCGCCGGCCTCTTCCAGCTTGGCCTTGGCGGCCTCGGCGTCTTCCTTGCTGACCTTCTCCAGGAGCGCCTTCGGGGCACCCTCGACCAGGTCCTTGGCTTCCTTCAGGCCCAGGCCCGAGACGACCTCGCGGACGACCTTGATGACCTGGATCTTCTTGTCGCCGGCGCCCTCGAGGACGACGTCGAACTCGTCCTGCTCGGCGGCGGCACCGGCGTCGCCGCCGGCAGCCGGGGCACCGGCAGCGGCCACGGCGACCGGAGCGGCGGCGGTGACCTCGAAGACCTCTTCGAACTTCTTCACGAACTCGCTGAGCTCCAGCAGGGTCAGTTCCTTGAACTGCTCGATGAGCTCGTCAGCGGTGAGCTTCGCCATGATGGCGTCCTTCCTTTAAGTCCCTTACGGGTTGCCTGCGGTGCAGGCTCGTCTGGATGTGGCCGGGGTCCGGCCGGGTGGAGTGATCGTCAGGTCGCTCAGGCGGCTTCGCCCTCGCCACCCTTCTTCTCCTGCAGGGCGGCGGCGAGACGCGCCACCTGCGAAGCGGGCTGGTTGAACAGCCCGGCGGCCTGTGCCAAGTTGCCCTTCATGGCGCCGGCGAGCTTGGCCAGGAGGACCTCGCGGGTCTCCAGGTCGGCGATGGCCTCAACTTCGGCGATGGACAGCGGCTTGCCGTCCATGTAGCCGCCCTTGATGACCAGAGCCTTGTTCTCCTTGGCGAAGGTCTTGATGGCCTTCGCTGCCACCACCGGCTCACCTTCGATGAAGGCGATCGCGGTGGGACCGGTGAACAGCTCGTCGAGCCCCTCCACGCCTGCCTCAGCGGCAGCACGCTTGACGAGGGTGTTCTTGGCGACGGAGTAGGTGGCACCGTCGCCGAGCGAGCGACGCAGCTCGGAGATCTGCGGGACGGACAGACCACGGTATTCCGTGATGACCGCCGCAGTGGAGCCCTTGAACTGCTCGACGATCTCTGCAACCGCAGTGACCTTTTCGGGGTTCGCCATACTTCGCCTCCTCTCGTGTCTTCTCCGCGTTCCGGCCAGACCGGAACGTCGCGACCCAGAGCACGTGACGCGGTGGCGATCGATAGAACCCCCGACACAGAAAAACGCCCCGGGCAGGAAGCACGGGGCGCACGGTCTCCGGCGGCGACGCCGGACGGGGTGTTCCACGTTCATCCTGCGTGGGCCGCCGATTCTCATCGGGCCTTCGATCGGGACGCATCCCGACGACCAACGGTCTCTGGTTGAACTCGACGCGCCGACCCGATGGGCCGACGCACCGCCCTCTAGGCTAAACGGCCATGCGCACCGATGCCAAATCGTCGTCCGGCGACGACGCCGCCCGGAACCTCCGCCGTGCCGAGGAGGCGCTCGACGCCCTGCGCGAGCGCCATCTGCGCCGGCTCGGTCACGTGGTGCCGGGCACCCGGATCGGCGCCCCCGCCTGGCCGCCGGCCGGCCGCTTCGGCTCGCGCCGGCGGCTGACCGCGTCGTGGAACTACTGGTGGCAGGCCCACCTGGTGGATCTGCTCGCCGATGCCGCCGCGCGCGGCGATCGCCGGGCCGCCGGCGAGGCCCGCGCCCTGCTGCGCGGCATCCGGATCCGCAATGCGGGGCGCTGGCGCAACGACTACTACGACGACATGGCCTGGCTGGCGCTGGCCGTCGAACGTCTCGACCGGCATAGCGCCCCACCGGCTCTGCTGCGCCACGAGCGGGCCCAGCGGCTGTTCACCGGGGTCTTCACCGACGCCTGGGCGCCGGAACTCGGCGGCGGCATCCCGTGGCGGGTCACCGACCACTTCTTCAATGTGCCGGCCAACGGCCCCGCGGGCATCTTCCTGGCGCGCCGGGGCCGGCTGGAGCGGGCCGCGCAGATGAGCGACTGGATCGCCGCGACCATGCTGCTGCCGAGCGGACTGATCGCCGACGGCGAGTGGCTCGAGGCCGACGGCTCGCGCCGGATGGTGCGCAACGTCTACACCTATTGTCAGGGCGTCACCCTGGGCCTGGACCTGGAGCTGTACCGCAGCACCGGGCAGGAGCGCTTCCTGAACCGGATGACCGCCCTGGTGGCCGCGGTGGCCGGGCAGCTCACCACCGACGGGGTGATCCGCGGCGGCGGGGGCGGCGACGGCGGCCTGTTCGCCGGCATTCTGGCCCGCTACCTGGCACTGATCGCCACCGACCTGCCCGAGACGGCACCGGGCGGCGAGACCCTGCGCCGGCAGGCCGCATCCCTGGTCCTGGCCAGTGCGGAGGCGGCGTGGGAGGGCCGCGCCGAGGTCGCCGGGCGGCCGTTGTTCGCCGCGAACTGGAGTCGGCCGGCGGTGATCCCGGACGCGGCCGGCGCCGCCGGCCGCTTCGACGGCGGCGCGGTGGGCTCCTCGGCCGTCCCCGAACGCGATCTGTCGGTGCAGCTGTCGGCCGCAATGGTGCTCTCCGCCGCCGCCTCGGTCACGGCGCGGTCACCCGAACACACCGATACTGTGACCCCCGATTAACAATCTGGAAACCACTCGTGCTTAATTGGTACTCGGGCGGTTAAGTGAGCTGTGACACATCACGGCCCCTTCGCCGCCGTGGTCGGCGCCTCACCCGAGAGGCGCCGGGACGAGAGGAAGCACTCGTGACGCTCGAGCTCGACTTCGACGACCAGAGCCCGCAGCGCGGTACCGCCGCCGGTGCGCGCACCCGGGTGACCGCCGTTCCCGAATACCGGGACGCGCAGGGCGGGGCCGATGCGATGGCCTGGCTCGAGGCCGTCGACGGGCGCCCGGCGTATCCGCGGGTGCACATCGACCGCAGCGTCACGATCACCATGAGCGACGGCGTGCGGCTGCGCGCCACCGTGGTCCGCCCGGCCACCCGCCTGGGCAAGCCGGTGCGCGCCCCCTTCCCCGCCGTCCTCAACATCAACCCGTACAACCGGGCCGTCCTCGACGGCCTGGACAACTTCCTGCACGGCCCGGGTGTCGGCCGCGCCGTGCGCTCGGTGACCGGCTCTATGCGCTACGACGAAGGCCCGCTGGCCGGGGCCGGCCGCATCGTGCGCACCCTGGGTCTGGGCCTGTGGGACGTCTTCGGCATCAACCGCAATCTGGTGCAGTCCGGCTACGCGCAGGTGCTGGTGGACGTCCGCGGCACCGGCGCCTCGCACGGACGCTGGGAGATCCTGAGCCCGCGCGAACAGCAGGACTCGGTCGAGCTCATCGACTGGATCGCCGAACAGGAGTGGTGCGACGGCGCCGTCGGCATGGCCGGCTGGTCGTATTCGGCGATCAACGCCATCCAGGCGGCGGCACTCGACCCGGAGCCGCTCAAGGCGATCTTCGCGGTCGAAGGCACCGCCGACGTGGTCCGCGACATCTACATCACCGGCGGCATGCCGTCGTCGTTCATCCCGATCTGGCTGGCCATGGTCAACGCGCTCAAGTGGCTGCCGAATCCGGCGACGGTGCTCGGCGACACCCTGCGCGGCGATCAGGCCCGCTGGCTGCACGACCGGCTCGCCTCGCCGGCCAGCGAGATCCCGTCGCTGCTGTGGGGTTTCCTCACCGCCCGCGACGACCGGATCTTCGACGCCCCGTACTTCGCGGAGCGCGCCCCCGATCTGGAGAAGATCACCGCCGCCACCTTCACCGTCGGCGGCTGGCACGACCTGTTCGGCCGCAGCGCCACCCGCGTGTACTCGCAGCTGCAGATGGAGCCGGGCCGCAAGCAGGCCCTGATCGCCGACGGCTACCACCTCGATCCGGGCTGCGACCACGGCGGCGCCGGTCAGCCGCCGCGTCTGGACGTGCTCGAGCGCGCCTGGTTCGACCGCTGGCTCAAGGGCATCGACAACGGTGTGGAGGATTACGGCCCGGTCACCATGCAGCAGCAGGGCGGCGGCTGGTCGTGCGGCAGCAGCTATCCGCGCGCCGAGGTGCGGCCGCGGCGACTGTTCCTCACCGAGGAGGAGTCGGGCACCGCGCCGCACGCCCGGCACGACGGCCGGCTCGGCACCACCGCCGCGTCCCGCCGCCGGTCGCTGCGGATCCGGCCCGACCTGCGCGGCTTCGTCTCCCGCGATCTGTCGCAGGTGCTCGCCGGCCTGCCGGTCGCGTTCGGCGAGAAGTTCTCCACCGATGCGAGCTTCCAGGAGGCGGGGGCGCTCAGCTTCACCAGCGAACCGGTGAGCCGGCCCACCCAGCTCTCCGGTCCGATGAATCTGCGGCTGAACGTCTCGACCACCGCGCATGAGGGCATCTGGGCGGTCACCGTCAACGACGTGGCCCCGGACGGCACGTCGACGGTGCTCACCAACGGTGCGCTGACCGCCTCGAACCGGGCACTGGACACCTCCCGCTGCACCTACGCCGAGGGCGGCACCCTGATCGACGCGGTGCACTTCCTCACCCGGGAGCGGCGTCTGCCGGTACCGCCCGACGAGCCGGTGCGGATCGACGTCGACACGGTGCCCACCGACGCGGTGCTCGCGCCCGGCCACCGGCTGCGGGTGGACGTGTACGCCGCCTCGCTGCCGCGCTACCTGACCATCGTCCCGGACCTGATCAAGGCCCGCGGACGCCGTCAGCAGCTGGTGCTCGATCCCAACAAGCCGAGCTACCTGACCTTCCTCACCGACCGCGATCTCGGTGCGGAGCCGGTGCCTACCGAGACTCAGTTGCGGCCGATGACGGCTGGTTGATCGTCGCTCTTCTTGGTGGGCGTCGAGGAGTTGAGCTCGCAGACATATTTCGAGTTCGCGGCCTGAGCTGAGTGCGCGAACTGGAAATGGCGCAGCGACTTGGGTACTGAGTGACGTGTGTGACGCAGGATCTGCAAGCCCTCCCGGTTGATCGGCCTTCTCGTCATCGCCGCCTTTCACACCGGCGCCGACACTGCGCTGCCCGGCAACCCCCGCTCACCCTGCCCGGTCTCGACGACGCAGACCCGGACCGCACGTCGAGAACGCTCGACGACCAGGCCGCAGCCATCACCCAGGCGGTGACCGATACCCCCCCGGCCGGTCGTCATCGCAGCCCACAGCGGAGCGAACTGCGGCGAGGCCTGAGCACCGGATTCGCTGGATCGTTTCCAGTTCGCGGCCTGGGCTCAGGCCGCGAACTGGAAACGGCGCGGCGACATGTGCCTTGAGTGAGGAGTGCGCCGCGGGGCCGCGGATGCTGCCGGCCGCGGCGCTCTCGGCCAACACCGCCTGTCACACCGGACGCACCGGCTCGCTCACTCCGGACGGTAGAAGGCGGCGAGCTGCGCGGCGGCCGACGCTACCCCGACTCCGCCGGCGAGGGCTGCTGCCTGCGTGGAGCTGAGCCGCGAGTCGATGCCGAGGGCATGGTCGACGCTCCAGCGTCCCGGCCCGAGGGCGGCCAGCGCGACTGCCGCCACCGCGAGATTAGCGACATACTCCCATCCCTCAGACGTGATGAAGAAGCCGTTCTTCGCATGTACAGAACGCCCTGCCACGCCCATCGTGCCGACCACAGCGGCGGCCGCGAGCGGAGTCCCCGCACCGGCGACGATCGCCGCTCCCGCCCCGGTCTCCACAGCTGCGCTCGCCGCCGCCTGCAGCTTCGGCTGCCGGAACCCGATGGAACCGAACCAGCCTGCTGTTCCATCCAGACTCCGAGCGTGCTTCACCCCGTGAGCGATCATCGTTCCGCCGACAGCGGCACGCAAGAGCAGTCTGACCGGCTGACCACCCGAATGATCTTTCTTCGACCTAGCCATGAGAGGTCCTTTCATAGGTATCGCGAACAAAAACTACAGCGTGCCGCGGGCTAGCGCGGCCTTCGCTTCGGTTTGACGAAGCCGACACGGGAGACCTGCGCCGTGCCGATCGGATCACCGACAGTGGTCTCGCCTCCATGCCACCGCACGCTCGACGTCGACCGTCTCCCACACCACTTCGACCGTACCCTGTGGCGCAGTGCGGGTTCGGCCGCGGTAGTGTCCGGCAACGCCCTCTCACCCGTCGCTGGAAAGCACGAAGGACTCCGCGCTTTCCAGCGGCAGAAATCCGACCGCCGGCATTCCCGTCGCCTGGTCGACGGTCAGATGCTCACTGCGGTACCTTCACGCTGTCCGGGCGTGAACTCCGTGGGCAACGTGACCCACCCGTTGACCACAGCGATGGACCGGAACGGCTCAGCGCCGGTGATTCGGTAGTCGGGCATTCTCCGCAGAACCTCCTCGAGCACCACGCGGTACTCCAACCGTGCGAGATTCGAGCCGAGACACCGGTGAGCACCGATCCCGAACGACTGATGCCGATTGGGAAAGCGATCGAGTTCGACCTCATCGGCACTGGGGAACAGTTCCGGGTCGAAATTCGCCGATGCCCAGGACAGGAAGAGTTGATCCCCCTTCCGGATCTGCTGGTCGCCGATGACGCAGTCCGCAGTGGCAGTTCGCGCCAAACCCTGCACCGGAGAGAAGTATCGCAGGAACTCCTCACCAGCCTGAGGGATGAGCTCCGGGTCATCGGCGAGGCGTGCGCGTTCGGCGGGATTCTCGTCGAGCCAGTGCAGCACGCTGCTCAACAGGCTTCCCGTGGTGTCGACGCCGCCGAAGATCACCAGACTGATGATCTCGAGCAGCCGCTCGTCCGAGAGCGGTGCGCCGTCGATCTCGACCTGCGTGAGGACGGAGATCAGATCATCTGTGGGATTCCCCCGTCGCGCCGCGATGGTGGCCGCAACCACCCCGAACAGCTCCATGAGTTTTTGGGTCGCTTCGGTGGCGGCGAAGTCACCTTCCGAATCCGGCGGGGTGTGCACCATCGTATGAACGGTGTCGGAGAAGTCCTTCCAGTTGTCAGTCGGCAGACCGAGCAGCGACAGGCCGGTGATCGCGGGCACCGGGTTCAGGATGTCATCGACAAGGTCGCAGGTGCCGGATTCGATCACCTGGTCGTCTCGTGCCACGCCTCAGCATCAGCGCCCGAGTCGAGCGACTCGACGGGTTGCGTGCGGTGCGTCCACCGGGACGTGCCGTCCGGGGCCAATCCACTCGACCCCGGCATGAAGCCGGTGCAGATCCCCTCCATCGAACGCGCCGATCCGGCCGATCCCTTGGGTATCTGCGCCAGCAAGTCCTCTATCGGAAGCCACTGCGCGAAGGCGAAACCCGAGACCAGCGTGGCGCCGGGAATGTCATCGAGCAACAGATCCACCGGGTCGTCACCGGTCAGCGCCGGGGTCGCTTCGGCGAGCCGACCACGAAAGCCGCTCCCGGCTCCCGTGCCGACGAGCCCGGCGAGCCCGTCCCTCGCAGGCGTGGTCTCGATTCTCCGGATCCGGCGGCCGGGATCGACGTCGACCGACATCCGGCTCGATGAAAGAACGGTGAGCGACAGGTCATCCCCGGTCGCCAGATCTCGCCCTCTGCCGTCGAGGTGCAGTTCCGTGCCCCAGCCGTCCGTCCACCGCATGTCAATCGTGCTGGTGCGCCGGATCGACCGCGCGCGGCGTGCCGGCGCCGACGGCTTCGGCCCCCGGACCTGGACCCGACCGTCAGCGGCGTGCTCCCGCAGTTCCCCAGCAACCTCGAGCTCAGCCATAAAACCATCTCAATATTGGGTACAATGATTAGACTAAGCCAACATCGAAACGCTATACTTTTGGCCGAATGCGGATTCGGGGCCGGTGCCATCGATGAGCTACGCAGGACCTGAGCGAGTATCAACCCGAACGCTATGTACGGTCACTGCATGAGCCCCGATAGCGAAGCCGAGATGATCGTCGTCGATCTGGACCGCTGCAACGAACCACCCACCCCGCTCCACTTCTACGGTCCTCCCGTGGTCGCAGTCGCCTCGAGCAGACCGACCGCGGACAGCCAGGCAAGCGAATGGGCGGATCGCGCGATGTTCACTCTCACCGAAGTGCCCACCGACGACATCCGGCTCGTGCACGTGGAGTCGGTGGAGGCGGCACTCGACGATGTGCGCTCGACGATCGCCGACAATCCCATCGCCGCCACCGTCTGCGACGACGTACTGCGCGCCAACAGCGTGGGAACCGGTACGCGCGAGGGACTGACCATAGAATCGCTCGGCTATTCGACACTGCAAGCCGGCCCCGAGTTCGCCCGGTGGCTTGCCGACCAGCAGCCCCGCGTGCGTCATGAGCAGGACGACGCGGTGATTCTCGACCGCACGGGCGACATCCTGACCATCACATTCAATCGGCCGGACCGGCACAACGCGTTCAGCAACATCCTGCGTGCCGGCCTGCTCGATGGGTTGCACACGGCGGTCGCTGATCCGACAATCACCGATGTCGTCTTCACCGGTGCGGGCCGATCCTTCTGCAGCGGTGGAGATCTCCGCGAGTTCGGCATGTTCGCCGATCCGGCGAACGCCCATCTGGCGCGCACCCGATACAGCCCGGCCTTGCTCCTCAATGCGGTCCGCGAGCGGCTCGGTGTTCGTCTGCGCGCCGAGGTCCACGGCGCCGTCCTCGGCAGCGGCCTCGAGATGGCCGCGTATTGCGGCCGTGTCGTCTCCCGGCCCGATGCCGTGTTCGGCCTTCCCGAGTTGGGGCTCGGACTGATCCCCGGCGCCGGCGGCACCGTCAGCGTTCCCCGCCGGATCGGGCGCTGGCGCACCGCCTACCTCGCGGCATCGGGCCGGAATGTCGACGCCGCCACAGCATTGAGCTGGGGACTGGTCGACGAACTCGCTCCACCGGTCGACGAGCGATGAACGACGCGGCGTACCGGTGGGCCGCCAGCGGTCTGGCCCTGCTGACCGGCGACCCGGACGGTCTCCCCGACTTCTCCAGAGCGCAGGTCCTGGCGCACGCCACGGCAGTCGCCGAACCGCTCGGACACGACGCCGCAACACTGCTGACCGGCCGCGCAGCGATGACCGATGCCCGCCGTCGCGGCCCGGTCTCCACCGGAGGAGCGAGCCGGTTGCTGCGGGCCGCCGACGGCTGGGTCGCCGCCACGATGTCCCGTGAGCAAGACCTGGCATCTGTTCCCGCCATCGTCGAATCCACAGCCATCGACGATCCGTGGCAGGCACTGGCCGAATTCGCGGCACGCTCGTCAGCCAGTGCGTTCGTCGATCGGGCTCAGCTTCTCGAAGTTCCCGCAGCCGCACTCGGCGCCACGGCGCCGGCGGCACCGCGGATCACGCGACGGTGGCCGCAGGCCGAGCGTCGCCTCGGGCCCGACCTCCTCGTAGTCGACTTGTCGTCGATGTGGGCGGGCCCGCTGTGTGGGATGGTCCTCCGCAGCCTCGGCGCCACTGTCGTCAAGGTCGAGAGTCCCCGCCGGCCGGACGGCACCCGAAGCGGTCACCCAGACTTCTTCACCTGGATGAACGGCGGCAAGCACATTTGTAGCGCCGACCTGCGCGACGACGCCGACGTCGTCGCACGTCTCCTCGACGCGGCAGACGTGGTCATCGAGGCCTCCCGTCCGCGCGCCCTGGTTCAGACCGGTCTGAACGCCGACCGCCGCGCCGCGCGCGCAGGCCGCGTCTGGATCCGCATCACCGGATACGGCCCGAACCATCCCGACCGCGTGGCATTCGGCGACGACGCGGCAATAGCCGGCGGCCTCGCCGGAGCCGGAGCGCACGGGCCGGTGTTCTGCGGCGACGCGATCGCCGATCCGCTCACCGGTATCACCGCAGCCCACCACGTCGTCGAATCGCTCCACCGGGGCGGCGGAGAAGTCGTCGACATCGCGATGGCCGAGGTCGCCGCCACCTATGCGGCACTCCCGACGACGGCTCCACCGGAGCCGATTCCGCCGATCGCACCACCGGCGTATCCGACTGTCTCCGCAGACCGCGGACCGAGCGCCGCCGCCGTCGACGCTCTCGTCCGCGCTCACCTGGCAGCGCCATGCTGATCGCGAACGGCTCACTCATCACCGGCAGGGCCGTCGATGTGCGGACCGTCGGCGACCGCATCGCCGAGGTGGGCCCGCACCTCACCGCGTCTCCCGGCGAGGAGGTGATCGACCTGGCGGGCGGCACTGTCCTTCCGGGACTGCACGACCACCACGTCCACCTGCGCGCCATGGCCGCGGCCGCGCACTCGGTACGCGTCGGCCCGGACACCGTCCACGGGCGAGAAGGCCTACGCGATGCACTGCGCACTGCGACTCCCGACCCCACCGGGTGGATCCGCGGTATCGGCTACCACGAGAGTGTGGCGGGCCGGCTCGACCGCCACGTCCTCGACGCGATCGAGCCGGTTCACCCGGTCCGTGTCCAGCACCGAACCGGTGCGATGTGGTTCGTCAACACTCCTGGGCTGGTCCGGCTCGGCCTCCGCGACCATGAGACCGGTCGGCTGTACCGGTCCGATCGCGCCCTCGCCGCGCATACCGGCGGTGCAGCCCCCGATCTGGCCTCGATCAGTCGGCAGCTCCTTTCCCACGGTGTCACCGGAGTCACCGAGGCCACCCCCGATCTCACCGACGACGACGTCACCTACCTGCAGAAATCACTGGTCGACGACACTCTGTGCCAGCGCCTCCACATACTCCGCGCACCGGCACCGGTCACCCATCCGCGACTGACCTTCGGCCCGACGAAACGCATCCTCGACGACGACGTCGACCTCTCCGAGTTCACCGACTGGCTCGCGGCACAGCGAACCGCGGGCCAGGCCGTCGCCGTCCACTGCGTCACTACGTTCCAGCTCATCGTGGCGATCACCGCCCTGCAGAGCGTCGGCGCCGCATCGGGCGACCGCATCGAACATGCTTCGGTGGTACCCGATGATCTTCTCGACACCCTCGTCGACCTGGGCGTCACCGTCGTCACACAGCCCAATTTCGTCGCCGAACGCGGCGACGAGTATCTGGCCGACGTCCCGGCGGACGAGCGCGCCGGCCTGTGGCGTCTGGCCTCGCTCGTCCGTGCCGGAGTTCCGCTCGCCGGAAGCACAGATGCACCGTTCGGCCATCACGATCCATGGGCCGCGATGCGCGCAGCCTGCGAACGACGAACCCCGTCGGGTGCTGAACTCGGAACCGCCGAGAAGCTCACGCCGCGGGCAGCGCTGCAGTTGTTCCTCGGCGGTCCCGCGTCGCCCACCGTCCCAAGGCGGGTGGAGGTAGGCGCGGTCGCCGACCTCTGCTTGCTCGACGCGACACCAGATCAGGTGCTCACCGAGTTGCCTTCAGGCTCCGTCACCCACACGGTCATAGCGGGGGTGTCGACTCCTCTGGATCCCGCGGGTTCGTAGGTACTGACGACGCTCACGCCCGCCGGATTCGTCGGCGCGGACGGGTAGGCTCGATCACGACGTTTACAGCAGGTCGGCGTCGCCGAGGAGGACGCGGTAGACCAGAGCGAGCTCCGGGCCGAGGACGAGGCCGACGAGGTCGACGAGGATATTCGCGTAGGCGCGCCCGTGCGGCGGGCCATCGTCGTCATTCAGGTGATGTGCCACCTCGTGCAGGATCACCAGCTCACGCAGCGCCCAGCGGCCGTCGACGTCGTCCGGCACCGCGATCTCGCCGCGCTCGGGCGAATAGTGGGCGGCAGCACCGGATCTGCGGCGGCGCACCGTGATCGGTGTCTGCGCGCGCGGGAAGCGCTCGCGCACCGATGCCAGTGCGAGGACTCGGTCTGCGTAATCCTGGACGGCGTCGACGGAGCCGAAGCGTGCCTCGACGGGCAGCGTCAGGGTGGTGCCGGCCAGCTGGACGGTGTGCCCGGCCGTACCCGCCCGCTCCACCATGTCCAAGGCCAGCCGTTCGGTCTCGTAGAAGCGACTCCGGCCGGAATCCCTCGTCACCGCCCCCCGATTCACCTCTCCAAGGCCCCGCGAGGAGCGCCGAATTCGCGTTCGGTGCCCAGTTTGGCACGGCGCCCCGCACGGTCACCGGCCCGCCGGGCCGCCGATGAATAGCCTGCGCTCGCGCTGCTCGGCCGCCAGGTGCCGCGCGCCTGGGACGCCGCCTTGTAGTAGTCGGCGACCTCGATCTCCTTTTCACGCAGAGCGATCGCCGTCGACGTCGATCCGACAGCACCGCCAGTGCCGCCGCCCGCGTCCATTCCAGCCTGTTCACGGGCAAGCGCCTGTTCGCGCTCTTCGTCGCGGGCCCGGGCCAGCCGCTCCCCTACCCGTTCGGCGAAGGCCGACTGGAAGTTCAGCCGAGCGGTGATCGGCGAGAGCGGCTTCTCCTCGACCACCCTGCGCCGCCAGGGCCCGTAGTCGCGGGTCACCACCTGTTGCGCCGTCTGACTCTTGTAGTCGCCGGACTTGAGGTAGGCGCTGCTCGCCGCCACCATCTGGACCACCAGCGAGGCGTACAGGGCCTCGGCGGCATCGATATCGGCCTCAAAGCCGTAGGCGATCACATAGGTGGAGTTGGAGGCCACATCGCAGGTGAGGTCGTTGGCCCGGGCGATCTGCACAAACAGCTGCACAAAGGTACGCAGCCCCCGTTTGCCGGCCTGCCCGATGGAGACCTTCCGGGTGATCGGCACCGACCGTTTGCGCAGCGCCGGGTCGTGTGCGCGGGCCACCGCCAGATCGATGGACGACGCCGTCGCCAGCCGCTGGGCGGCGGCCATGAAGGCCTGCGCCTCATGCTCGTTGTCGGTGCCCTCGGCCTGCCGTAGCAGTCCCGCGATCCGGGTGAGCAGTTTCTCGTCGGTCATGCCTGCCACGGTAGCGAGCCATCACGAACCGGGTCCGCCCGCCGTACCCAGGCCCGCGCACCGGACGTCGACTTATCCACAGATCGGACACTTACAGCCCGAACTGCCGCTGCATCGCCTGCAGTGTGCTCGCCGACGCGCGCAGTGCACCCAGTTCGTCGGCCGACATCGACACCGGCAGCAGCTGACCGGCACCGTCGGCGTCGACCACCGTCGGCAGCGAGAGGCAGACATCGGAGATGCCGTGCACCGGATCTTCGATGAGGCTGGAGACCGGCAGCACCCGGTGCTCGTCGGTCAGAATCGCCTCCGCGATGCGGGCCGCGGCCAGTCCGATCGCATAGTTGGTGGCGCCCTTGCCCTGGATGATCCGGTAGGCGGCACCGACCACTTCCGCCTGGATGGCCATGCGCGCCTCGGCGGAGAGCGGTTCGCGGCCGGGCAGCGGCTCCCAGTCGAGCAGCGGGACACCGCCGATGGTGGCCGACGACCATAGCGGCACCTCCGAATCGCCGTGCTCGCCGGCGATGTAGGCGTGCACGTTCTGGACCGACACGCCGCAGTATTCGGAGAGCAGGAAACGCAGCCGGGACGAGTCGAGCACCGTTCCCGAGCCGAACAACCGGGTACGCGGCAGTCCGGTGAACTTCAGGGCCGCGTAGGTCACCACATCCACCGGATTGGTCACCATCACGACGGTCGCCTCCGGGGCCGCCTCCACGATCGGCGGCAGCGCGGTCCGGGTCAGCTCGATGGTGGCCGCGGCGAGTTCGAGCCGGCTCTGCCCCGGCTTCTGCTTGGCCCCGGCGGTGAACAGGATGACATCTGAGCCCGCGCACACCGACGGATCGGAACCGCCGGTCACGCTCGACCGCGGCACGAACTCCAGCCCGTGCGAGAGATCCAGCACCTCGGCGGCCACCTTCTCCGCATTGACGTCCATCAACGTCACCTGCCGGGCCACGCCCCGGATCAGCGCCGAGTACGCGATGGCCGTACCGACCGCGCCGGCACCGATGATGCTGATCTTGCGTCCACGAGGCTCCATGGCCATGAGGCTAGTGCCCGGCTCATACCCCGGCGACCGGAATCAGCGACCGCCCGGCGATGCACAGCGCCCCCGGTCACCATGCGGGTGATCGGGGGCGCTGTGTGAGACGTAGCTCAGGCCTGCGGGGCCTCGGCGAAGTTCCGGGTCACGCCCGGATCCACCTGGACGCCCGGGCCGGTGGTGCTCGAGACGGTGACCTTCTTCAGGTACCGGCCCTTGGCAGCCGACGGCTTGGCGCGCATGATCTCGTCGTAGGCGGCACCGTAGTTCTCCGCGAGTGCCTTCGAGTCGAAGGACGCCTTGCCGATCACGAAGTGCAGGTTCGCGGCCTTGTCGACGCGGAAGTTGATCTTGCCGCCCTTGATGTCGTTGATCGCCTTGGTCACGTCGGTGGTGACGGTGCCGGTCTTCGGGTTCGGCATCAGGCCGCGCGGGCCCAGGACGCGGGCGATCCGGCCCACCTTGGCCATCTGATCCGGGGTGGCGATCGCGGCGTCGAAATCGAGCCAGCCGCCCTGGATCTTCTCGATCAGGTCCTCGGCGCCCACCTCGTCCGCACCGGCGGCCGTTGCCTCGGTGGCCTTGTCTCCGGCGGCGAACACGATCACGCGGGCGGTCTTACCGGTGCCGTGCGGCAGGTTGACGGTGCCGCGCACCATCTGGTCGGCCTTGCGCGGGTCCACGCCCAGGCGGACGGCGACCTCGATGGTGGCGTCGGTGTTCTTCGAGGAGGTCTCCTTGGCGAGCTCCACAGCCTCCAGCGGGCTGTACAGCTTGTCCCGATCGATCTTCTCAGCGGCGGCCTGGTAGGCCTTGCTCTTCTTGCTCATCTGCTCTGTTCCTTCTTCTCGGCCGGTGGCCGGGAGTGAGTGGTTAGTGGGCCGAGCGCGGCCCTCCCACGGCGTTTCGAATGGCTCAGCCGGTCGAGGAGGTCCTCATCCGGCGGGGCCGCTGACCGGTGGTCAGCCTTCGACGGTGATTCCCATCGAACGCGCGGTGCCGGCAATGATCTTCGCGGCGGCGTCGATGTCGTTGGCGTTCAGGTCTTCCTGCTTGGTCTTGGCGATCTCCTTGACCTGCTCGAGGGTGACCTTGCCGACCTTGTTGACGTGCGGCTCGCCCGAACCCTTCTGCAGACCGGCGGCCTTGAGCAGCAGCTTGGCGGCCGGCGGAGTCTTCAGCTTGAAGTCGAACGAGCGGTCTTCGTACACGAAGATCTCGACCGGGACCACATTGCCGCGCTGCGACTCGGTGGCCGCGTTGTAGGCCTTGCAGAACTCCATGATGTTCACGCCGTGCTGACCGAGCGCCGGACCCACGGGCGGCGCCGGGTTGGCCTGGCCCGCCTGGATCTGGAGCTTGATGATCCCGGCGATCTTCTTCTTCTTGGGAGGCATCTCTTTGTCCTTTTTCCTTCTCATCCGCGCACGCTGGACGCGCGGAAGTCTCATGTTCACGCGGCTCTCGCCGCGCTGGCGCCGGTCGTGTCAGCCGGCGGCCGGTGCGATGATCAGAGCTTCTCGACCTGGTTGAAGCCGAGCTCGACCGGGGTCTCGCGACCGAAGATCGAGACCAGCACCTTCACCTTGCGCTGCTCGGTGTTCACCTCGCTGATCGAGGCCGGCAGGGTGGCGAACGGGCCGTCCATGACGGTCACCGACTCGCCCACCTCGAAGTCCACCTCGACCAGGTTCGACGCGGCGGCCGCGGCGGCCTCCACGCTCTCGCCCGCAGCCGCGGCGGCCTTGGCGGCCTCCGCCTTGCGGACCTCGGCACGCGGCAGCAGGAACTGCACGACGTCCTTGAGGGCCAGCGGGGTGGGCCCGCCGGTACCGACGAAGCCGGTCACACCCGGGGTGTTGCGGACGGCGCCCCACGACTCGTCGTTGAGCTCCATGCGCACCAGGATGTAGCCGGGCAGCACCTTGCGGTTGACCTTCTTGGGCTGGCCGTTCTTGATCTCGGTGACCTCTTCGGTCGGCACCTCGACCTGGAAGATGTAGTCGCCCACGTCCAGGTTCTGGACGCGGGTCTCGAGATTGGTCTTCACCTTGTTCTCGTAGCCGGCGTAGGAGTGGATCACGTACCAGTCGCCGGGCTGGCGGCGCAGTTCGGCCTTGAGCTTGGCGACCGGATCCACGTCCTCCTCGGCCGGAGCAGCCTCGTCGGCCGCCGCGTCTGCGGCGTCGTCGGCCGGGGACTCGGCAGTGGCGTCGCCGGCGTCGACCGACTGCACCGCCTCGCCGGCGTCGGCCGCGGGGGCCTCCAGCGTCGCGTCACCGGTGTCCGGCGATTCGATCTCGTTCTCCGGGGTGCTCACTGCGCCCACGCTCCTTCATTGCTCACTGCGGGCCGGATGACCCGCGGTTCCTCGACTCAGCCGAAGACGGTCAGCATCAGCTTGGCGAAGCCGATGTCCAGACCGGCGATGATCGCGGTGATGATCACCACGAACACCAGCACGGCGATGCTGTAGTTGATCATCTCGCTGCGCGTCGGCCAGATGACCTTGCGCAGCTCCCCGACCACCTGCTTGAGGAAGTTCCAGATCCGGACGAAGACGTTGCGGCTCTTCTCCGCTTCCTCCGACGGCCGATCGGCGACTGCCACCGAACCGCCGCTCTTCCCGGCACCACCCGCAGCACGCTCACCGCGAGCCTTCCGCTTTCCGGAGGGACGCAGATCGCCTTTCTCGACGACCTCGATGTCGATGTCGGCGCCGGTGTCGTCTGCACCGTCGGCCGACGGCTCCTCCGGCTTGCCGGAAGCCTTGCGATCGCGCTTGGCCACTACCGATCCCTTCGTCTGCGTGTGCCGCACCCTGGATGAGGAACGGGTGTCCTACCGGGCACTAGGCGCAGGGGCGACAGGACTTGAACCTGCAACCTGCGGTTTTGGAGACCGCTGCTCTGCCAGTTGAGCTACGCCCCTTTGCGTCGGCCACGATGACCGACACCGTCCCAAGCCTAACAACACCAACGCGCCACCCTATGGGCAGCGCGCAAGTCTAGCTAAAGCGAGGACTTCACTAGTGTAGAGCACGCCACCCGTCGGCAACAAAACGCGCGGTGCTCGCCCTGCGGTGCGCCCGCCCGGCGAGCGCACCGCGGGAGGCTCAGTTGAACTGCACGACGACTACGGCGCGGCCGAAGATCTTCCGCTCGCCCTGTTTGGCGACCAGCGCGATGGTGCCGCGCCGGGTCGCCGGATCGAGCGATTTGATCTTGCCGGTGAAGTCGACGGCGGCGCTGTCGTCGGCGGGGACGTACACCGGGCTGGTGAAGCGGACGTGGTATTCGCAGAACGCGGCCGGGTCGCCGATGAACTCCGAGACGTAGGTGGCGCCCAGGCCCATCGTCTGCATGCCGTGCGCCACCACCCCGTCCATGCCGGCCGCGGCCACCACGTGCTCGGAGAAGTGGATCGGGTTGGGGTCGCAGGCCACACCGGCGTAGTTCACCAGGTTGCCCCGGGTGAGCTCGAAGCGTTTGGCCGGCAGCGTCTGCCCCACCGTCAGCGAGTCGAAGTCGATCGCCGAGTAGGCGCCGGGCCGCTGAACCGGATCGGCGATGTCGTAGCGGCCACCCTTGCGGTCGACGGTCTTGCCCGGGTCGCCGGTGGCGTCCACCTTCATCATCACGTGGTCGAGCGAGTCCTCGACCTCCGGATCGACTTGCATGCCCGGGCGGGCCGCCAGCGACGTCCAGGTGGTCATCACCGGCTCGTCGTGCTGGTTCCAGATGATGTTCTTGGTGACCATCAGGTCGATGGTCTCCGGGCTGGTGACGTGCCGGAACGAGTCCAGCGAGACGTCGCAGACCAGGCGGTCGCCGACCTTCATCGGCTGGTGGTAGACCAGCCGCTGGTCGGTCTGCATGATCTGCCACAGGTCGTAGCCGGTGACGACCTCCTCGAAGAGCTTGCGCTGGGCGATGATGCCGAGCACCGAGACGAAGGTGGGGGCGGCGATCAGGCCGTCGTGGCCGGCGGCCTGCGCGGCGGCCTCGCTCCAGTGCGTGGGGTGCGCGTCCTGCACGGCCAGCGCGTGCTTGCGGACCTCTTCGCGGCCCACCTCGTAGTAGTCGTCGACGGTGTAGTGGTAACCCACCAGCGCCTGGGTCTGCTCGGCGATCTCGTCGGGGGTGAGGGCTCCCGACCCGAGCCGGTCCAGACTGTCCTTCAGCACCGCATCGTCCAGTTCAGACATCAACACTCCTGTCTCCGGCCGCGCCGGCCGTTGGCGCGGGGACGGGCTGAATGTCCCTCGTCGCGCCGATCCTGCATCTCAGAACAACCTAGGAGATTCTTCTCCCGCGCGCGGCGCACCACCAAATCAAGCGGGCCACTTCACACAGAAGTGGCCCGCTTGAGGGAGTTCGTCGTCGGCCGCACAGCGGCCTGGATCACCGAGTGATCAGCGCGATTCCTTGTGCGCCTGGTGCGTGCCGCAGTTCGGGCAGAACTTGCGCAGCTCGAGGCGATCCGGGTCGTTCCGGCGATTCTTCTTGGTGATGTAGTTGCGGTGCTTGCACACCTCGCACGCCAAGGTGATCTTGGGGCGAACATCCGTCGAGGAAGCCACTTTCTTGCCTACTTTCGCGTCTTGGAAGTTCAGTTCGGCCGCTGGCGTGGCCCAGGCGGGCGGGCGCACCGAGCAGCAGCCGAACTTCCGTAGCGGTGGGGGGACTCGATCCCCCGACCTCACGATTATGAGTCGTGCGCTCTAACCAGCTGAGCTACACCGCCCTGTCGGTGCCCACGCGCTGCGCGCGTGAGCACCAAGCGAGCCCCCTGACGGAATCGAACCGTCGACCTTTTCCTTACCATGGAAACGCTCTGCCGACTGAGCTAAGGGGGCGTATCCTCGACCTCCACCTCGCGGTGTTGGCCAGAAGCCTTCACGAGATTACACACGAGTCCTCCGGATGACCAAAACGCCTGGTCACGACCGATCGTCTCATCTGTCTTCGCGTGGTGGCAGATGTAGGATTCGAACCTACGTAGCTTGCGCGACGGATTTACAATCCGCTCCCTTTGGCCGCTCGGGCAATCTGCCGTGTCACCGGTGAGGGCAACGGGAGAAAGAATACAACGATCGGCCCGGGTGGGTACAAATCGCCTGGTCAGAGCGCCGCCCGAAATGGGGCCGACGATCCCCGCGAGCGCCGTGCCGGTGATGGCCTAGGGTTGTGCGCATGGCAGATTCTTCGTTTGACGTGGTGAGCAAGGTCGACCGCCAGGAGGTCGACAACGCCGTCAACCAGGCCGGCAAGGAGCTCTCGCAGCGCTACGACTTCCGCGGCACCAACACCACCATCGCGCGGTCCGGCGAGGAGGCGATCGTGATCACCTCCGACGCGGAGGAGCGGGCGCTGGCCGGACTGGAGGTGTTCAAGGAGAAGCTCATCCGCCGGGACATCTCGCTCAAGGCGCTCGACGCCGGCGATCCGGTGGCCTCGGGCAAGCAGTTCAAGATCACCGGCACCATCACCGAGGGCATCGACTCCGAGCACGCCAAGAAGATCTCCAAGAAGATCCGCGACGAGGGCCCCAAGGGCGTCAAGGCGCAGATCCAGGGCGATGAGCTGCGCGTCTCGTCCAAGAAGCGCGACGACCTGCAGGCTGTGATCGCGCTGCTCAAGGGTGAGGACTTCGGGATCGCCCTGCAGTTCGTCAACTACCGCTGAGGCCTCCGCCCCACCGACTCGGGTCTACCCCACCGACTATTCGGCGGGGCGGGCCCGAGTAGGTAGGGCGGAACCGGGTCGGCAGGGCCGAACCGTCAGTGGGTCTGGGCGGCGGAGGGATCCGGGGCGACGGTGCGCGCGGTGAAGTCGCGGACCTCGCGGTAGGTCCGCACCGAGGCCTCGGCCCAGGGCATCAGGATCGGATAGACGTGGAACATGCCCGGCTCCTCGAGGCCGATCACGTCCACGCCGGCGTCGGCGAGCCGGGCGACGAAGTCCGCGATGCCGTCGCGGAACATCTCGTCGCGGCCCCAGGAGACCAGGGTGGGCGGAAACCACTCCGGATCGGTGTCGCTGCGCACCGGGGAGACGCGCTCGTCGTCGGGCGAGATCCCTTTCAGGTAGGGGGTCACCGGGATATTCCACGGCAGCACGTCGTACGGGGCGTTCTCGGTGATCGACGGATAGTCCAGCACCAGATCCACCTGCGGGGAGAAGAGCACCATCCCGGCCGGCATAGGCTCGCCCTCCTCGTGCAGACGGCCGATCAGCGACACCGCCAGTCCACCGCCGCCTGAGTCCCCGGCCACCACCAGGTGCTGCGGATCCACACCGCGGACCAGCAGCCCGTGATAGACGCGAGCGGCGTCGTGCACACCGGCGGGGAACGGATACTCCGGGGCCTTGCGGTAGTCGACGACGAAGACCTCCGCACCGGTCACCCGCACCAGCGAGGCCACGAACGCCGAATACATCATCGGGGTGGTACCCACGTAGCCGCCGCCCGGCAGGTAGAGCAGGGTGGCACCGATGCTCTCGCGCCGCTCCGGCTGGCGCACATAACTCTCCGAGCTGGCCCGGGCCCGGCACCAGACACCGGGCACACCGGCGATGACGTCCTCGGTGAGCTCGACGTCGTTGAGCAGTTCCACGATCGGCGACATCACCACCCGGCAGAGGTCGTCGATGACCCGCTCCACCGACCGGAACTCGTCGATCGGCAGACCGCTCAGGTAGCCCATGAACGAGCGGATCGTCTGGCGGGTCACCGCCTGCCCGATGTTCCCGGCCACCCGCGACGGCCCCTCCCAGGGGCGGCGGAACGGCACCTGGGCGAGCCCGGTGAGCATGCTGCTGGCCAGTCCGGCCACGCTCAGCGCGGTGACCGGCGCCGACGCGGTCTGCACCTCCGCACGCTTCGCCATCACCATGGCCGCCAGTCTAGCGACGGCCCCGGACCGGCCCCCGGACCCGCGCGCTCACCTCACGCGCGGCAATCTCACACGTAGCGCTGACCGCCGTTGTTCGCCATCGCGTGCAGCCGCGCGATGCGGTCCGCGGTGGGCGGATGGGTGGAGAACAGCTTCGACAGCTTCTCCCCCGCCCGGAACGGGCTCTCGATCATCATGTGCGACTGAGTGGTGAGCTCCGGGGTGGGCGGCAGCGGGGCCGCCTGCACGCCGCCGGAGATCTTCTCCAGCGCCGACGCCAGCGCCAGCGGATCGCCGCTCAGTTCGGCGCCGGACTCGTCGGCCTGGTACTCGCGGGCCCGGGACACGGTCATCTGGATCAGGCTCGCCGAGAGCGGACCGAGGATCGCGATCAGGATCATGGCCAGCGGGCTGGGACCGTTGTTGCGGTTGCCGCCGAAGGCGCCCATCCACATCGCCATATTGGCCAGGCCGGAGATCACCGCGGCCATCGCCCCGGCCACCGAGCTGATCAGGATGTCACGGTTGTAGACGTGCGAGAGCTCATGGCCGAGCACAGCCCGCAACTCGCGCTCGTTGAGCAGCTGCAGGATTCCCGACGTACAGCACACCGCGGCGTTCTTCGGGTTGCGGCCGGTCGCGAAGGCGTTCGGCGACTCGGTGGGGCTGATGTACAGGGCCGGCATCGGCTGGTTGGCGGTGGTCGAGAGCTCCCGCACCATGGCGTACAGCTGCGGGGCCTCCACCTCGCTCACCGGCTGTGCGTGCATGGCCTTGAGCGAGAGCTTCGCGCTGTTGAAGTAGGCGTAGGCGTTGGTGGCCACCGCGATCACGATCGAGAAGATCAGGATGGTGCGGTTCCCGAAGGCGGCACCGATGCCGACGATGATCGCCGACATCAACCCCATCAGGGCGGCGGTCTTCAAGCCGTTGAACGAATGCATGACTCCCCTAGGTAGTCCGTCTTCCGCACATTGTCTCACTTGCGCGGGTCTCTACCGGGTCAACGTCGCACCGCCCCGCGGAGTTCCCCCAGAGCAGGTGACGGCCGTCGCCGCCGACGACGGAGGGTCCGGGTCAGCCGACGCGTTCGACGGTGTAGTCGACGAGCGAGGCGAAAGCGGTGCGAGCCGGACCGGCCGGCAGCGTCGCCAGCTCCTCGTGAGCCTGCGCGGCCATGTCGGCCAGGCGCCGGCGGGCCCGGACCATCCCGTCCGAGGCCACCAGCAGCTCCAGCGCCTCGGTCACCTCGGCGTCGTCGGTCAGCGGCCGGGCGGCGCCGTCGCCGTCGAGCAGCAGCTCCCGCAGCCGCGCGCCGGTCGGCCCGTCCTCGGCGATCGCGTACAGCACCGGCAGGGTATGCACGCCCTCGCGCAGATCGGTGCCCGGGGTCTTGCCGGAGTCGCCGGTCACCGAGGCGATGTCGATGATGTCGTCGGACACCTGGAAGGCGACGCCGACGATGTCGCCGATGCGGGACAGGCTCTGCACGGCCTCCGGCGAGGCGCCGGCGGTCATCGAACCGAAGCGGGCGGCAGCGGCGATCAGCGAACCGGTCTTCTCCCACACCACCCGCAGGTAGTGGTCGATCGGGTCGGCGCCGCGGGCGCCCACCGTCTCGCGCATCTGGCCGGTGACCAGTTCGGCGAAGGTCTCGGCGATGATCCGCACGAAGTCCGGCCCCAGGGTGGACACCAGCCGGGAGGCGCGGGCGAACAGGAAGTCGCCGGCCAGGATGGCCACGGAATTGCTCCACCGGGCGTTGGCGCTCTGCGCGCCGCGCCGCAGCGGCGCCTCGTCCATGACGTCGTCGTGGTACAGGGTGGCCAGGTGGATCATCTCCACCACGGTGGCCGCGGTGATCACCGGCTCGCCGGCCGGCTCGGGACCGAAGTGCGAGGCCAGCACGGCGAACATCGGGCGGAAGCGCTTACCCCCGGCCTTGGCCAGGTGGGTGGCGGCCTCGGTCAGGATCTCGTCACCGCTCGACAGTTCGGTGAGCAGCAGGTCTTCCACGCGCGCCAGCGCGTCGGCGACACCGGCGGCGAACTCCCCGTCCCCCAGGTCCAGTCCGGCGAATGTGGTCTTCACGTCGTGGCGTCCGATCTTCCCTCTCGCCCGCGGGTGCGGGACCGGCTTGGCCGAGCTCGCCGGGTTCGGCGGTCGGCGACACCAGAAGCGTAGCCGGAAGCGGCCACAGACATAATTGTCGGGTGACCAGTCCGACAGCCGACGCCGCCCTTCCCCGCTCCGCCGACGTCCTGGTGGTGGGCGCCGGACCGGCCGGGGCCTCGGCCGCCGCGCACGCCGCCGCCGGCGGCGCCGACGTGGTGCTGCTCGACGCCGCCCGCTTCCCGCGGGACAAGACCTGCGGCGACGGTCTGACTCCACGCGCCGTCGCCGCCCTCGACGGGCTCGGCATGGGCGGTTTTCTGGCCGACCGCCCGCGTATCCGCGGTCTGGCGCTGCACGGCTGGGGTGCGAGCCAGCAGGTGCCCTGGCCGGCCTCGGACCGGTTCGGGCGGTACGGCAGCGCGGTGGCGCGCACCGAACTCGACGATGCGATCCGGCGTTGCGCCGTCGACGCCGGCGCCCGGATGGTCGAGGGCGCCAAGGCCGTCGACGTCGAGCGCAGCGGGGACCGGATCGCCGAGGTGACCGTCAGCCGCGGCGGCCGGACCGGCCGGATCCGGGTGGACCAGGTGATCGTCGCCGACGGGGTGCGCTCCGGGCTGGGCAAGGTCCTGGGCCGGACCTGGCATCGGGACACCGCCTACGGGGTGGCCGCCCGCTCCTATGCGGCGTCCGGCTGCTCCGGCAGCGAGTGGATGGGCTCGCACCTGGAACTGCGCGACCCCGACGGGGAGCTGCTGCCCGGCTACGGCTGGGTCTTCCCGCTCGGCGACGGCACGGTGAACGTGGGCGTGGGAGCGCTGGCGACGGCCAAACGCCCGGCGTCGATGGCGCTGCGCCCGATCCTCGAGCACTACGCGCGCATGGTCACCGACGAATGGCGGCTGACCGGGTCGCCGCAGCGGGTCGCCTCGGCGCTGCTGCCGATGGGCGGCGCGGTGTCCGGGGTGGCCGGACCGAACTGGATGCTGATCGGCGACGCGGCCGCCTGCGTGAATCCGCTCAACGGCGAGGGCATCGACTACGCCCTGGAGACCGGACGGATGGCGGTGGAACTGATCGCCGACGCCGCCGACCCCACCCGGGCCTGGCCGGCGCTGCTCTCCGCCGAGTACGGACTCGCGTTCGCGGCGGCCCGGCGCGCCGCCGGGCTGCTCACCATGCCGCAGACGGTGCCGGTGCTGGGCCGTCCGGGCATCCGGTCCGCCCGGCTGATGGCGCTGGTGGTGCGGGTGATGGGCAATCTGCTCACCCCCGACGACACCGACCTGATCGCGCGCGCCTGGCGCGGTGCGGGGGCGGCCGTCACCCGTTTCGAGGACCGGCCGCCGTTCCAGTGATCGCCGGCGCGGCGGGTCAGACGGCGACGGCGGAGTGGATGGCGGCGATGCCGCCGGTGAGGTTCTGCCAGTGCACGTCGCCGAAACCGGCGTCGCCGATCAGCTGCGCCAGCCCGGCCTGATCGGGCCAGGCCCGGATCGACTCGGCGAGATAGACGTAGGCCGCCGGGTTGCTCGACACCTTGGTCGCCACCGTCGGCAGGGCCTTCATCAGGTACTCCATGTAGACCGTCTTGAACGGGCCGAAGGTGGGCGTGGAGAACTCGCAGATCGCCAGCCGTGCGCCGGGCTTGAGCACCCGGCGCAGCTCGGAGAGGGCCAGCGGCACGTCGTTGACGTTGCGCAGCCCGAACGAGATGGTGGCGGCATCGAAGCTGCCGTCGGCGAACGGCAGGTGCAGGGCGTCGGCGGCCACCTTGGGCACCTCGCGGTTCGCGCCGGCCCGCAGCATCCCGCGCGAGAAGTCGGCGGCGATGCAGAACGCCCCGGAGGCGGCGAGTTCCTCGGTGGAGACGGCGGTGCCGGCCGCCAGATCGAGCACCACGTCGCGCGGACGCAGTGCGAGCGCCTTGCGGGTGGCCTTGCGCCACCGGCGATCCTGTGCGAAGGAGAGCACGGTGTTGGTGATGTCGTAGCGACGGGCCACCCCGTCGAACATCTCCGCGACCTCGGACGGATCCTTGGCGAGGGTGGCGCGGGAACCGGAGGTCTCGGGGCGATCGGTCATGCCGACGAGCCTAGGGCATGCTCGCGGAGCTCCCCTGCGCGGCGCCGCATCCGGCGGCTCGTCTCGGCCACGGCGAACAGCAGCACGATCGACACCGCCCAGCCCAGCCCGATGATCGACAGTCCCGGCAGCACGGAGAGGGTGGCGTTGCGGTCGGCCGGCCGCGCCAGATCGTCGGGGTCGGTGACGTCGTAGTCCACCAGGATGCGCTGTCCGGCCTCGAGCTCGGTGGGATAGAGCAGGCCGAACTTGGGGTTGCGCAGCACCCCGTCGGGGGTGAAGAAGGTGACGTTGGCGCGCCAGCGGTCGGCGGAGATGACGTCGGCGACGGCAGTGGCCTTGTTCTGGTCGATCTTCCGGTCGTTGTTGTAGGCGCCGAGGATGATGATGACCCCGATGAGGGTGGCGAGCAGCCCGATCGACAGCACGCCGATCTGCACGCGTCGCTGAATCACCGGGTCCATGCGGTCAGGATAGTCGCCGGCCGCCGCGGCCCCACCGGCGCTCAGCCGATGCGCGCGGCGATCCGCTGGTGCAGGGCCCGCAACGGCTCCCGGGCGGTGGTCACCTCGAGCACCTCGATACCTCCGGGCGGGATGGGCGCGCCCAGGGCGGCGGGCAGTCCGGCGACGTCGACGCGGGCGAAGGGAATCCCGAAGCCGGCGCACAGGGCGGCCAGGTCGGTGCGGTGCGGGGTGCCGAAGATCCGTTCGGCCACCCCGCGGTAGTCGCCCGACGAGAACCGCGGATCGCCCTGTTCGAGCAGCCCGAAGATGCCGCCGCCGTCGTCGTTGGCCACGACGATGCGCAGCCAGCGCGGCCGCGGCTCGTCGGGGCCGATGATCAGGCCGGTCGCGTCGTGGACAAAGGTGAGGTCCCCGAAGAGCGCGATTGTGCGCGCGGAGGTGTCCGCGGCGGCCAGGGCGGCGCCCAGGGCCGTGGAGTTGGCGCCGTCGATCCCGGCCACCCCGCGGTTGGAGAGCACCCGCACCCCCGGCGCGAGCCGGCCGGCCAGGGCCACGTCCCTGATCGGATTGGAGGCGCCGAGCACCAGCTGGTCGCCGTCGGCGGCGGCGACCGCGACCGCGCGGGCCACGTGCAGGCCGGTCGTGGGGCCGGGGGCGTCGAGTTCATCGGCGACCGCCCCGAGCACCTCGGCCTGGCGCTGCGCGCAGCGGGCCAGCCAGTCCGGGCTCGGATCGCCCAGGCCGAGTGCGCGGGTGCCGGTGGCGTAGACGTTGCCGCTCACATCCGGCCAGCGCGGGCCGGTGGTGAGGGCGTAGACGCACACCTGGGGGTCGGCGAGCAGCCGGGAGACGGAGCGGTGCAGAGTGGGCCGGCCGCAGATGACGGCCTGCTGGGGGCGCAGGCCGTCGAGGGCGAGCGGATGCAGCGGGGTGTCCGGCTGTGGGGCGGTGGGCTCGGCGACCGTCGGGATCCCGGCCAGCTCCGGATGGCGGCCCGAGCCGTGCCCGGCGATCACCACGGTGTCGCGGGAGAGGTCGATCTCGACCGGGATGTCGAGCCGGCCGGCCGGTGCCGCCGTCCACGGCTGGTCACCGGGCCGCCCGGCGAAGCGGCCGCCGGCCAGCTCGGCCAGTGCGGCGCGCGGATCGTCGCCGGCGTCGGGGACCAGCGGTTCGCGCAGCGGGATGTCGAACTGGACCGGTCCGGCGTTGCCGGTGCGTGCCCCGCGGGCGGCGGCGAGCACCCGCCCGACCGCCGAACGCCACTGCGAGTTGGTGTCGAGGTCCTCCTCGGCCAGGCCCAGGCTGATCGCGGCCCGCACCTGGGTGCCGAAGATCCCGAACTGTTCGACGGTCTGGTTGGCCCCGGAGCCCAGCAGCTCGTAGGGCCGGTTGGCGCTGATCACGACCAGCGGGACGCGGGCGTAGTTCGCCTCGAAGACGGCCGGGCTCATATTGGCCACGGCGGTGCCGGAGGTCATCACGATGGGCACCGGACGCGACGAGGCGACGGCCAGCCCGAGCGCCAGATAGCCGGCGGACCGCTCGTCGATCCGCACGTGCAGCCGCAGCCGGCCGGCGGCGTCGGCGGCGTGCAGGGCGAAGGCCAGGGGCGCGTTGCGCGAACCGGGGCACAGAACCGCGTCGCGCACTCCCCCGCGGACCAGTTCATCGACGATCACACGCGCTTGCAGGGTCGACGGATTCACCCGACCCAGCCTAGGCCACGTGCGGCGGATGGCTGATCGCGGGAGCGTCGCGCCCGGGCGGTCGATAGACTCGCCGTATGAGTCGCGAATTCGACGTCGTGGTCTACGGAGCCACGGGTTTCGTGGGCGAATTGACCGCCCGCTATCTGGCCGAGAAGGCACCCGACGGCACCCGGATCGCGCTGGCCGGACGCAGCGAGACCAAACTCGCCGCCACCCGCCGCCGGCTGCCCGAGCGGGCGGCCTCCTGGCCGCTGGTGATCGCCGACGCACAGTCCCCGGCCTCCCTCGACGCGCTGTGCGCCCGCACCCGGGTGGTCTGCACCACGGTGGGCCCGTACCTGCGCTACGGCGAGAACCTGGTGGTGGCCGCCGCCTCGGCCGGCACCGACTACGTGGACCTGACCGGGGAGGTGCCGTTTGTGCACTTCTCCATCGCCAAGGCCGACGAGACGGCCCGCGCCACCGGCGCCCGGATCGTGCACTCCTGCGGATTCGATTCGGTCCCTTCGGATCTGGGCGCCTTCGTGCTCTACCAGGCGGTCACCGAGGCCGACGCCGGCGAGCTCACCGACACCACCATGGTGCTCACCTCGATGCGCGGCGGACTCTCGGGCGGGACCATCGATTCCATGCGGGTGATCGCCGAACAGGCCAAGGACGCCGGCACCCGGCAGCTGCTGCTGAACCCGCAGGCACTCTCCGGGAGTCCGGGCGAGACGCCGAGCGCCGAGATGAGGTCCGAGCCGAGCGACATCGCGCCGGTGGACGCCAAGAAGGTGGACCCCTCGCTGCGCGGCACCCTGGCACCGTTCTTCATGTCCTCGTACAACACCCGGGTGGTGCGCCGGTCCAACGCCCTGCTCGACGGCGCCTACGGGGCCGGCTTCCGCTATCAGGAGGCGATGGCGGTCGGCTCGGTGCCGGGTCTGTCGACCGTGCTCGCCGGTCTGGTTTCGGTGGGCACCGGCGCCTTCCTGGGCGCCATGAGCTTCCGGCCCACGCGTTCGCTGCTCGACCGGGTCCTGCCCAAGCCGGGCCAGGGGCCGAGCGAACAGTCGCGCAACGCCGGACATTTCGTCACCCAGACGTTCACCCGGACCAGCACCGGGCGCCGGTTCCGGTCGCAGATGCGCGCGAGCGGCGACCCGGGCTACAAGGCCACCGCGGTGATGCTCGGCGAGAGCGCGCTGGCGCTGGCGCTCGACCGCGACCGGCTGCCCGAGCACTCCGGGGTGCTCACCCCGGCCGTGGGGATCGGGGAGGTCCTGGTGGACCGGCTGCGGACCGCCGGCTTCGTCATCGAGGCGCACGAGCTGCACTGAGTCGTCGCCGTGCACGAGCGGCGCAGCACTGCACGGCGCCCCGGCCCGGTCTCAGGGCTGGCCCGGGCGCAGCGTGATGAAGAGCGCGTCGAGGTCGGCGCAGAGCCGGTCGCCGTCGTGCAGGCTGCCCTTGACGAAGAGTTTGCGGCCGGTGCTCTCCGTCTCGTCCACCCAGGTCCTGAGTTCGAGCGGGGTGTTGAGCGGAGTGATGGAGCGGTAGTTCACCTTGAGGTAGGCGGTGCGGCAGATGCCCTTGCAGTACAAGGCCGAGGCCATGCCGCCGAGGTCGTCGAAGGCCAGCGCCACCTGACCGCCGTGCGCCGCACCGTTGCCGCCGAGGTGATAGGTGCGGAAGGTGACCGCGGCCCTCACCCCGTGCGCACCGGCGTCGGCCACCTCGTACGGCGGCAGGGTGATGTTGCCGCGGGCCGGCAGATCCACCCGGGTGCCCGACGGGGTGTTCCACTCGTCCACCTGCACCGTGTCGAGCGCGGCGTTGAGACGACGCAGCCCGGCGATCACCTCGTCGGCCACCTCCGGCGTCGGCGAGGCCAGCCGCACCTTGTCCATGAAGGTGCGGACCTGCTCGATCATCTCCGGGTAGTGCGGCCCGCCGCGCTCGGTGGTGACCAGGAAGTCGGGCCGGAAGCCGCCCTCGTGCGCCACCGGTTCCGCCGCCGCGTTCTGCTGATCGTCCATCGGTCCAACGTATCGCCCCGCACGGGGCCGCACCGCAACCAGTCCCCGCACGCCATCGGGTCCCGACCGCGATTAGGGTCTGTAGCCATGACCGCTGGCAATCCGTTCGACCCGACCGCCTGGCGCACCGTCGCCGGCTTCGAGGACCTCACCGACATCACGTACCACCGGCACACCGGCCCGGGTCGCGTCAACGGCATCGTGCGGGTGGCCTTCGACCGGCCGGAGGTGCGCAACGCCTTCCGCCCGCACACCGTCGACGAGCTGTACCGGGTGCTCGACCACGCCCGCCGCTCCCCCGACGTGGGCACCGTGCTGCTGACCGGGAACGGCCCGAGCCCCAAGGACGGCGGCTGGGCGTTCTGCAGCGGCGGCGATCAGCGGATCCGCGGCCGCTCCGGCTACCAGTACGCCACCAGCCACGACGACGATGTGACCGCCGCCGGTGCCGAGGCGTCGATCAGGCCCGGGTCAAGGCCGAGGGCGGACGGCTGCACATCCTGGAGGTGCAGCGGCTGATCCGCACCATGCCCAAGGTGGTCATCGCCGTGGTGAACGGCTGGGCGGCCGGCGGCGGGCATTCGCTGCACGTGGTGTGCGATCTGACCCTCGCCTCCCGCGAACACGCCCGGTTCAAGCAGACCGACGCCGACGTGGGCTCCTTCGACGCCGGCTACGGCAGCGCCTACCTGGCCAAGCAGGTGGGCCAGAAGTTCGCCCGGGAGATCTTCTTCCTCGGCGACGCCTACGACGCGCAGACCATGCATGCGATGGGTGCGGTGAACCGGGTGGTCGACCACGCCGACCTGGAGGCCACCGCCATCGACTGGGCCCGGACCATCAACGGCAAGTCGCCGACGGCGCAGCGCATGCTCAAGTTCGCGTTCAACCTGACCGACGACGGATTGATGGGCCAGCAGGTCTTCGCCGGCGAGGCCACCCGGCTGGCGTACATGACCGACGAGGCCGTCGAAGGCCGCGACGCCTTCCTGGAGAAGCGCGAGCCGGATTGGGACGACTTCCCCTACTACTACTGACCCCCTCGCTGCTGCTGAGCGCCTGAACGAAAACTTTGGCTGCTTAACCGACCTCTGGGGTCGGTCAAGCAGCCAAAGTTTTCGCGCTTAGGTAGTGCCACCTGCCTGCGACGGTCCGCCGGGCCGGCGCTGCAGTCTGGCGAGGGCCCTACGGAGCGGGGTGGCGGGCCGGTAGCGGGTGCAGCCGCCGCCGGTGCACAGCGCACAGTCGGTACCGCGCCGGTAGTGTTCGTGTGCGGACCGCTCGTGTCCGCAGATGCATTGCCTCACGCGAACGAATCTACCGGTCCCCCACGACATTCCAGATCGCAACGGATCGGCCGGCCGGACGCCGCCGCAGGTCGGTATGAACGATCTACCCCGGTCAGCCGATGATCTCGGCCAGCACCCGCATGTCCTCGACCCGCTGCGCATGCGTGGCCGCCACCGGCGAGCCCAGGATCACGCCCACCCCGGCTCCGCGGAAGGCCTCCACCCGCTCGGCCACCTCGCTGCGCGGCCCCACCAGGCTCATCGCCCGGATCAGATCCTCCGGCACCGCCGCGGCCGCCTCGGCCTTGCGCCCGTCGAGGTACAGGTCCTGGATCAGCTTGGCCTCCTCGACGTAGCCGTAGCGCTGCACCAGGGTGTTGTAGAAGTTCTTGCCGCGGGCGCCCATCCCGCCGATGTACAGCGCCGCATGATTGCGGACCCCGTCGAGGGCGGCCTTCGCCTGATCCGCGTCGTCGGTGATCAGCGCCGTCGTCTGCACCACGATGCTCAGTTCGCCGAGCTCCGGGTCACGCTTGGCCTTCCCGGCGGCCAGCGCATCGCCGAAGGCGGCGTCGACGTACTCCGGATGGAACAGGAACGGCTGGAACTCCTCGAACTTCTCGGCGGCCAGCTCCACGTTCTTCGGTCCGATCGCCGCCAGCAGCATCGGAATCCGGTCACGCACAGGATGATTGATGATCTTCAGAGCCTTGCCCAGGCCACTGCCGCCGTCCTCCTCGGTCAGCGGCAGCGAGTAGTGCTTGCCCCGGTACTCGGTGGGCTCGCGACGCCAGATCATCCGGCAGATGTCGGCGTGCTCACGCGCCCGGCCCAGCGGGTAGTCGTACTTGACGCCGTGGAAGCCTTCGATCACCTGAGGGCCGGAGGCGCCGATGCCCAGGATCATCCGGCCGCCGGAGATGTAGTCCAGGCCGGCCGCCGTCATCGCCAGATTGGTGGGTGTGCGCGAGTACATCGGCAGGATGCCGGTCTGCAGTTCCATCGTCTCGGTGCGGGCGGCGATATAGCCGAGCTGCGAGACCGCATCGAAGCTGTACGCCTCGGGCACAGTCACCCGGGCAACCCCCACCGCCTCGAAGTCGCGCAGGTTCTCGATGGTCTCGCGGAAGTCGCCCGCATAGTTGATCGGCATTCCCAGTTTCATCGGCATGCGGGCGATTCTGCCACTGGACACAGCGATACCCCACCGTGGCCCGTATCACAGCTCCGACGGCCCGCTGTTCACCTTCTGGACACCCGCTGGACGGCCCCGCGAAAGACCCCATGACGACGCTCTCCCAACGCGTGGATGAACACTGTATGAACAGCACTCACGAGAAGGAAAACATGCAGGTCACAGGTAGGAATAGGATCAGCGCGGAAATTGACGGCCCAGCCGGGGAAACCGTCATAGTTAAGCCATGAGCGCAGAGATGCTGATCCTGGTGCTGCTGATCATCACCGCACTGGGATTCGACTTCACCAACGGCTTCCACGACACCGGTAATGCGATGGCCACGTCCATCGCCACCGGCGCCCTCAAGCCCAAGCTGGCGGTCAGCCTGGCCGCAGTCCTGAACCTGGTCGGCGCCTTCCTCTCCGTGGAGGTGGCCGCCACAATCACCAAAGACGTCCTGAAGATCCAGGAGACCTCCGGCGCCGGCAAGGGCGAACTGGTCGGCGGCCTCGACTCGTCGACGGCGCTGACGATCATCTCCGCCGGCCTGATCGGCGCCATCCTGTGGAATCTGTTCACCTGGCTGTTCGGTCTGCCGTCGAGCTCCTCGCACGCCCTCTTCGGCGGGCTGATCGGCTCCGGTCTGGCCGCGCTCGGCAGCTCCGGCGTCAACTGGCACGGCGTGCTCGGCAAGATCATCGTGCCGGCGCTCTTCGCCCCGGTGATCGCCTGCGTCGTCGCCTCGGTCGGCACTCTGCTCATCTACGCCATCACCAAGACCATCAGTGAGAAGCGCAAGGACGGCGGCTTCCGGGCCGGTCAGATCGCCACCGCCTCGCTGGTGGCGCTCGCGCACGGCACCGGCGACGCCCAGAAGACGATGGGTGTGATCGCGCTGGCGCTGATCGCCACCAACCACCTCGACGCCTCCACCGTCAGCCACGGCCTGCCGATCTGGATCATCGTCTCCTGTGCCCTGGCCATCGCCCTGGGCACCTACCTGGGCGGCTGGCGGATCATCCGCACCCTGGGCAAGGGCCTGGTGGAGATCAAGGCCCCGCAGGGCATGGCCGCCGAGGCCTCGTCGGCCGCGATCATCCTGACCTCGTCGGCCGCCGGCATGGCGCTGTCGACCACTCACGTGGCCACCGGCTCGATCCTCGGCACCGGCCTGGGCAAGAAGGACGCCGAGGTGCGCTGGTCGGTGGCGGGCCGGATGGCCGTCGCCTGGATCACCACGCTCCCGGCCGCCGCACTGGTCGGCGCGCTCTGCTTCTGGCTCGCGAACTCGATCGGCGGCGCCGGCGGCGCGATCGTCATCTTCATCCTGCTGGCACTGGCCTCGGGCTACATGTACTGGCGCTCGCGGCTGGCCAAGGTGGACGCGTCAAACGTCAACGCAGACTGGGACGAGGAGAACAACTCGGTGATCCCGGTGTCGCTCGACGACGCCCCCGCCCACTCCGACGGCACTCCGGCCGCCTCGGCCTGACCGCCCACCACGAAAGGAATCGACCATGGACATCGTCGAATCGATCATCCGGGTGCTGGCCGTCGGCCTGGTCCTCGGCGCGGGTCTGCCCGCCCTCTTCGCCGTCGGCATGCGGCTGGTGGCCAAGGGTGACGGCGAGCCGGCCCCGGACGGCACCGTCACCGCCCCCAATCCCGCCCTCAAGGCTGTCGGCTACGTGCTCTTCGCCATCGTCGCCGCCGTGATCCTGCTGGGCATCCTGTGGATCACCCGGCAGACCATCTACTTCCACTTCGACGTGAAGATCTTCCCGGACTTCGCGTACGACTAGTCCCTGCCTCGCGCGCAGTGTCGGACCCCTCCCCCCCACACACACAGCAGAGAAGGTATCCCGGGCCATGGCCACCAATGTCTTCGAGAACGTCGTCAACTGGATCCGCAAGGGCTACCCGGACGGCATTCCGCCCACGGACTACCCGCCGCTGTTCGCACTGCTGAGTCCGGTGCTGAGCGAGGAGGAGATCACCGAGGCGGTGATCACCCTGGCCCGTGAGCACGGTGTGGATCAGCCGGCCACCCCGGAGGCGATCGCCGCCGCCGTCGCCGAGGTCACCGAGAACAAGCCCTCCGACGCCGAGGTCGCGCAGGTCGCGAGCCGGCTGGCCGCTGCGGGCTGGCCCCTCGAACACACCGCGTCCATCGGCTGATAGCCCCATGACCGACGTCCCGTCCCGGCTGCAGGCGATCATCGCCTGGCTGCGCGCCGGCTACCCGCAGGGTGTGCCCAGCCAGGACTATGTGCCGCTGCTGGCACTGCTGCGCCGTCAGCTCACCGAACCGGAGATCCGTCAGGTCGCGGCCGAGCTAGTGCCCGACGACGTCGAGGAACCGGTCAGCCGGATCGACGCCGGGGTGGAGATCTCCAAGGTCACCGACGAACTGCCCCACAACAGCGATATCGCCCGGGTCCGTGAGACCCTGGAACGAGCCGGCTGGCCGTTCGACGACGAGCCGCTGCGCGCCGACGGCGCCGATGCACCGCGCCCGACCACCGACGAGGAGTGACCCTGCCGGTTCTGCAACCACTCGTTCTGCCGACCGGGCCCGCCGTGCTGCGGGCCCGGTCGCAGTTGGAGGCGATGCTCACCGGCGAGGGCGGCGCCTTCCTGCCGATGCCGGCCGACGATCCGGCCCAGGCCCGGCTGCTCGCCGACGCCCTCGGCGCGGGCGCCCCGATCGACCCGCACTGTTCCCTGGTGATCAGCACCTCCGGCACCACCGGTGTGCCCAAGGGGGCGATGCACACCCCGCAGACGCTGCGCGCCTCGGCGGCGGCCACCGCCGAGGTGCTGGGCGGTCCGGGAGGCTGGCTGCTGACCCTGCCGCCGCATCACATCGCCGGGCTGCAGGTGCTGCTGCGCTCGCTGGCCGCCGGCCACACCCCGGTGGTGATGGACCTCGCGTCCGGCTTCGATCCGGCCCGGCTGCCTGCCGCGATCGACGCCCTCGAGGCACCCCGGCGCTACACCTCGCTGGTCCCGCTGCAACTGCGTAAAGCGCTCGATCACCCGGGGGCGACTTCCGCGCTGGCGACGCTGGACGCGATCCTGGTGGGCGGGGCCGCCACCGGCCCGGCGCTGGCGGCCCGGGCGCGGGAGGCCGAACTGCCGATCGTCACCACCTACGGCATGAGCGAGACGGCCGGCGGCTGCGTCTACGACGGACGACCGCTGCCGGGCACCCGCGTGCGGCTGGCCGACGCCGGCGCCGGCGGGGTGGGCCGCATCGAACTGGGCGGTCCCACCGTCGCCCTCGGCTACCGCAACCGGCCCGGACATCGCGCCTTCGCCGATCCCGGCTGGTTCCGCACCGACGACCTCGGCGCGCTCGACCACGGGGTGCTGCGGGTGGTGGGCCGCGCCGACGAAGCCATCTCCACCGGCGGACTGACCGTGGTACCGCAGGTGGTCGAGGCGGTCGTCGAGACCGTTCCCGGGGTGTCGGCCTGCGCGGTCTTCGGGGTGCCCGACGAGCGGCTCGGCGAGCAGATCGTCGCCGCTCTGGTGTGCCCGGGCCCGCCGCCGAGTCTCGAGCAGGTGCAGACGGCGGTCCGGCTGAAGCTGGACCGCTACGCCGCCCCGCGTCGGGTGATGGTGGTGGACGAGCTGCCGCTGCGCGGGCCCGGAAAAGTGGACCGGGCGGCGCTGCGTCGTCTATTCGTGCCCAGCTGAGGCGGGACGGGCGGATAAACTCGCGAGCCCCCGCCGGCATCGGTACTTTGCAGGTCATGAGCGCACCCCACAGGATTCTGGCCACGACCTCCCGCATGCCGTTCGCCGTCGACGAGATCCACAAACTCGGTGAGGAGCGCGACCACTACGTCGTGGCCACCGACACCTTCAAGCAGGCACCGGGCAGCCATTCGAAGGGCACCTCCGCCCGGTATGTGACGCCGCCGCCCACCCAGGACCCGAAGGGCTTCGTCGACGCCGTCATCAAGATCATCGACGACGAGAAGATCGATCTGGTGCTGCCGATGTTCGAGGAGGTCTTCTATCTGGCCGCCAACCGCGACCGGATCCAGGACGGCCGCGACGTGGACCTGTTCTTCGCGAGCCTCGACGCGCTGACGGTGGTCAACGACAAGGTGCACTTCGCCGATCTGTGCCGCCGGCTGGAGCTGCCGGTGGCCGAGACGATCACCGCGACCAGCCAGGAGGAGCTGATCGCCGCCACCAAGGTGTGGGATCACTGGTTCGCCCGTGCCGCCTTCGGCCGGGGCGGCCTGGACATCGCCACCAACTACGGTCCGCTCGCCGCGTCGACCGAGGCCTCCATCGCCACCCTCGAGCCGACCGAGGAGTTCCCGTGGCTGGTCCAGGAGTTCCTGGTGGGCACCAACCGGTGCAGCTGGAGCGTGGTCCATCACGGCGAGGTGGTGCTGCACTCCTGCTACGAGCATCCGCTGGCCATCGACGACCGCGGCGGTGTGGTCTTCGAGTCCGTCGACTCCCCCGAGTCTCTGGCCGCCGTGCAGAAGATCGCCCGGGAACTGAACTGGCACGGCCAGATCAGCATGGACTACCTGGTCACCGAGGACGGCGTGCACCACATGGTCGAGTGCAATCCGCGGCCGACGGCCGGCTGCACGGTGGCCACCGCCGAGGAGTTCGAGACCGCGCTGTTCGCCCCGGACGGTCTGGTGGTGATCCCGGCCGGCCGGAAGAAGGCGATCAAGGCCGCCGTGCTGCGCGATGCCCTGATGCATCCGAGCCGGGCGAAGTCCGACTTCGCGGCCGCCAAGGGCGCCAAGGGCGTCTACGACCAGCGCAAGGACCACCTGCCGCTGCTGTACTCGGCGCTGAGCGTGAGGCATGTGCTGGCCTACCGCAAGGCGCTCGGCAAGGAGCGCGACAGCGAGCAGCTGGTGGCCTCGCAGTTCTTCGACGTGCTCTACGACGGTTCCCCGCTGAGCTGACCCGCTGCGCCGGTCAGCCGGCGGACTCTGCTTCCGGCGTCGCCTGTTCTCGGGCGGCGCCGGAGTCGTCGGCGGCTGAGTCGGCGAGCGAGATGTCGGGGCCCGAGGTGCCGGCCGCTGAGCCATCGGTGCCGGAGCTGTCGGTGCCGGAGCTGTCGGTGCCGGAGCTGTCGGTGCCGGAGCTGTCGGTGCCGGAGCTGTCGTCGGCGAGCTCGCCGATCGGCGAGGTGTCGCTTCCGGCCGCGGGCCCTGCCGGTCCCTCCCCTGCCTGCCCGTGCCGGGCCGACCCGGACTGGGACCGCACCAGTACCTCGCCGTCCTCGTCGACGGCGGTGTGCCGGCCGGCCGAGCCGGCCTGAACCAGCGCATTCGCCGCGGCATCGATCGCGGTCGCCGGCTCGTTCTGCAGCTCGTTCTGCGGCCCGGTCTGCGACCCTCCGGCCGGTTCGGTCTTCTCGGTGACCCCGTCGACCAGCGCCGTGCCCGGGGTGGGGTGCTGCATGGGATAGAAGGCCTCCGCCGCCGCGTCCCAGGCCGCCAGATCGGCGGCGTCGTAGGGCAGGCCCACCGCGTCGTAGACCTGCGCGGTGAGCAGCGCCAGCGGGTGATAGGTGTCGTACACCTGATAGGTGGTGTTCCCGGCCTGGTATTCGGTGGGTGAATCGCAGTTCGTCACCAGCAGCGGTTTCCCGGCGGGCGCCTGGCAGTCGAGCTGACCGTAGGGCCCGTCGCCGGGCGAGTGGATGGCCACGAAGCCGGCCAGATCCACCAGCAGCGAGGCCGCCGGCCGGTACCAGACCCACTGGGTGTTCGCGACCGGGTCGCCGACCACGATCACCGACACCATGTGCGGATCGGTGCCGTCCTGACCGTCGGACTCGATGGTGGCCCCCGGGTCCCGGGCACCGTTGTTATCGACGCCGAGGAGCCCCATGAGCGGGGTGGCCGGCAGCGCCGGGAGCCGGCCGGCCGTGGCCTTGATTCCCCACGGGGACCGCGGGTCGGAGACCAGCACGATCCAGTCCTTGTCGCTCAGCGAGGCGCGCTGCGCCTCGGCGGCGTCGCCGAGCGCCTCGGCGCCCTGAGAGTAGCCGGTGTAGACGAAGGTGCCGGACTCCCGGCCGGCGTTGGCGATCATCACGGCCCCGTTCGCCGCCGCCCCGACCGCCGCCGACTCCTGGTAGGTCTTCACCGACGGCAGGAAGGGCAGGCCGAGCAGCGGATCGGTGTTGCCGGCGATGATCGGCCAGAACGACTCCGGATACGTCACATAGGCCGCCGCCGCATCGCCGACGATCGGATCGACCCGCGGGTGCAGACCGACGTCGTCGGTGCCGGGGGTGACGATCACGACGGCCACCGGATTGCCGGCGCCGACCAGGCCGGCGAGATAGCCGCCCGCGTTCCCGGCACCGACGGCGTCGACGGTGGTGTAGAGCTGTCCCGCGTCGTTGCCGGCGACCGGCTGCAGGACGTCGGCCAGCGCCATCGGCGCCACCGCGCCCAGGCACACCGCGCAGGAGACGGCCGCCGCCGCGAGGCGCCGCCCGGACGCACCGCGGACGGCCGTGCCGCGCCGCCGGCGCGGGGACGAAGAAACTCGCGGGGACGAAGGAACAGGGGCACGATGACGACCGGTCACGGGGGTTGCCTTTCACCGAAAGCTGCGAGCACCGGATACGACCTCGGATCCGGCGGGGAACCGGCGGGGCTGAGCCGGATCCGACCCGGCCAGAAAACCACAGCGATCGGCCCGCCGTCGTGCCGGAATCACCTGGTAGAGCAAAAATCCACCCCTCGATTGACACCTGTCTCAGTGACACTGAAATCGCGCGGACCCGGTGCCGGCGGGCAGCGGATTGGGGCGCTGCCGCACCCGGGTGGAAAGATGACGATCCGTGGCAACGGTGACGGAATGGATCGAGGGCGCCCGGCCGCGGACGCTGCCGACGGCGATCGCGCCGGTGGTGGCCGGTTGGGGTGCGGCCGCCTGGTACGGCGACATCGACTGGCTGCCCGCGGGGCTGGCGATGGTGGTGTCGCTGGCACTGGTGATCGGGGTGAACTTCGCCAACGACTACTCGGACGGCATCCGCGGCACCGACGACGACCGGGTGGGCCCGATGCGGCTGGTCGGCTCGGGGGCGGCGTCACCGTCGTCGGTCAAGGCGGCGGCCTTCACCTGCCTCGGGGTGGCCGCAGTCGCCGGGGTGGCCGTGGCGGCACTGACCGCCTGGTGGCTGCTGGCCGTCGGCACCGTCTGCCTGGCCGGCTCGTGGTTCTACACCGGCGGGCGCAAGCCCTACGGCTACTCCGGTTTCGGTGAAGTGGCGGTCTTCGTCTTCTTCGGTCTGGTCGCGGTGCTGGGCACCGAATTCGTCAGCGCCGGCGGCGTCGACGGGGCCGGCGCCTTCAGTGCGGTGGTGGTCGGCTGCTTCACCACCGGGGTGCTGGTGACCAACAATCTGCGCGACATCCCCACCGATGCCGAGACAGGCAAGCTGACGCTGGCCGTGCGGCTCGGCGATGCCGGTACCCGGCGGCTGTTCGCGGTGCTGATGGTGCTGCCGCTGCTGCTGACGGTGGCGCTGGCGGCACTGACCACCTGGTGGGTGCTGGTGGCGCTGGTGGCCGCGGTCCCGGCGGCCGCGGCCCTGCGGCCGGTAGTGAGCGGCGGCCGCGGACCGGAGCTGATCCCGGCCCTGGCCTCGACCGGTATGGCGCTGCTCAGCTGGTCGATCGCGGCCTCGGTCGCACTCGCCTTCGGCTGACCGCACCGCGAGCGATGCCGACGGCGGGGCCGCCGCCGAGATCCTCGGCGACGGCCCCGCCGTCTGTCGTGTGGTGTGCGGTTCAGGCGCCGACCGGGCTCTCCGGCAGGGCCGCCAGGACCGCGGCGCGCAGCTCGTCGACGGTGGTCGCCGACTCGATGAGCGCCCGGGCCGCCGGGTCCTCGCTGTCGAGGATGCCCAGCAGCAGATACTCCGGGCTCAGCCCCGGCGCATGGTGCTCGCGGGCCAGGCCGGCCGCGGCACGCATGGCGTCCCGCACTCCGCCGGTGGCCTGCAGGCGTCCGCCCCGGCCGCGCGGGCCGCGGCGGCCCCGACCTCCAGACCAGGGACCGCCGGCCCAAGGACCGTCCGCCCGCGGATCGTCCGCCCAGGGACCGTCGGTTCCGATCGGGCCGTCGTCAGGTTCTGAAGGCTGACGGTCCGGCCCGAAGCCGCCCGGTCCGGGTCCGAAACCACCGGGTCCGAAGCCGCCGGGTCCGCCGGGGCCGAAGGCTCCCGGGCCGCGCCCGTGGCCGCCCCGACCGCCGGGACCGCCACGCCCGCGCCCCTGACCGCGCCCGCCGCGTCCGCGCCGGGGACGCTCGCCCCAGCCCCGCGCCAAGTCGTCGCCGAAGCGCCCGGCCACGGCCTCGCGAACCTTGTCCAGGTCGATGCCGATGCTGCGCAGCGCCTCCCGGTCTTCCTCGTAACGGTCTGCGGCCCCGGCCTGGCGGGCCGAGTCCAGATCGTCGGTGTGTTCTTCGTGGTAAGCGCGGACCGTCTCGCGGGCCTGCTCGAGGGTGAGCCCCTGCGCGCCGAGGATCCCGAAGAGGGGACTGCGGGCGTTGCAGAGCATGCCGAGGATGAGATGGTCGGCGCCCAGACCGCGGTGTCCGAGGTCCGCCGCCTCCTGGGTGGCGAAGACGAAGGTCATGCGGTCGTCATTGTGTCGGCTGAACATCGTTGCCGTCCTTTCCGGCCCGAGGGGCCGAGTCGGTACCGGTCGGTCCTCCGCCGCGGCTGCCCGCCGCTTCGGTCTCCCGGTACGCATGTTTCTGGTGCACGGCCTGCCGGCTGATCTGCAGAACGTCGGCGATGGCCTGCCAGCTCCAGCCGGCCGACCGGGCATTGCCCACCTGAACGTCCTCCAGACGATCGGCGAGGGTTCGCAGCGCCCGGACGGCGGCCAGACCCACGGCCGGATCCGCGCTGGCCGCGGCCCCGGCGATCTGTTCGCTGTCGGGTGTTGTCAACTTCTCGTCGTCGTGCATGATGTCAAGTTTCACTGACGAAACGGCGGTTGTCAACAAATCTTGACGGAGCTTCTCGTTAAAGGGCCCGGGCGTCCGCCGACCGTGACCGCGGACCGAGCACCGATCGGCGGAATCTCCGGCGGGGTGAGCGATCAGACGAGCCGGGCGCGGGGGCCGTTCACGTCGGCACGGGTGAGCACCGACTCGGGGATCCGGGACAGGTCGCCGACGGCGGGGGCGATCGCCGGCCGGTAGCTCAGCCGCGGGCCGCCGGATGCGGCGGCCCGGCGGTAGGCGGCGACGCCGCTGGTGGGCCTGCGGGTAAGCGCGGGATCGGTCAGCACGTCCACCCGGTAGAGCCCGAAGCGCGAGTCGTAGCTGCCCCACTCGTAGTTGTCGGTGATGGACCAGTGGTTGTAGCCGACCACCGGAATGCCCTCGCCGCGTGCTCGCTGCACCCAGAACAGCGAGTCCTCGATGAACTCGCCGCGGGTGTAGCCGTCGGCGCGCGGACGCCCGTTGTCGGTGGGCATGCCGTTCTCCACCACGTAGAGCGGCCTGCCCGGATAGCGACGGTGATAGTGGTGCAGCGCCTGGTAGAGCCCGTCCGGCTGCGGCCGGACGCTGGGGAAATCACCCATTCCGGCATACGCGGCGGTGAGATTGTCCAGGCTCGCCGTGTAGTAGTAGTCGATCCCGATGAAGTCGAGGTACTCGGTCACCCGGTCGAGGAACAGTCCGTCGGTGATCGGGGTGACCGCCGGCAGGAAGGCCTCGTTCAGGGCCACCCGGGCCCGCGGATTCGCTTGGTGCGCAAGGCGATAGGCGATCCGGTGAGCGCGAACGATGTTGTCGAGGAAGGTCGCCGAATCGGCCGGGTCGAGCTCGCCGATCTCGAGCTCGTGATTGACGAAGACCAGCGGCTCGTTGAAGGTGATCCACATCGAGCAGCGATCGGCGTACCGGCGGGTGATCAGCCTGGCGAAGCGCTCGAAGTCGCCCAGCGCCGCCGGGTTGACGAAGCCGCCGCGGTCGGCCAGCCACCCCGGATAGACGTAGTGCACCATCGTGATCATCGGTGTCATGCCGTGGGCCACCACGGTGTCGATCACGTCGTCGTAGAAGGCCAGCGCCGCCTGGTCGATCCGGCCGCGCTGCGGCTCGACCCGCGCCCACTCGATGCCCAGCCGGAAGGCGTTGAGCCCCATGCCCGCCGCGAGCTTCACGTCCTCGCGGTACCGGTGGAAGAAGTCGACGGAGTCGCGCACCGGATCGACCTTCCCGGCCGCCGACTCACGACGGACGTAGCGCCGCCAGTTCGAATCGGGATTGCTGCCCTCCACCTGGAAGCCCGAGCCGGCCGCCCCGAACCGGAAGCCCTCGGGCCAGCCGCGGACCGGTGCCGGCACCGTCCAGCGCGACGCCGGGGCCGCGGCCGCCGGCGGCGCCCCGCGCAGAAGTCCGGATGCTCCCAGACCGGCCGCACCCAGGCCGGCGCCGGCGGCTCCGAGGAAGCGGCGGCGGCTCGGCCCGCCGGGGCGGGACTCCGGGGCGATCCGGGGGTCGCGGGTGGGCCTGGGCATGAGCTCTCCTTCACCGGGTACGGCTTCGCCGTTCACCGTAACCCGGCGGCACCTCCCGCTTGCCCGGCTCGGCCGGCCGCGGCGCTCAGCGCACGGTGAAGGTGGCCGCCCCCGGCAGGGAGGGCTGGCCGGCGCGCGGGCTCAGCCCGGACGGGATCACCCGGATGGTCATGGCGATCTGACCCGCTCCGGGATGGATCGGGGCCTTGACGGGGGTCGGACCCATGTAGTTCGGGCACGGCTTGACGGTGGTGCCGCCGGCCTTGCCGGTGCTCAGGTTGAGGTAGCCCAGCTCCACCAGCGCACCGGCGGCACTGGCCGAGCACATCTGCGGGCGCGCCGGTGCGGACATCTCCACGGTTCCGGGGGCGGTCTGGTCGGCGTAGACGCCGACGAACTCCAGGCCCGGGACCACCAGCCCGCTCACCGAGAAGGCGGTGGCCGGGATCTGCGCCACCTGGACCGGTGCGGCCTGGGCCGGTGCCGCCAGCGCACCGGCCGCCGCCAGTGCCGCCACGCCCACTCCGGCCGCCATCGTCGTCTTCCGTCCCAGGCGGGTGCGGTTCGTCATCGTGCTCATCGCTCTCGCTCCTTCACCAGGCCGGTCTGCGGGGCGCCCGACGGTCGGTGCCCGGATTCCGGCGGCGCTCGGACGGCCGCCGGAATCCACGACCTGATACCGAGTCTGTCCTCGGCGCCGGGCCGAGTGTTACCCCGGTCACTGTCGATGCTGGTGAGCCGCGTGTCGCCGGAGTCCGCGGCGAGCGGGGGGCTCACTCGGACTGCAGCGCGTCGGTGATGTTCATCCGGGACGCCCGCAGGGCCGGCACCAGGGCGCCGAGCAGGCACAGCAGGGCCGCCACCGCCACGTACAGCACCGCCGAGAGCTGCGGCCGGTAGGCGATGTCGATGGAGGTGGTCTCGGTGAGCAGGACGTCGGCCAGCGCGTGCAGGCCGGTCCCGATCACCACTCCGGTCACCGCGCCGACCGCGGCGACCGAGCCGGCCTCGGCGAGCACCATCTTCACCACGAACCGGCGGGAGGCGCCCATCGCCCGCAGCACCCCGAGCTCGCGGCGGCGTTCGATCACCGACAGCAAAAGGGTGTTCAGCAGCGCCAGCGCCGCCGCCCCGGCGACGATCCACTGGATGGCGACGGTGAACGCGCCCGACTGCTCGACGGTCCGCTGGGTCGAGCGCAGCGCCTCGGCGCCGCTGTAGACGTGCACCGGCGTGTTCCCGGCGCCCGGATGGCGCGCGGCGACCTCCGCGAGCTGCTCACGGATCTGTGCGGCGTCCGCACCGGGCGCCAGCTGGACCTGCAGGTAGGTGTCGCCGGGCCGGTCGAACCACTTCTCGAGCAAGGGCGCCGACATCGCCCCGGTCCCCGAGTCGATGGTCGGATAGTTCACGACCTCGCGCACCACCAGATCGTGATAGCCGGTGGGGGTGGCCAGCCGCAGCGTGTCCCCGGTCTCAACGTCGAGGGTGCGGGCGAGCACGCTCGAGAGCACCATGCCGTCGCCGTCGAGCACCCGCGTCAGGGCCGCGGGCGAGGTCTTCCTCATGAACGGCGCCATCGACTCGGGCCGCAGACCCTGCAGTTGCGCCCGCGCGTCCCCGATGTTCGCGGTGGCCCACTGCCCGCCGACCACTTGCCCGACCCCGGGCAGCGTCGAGACCTCCTCGGCGATCCGCGGATCGAGGATCGGCCCGGTCGGGATCTCGTCCATGGACTGGGAGGAGACGTACAGGTCCGGGTCGTCGAGCCCGGCGAGCGAGTCCGAGATGGACGCGACCATGTTGTTCAGCGCGCCGGAGATGCCCATGCCGACCGCGATCGCCACCGCCACCGTCATCACGGTGGCCCAGACCCGGCGCGGGGCGCGTTCGCTGTTGACCGCCGCCAGCCGGCCCGGCCCGCGCAGCCGGCCGGACACGATCACCACCGCCCGCACCAGCACGGTGGTGATGCCGAAGCACACCAGCAGGGCACCGACAGCGAACACCGCGCCGGCCAGGATCACCGGGCGGCCGGGCACCGTCAGGCCCATCACCACCGAGCCGACGACCAGCGCCAGTCCGATCAGCCCGGCGACCAGTCGGGTGCTGCGCCGGGGCGGTGCCGCATCGGCGGCCGCCCCGGGCACCATGGCCTCGACCGGCTCCACGGCGAACACCGAGCGGGCGGCCAGCGCCGTGGCCGCGACACAGGCGATCAGGCAGGCGAGCACCGCCAGCGGCACCGCGTAGCCGGGCAGGTGGTAGCTCACCTCGACGGGTACGCCGCTCCGCGACCCCGGCAGCCGGCTGATGGCCCAGCGCCCGGCGAGAACGCCGAGCGGCACACCGATCAGGCCGCCGATCGCCCCGAAGATCGCGGACTCGGCCAGCAGATCGCCCACCAGGTGCCGGCGCCGGGCGCCCAGGGCGCGGATCATCGCCAGCGACTGCCGGCGCGAGGCGACCGCCATGTTCATCGTGTTGAAGACCAGGAAGGCGGCGATGATCAGCGAGACCGCCGAGACCAGCAGCGTCGAGTCGCGGGTCACCGAGCCGGCCGTCTCGGCCTGCTTGACCCGGAAGTCCGGGTCGAGAACGGCGGCGCGGCCGCCCACCACCGCCGCCACCTGCTCCCGAAGTGCCGATTTCCCCACGCCCGGCTGCGGGACGATCAGGATCGAGTCGACGGCGCCGTCGAGGCCGGTCAGCCGCTGGGCCAGCGGCAGATAGGCGAACAGGAACCGTCCGCCGTTGAGTACTCTCGTCGACGGATCGTCGACCACTTCGAGCACGGTGACCTGCGCACCGCTGATCTGCACGTGCTGCCCGGGCCGGAGGCCGGTGCCCGCGCCGGCGATCACCCCGTCCTCGAGGCGGGCGGGGTCGAGGTCGTCGCCGGCCCCGGCCATCGCCGCCCGCATCTGCGCGGACAGGGCGCTCACCCGGGCGTCCGAGCCGAGGAGTGTGGTCGACGTCCCGTCGAGCAGCACACTGCCGCGCACCATCGGCACCACGGCCTTGGCGTCGTCGACCTCCCGGCGCAGCTGTGTGACCAGATCCTGGTCGACTCCCGAATCCGCGATACCGGCCACCTCGACGGTGGCGTCACCGGAGATCGCCGCGTTGAAGGTGCGCACGGACTCGGTCATCGAACCGTACGCGCCGAGTACCGCGATCAGCAGCGCCGAGGAGACGATCACCACGATCAGCGAGGTGATCACCCGGAGCCGGTGCCCGGCGAGCTCCCGCAGGTTCAGCACCCGGACACGGGTGGCGCCCGCCAGCAGTGAGCGCCCGGCGGCGGCGAGCGCGTTCTTCCCGGCCACCGCGGACTACAGTCCCGAGCGGTGCCGGCCGCCGCCGTCGACCACCGGAAGCGGTCCGGTGGCGAGCATGGCTTGCAGCGACGCGGCGGAGGGCCCGCGCTGCGACCGGCCGGCCGGGCCGGTGCGGCCGTCGTCGAGGACGATGCCGTCGCGGACGGTGATCACCCGGTCGCAGACCGCGGCGGCGTTGTTGTCGTGGGTCACCATCAGCACCAGCCGGTCGGGTTCGTCGTGGGCCACCTCGGCCAGCAACTCGAGCACGTCGTGACCGGTCCTGGAGTCGAGGTTGCCGGTCGGCTCGTCGGCCAGCAGGATCTTCGGGTCCATGATCAGCGACCGGGCGATGGCCACCCGCTGCATCTGGCCGCCGGACAGTTCGGTGGGCCGGTGGTCGATCCGGTCGCCCAGTCCCACCCGCTCCATCAGTTCCACCGCGCGCGGCTTGGCCCGGGCCATCGACCGCGAATCCAGCAGCATGGGCAGCGCCACGTTCTCCCACGCGGAGAGGGTGGGCACCAGGTTGAAGAACTGGAAGATGAAGCCCACCCGGTGCCGGCGGAACTCGGAGGCCGCGTCGTCGTCGAGGGACGCCAGATCCACGCCGTCGACGACGATGCGGCCCGAGGTGGGGGTGTCGAGGGCGCCGATGATGTGCAGCAGAGTGGACTTACCGGCGCCGGAGGGGCCGATCACCGAGACGAACTGTCCGCCGTCCAAGGTCAGGCTCGCGCCGTCGAGCGCCCGGACGCTCTGGTCGCCGAGCCGGTATTCGCGGACCAGGTCGGTCGCCTCCACCACGGCCATGCCTCGCTCCTTCCCGGTGGCGCGGCACCCGCGGGCGCGGCTACTCCCCCGGTTCCCAGGCGCCGGTGGTCCAGAAGTGTTCGAGCACCGCGGTCGGCGGCGCCAGCTCCAATCCCTGTTCGGCGACCCAGTCGTCGTTGAAATATATGTGATCGTATCGGTCACCGGCATCGCAGAGAAGGGTCACCACACTGGTCGGCGCGTCCTGTGCCAGCGCCTCGCCGATCAGCGCGAAGGCGCCCCAGATGTTGGTGCCGGTGGAGCCGCCCACCCGGCGGCCGAGGCGGTCGCTGATGAAGCGTTCGGCGGCGATCGAGGCGGCGTCGGGGACGCCGATCATCCGGTCGATCACCTGGCCGATGAAGGAGGGCTCCACCCGGGGCCGGCCGATCCCCTCGATGCGCGAGGCGCCGGGCGAGGTGAGCGCGGCATCGCCGGAGGCGTACGCCGGCAGGAAGACCGAGTTCTCCACGTCCACCACGCACAGCCGGGTGGGGTGACGCTGGTAGCGCAGATACCGGCCGAAGGTGGCCGATGTGCCGCCGGTCCCGGCGCCCACCACGATCCAGTCCGGGATCGGCCGCGGCTCGCGGGCCAGCTGGGCGAACACCGATTCGGCGATGTTGTTGTTGCCGCGCCAGTCGGTGGCCCGCTCGGCCATGGTGAACTGGTCGATGAAGTGTCCGCCGAGGTCGTCGGCCAGCTGCTGGGCCACGGCGTAGATCTGGTCCGGGCGATCGACGAAATGACAGCGGCCGCCCTGCCGTTCGATGAGTTCGATCTTGCGCGGGCTGGTGCTGCGCACCATCACCGCGACGAAGGGCACCCCGATCAGTTTGGCGAAGTAGGCCTCGGAGACCGCGGTGGATCCGGACGAGGCCTCGATCACCGTGGTGCCCTCGACGATCCAGCCGTTGCAGAGCGCGTACAGGAACAGCGACCGCGCCAGCCGATGCTTGAGCGAACCGGTCGGGTGGGTCGACTCGTCCTTCAGATAGAGCGCGATCTCGCGGCCGGGCCGGTGGGCCCAGGCCGGCAGATCCACCTTGAGCAGGTGGGTGCCGGCGGTGCGACGCGCATCGGCGTCGATGACGCCGACCGCCGCCGCTGTCCAGTCATGGCTGTGAGGATGGTCGACGACGCGCACGGCGGCCGCCTCAGTCCCGTTCGCCGCGGAGCCGGGACTGCAGATCGTTGCGCCGGGCCGCCCGGTCGGCGTCGACCTCGGCGATCTGCTGGTTCACCTTCAGCCGCAGCGGCTTGAAGATCACCAGGGCCAGCGGGAGCGCGATCAGCACGCCGAACAGGGCGGCCACCAGCACCGGCACCTTCACGTCCACCAGGTACCCGATGCCCATGATGATCGCGGCGAGGACGGCGACCAGCGCCAGCCGGGCGAGGGAGTACAGGGCCACCCAGCCGGTCAGCGAACCGGCGGTCGCGCGGGTCTGCCCGGGCCCGGTCGTCTGGGTGGTGGAATCGTCGTCAGCCATGGCTTCCAGGGTACGTCGTGGCAGGCCCCGGACCCGAATGACGACGGCGGCAATCGGACATTACCGACTCTTTACCGTTTCCTGACCATTCGAGCACCCGGGGGTGCGCGGTGTATCCATGGAGGCGAGGCAAGCACTACCACCTGGAGGTCAGCCCATGTCGATCACCGACGACGCCACGATCACCCCGGCCCTGGCGAAGCAGCACAATCTCACGCCCGGTCAGGTCGCCGAGATGTTCAATGTGAATCCGAAGACCGTGGCCCGCTGGGCCACCACCGGCGTGCTGCCGTCCATCCGAACCCCCGGCGGCCATCGCCGTTTCCGGGAGGCCGACGTGGTGGAGCTGCTCAACCGCTGAACGTCCCGGCTGCAGCCGGCACCGCACGAACGACGGCGGCGACCCCCTCGGGGTCGCCGCCGCGTACCGTTGTAGGCATGCCCTACCTGCTGGCCCTGCTCGTGCTCTGCGTGATCGGATTCCTCGTGTGGCGTCTGCTCACCGGACGCGAGCACGTCCCGCCCGCGGACCGGAACGCTCCGCGCGGGCCGGACGACGATCCGGATTTCCTGCGCAAGCTGTGAGCGCCGGGCCCCCGCCCTACTTGCTGTAGTCGTAGAAGCCGCGGCCGGACTTGCGGCCCAGGTAGCCGGCGTCGACCATGCGGCGCAGGATCACCGGCGGCGCGTAGTGCGGCTCGTTGAACTCGGCGTAGAGCGATTCGGCCACCGAGAGCATGACGTCCAGGCCCACGGTGTCGCTCAGCCGCAGCGGCCCCATCGGGTGGCCGCAGCCGTGCCGCATGCCCTCGTCGATGTCCTCGGCGCTGGCGAAACCGGTCTCGTACATGCGCATGGCGCTGGTCAGGTACGGCACCAGCAGGGCGTTGACGATGAAGCCGGCCTGGTCCTTGGACTCGATGGTCTTCTTGCCGAGGCCCTCGCGCGCGAACTCGGTCACGGTGTCGACCACGGCGCGGTCGACGCGCAGGGTGGTGACGATCTCCACCAGCGTCATCACCGGCACCGGGTTGAAGAAGTGCATGCCCAGCACCCGCTCCGGGTGCTCGGTGGCGTTGGCCAGCCGGATCACCGGGATAGACGAGGTGTTGGTGGCCAGGATCGCGTCCGGGCGGACGATCGAGTCGAGTTTGGTGAAGTACTCCACCTTGAGCTCCTCGATCTCCGGCATGGCCTCGATGACCAGGTCGGCGTCGGCGAAGCTCTCGATGTCGGTGGTCACGGTGACGCGGGCCAGCGTCGCGGCCGAGTCCTCTTCGCTCAGCTTGCCGGCCTTGACCCCGCGGGCCAGGCTGGTGGCGATGCGCTCCTGCGCGGCCTCGACGGCCTCGGCCCGTTCGAGCACCCGCACCGGCACTCCGGCCTTCGCGACGACTTCGGCGATTCCGGCGCCCATGGTGCCGCCGCCGATGACTCCGACGTTCTTCACATTCACTCCTCTTGGATTAGTGGACAGCGATCGGCGCGGGTCCGGCTCTCACAGGCCCGCGTAGGAATGCAGCCCGGACACCACCAGGTTGATGGCGAACAGGTTGAACAGCAGTGCGACGAAGCCGGCCACGTTGATCCAGGCCGCGGCGTGCCGCCAGCCGGCGGTGGCCCGGGCGTGCAGGTAGGCGGCGTAGATCACCCAGGCGATGAACGAGACCGTCTCCTTGGGATCCCAGCCCCAGAACCGGCCCCAGGACGACTCCGCCCAGATGGCGCCGAAGACGATGCCCAGGCCGAAGAGCGGGAAACCGAAGACGACGCACTTGTAGGCGACCCGGTCGAGGGCGTCGGCGGACGGCAGATGACTGAGGAAACGGCGCATCATCGCGCCCGGGCCGCGCACCCCCTCGTCGGTCAGATCCGAGTCGGTGTCCGGCGCCCAGCGCTGCTTGACCAGGTACAGCACGCTGGCCACACCCGAGACCAGCAGCACACCCGACGAGATGGAGATGACCGAGACGTGGATCGCCAGCCAATACGACTTGAGGGCGGGCACCACCGGCGCGGCCTCGGTGTAGAGCCAGCGGCCGGCGATGAACATCAGCAGGGTGACCGGCAGCAGCACGAAGCTCAGCAGCGGACGCTGGGCCGGCTTGCGCAGCACCACCAGACCGGCGATGACGCATGCGGCCATGGTCAGCGAGATGAACTCGTACATGTTGCCCCACGGGGCCCGGTCGGTGGCCACCCCGCGCAGCACGATCGACGTGAGGTGCGCGATGAGCCCGACGAAGACCACCGGATAGGCCATGGCGGCGAACTTCTCGCCGAGGGTGCGGCGCCGGCGCGGATCGGTGCCGGCGATCTTGCCGGGGGTCCGGTCGTCGACGACGGTCGAGACCGGCGCGGCGCCGCCGCTGACCGCCCCGACCAGCTCGCGTTCGAAGGCCGGTTTGCGCGACCAGCTGCCGGCCAGGGCCGCGAGGAACATCAGCATGGCGACCACGTAGACGGTGATCGCGGTGCTGTAGAGCAGATCCGAGTAGCGGCCGAGCGTCTCGTCGACGTAGCCGCTCATGTCAGTGTTCAACAGTCCGGTCCTTCCACTGCCGTCGCCGCGGCCGGCGTCCTCCGCCGGTCACAGCCGTCCCCGCTTGATCGCGCCGCCCTCGGTGAGCAGCGCGTGCGCCTGCTCCTCGAAGCCTTCTCCCCAGCCCGCCTGGTCGGTGCGGGCCAGACCCGCAACCTCTACTACAGTACGTCGTCGCGCGCCGTCGGAGGAGTCCGGTTCGTCACCGTCGCCGCTCGACGCCGACGCCGGCTCCGGCTCGGGCACCAGCCGCGCCCAGAGCCGCCGGCGGCGCACCAGCAGCGAGACCACCAGGCCGGCGAGCATGACGATCGCCGAGATCAGCACCCCGTTCTGCGCCGGATCGTGCGAGACCTGCACCGACACCCAGCGCTGGTAGCCGTCGAAGCGGACCACCGTGCCGTCGGCGAGGGTGGTGTCCTGACCCACCTTCAGATTCACCGAGGCCTCGAGATTGAGCCGGCCCTGATCGATGAGGCTCTGGTCGAGCTCGTAGACGCTCTGCGAGCGGCCGGTGTCCAGGCCGGTGTCGCCCTTGTAGACCCGCACCGCCACCTGCGGGTCGTTCGGCTGCGGGCCGGCCGAGCTGAGCAGGGCGCCGTGCGCGCCGGTGAAGACCGCGTCCGGCGCGAAGAGGCCGTCGATCGCGATCTGGTTCTTGCGCCGCTCGTCCTCGTCCGGGTACATCCCGCCCGGGGTGTCGAAGCGCATCGCGCCCTCCGAGAGCATGGTCTGGGTGGACTGCGGGATGAACGGCATGGTCTGGGTGCGCTTCTGCCCGTTGGGGAAGGTCACCGTGAAGGTCGGCGCGAAACCGTTGCCCAGCACGTACACCCGGTCGCCGGAGAGCCGCAGCGGATCGTTGACCCGCACGTCGCGGTGACGCCACTCGTCCTCCGGCTGCGACGGATCGGTGGTGTAGGCGACCGCGGCGGTGTACATGTCCGGCTGACCGTTCGGCAGGAAGGTCGCGTCGAAACGGTCCACCTTGAAGCAGAACGGCGAGAGCCCGGTGCCGTCGACCATCGCCCCGGACCGGAAGGTGTCGTAGACGGCGGTGGAGGTGTTGCACAGCACCTGCTGGCCGTCGGCGACCAGCGTGCGGCTGCCCTCGTAGCCGAAGAGCTTGCCCAGCGCGATGGTCACCAGCAGGGCCAGCAGCGCGAAGTGGAAGACCAGGTTGCCGAACTCGCGCAGATAGCCCTTCTCCGCCGAGACCTCCACCGCGCCGTCCGGGTACCGCTTGCCCGGTTCGACGGTGCGCACCGTGGTGCGCCAGCCGCGCAGATTCGTCCTGATCGTCTCGGCCACCTCGGCCGGCTCGCCGTCGACCGTCTCGGTGATGTGCCGGGGCATCCGCGCCAGGTTGCGCGGCGCGGCCACCGGCGGGGTGCGCAGCGCCTTGTAGTGCTCCCAGATACGCGGGGTGAGACAGCCCACCAGGGAGACGAAGAGCAGCACGTAGATGGCGGTGAACCAGGCCGACGAGAAGACGTCGAACATGCCGATCCGGTCCATGAACTGCCCGAGCGAGCCGTGATCGGCGATGTACTGGGCGGTCTTGGTCTCGTTGAGCTCGCGCTGCGGCAGCAGTGCGCCGGGGATGGCGGCCAGTGCCAGCAGGAACAGCAGGGCCAGCGCGGTGCGCATGGAGGTGAGCGACCGCCAGGTCTTGCGCAGCGGTGCGATCACCCAGCGCTGGTACCAGGCCGGGCGGGTCGTCGGACTCATACGGGCAGCTCCATATCCGTGACCACACTCATCCGGATCCAGTCGACGAAGTCGTTCCACACCCCGGTCACCAGCAGGACACCCACCACGATCATCGCCACGCCCCCGATGATCTGAACGACGCGGGCGTTGCGGCGCAGGAAACCGAGGCTGCGCAGCGCCCACGCCGACGAGAAGGCCAGGATCAGGAACGGGATGCCCAGTCCCAGGCAGTAGGCGATCACCATCAGCACGCCGCGGGCCGCGTCACTGCCCTCGGTGCTGCGCGCGGCGATGAGCACCGCACCCAGGGTGGCCGACGAGCACGGGATCCAGCCGACGGCGAAGACCGCCCCCAGCAGCGGAGCGCCCACCAGGTTGGAGACCATCCGGGGCGCGAACTTCAGGTCACGCTGCAGCAGCGGGATCATCCCGAGGAAGACCAGACCCATCACGATGGTGACCACCCCGCCGATGCGCTGCATCAACTCCAGATTGTCCACGTCGAGGAAGAAGTCGGTGACCCCGAAGACGGCGGCCGTCGCCAGGGTGTAGACGGCGGTGAAACCGGCGACGAACAGTCCGGCCGCACCCACCACCCGCAGGCGGCCCCGCTTGGGCGCCTCGTCGGGGCTCACCGCCGGGGCCTCGGCGCCCACGAGTCCGGCCAGGTACGACAGATAGCCGGGTACCAGCGGCACCACGCACGGCGAGGCGAAGGAGATCAGCCCGACCAGCACGCACACCCCGAGGGCCAGCAGCAGCGGGCCCGAGGTGACGGTGTTCGCGAAGGTCTGGCCGACGCTCGCCAGCGTGGTCTCGGTCATCGCAGTGCAGTCCCGGTCATTGTGTGCCGGCGTCCTCGCCGACCACCTGCAGCACCGCGTCCCGCAGTTCGTCCTCGGTGACGGCCCGCAGGAAGACCACCGCCGGCCGCAACTGGCGGTCCAGGATGATCGTGGTGGGCACCGCGCTCACCGGCACGCCCAGCACGGCCATGGTGCGCCCGCCGTAGTCGTAGATCGACGGGTACGGGACGTTCCGGTCGGTGACGAAGTCCTCGGCGTTGGACCGGTTGTCGCGGAAGTCGATCCCGACGAACGAGACGCCCTTGTCCCTGGTCTCCTCGTACACCGTCTCCAGGACCGCGAACTCCTTGCGGCAGGGCGGACACCACGACGCCCAGACGTTGATCACCACGACCTGACCGGCCAGGTCGTCCAGGTTCACCTCGCCGTCGCCGATCAGCTTGTCCCCGCGGACGCTGCCGATACGCTGACGGTCGGCGGCCGCGTAGTGGATGGTGGTCTTGCCGTCCGGAGCGACGATCTGGTTGCCCTGCCCCTGCACCACCGCGTCGTCGCCGGTCGAACAGCCGGTGGCGAGCAGCGCACAGATCACCGCCAGGGCGGCGACGATCAGGCCGCGGCGGGCCGCGGCGGGTTCTCCGGTCACCTCAGCTCACGCCCCGGTGATCATCGGGTCGGAGGCGCCGGCCGGTTCCGAGTAGACGATCTCGACGAGCTCGTCGCCGTCGTAGATCAGGCTGGTCAGCGAGGCCAGCGAGCACTGGCGCACCCGCGGATCGTGCCAGAGCCGGCGGCCCTCGAGGAATCGGCGCAGCGTGTACACCGGCAGCTGGTGGCTCACGCAGACCACCTCGTGTCCGGCGGCGGCCTCGCGGGCCTTGTTGGCGGCGGCGAGCATCCGGTGTGCGATCTGGATGTACGGCTCGCCCCACGACGGCGTGAACGGGTCGCGCAGCTTGGGCCAGTGCCGGGGCCGGCTCAGGGCGCCGTCGCCGACGGCCACGCGCAGCCCCTCGAACTGATTGTCGGCCTCGATCAGATCGTCGTTGGTGACGATCGAGAGACCGAGAGCCTGCGCGAGCGGGGTGGCGGTCTCCTGGGCGCGCTGCAGGGGCGAGGCGAAGACCGCGGTGATGTCGTGGTCGGCGAGGGTATCGGCGACGGTCTGCGCCTGGGCGCGACCGGTGTCGGAGAGCCGGTAGCCGGGCAGCCGACCGTAGAGGATCCCGTCCGGATTGTGCACCTCACCGTGGCGCATCATGTGCACGATCGTTTTCATCAGTGATCCTCTCGGGCGCCGGCGGCAGCGGCGGCCGCGGCGGGCAGGGCGTCGGCGATGACCGCGAAGGCGTCGTCGTCGAGGGCTGTGGACACGAACCAGGATTCGAAGGCGCTCGGCGGCGCGTACACGCCGCCGGCCAGCAGGGCGTGGAAGAACGGGGCGAACCGCCAGGTCTGGGTGCCCTGAACGGCCGCATAGTCGAGCAGGGGGCGGTCCGGATCGTCGTCCGGGCCGAGGAAGAAGACGCTGAACAGATTGCCGGCGGACTGTATGCGGTGCGCCACCCCGGCGGCGCTCAGCGCCTGCGTGATCAGCTGCTGGAGCCGCTCCGAGTTGGCATCGAGCGCGGCGTACACGTCCGGTCCGGCCAGTGCGAGGGTGGTCAGTCCGGCGGCCACGGCCACCGGGTTCCCGGACAGCGTGCCGGCCTGGTAGACCGGCCCGTTCGGGGCGAGACGGTCCATCACCTCGGCGCGGCCCCCGAAGGCGGCGGCGGGCAGTCCGCCGCTCATCACCTTGCCGAAGGTGAACAGGTCGGCCGGCACCCGCTCGAGGCCGTAGTGCCCGGCGGCGCTCACCCGGAAGCCGGTCATCACCTCGTCGAGGATGAGCAGCGCCCCGTGTCGGTCGCAGAGGTCGCGCAGACCGGCGTTGAAGCCGGGCAGCGGCGCCACGGTGCCCATGTTGCCGGCGGCCGCCTCGGTGATCACCGCGGCGATCTCGTCGCCGTACCGCTCGAAGGCGCCTTCCACCGCGGCCAGATCGTTGTACGGCAGCACCAGGGTGTCGTGGGCGGCGGCGCCGGTCACGCCCGGGGAGGTGGGCAGGCCCAGGGTGGCCACGCCGGAGCCGGCCTGCGCCAGCAGGGCGTCGACGTGCCCGTGGTAGCAGCCGGCGAACTTGATGATCTTGGCCCGGCCGGTGAAGCCGCGGGCCAGGCGCACCGCCGACATCGTCGCCTCGGTGCCGGAGTTGACCAGCCGCACCTGCTCGACCGGCTCCACCCGGTCGACGATCGCCTCGGCCAGGGCCACTTCGGCCTCGGTGGGCGCACCGAACGAGAGTCCGGAGGCGGCCGCCGCGCGCACCGCATCCACCACCTGTGGGTGGGCGTGCCCCAGGATCATCGGCCCCCACGAGCAGACCAGGTCCACGTAGCGGTTGCCGTCGACGTCGGTCAGCCGGCAGCCGCTCGCCTCGGCGATGAAGCGGGGGGTGCCGCCGACGGCCGAGAAGGCGCGGACCGGGGAGTTGACTCCGCCGGGAATGCTGGCGGCGGCCCGGCGGAACAGTTCGGCGCTGGCGGTGGTGACCTGGTCGCGAGCTGCGGCGTTGTCGGCGGGGGGACGGACCATGGCTTCCAGTGTTCCAAATCTGCGCGCCGGGTCCCAATCCGGCATTCGCCCGGACCGGCCCGGCGCGCGGCTCGCCGGCCCCGTTATCGGGGCCCGGCCGCACCTCGTGCGGCGGCCACCGCATCGGCGATCGCCTGCTGTCCGCGGGCGTTGGGATGGAGCGCCCCGGGGCCGTCGATCATCGGTTCCACCCAGCGCTGTGCGGCACCGGCGCAGACGTCGTGCCCGGCCGACGGGCCGGTCATGTCGACGAAGGTCGCACCCGCGGCCATCGCAGCCGTCTGCACCGCCTGATTGAGTCTTTCCTCCATCCGCCGGACGAATGGCCTGTCACCTGCAGCGATACTGACCTGGTCGAAGCAGCCGCCGGTCGCGGGGAGGATGCGCGGATAGCCCGCGACGAGGATCTGCGCATTCGGGGCGGCCGCGCGGATCCGGGCCAGCGCCCGCCGCAGATCCGGGGCCACCTGCCCGTCGAGCGCCGCGGTCAGTTCCCCGGACAGTTCGTCGCGGCACGGGTGGCCGCGCGGATCACTGCGGCCGGCCCGGGTGCAGCCGCCGACCAGCCGTGAGAACAGGCCGGCGTCGTTGCCGCCGATCGTGAGAGTGACCACAGCGGTCTGCGGCCCCAGCGCCTCGAGCTGAGCCGGCACGCCCTCGTACTGCGGGCGGCCCAGTTCGGCGGTGGTCGCGCCGGCGCAGGAGACGTCGGTGAGCCGCCAGTGCTCCCGGCGCGCCAGCAGCGCGCCGAAGTTGCGGGCGGATCGCTGACACGGGAACGGGGAGTCGGCGGCGAGCGGGGTCACCCCGGTGCCGGCGGCGTAGCTGTCGCCCAGGTGCACCGCCTCGGTGGCTCCGGCGGTCGGCTCGCCGGTCAGCGGGCGCAGTTCCGCCGCGGCCACCGCACCGCCGGCGAGCAGTGCCAGCAGCAGCGCGCTCAGCAGGATGCGCACGCCGGTCAGGAGGACTTCTTCGTGGGGCCGAGCCCCAGTTGCGCGGCCAGTACGGCCTCGGACAGTTCGCTGCGCAGCCGGTCGACGTCCCGGGCCCAGGCCTGGGCCAGTCTGCCGTTGGTGAGCCGCAGGCCGATGCCCTTGCGCCGGCGCGGCACCGCGGGCAGTTCGCCGAGGGCGCGGGCGGCCTCCCAGTCGCGGGGTTCGCTTCCGTTGTTGGCCGGGAAGATCTCGGCGATGTCGGCCACGGCGATGGTCTGCGTCCCCTGCCGCAGGGTGGTCTCGGTCAGTTCCATCGAGACGTGCTGGCGGGCGGCGATCACCTGCAGCACGGAGAAGCCGACGAGCACGACCCCGAAGATGACCAGCACACCCCAGTGGATGCGGCCGCCGCCGACGATCTCCAGGATCAGCACCAGCAGGATCATCACCGGCCCGATGCTCACCACCCACCAGCTGCCGCCGGCCTCCCGGTAGAGGGTCTCGCCGCGGTCCAGGCCGTCGACGTCGGTCAGCGGCGGGCCGGCCGGGCGGGCCGCCGCGCCGGACTCCTCATCGGGGTCGTCGGCGTCGTCGGGATCATCGAGGGTCTCGAAGTCCTCGTCCGGGTCGTAGTCCTTGTCCGGGTCGAAGGTCCACTCCGGATCCCCGCCGTCGGTCCCGGACCGGCTCACGAGCGCTCCTTGCGGGCTTTGCGGCCGTAGCTGTCGAGGTCCCGGCCGGTGAACCAGGCGTCGGCCTCGGGCCGGTAGGCCAGCAGCGAGCCGAACAGGCCCACCACGGAGGCCGCGAGTACCAGAGCCAGCGAGGCATCGGCGAAGCCGATGGTCAGCACCAGCAGCATCGCGACCACCACGCAGGTGAGCGCGGCCAGCGCGCCGCGCCACTGGACGATGGTGCAGGCATTGCGGGACAGCACGATGTACGCCGCGCCCACCACGATGAAGAGCACCGCCACCGCGATCACGCCGAAGTCCCAGCCGGTGTCGAGCATGGTGGCGACCACCCCCCAGACGCCCAGCGCGATCAGCAGCGCGCCCGAGATCAGCCACAACCGCAGCGCCCACATCACCTGGGTCGGCCGGTTGGCCGGATCCGGTTTGTTGACCTTGGTCTCCTGGTCGGTCACATCGATCACCTTCCCCCGCGTCCGGGCTTCGTGCGGCTCCGGAACTCCGCCGTCTCACGGCAGTAGCGGGCACTGTCCTTGTTCATCAGCGCGGCCAGGGCGCCCATGGCCGCCACGCCGCCGAGAATACGTGGCACCATCCCCCACGCGGGAACGGAAAGCATGGAATCGTCGTCCACACCGACCAGCAGACCGATGATGTCGAAGACCAGCAGCACGGCCAGAAAGGCGCTCATCCAGCCCAGCAGCAGCCGGGCCCAGGAGCGGCCCTGGAAGGCGAAGACCATCACCAGCACCGACAACCCGCCGAGCACCACGATCTGCACGACGGTCGCGCCGACCGCCATCAGGGTCTGGGCCGAGCCGACGTCGCCGGAGGCGCCGCTCTGCTCGAGGTAGTCCTCGGCGAAGGGTCTGGCCTCCCGATGCATCACCGGGTACAGACTGATCGCGGCGATCGCCTGACAGACGATGACCGCCGCCCACAGCTGGATCGCCAGCCGGATGCTCTCCGGCCGTTCCGGTGGCTCCGGGGGCGCCGGCGGTGCCGGCGGATGGAACGGTTGCTGCTGATACGGGTGCATGAGCCTTTACCGGGCGGTGAGCCGGTGGGCGATCTCGACGGCCGCGTAGGTCAGGACCACCGAGGCGCCGGCCCGGACGATCGAGAGCACCGCCTCGTCCAGGGCGGCCTCGCGGTCGATCCAGCCGCGTTCGGCGGCGGCGCAGATCATCGAGTACTCACCGCTGATCTGGTAGGCGGCGACCGGCCGGTCGGCCAGTTCGGCCACGTCGCGGACGATGTCGAGGTAGCTCATGGCGGGTTTGACCATCACCATGTCGGCGCCCTCGTCGAGGTCGGCGATCAGCTCCCGGACCGCCTCGCCGCGGTTGGCCGGATCCTGCTGATAGGTGCGTCGATCGCCCTGCAGCGACGAGGCGACTGCTTCGCGGAACGGGCCGTAGAACGCCGAGGCGTACTTGGCGGTGTAGGCGAGGATCGAGACGTCGGTGTGCCCGTCGTCGTCGAGGGCTTCGCGGATGGCGGCCACCTGGCCGTCCATCATGCCGCTCGGACCCACCACATGCGCCCCCGCCCGGGCCTGCGCCACGGCGAGCGCCTGATAGCGCACGAGGGTGGCGTCGTTGTCCACCCCGCCGCGGTCGTCGAGCACCCCGCAGTGGCCGTGATCGGTGAACTCGTCGAGGCAGGTGTCGGCCATCAGCACGGTGGCGTCCCCGAGGTCGGCGCGCAGGGCCGCCAGTCCCCGGTTGAGGATGCCGTCCGGATCGTCGCCGGCCGAGCCGGTGGCGTCCTTGTCGCCGGTCGACGGCACCCCGAAGAGCATCAGCCCGCCCACCCCGGCGCGGACCGCCTCCTCAGCGGCGGCGCGCAGCGAATCGACGGTGTGGTTCACCACCCCGGGCATCGAGACGATCGGCCGGGGCTCATCGATGCCGTCGGCGACGAACATCGGCAGCACCAGCTGAGCGGGGTGCAGACGGTTCTGCGCGACCAGCCGGCGCATGGCGCCGGTGGTCCGCAGCCGCCGGGGGCGGGCGATCGGACGGTCCATACCGGACAATCCTACGTGCGTCGCTCAGGACCGCGACCGACGCGACTTGCGCCGCGGCGGGGGCAGTGCGCCCTCGGCGCGGAGCGCGGCCGCATGAGCGGCCAGTGCGTCGACGAGTTCGATGACCGAGGCGTTCTCCGGGCGCACGTCCACCCGCAGGCCGAATTCGACGGCGGTCTCGGCGGTCTTGGGGCCGATGCAGGCGACGATGGTCCGGGCGTGGGGCTTGCCGGCGATGCCGACCAGGTTCCGCACGGTGGAGCTGGAGGTGAAGCAGACCGCGTCGAAGCCGCCGGTCTTGATCATCTCCCGGGTCTCGGCGGGCGGCGGTGCGGCCCGCACGGTGCGGTAGGCGGTCACGTCGTCGATCTCCCAGCCGCGATCACGCAGCCCCTCGGAGAGCGTCTCGGTGGCGATGTCGGCGCGCGGCAGCAGGATGCGATCCACCGGGTCGAAGATCTCGTCGTAGGGCGGGAACACCTCGAGCAGCCCCAGGGAGGACTGTTCGCCGCTGGGCAGCAGCTCCGGCTCCACGCCGAAGGAGCGCACCTTGGCGGCGGTGGCCTCACCGACGCAGGCGATCTTGACACCCGAGAAGGCGCGGGCGTCGAGCCCGAACTCCTCGAACTTCTCCCACACGGCGCGCACCGCGTTGGTGGAGGTGAACACCACCCACTGGTAGCGGCCGTCCACCAGCCCCTTGACCGCACGCTCCATCTGCGCCGGGCTGCGCGGCGGCTCCACGGCGATGGTCGGCACCTCGCGCGGGATGGCGCCGTGCGCCACCAGTCGGTCGGACATGTCGCCGGCCTGCTCCTTGGTGCGCGGGACCAGCACGGTCCAGCCGTACAGCGCCCGCGACTCCCACCAGGAGAACTTGCTGCGCTGGCCGACGACCTTGCCCACGGTCAGCAGCAGCGGGCCGGTCACCGAGGCCGCGGCGTCGACCAGGGTGGCCAGGGTGGCCTCGATGGTGCGCTGCTGGCAGGTGGTGCCGTTGACGGTGACCGCGACCGGAGTCTGCGGGGCCAGTCCGTGCTCGGTGAGCGCGGCCGAGACCTCGCCGAGGTGGGTGTCGGTGGCGTGCAGCACGAGCGGTCCGGGGGCAGCGGCCAGAGCGGCCCAGTCCACCTCGCCGCGGACGTCGGCGACGGTGTGGCCGGAGCCGAGCGGCATGCCGGCGAAGCCGGGGACCACGGCCGCGGACGGCAGACCGGGCAGCACCTCGAAGGGCACGGTGGTGCGGGCGACGGCCGCGATCTCGGCGAGCACCGCGTCGGTGGACATCGGGTCGCCGGAGACCACGCGCACCACGTCCACGCCGGTGCGGGCCTTGGCGACGAGGCTCTTGGCCACCTGGGCCGGATCACCGAGCGCCGGCTGTGCGATGGGCTCGGTCTCCTCCGCCGCGGCCGGGGCGGTGTCGGCCGCCTCGGCCTCGGCCTTGGCGGACTTGCGCCCGGCTCGCGGGCTGGGAGGTTCGGGAACGTGATGCGCCGAGCCGATCAACTCGACGACAGCCTGCGGTACGTCCGGATCCACGAAGGCGGCCGTGGCGTTGACCAGGGTGTCTTGGGCGCGCACTGTCAGCAGATCCAGATTTCCCGGACCCGACCCGACGAACAGAATCCGGCCGGGATTAGCATTCTTCGTACGGCTCATGCGTTCGCACTCTCCTGCCCCGCATGCGGGGCTGCAGTTCGTTCTCCACCGGAGCCGTCGGACCGCGAGGTGCGCTCACACCTCCGGACTGACGAGTGCGGCGGCGCCGCGCTCCAGCAGTTCGGCGGCGAGATCCTTGCCGAGCTGTACGGCCCGATCGGGGGCGCCCACCACCGAAGAGCGGATCACCTCGGATCCGTCTTCGGCCGCCACCGCCGCACGCAGCGACAGTTCGGCGAAGATGCGCCCGTCCTCGTCGATCGATTCGACCACCTCGGCGATCGCTCCGACCGGTGCGGTGCAGCCGGCCTCCAGGGCCGCCAGCACTGCCCGCTCGGCGTCGACCGCGGTGCGGGTGGACTCGTCGTCCAACTCGGCGAGTATTCTCACCAGTTCGGCGTCATCGGATCGGCACTCGACCGCCAGAGCGCCCTGGGCCGGAGCGGGTAACACCACCATCGGGTCGATGGCTTCGGTGACCGCATCGGCGCGACCGATGCGTACCAGTCCGGCTCGGGCGACCACGACCGCGTCCAGTTCTCCGTTCGCGACTTTGCCCAACCGAGAATCTAGGTTGCCCCGTAGGGGGCGAATTTCCAAACCGAGACCCAATGCTCTAAGCTGCGCGGCCCGCCGCGGCGAGGAGGTGCCCACGGTGGAGCCCGGGGCGAGCTCTCCGAGAACCTTGCCACCCGCGCTGACCAGGGCATCTCTCGGGTCGACGCGTTCGGGGACCGCCGCGATCGTCAGGTCGTCCTCGGGGGCGGTCGGCAGATCCTTGTAGGAGTGGATCGCCACGTCGCATTCGCCGTTGCGCAGCGCGATACGGATGGCCGTGGTGAAGACGCCGACGCCGATCTGCGCCACCGGCGCGGTGGAGACGTCGCCGTCGGTGGTGATGATCACCAGTTCGGCGGGGTGGCCGGCGGCGGTCAGCCGGTCGGCGACACCCTGCGCCTGCGTGGTGGCCAGTAGAGATCCTCGGGTTCCGATCCGGATCGGGTCGGGCACAGCCACTTCCTTCCCCGGACCCGCCGGGACCCGGTGTTCTCGGTGTTGGTTGCGGCGGCGTCGGGCGCCGCCCGGGCCGGGACGGCCCGTCAGTGAATCTCTTCGATCCCGCCTTCCGGCGCCACCAGCGTCTCGGTGGATCCGGGTTTGAGTTCGAACAGCTCGCGCAGCGCCTCGGCGTACAGGTCGCCGTTGCCGGTGGAGGCGAGCTGCTTGACCCGCACGGTGGGCGCGTGGAGCAGCTTGTCGGCCACCCGCCGGACCGCCTTGGCCACCTCGTCGCGCTGGCCGGGCTCCAGGTCGGGAAGCCGGGTCTCCAGCCGCAGGATCTCGGCCTCGACCAGGTCGGCGGCGCGCTGGCGCAGGGCGGCCACGGTGGGCGTCACCTCGGCCTGACGCTGGGCGGCCAGATAGTCGGCCAGTTCGCCGGCGACGATGGCGCGGGCGGCCTCCGCGTCGTCGGTAGCGGCACGGGTCTGCGCATCGCCGCGCAGGCCTTCGATGTCGATGATCTGCACGCCGGGCAGCTGCGCGGCGATCGGATCGACGTTCCGCGGCAGCCCCAGATCGCAGATCATCAGCGGGGCCGGGTTGGTGCGCTCGAGCAGCGCGGTGTGCACGTCGCCCACCTGCAGCAGGGTGCTCACCGAGCCGGTACAGGCCACCACGATGTCGGCACCGGCCATCGCCCCGGAGACCTCGTCGAGGCTCACGCCGGTGGCGGCGATGCCGTAGCGCTCGCGCACCCCGTCGGCGAGTTCGCCGGCCCGGGTGGCGGTGCGGTTGACGATCACCATCTCGTCGACCCCGTCGCGGGCGAGCTGGCTGGTGGCCAGCGAGCCCATGGCGCCGGCGCCGATCACCACGGCCCGCCGCATAGGCGGATGGCCGTCGCCGCGCAGGGCGGCCGCACGGTGGACGGCCACCGACACCACCGAGGCGCCGGCCCGGTCGATACCGGTCTCGCTGTGCACCCGCTTGCCCACCCGCAGGGCCTGCTGGGACAGCTCGTGCAGGGTGCTGCCGGCGCTCTGCTGCTGGTCGGCCACGGTGTACGCGGTGCGGATCTGGCCGAGGATCTGCTGTTCGCCGACGACCATCGAGTCCAGGCCGGCCGCCACCGAGAACAGATGCTCGACGGCCGCCTCGGAATACTTGACGTAGGCGTGTTCGGTCATCTCGGAGACGGCCAGGCCCGAATGCTCGCCGAGCACCTCCCCCACGGCTTCGAGCGCGGGGTGGAAGGCGTCGACCACGGCGTAGATCTCCACCCGGTTGCAAGTGGAGACCAGCATGGCCTCGGACACCGAGCGGGAGCGCATGAGCGCTTCGACCAGCTTGGGTCGGTCGTAATCGGAGACGGCGAGTCGTTCGAGCACTGACACCGGAGCACTCCGATGAGAGACCCCGAACAACAAAACACTCACGCTGTCACCGTTTCCTCGCTGCCCGCTTCCCGGCGTCGGCTCTGCCGCGGCGCCCGGAAACACGAACACATGTAGAAGACAGCGTAGTTCACCGCCGGCCGGGCCCGCCATCAACCCGGCGGTATCGACCGAACAATCGCTCTGCCGACGCCCGGGCGGGCGGTCAGCGGCGGGCGTCGAGGTCGGCGCGCAGCCGCGCCTCGTCGACCTCCCAGTAGCTGTGCTCGGCGCCGTCGAGCAGCACCACCGGCAGCCGGTCGCCGTATTCGGCGCGGGTGATCCGGTCGCCTTCTTCGGCCAGCAGGTCCACGTCGCGGACCTGCGGCGCGAGACCGTAATCGGCGAGGACGGCGGTCAGGACGGTCAGCGCCGTGGCGCAGGCCGCGCAGCCGGCCCGGGTCAGCAGCACCACATCGGGTCCGGGGGTCGAGGGGGTGACGGTCATAGCCCCGTCTTACCAGGCGCACCGGCGCCGGTCACCGGGCGTGTCCGGTGACCGGCACGGTCAGTGCGCACCGTTGGACAGCGCCGCCGACTTGGCGGAGATCCAGTCGACGTAGGCCAGCCCGATCGCCGAGGCGATGAACGCCATGTGGATGATGGTCTGCCACATCAGCTGCTCGGACGGGATGTTGGCGGCGTTGATGAAGGACTTGAGCAGGTGGATCGAGGAGATGCCGATGATCGACATCGCCAGTTTCACCTTGAGCACGTTCGGGTTGACGTGCGAGAGCCACTCCGGCTTGTCCGGGTGCGCGTCCATCCGGATCCGCGAGACGAAGGTCTCATAGCCGCCGATGATCACCATGATCAGCAGGTTGGCGATCATCACCACGTCCACCAGGCCCAGAACCACCAGCATGACGTGGGTCTCGTCGAGGTGATCGAAGTCGGTGACGAGGTGGACCAGTTCCTTCCAGAAGACCACCACGTACACGGCCTGCGCGACGATCAGCCCCAGGTAGAGCGGCGCCTGCAGCCAGCGGCTGATGAAGATCGACGAGCCGACGACCCGGATGAAGCTGTTGCGCTGCGGGCCGATGTCCGCGTCGGGAACCGGCGTCTCCCCGGTGGTCGCGGGGACGGTGGCGGTCTGCTCGGACGGCTCGGAGGCTTCTGTCATGAGGCAGAACAATAGCGACACAGCCGACGAGCGTCGCATTGTGAGCACCGGATTCCACTGTCTGAACGAGTGCCCGACGAGCGGCGCGAGACGTGCCCCGGCACGCGAGGCGGGCGATCGTCTCCGCCGTCGCCGCGGCGCAGCGGCCGACGGCACAGGCTAATCTGGACGATGTGAGCCGCGAAGACCCCGAACCGGAAGACGGCGGCCGTTCCTGGCCGTCGTCGGCTGAGCCCGAGCACCGCAACCACGACGTCTCCCTGCCCGACGAACCCGACCCCGAGGGCCTCGAATCGGGCGAGCACACCGAGGCGCGGCCGGCCGGGGACCGCCCCGCCGAGCCCGAGCTGACCGCCGAGGAGATCGAGAGCCGCCGGGTGAGCGCGTGGCTGGCCGAACGCGCCGGCCGGGTGCGCCAGAGCGCCTCCGAGCTGCGCCAGACGCTGGCCGGCGAGGCCGCGGCGGCCGCCGCCGTGGAGTCGCTGCACGAGCACATCCCGGACGACCCGGACGGCGAGCACACCGACCTGACCGCCGCCGCCTTCTTCGACGTCGACAACACCCTCGTGCAGGGCGCCTCGATCGTGCTCTTCGCCCGCGGCCTGGCGGCGCGGAAGTACTTCTCGTACAACGACATCATGCAGTTCGCCTGGCAGCAGGCGAAGTTCCGGCTGACCGGGCGCGAGGACATGGACGATGTCGCCGAGGGCCGCGACAAGGCCCTCTCGTTCATCGCCGGCCGGTCCACGGCCGAGCTGGTGAGCCTCGGCGAGGAGATCTACGACGAGTACATCGCCGACAAGATCTGGCCGGGAACGCAGGCCCTGGCGCAGCGCCACCTGGCGGCCGGCCAGCAGGTGTGGCTGGTGACCGCGACCCCGGTGGAGCTGGCGCAGACCATCGCCACCCGGCTGGGCCTGACCGGAGCGCTGGGTACCGTCGCCGAGAGTGTGGACGGGGTGTTCACCGGCCGGCTGGTGGGCGACATCCTGCACGGCCCGGGCAAGGCGCACGCCATCCGGGCGCTGGCCGTCCGCGAGGGGCTGAACCTGCGCCGCTGCACCGCCTACTCGGACTCGTACAACGACGTCCCGATGCTCTCGCTGGTGGGCACCGCGGTGGCCATCAACCCGGATTCGGATCTGCGCGAGGTGGCCAAGGTGCGCGGCTGGGAGTCGTACGACTTCCGCACCGCCCGCAAGGCCGCCAAGTACGGCGTCACCACCGCCGCCGTGCTGGGTGCGGCCGGCGGCACCGCCGCCGTGGGCGCCAAGCTCCTGCGTCAGCGCTCCGCCGACTGACCGGCCCCGTACGCGACACGCGAACCGATATGCGCGCCTGTGCAGGCGCGCGTATCAGTCCCGGTGTCGCGTTCGGCGTCGAACGGTCGGCCGGGGTCAGCCGAAGTAGACGCTGCCGCGGCGGGAGAGCATCCGGAACAGCGTCTGCTGGATCTCCTCGCGGACGTGGTCGGTGAGGTCGAAGACCACCATCGGGTCGTCGGCGGCGCTGCTGCCGTAGCCGGAGGTGTCGATGGGCCGGCCGAAGTGGATGTGCCATTTGGCCGGGAGCGGGATGGCCCCGAGCGGGCCGAGCCACGGGAACAGCGGGGTCACCGGGAAGTACGGCAGTCCCAGCGCCCGGGCCAGCGGCTTGAGGTCGGCGATCATCGGGTAGATCTCCTCCGAGCCCACGATGGAGACCGGAATGATCGGCGCCTCGGTGCGGATCGCGGTGGTCACGAAGCCGCCGCGGCCGAACCGCTGCAGCCGGTAGCGGTCCTTGTACGGCTTGCCGATGCCCTTGAAACCCTCCGGCCAGACGGCCGTGAGTTCGCCCTTGCGCAGCAGCGCCTCGGCGTCGTCGTTGCAGGCCAGGGTGGCACCGGTGCGCCGGGCCAGATCGCCCACGACCGGCGTCTCGAAGGCCAGGTCGGCGGCGAGCAGGCGCAGATAGCGGCCGTCGGGATGGTTGTCGCGCACCGCCAGCGAGGTGATCAGCGCGTCCACCGGGATGGTGCCGGCGTGGTTGGCCACCAGCAGCGCGCCGCCCTGCGAGGGCAGATTCTCGATGCCGCTGACCTCCACCCGGAACCACTTCTGGTAGATCGGCCGCAGCGCCGGGAACCAGACCGATTCGGTGAAGTGCGGATCGAAGCCGAAGTCGTCGACGGTGTACTCGCCGGTCATCCGCTCCCGAATGAAGCCCGAGGTGGCGATCAGCGAATCGGCGACGGCGTGACGCAGCCCGGCGAGCGAGAAGAGCGGTGAGTTCCGGGCCGGCTCGATCGGCGCGGTCGGCTCGTCGGCGGCGATCAGCTCCCGCTTGATCGGGACCACCGCAGCCCCGTCCGCACTCTCGACGGTCTGCGGACGGATCGGCGAACTCTGTTGCGGCTCAGCGGTATACAGCGCGATGACCTTCGCGGTTCGCGGATCCGCCGGCTTACCCTGCGATGCCACGTGCTCGCTCCCCCCGTCATGCGTCCGTACGTTGCGGTTCATTCTACGTTCCGAGCCTGCGCCACCACATCACTGCAGCGCTGTGGCGGTGGCCACCACCCGGTCCTGCAGCGACCGCCAGGTCTGCGGGCTGATCACCGGCTGGGTGCGGCCGCGATCGATGAAGTCGTCGAGGGTCTCCATCGTCGTGTACCGCGGCTCGAAGCCGAACTCGGTCCGCATCCGCGTGGTGTCGAGCACCCGGCCGAAGGCCAGGTAGTCCTCCATGTCGGAGCGGATGGTGGGCAGCCGCGCATCGCGGAGCACCCCGACCAGCGGCACCAGCAGGCCCGACGGCACCGGCAGCTGCACGTGTCCGGCCCGGTGGATCGCCTGACCCAGCGTCACCACTCCGTCGCCGGAGAGGTTGAAGGTGCCGCCCTGCGGACGGCAGGTGGCGTGTTCGAGCGCACGGAGCGCGTCCTCCTCGTGCAGGAACTGCAGGCGCGCCTGGTGGCCGAAGACCACCGGCACCAGCGGCATGGACAGGTAGGAGCTCATCCGGGTGACCAGCTGCGGCCCCAGGATGCCCTGCGGACGCAGAATGGTCACCTCGATGTCCTGCCGGCGCCGGGCCAGCCCGCGGGCGTAGCCCTCCACGTCGAGCATGTCGCGACCGTAACCGCGCCGCGGCTCCCGGCGGGCCCGGGTGCCCTCGGCGAAGGCGACCGGATCCTTGGCGGTGGCGCCGTAGATCATCGCGCTCGAGCGCAGGACGAGCCGCTTGACCGACGGACTGCGCTGGCAGGCCGCGCACACCTGCATCGACCCGACCACGTTGAGTTCTTTGATGGCGGCCGAGTGGGCTGCGCTGTCCATGATCGACGGCGCCGCGTGCACCACGGTGTCCACCTCGTAGCCGGCGATGGCCTTGGCGATCGCCGGGCGCCGGATGTCCAGGCGCAGGAACTCCGCGCGGCCCATCCGGCGCATCATCGCCTTGCTGGGGACTCGCGAGTCGACCGCGACGACCCGTTCGATCGCCGGATTGTCGACGAGCCGGCTCACCAGATAGCCACCCAGGAAGGTGGCGGCCCCGGTCACCAGGACGGACCGGGGCGGCGTGGCCGCGGAGATCTCCTCAGACATGGCTCAAGGCTAACCCGGAGACGACAGAACCCGCCCGGTGGGCGGGTTCTGCGAATCGATCACTTGCCGAGTTTGCGACGCTGGACTCGCGTGCGGCGAAGCAGCTTGCGGTGCTTCTTCTTCGACATGCGCTTGCGGCGCTTCTTGATCACTGAACCCACGGGGGTCTCCTCACGATCGTGCTGGTGGTCGGTGCGGCCGCCGCCGGGGGCGGCCAACTCGCTTCGCCGGGAACAAGAGTCTCCCACGGACAGCGATCCGACGACCGATTCTAGCGACCCGCAGGCAGCAGGGTGAAATCGGGCGTCGCTCCCAGCTCGACCGGACCGGTCGGAGACGGCGGGCTGGACATGTGCGAACCGGCCGGAACCACGGTGTGGACGGTTCAGGCCGGCTCGCGGTGAGCGTCGAGGCTCCTCACAGCTTCGGGTGGCGGCGAGGCCGCCGGCGGGGACTAGCCCGCGTCGAAGTACGAGGTCTCCAGGTAGTCGTGCACGGCCTTGGCGTGCACACGGAACGAACGGCCGACGCGCACGGCGGGCAGTTCACCGTTGTGCACCAGACGGTACACGGTCATCTTCGAGACGCGCATCAGTGCGGCCACCTCGGCGACGGTCAGGAACTGCGTACCGTTCGCGTTGGCATTGGCGACACCGCGGTCGGCGAAGTCGTTCCTGTCTCCAGGCTTGTCTGCTGCAGCCATGAAAAAATAAACCTCCGGTGCACGCATCGCGGCCACCGGCTTCCCCTCCGGCGGACATAGACACGTACGTGCTGCTAGGAGCTTAACGTGGCTTGTGTGAATAGTGCGACGTGAGTGGCTAAATCGGCGGGTCTCTGCTGTGGGATGCGCCACATCGGCAGCCATCTGTGCAGGTGAGGACGTCAGGCCTCGTCGACGCCCAATTCTCCGGCGACCTGCTGACTCGAGCGAGAAGTCTCAACGTCGACTCGACGTGCGGCCTGAACACTGGTGTGAGCCGCCGCCCGGGCCGCCTCGCCCACCGCGTGGCGCAGTCCGAACCGCTCCAGCTCCCGCAGGGCGGCGGCGGTGGTTCCGGCCGGCGAGGTGACCGCGGCCCGCAGCTCCACCGGGGAGACGCCCGACTCGGAGAGCAGCAGGCCGGATCCGCGCAGCGTCTGACCTGCCAGTTCAGCGGCCTGCGGGCGGGTCAGCCCCAGTCCCACACCGGCGTCGATGAGGGCTTCGACCATCAGGTAGAAGTAGGCCGGTCCGGAGCCGGAGACGGCGGTGACCGCGTCCATCTGCTTCTCCGGGACCACCATCACCCGGCCGACGGTCTCCATCATCGCCACCGCCGCGGCGACCTGATCCTCGGTCGCGTAGCGGCCGGCGCTCACCGCGCTCATCCCCTCGTTCACCAGCATCGGGGTATTGGGCATCACCCGGATCACCGGCGCTCCGGCGGGCAGCGCCGTCTCGTAGCGGGTGGTGGGAATGCCGGCGACCACCGTGACCGTGATGCGCTCGCTCTCGCCCGCGTCGTCGGTGCGGGCCAGCACCCGCAGGACGTCGTCGACGGCATCGGGCTTGACCGCGATCACCGCGATCTGGGCGGTCTCGGCGGCGTCGCGCACATCGTCGGTCACCCGGACGCCGTAGTCGGTGTGCAGTTCGGCGCGGCGGGCCTCTGCGCGTTCGACCACCACCAGGTCCTTGACCGGCTTGCCCGACCGGATCAACCCGGCCAGCAGCGCCTCGCCGATCTTGCCGCCGCCGATGATCGCGATCCGTTCACTCACGTGCTCAACCGTCCTGATTCGTCTCGTCGTCGCCGGCGGTGCCGCCGGGACCGGGTGTGGGGGATGCCGGGGTTCATCGTGCCGGATGCGGGATCAGGGCCAGTTGCCGGGACTGCGCCACCACCGCCCCGGTGCTGTCGAGGACCAGGTGGTCCTCGGCGAACATCGACCGCCCCACCTCTGTGCTCGATGCGGCGAAGCGCAGCCAGCCCGGTGCGGGCCGCCGCCGCAGATAGGTCGTGAGCTGGACCGTCGGCGCCCAGCCGAACATGCCCAGGTTCATCACCACCGGCGGCGAGATGTCGCACACCAGCACCGGAAAGTCCACGGCCGTCTCCGGCGGCTGCCGGTCGGCCTGCTTGGGCCGGGTCCAGCCGCGCACCTCGGGGGCGCCGGTCGCCCCGGTCGCCGCCGGGAACGACGAGGCGTCCAGGGACAGGTCCAGCACGGCCCCGAGGTGGTTCACCTCCTCGAGCACCGACCCCTCCAGGGCCAGGGCATCGGCGGCCGGCTCGGCCGGCAGCCCGCCGAGCGTGCCGGTGTCGCGGTGCAGCGGATCGCCGTCGTCGAGCCGGCCGAGGGTGACCGAGGAGGACACCATCACCCGGTCGCGCTGGAGGATGTCCACCTGCAGCACACTCACCGTGCGGCCGCGTTTGACCGGGCGCACCGCCAGCTCGATCCCGCCCGGATCGGGGGCGGCGAGATAGTCGCTGCTCACCGACAGCGCGGTCACGCCGTCGAGCAGCGCCGGATCGCTGTCCGGGGCGGCCAGGTCGTGCAGTGCGCGCCGCGCGGCGACCGCCACCACCAGCTGCAGGCTGCCGCCGTGCACCTTGGGGCCGATGGTGAACTCGGCGCCGACGTGCGCGGCGTAGCGCACGGTGGGTGCGCCGTCTCCGGACATCTCGAGCGCGGTCAGGGCGGCGAGATCAGCGAGACTGGTCACCGGCGGCTTCCTCCAATAGGTTGCGGTGCAGATGCCGCCGGGCGAACTCCAGCGACCGGGTCAGCATGGCCCGCCGCTCGGCTTTGCTGCCGGCCTCGGTGGTGTGCACCTCCAGCACCACCGCGCCGTCGAAATCGCTCGCGGCCAGGCCGCGGCAGATCTCGGCGCACGGCTGGCTGCCGTCGCCCGGGATCAGGTGTTCGTCGCGGGCCGCACCGGTGCCGTCGGTCAGGTGCAGGTGTTTGAGCCCGCCGCCCATCCGGGCGGCCAGCGCCAGCGCGTCCACCCCGGCGGTGGCGGCATGCGACAGGTCCAGGGTGTAGTTGGCGTAGCCGTGGTCGGTGGGGTCGACGGATTTGCCGAAGGCCGAGGCGTGCAGCCCGGGCAGGCCGCCGCGCTGCGCCATCCGCTGCGCGGACCGCTCCCCCGCCCCGAAGACGCGGTCGGCGCGCATGGGGAACATGTTCTCCACGGCGACGGCCACATCCGACTGCGCCTCGAGCGAACGCACCAGGTCGTCGAACGACTTCACGTAGTCGCGCTGCCAGCGGAACGGCGGATGGACGACGACGGTGCCGGCCCCCAGATCCTCGGCGGCCTGCACCGAGCGCACCAGTTTGGCCTTCGGGTCGCGGCCCCACACCCGCTGGCTGATGAGCAGGCACGGCGCGTGGATCGACAGCACCGGCACCTGATATTCCTGCGAGAGGTAGGCCACCCGGTCGATGTTCTGGCTGACCGGATCGGACCAGACCATCAGTTCCACACCGTCGTAGCCGATCTCCGCGGCGTACGCGAAGGCCGCCTCGGTGTTCTGCGGGTACACCGAGGCGGTGGACAGCCCGATCGGTATCTCGGTACGCACTCCGGCGGCCGCCTACACGAGCATGACGAGCGGGCCGATGGTGATCAGCAGGCCGACGCCGAGCGCGAGCAGGGTGGTCGGCAGATCCCGCTTGCGCAGCGCATAGGTGAAGGTGACGATCGCGAAGATCACCAGGACGGCCAGGATCAGCGCCAGGTAGATGTACTCCTTCCAGAGCACGGTGAAGCCCCAGAAGATGCCGGCGCCCACGGCCAGGCCCAGCACCACTTCGCCGATCAACCCGAGCCAGCCCCAGATCGCGGCGCGCTCGTGCGGCCGCTCGTCCTGCGCGGCGAGCAGCGCGTTCTCGTCGTCGGTGGCCTCGGCCACCTCCGCGGCGCTGGCCAGATGATCGCCGGTGGGCTCGTCCGCGTCGGTGTCGGCGGCTCCGGTCTCGAGGGCCCCGTTATCGAGAGCTCCGTTATCGAGAGCTGCGGTATCGAGAGCTGCCGTATCGTCGGCGCCCGCGTCGAGGGCCCCGGTGCCGGCGGTCACGGTGCCGGCGTCCAGGGCGCCGTCGCCGTCTCCGACGCGTGCGATGGGACCGGTGGAGGCGACGTCGATGTCGGTGAAGCCGTCCGCCGTGAACCCGTCTGCAGCGGTGGCGTCCGCCGCGGCTCCCCCGTCTGCGGCCGGGGCCGCGGGCAGGTCCTCACCGAGCAGGTCGTCGGAGGGAACCGGACGCACCGGCTCCTCGTCGTCCCCGCCGTCGGTCACCACCGGGATGATGCCGGTCACCGCGTTGGTCGACCGCACGTAGTCGGGCATCCCGGAGGCGCCGAGCACCCTCGAAGCCGTCTCGTCGGTCTTCTTCTCAGTCGACGAGGTGTACGAGGGCATGCCGGATGCCGTCGCCCCCGTCCCGGAGTCGGCGTCGGTCGAGGCCGGGCGGACCCGCATCGACTCCGATCGGGGGAAGGCCGCGTCGCTGTTGCTGCGGGCGATCAGTTCCTCCACAGAGATCGGCTGCGAGTCGGGATCGCGCTTGGAACCCATACGTGACAACTCCATCCTCAGTTACGTGGTGTGCGTCCCCGACGGGACTCCGATCAGCGTATCGGTGGGCTCGGCGTCGAGCCGCTGCAGAATCGCACCCTCACGCAGAGCCCACGGACATATCTCGAGTGTATCGGCTCCCAGCGCACGCATTGCGGCCTCGGCGACCAAGGCGCCGGCCACGAGCTGCGGGGCGCGGTCGGCGCTCACGCCCTCGAGCTCGGCGCGGTCGGCGGTGGTCATCCGGGAGATGAACGCGGTCAGCTGCCGCACCCCGTCGAGGGTCAGCGTCCGCCGCACCCGCGGTCCGGCCCCCGACGGCGCGGCCCCGGTGAGCCGCGCCAGCGTGCGGAAGGTCTTCGACGTACCCACCACCAGATCGGGTTTGCCGGCCGATCGGAGCTGCTTGGCCGGGGCCTTGAGCTCGGAGTCGAGCCAGTCGCGCAGCACCGCGATGCGGCGCCGGTCCGGCGGATCCTCGGAGATCCACTGGCGGGTCATCCGGCCGGCGCCCAGCGGCAGCGACAGCGCCACATCCGGTTCCTCGTCGACGCCGTTGGAGATCTCCAGCGAACCGCCGCCGATGTCCAGGGCCAGGATGCGCCCGGCGCTCCAGCCGTACCAGCGGCGCACCGCCAGCGAGGTGAGCCGGGCCTCTTCCACCCCGGTGAGCACCCGCACGTCCACGTCGGCGGCCTTTTTGATCCGGGCGAGCACCTCGTCGGTGTTGACCGCATCGCGCACCGCCGAGGTGGCGAAGGCCATCACCTGCTCGCAGCCCGAGGAATCGGCGATGCGCTGGAAGTCGACGATCGTCTCGACCAGCGAGTCGGCGCCCTTGCGGGTCATCCGGCCGTCGTCGTCGATCTGTTCCGCCAGCCGCAGGACCGCCTTGGTGGAGCTCATCGGGGAGGGATGTCCCCCCGGAAAAGCATCCACGACGAGCATGTGCACGGTGTTGCTGCCCACGTCGAGCACTCCAAGCCTCACGCGCCCAAACTACTGCCTGCGGGCCGGTCCCTGCAGCGCGACCCCGGCACCGGGACGCATCGGCCGGGGGAAGCGACTACCTTGGGCGCTGTGTCTGAGCACCTCGCCGGCCCCGATCTGCCCATCGCGCCGGCCCCGGAAGTACCTCTCGACTTTCCGCGCGAGTGGTACGAGTTCTTCGATCCCGCCGACCCGGAGCATCTGATCAGCGTGGATCTGACCTGGCTGATGTCGCATTGGACGTGCGTCTTCGGCACCCCGGCCTGTCACGGCATCGTCGCCGGCCGGCAGCCCGACGGGTGCTGCACGCACGGCGCCTATCTGACCGACGAGGACGACCGGGAGCGTCTCGCCGCCGGGATGGCCCTGCTCACCGAGGACGACTGGCAGTACTACGCCAAGGGTTCGGGTAAGGATCCGCTCGGCAAACGCGGCTATCTGACCGAGTCCGACGTCGACGGCGAGCCGGCCCTGAAGACGCGCACCGTCAAGGGCGCCTGCATCTTCCTGAACCGGCCCGGCTTTCCGGCCGGGCAGGGCTGCGCCCTGCATGCGGTGGCGTTGCGCCGCGGCCTCGAGCCGCTGACCGTCAAACCCGACGTGTGCTGGCAGCTGCCGGTGCGCCGCGAGCAGGACTGGGTCACCCGGCCGGACGGCACCGAGATCCTCAAGACCACGATCACCGAGTTCGACCGGCGCGGCTGGGGCGAGGGCGGCCACGACCTGGACTGGTACTGCTCGGGATCGCCGGAGGCGCACGTCGGCGCCGAACCGGTGTACGTCTCGTATGCGCCGGAGCTGACCGAGCTGCTCGGCGAACCGGCCTACCGCGAACTGGCCCAGGCCTGCCGGCGGCGCGGGCAGCTGGGTATCGTCGCCGTCCATCCGGCGACCGCCGCAGCAGCCGGCCGTAGGGACGGCGACATCAAGTACGAGCAGCTCTGAGCCGCCCGCGCGGGCTCACGGCTCGAACTTGTAGCCCAGCCCGCGCAGCGTGATCAGGTGCCGGGGGTGGCCGGGATCCGGTTCGATCTTCGACCGCAGCCGCTTGACGTGCACATCGAGGGTCTTGGTGTCGCCGACGTAGTCCGCGCCCCACACCCGGTCGATGAGCTGGCTGCGGGTGAGCACCCGGCCGGCATTGCGCAGCAGGTATTCGAGGAGGTCGAACTCCTTGAGCGGGAGGGTGATCTCGGTGCCGTCCACACTCACGGTGTGCCGCTGCACGTCCATCCGCACCGGACCCACCTCCAGGACGCCGGCGGACTGCACCTCGTCCTCCACTGCGGTGGCGCCGCGGCGCAGCACCGCCCGGATGCGGGCGATCAGCTCACGTGCCGAGTAGGGCTTGGTGACGTAGTCGTCGGCGCCGAGCTCGAGGCCCACCACCTTGTCGATCTCGCTGTCGCGGGCGGTCACCATGATCACCGGCACGCTCGAACGCGCCCGGATGGACTTGCAGATCTCGGTGCCGGACACGCCCGGCAGCATGAGGTCGAGGAGAACGATGTCGGGTCCGACACGTTCGAAGGTCGACAGCGCCTCCGCGCCGTCGTTGACGATGCTGGCCTCGAAACCCTCCTTGCGGAGCAGGAAGGCCAGCGGATCGGCGAGGGCTTCTTCGTCTTCGACGATCAGTACGTGCGTCAAGGCGTGCGATCCTCCGGTTCAGGGGGCGAAACTTCAGGGGGCTGGTTCCCGGTGGTCCGGTCCTGCGGGTCCGGGACATCGGGGGTGTCCCCGACGGGTATGTAGAGCGTGAAGGTGGATCCGGTGCCGGGCCGGCTCCACAGCCGGATGTGGCCGTCGTGGCTGGCGGCGACGTGTTTGACGATGGCCAGACCCAGTCCGGTGCCGCCGGTGGCCCGGGAACGGGCCTTGTCCACCCGGAAGAAGCGCTCGAAGACGCGCTGCTGGTCGGCCTGCGCGATGCCGATGCCGCGATCGGTGACGGCGATGGCCGCCATCGGCTTGCCGTCGATCTCGGCGAGCCTGCGCGACACCGACACCACCTCGCCGACCGGCGAGTGGTTGATCGCGTTGACGATGAGATTGTTCAGCGCCGTCATCAGCAGGGTGCGGTCGCCCGAGACCACCATGCCGGTGCCGGCGTCGGAGACCAGCTCGATCTTGGCCACGTCGGCGCTCACCGCGGACGAGCTCACCACATCGTCGACGAGCGCGTCGACGTCGACGACGGCGAACTCCTCGGTACGGCCCTCCTGCAGTTTGGACAGTCCGATCAGTTCGTTGATCAGATTGCCCATCCGGGTGCTCTCGCTGAGTATGCGGCGGCCGAAGTGCGCGACCGCCTCGGGGTCGTCACGGGATTCGAGTACCGCCTCGGTCATCAGGCTGATGGCGCCGAGCGGGGTCTTCAGCTCGTGCGAGACATTGGCCGCGAAGTCCCTGCGGGTGGCCTCGACGCGGATGTTGGTCGAGTCGTCGTCGCCGTAGACGAGCGCGTACCGGGAGGTGCCGTGCTCGACGAGCCGGACCACGCAGCGCACGTTCTCCACGGTGCGCGGCATGCTGCGGCCGGTGGCCACGAAACCGAGCGCGGACACCGGGGGAACGAATTCGAAACGGCGGTCTCCGCCGGAGGCGAAGATCTCCGAGACCGCCTCGGCGATCGGGTCGGCCAGCACATCGCGGAGCATGCCCAGTTCCACCGCCCGGCGGTTGTAGAGCACCACCGAGTGATCCTCGCCGACCACGGCCATTCCGGATTCGGCGTTGGTGACCAGCAGGTTCAGCAGACCGCCGCGGGAGAGCGCACCGTCGGAACCGAAGGTCAGGGCGTCGTTGTCGACCAGAGCCGGACCGGTCGAGCCGGGTGCGGATGCCGGGCGCCGGCGATCGGATCCGCTGCTCTGAAACACATCCGCAGTGTACGGCGGTTCACGAGACGATGGCGAGCCGGGACAGTGCGATCACCCAGCTGTTCACACGCAGTTCGCGTGAGTGAATCGGATGTGAACGACCGCGCCCGGATCAGCGGGCGCTGACCACCAGGTCCGAGTATTCGGGGTGCTTCTCCAGGTAGCGCACCACGTACGAGCAGACCGGCACCACCTTGTTTCCGCTGGCACGCACGTCGTCGAGCACGTGGCGGACCAGATCGGCGGCGAAGCCGCGGCCACCGAAGCGGTCGTAGACGACGGTGTGGGTGAGGGCGATGCGGTCGCCGTCGGCATGACCGGCGTCGCGGGTGTAGTCGAGGTAGCCCACCTCGAGCGTCGTGCCGTCCTCATCGATGTCGGCGCGGTAGCGCTCCTGGTCCACCAAATGAGTCACCGTGATCGATCCGTCAGCCATAGATCCAATGTATCCCAATACCGGACGACGGCGCAGACGCTTGTCCAGGCGATCGAACGCCCTGACCGGCAGCTACTTCTGCTCGCCCTGGGCGGCCACGGCGGCGGCACCGGCGGCTGCGGCCTCCGGGTCCAGGTAGACCCCGCCCGGCGTGATCGGCCGGAGGTCGTCGTCGAGGTCGTAGCGCAGCGGGTTGCCGGTGGGGATGTTCAGCCCGGCGATGTCCGCGTCGGAGATCCCGTCCAGATGCTTGACCAGCGCGCGCAGCGAATTGCCGTGTGCGGCAACCAGAACCGTCTTACCGACCCGGATGTCGGCGGCGATGGTCTCGGCGAAGTACGGGATCAGGCGGGTCACCACGTCCTTGAGGCATTCGGTCAGCGGCACGTCGATGCCGGCGTACCGCGGATCGCCCACCTGGCTGTACTCGGCGTCCGGGTCGATGGCCGGCGGCGGGGTGTCGTAGCTGCGGCGCCAGAGCATGAACTGCTCGTTGCCGTACTTGTCCTTGGTCTCGGCCTTGTTCAGGCCCTGCAGGGCCCCGTAGTGGCGCTCGTTGAGGCGCCAGTCGCGGACCACCGGGATCCAGTGCCGGTCGGCCTCGTCGAGGGCCAGCTGCGCGGTGATGATGGCCCGGCGCAGCAGCGAGGTGTACAGCACGTCGGGCAGCAGGTCGTGCTCGACGAGCAGCTGCCCGGCACGCACGGCCTCGGCGCGGCCCTTGTCGGTCAGGGCCACGTCCACCCAGCCGGTGAACTGGTTGGAGGCGTTCCACTCGCTCTCGCCGTGCCGCATCAGAATCAGGGTGCCGTTGCTCATGGGTCCAAGTTTCGCATATCGCCGCCGCCGCGACCTCTCCGACGTCCGTCCCCGCACCGGTGATCACTCCCGGTCGGCCCGGATGCGGACGGCGCCGCAGATCGTGACGCAGACGGGTCACGATCCACGGCGCCGCGGCGGGCCGGTTACTTGCGCAGATCCTTACGCAGGATCTTGCCGGAGGCCGACTTGGGGATCGCCGGGATGAACTCGACCTGGCGCACCTTCTTGTAGGGCGCGACGCGCTCGGCGGTGAAGGCGATGACCTCGTCCTCGGTGAGGGTCTTGCCCTCCTGGACCACCACGAAGGCCTTAGGCACCTCCTCGCCGTCGGCGTCGTGGCTGCCCACGACCGCCACGTCGGCGATGTCCGGGTGGGTCAGCAGCAGCGCCTCGAGCTCGGCCGGCGGCACCTGGTAGCCCTTGTACTTGATCAGCTCCTTGAGCCGGTCGACGATGGTGACGCAGCCGGCCGCGTCGACGGTGGCCATGTCACCGGTGTGCAGCCAGCCGTCGGCATCGATCGTCTCGGCGGTGGCGGCCTCGTTGTTGAGGTAGCCGACCATGATGTTGGGCCCCTTGACCCACAGCTCGCCGGGCTCGGAGGCGCCCTCGGCCGGGAGGGCGACGTCCTCGCCGGTACCCGGGTCGACGATCCGGTTCTCGGTGTTGGGCACGGCCCAGCCCACCGACGACAGCGGCGCGACGGTGCCGCGGGTCTTCTCGCCGCGATCGAACGGGATCAGGTGGGTCACCGGGCTGGTCTCGCTCATGCCGAAGCCCTGCAGCATGGTCAGGTCGAGCCGGGCGGCCACCGCATTGCCCAGTTCCTCGTCCAGCGGTGCGGCGCCGGAGAGCATGGTGTGCAGCGAGGACAGATCGTAGTTGTCGATGATCGGGTGCTTGGCCAGAGCCACGGCCACCGGCGGGGCGATGTAGGCGAAGGTGATCTTGTGCGTCTGCACGCTCTCGAGGAACTCGACCAGATCGAAGCGCGGCATCACCAGCAGCTGCGCCCGCGCACCGAGGGAGGCGTTGAGCAGCACCGTCATCCCGTAGATGTGGAAGAACGGGAGCACCGCGAGCACCACGTCGTCGGGCGTGAGGCCCTGCAGCGGCCGGATCTGGGCCACGTTGGCCACCAGGTTGCGGTGGCTGAGCATGACGCCCTTGGGGTTGCCGGTGGTGCCCGAGCTGTACGGCAGCACCGCGATGTGGGTGGCCGGATCGAAGCTCACATCCGGGGCGCTCAGGCCGGCGCCGAGCAGGTCGGCGGCGTTCGGGTGACCGGAGACGGCCTGCCCCTCGCCGTCGAGGATGATCACCTCGGCGTCGGGCAGGCCCACCTCCTTGGCCGCCTCCAGCGCGGCCGGGGCCAGCGCCGAGATGGTGATGATGGTCCGGGCCTTGGAGTCGCGCAGCTGCTTGGCCACCTCGGGCGCGGTGAACAGCGCGTTGACCGTGGTGGCGGTGGCACCGGCGCGCAGCACCCCGTGGAAGACGGTGGCGAACGCCGGAACGTTGGGCGAGAGGATGGCCACCACGTCGCCCACGCCCACCCCGCGGGCCGCCAGCGCACCGGCGGCGGCGTCGATCTGGCCGACGAGCTGCCGGTAGGTGGTGGTCGAGCCGCTCTTGGAGTCGATCAGCGCGGTGCGGTCGAGGTCCGCCTCGTCGATGGTGCCGAACAGGTAGTCGTAGAGACTGACGTCCGGGATCTCGACGTCGTCGTAGGGACTGGAAAAGCTCATGAACACCCTCCGTAGATGATTGCGGTCAGCCGATCGTAACAATGTGTGTTGTCAGGGTTACCCCGGTCACCCGCACACCCGCCACGCCCGGCTGTCACATCCGAGAGTAGTCCCCTACAGCGGCCCGATTTCGGGCAGATCGGACTCGTCGATCAGGTGGGCGAAGGCCTGCAGGTTGGCCAGCGATTCCCCGCGCGCCACCCGCCACGCCCATTCCCGCCGGATGGAGGTGAGGAAGCCGATCTGCAGGATCGTGTTGAAGTCGCCGTCCGCGGCCTCGAGCACCTGACCGAGGACCCGGTCGATCTCGTCGCGGGTCAGCGCGTCCACGCTGATCCGCCCGATCAGGTAGATGTCCCCGATGTTGTCGAGGGTGTACGCCACCGCGTACAGCCGCCGGTTCCGCTTGAGCAGATAGCGGTACACGGCCTCGTGGTTCTCGTCGGGCCGGCGGCACACGAAGGCCTCCACCCGCACCCCGTGCGGCCCCGCGGTGAGCAGCACCGTGGTCTTGAGTTTGCGCTCGCCGGGCAGTTCCACCACCACGTGCTCGGCCTTGGCGCCGCCGGCGTCCTTGCGCACGTAGTCGATGCCCGACTCGGTCAGGGCCTGTTCCAGGACCGCCAGATTGTCCTCGTGCGAGGTCGTCATCCCGCCACCTTCGATCGGTTCTTGATCCACCGCCGCCGCCGGCGTGACAGCGCCGACGCCGGCGGCAACGCCTGCGCCGCGGGCGTCGGGAAGTCCCCGATCGCCCGCCCGTACGACTCGAGCAGCTGGTCCACGGTGTGTTCCCAGGAGAACCGCTGCGCATGGGCCACGGCGGCTGCGCCGTAACGCCGGCGCCGCTGCGGGTCGGCCACCAGCGAGGCGAGCCGCTCCGTCCACCGGGCGATGTCGTGTCCGGCCACCAGTTCGCCGCTCACCCCGTCGGCGACGGCGACGCTCAGCCCGCCCACGTCGGCGGCCAGCACCGGCACTCCGCAGGCCTGCGCCTCCACGGCCACCAGGCCGAAGCTCTCCGAGTGACTCGGCACGGCCACCAGGTCCGAGGCGCGGTACACCTGCACCAGCTCGGCCGGCGGCTGCGGCGGCACAAAGGTCACCCGGTCGGAGATGCCCAGCTGCGCGGCGAGCTCGATCAGCGCCTCGGGACGTTCGAGTCCGGTTCCGGACGGCCCGCCGACCACCAGCAGCCGCAGGCCGCCGCCGGCGTCGGCGCGGATCAGCGGGGCGATCGCCGCCATCAGCACGTCCGGCGCCTTGAGCGGCTGGATGCGGCCGACGAAGGTCACGATGGTCTCGTCCTGGGACAGTCCCAGCCGGGACCGGGCCGCCGCCCGGTCCCCCGGCGAATAGCAGTCCAGGTCGGCCCCGGGGGTGACGATGTCCACCTTGGCCGGATCGGCGGCGTAGAGCCCGGTCAGTTCGGCCGCCTCGGTGGCGGTGTTGGCGATCAGCCGGTCCGCCTCGGCCACCACCTGCTGTTCGCCGATCACCCGGCCGACCGGTTCGGCGGTGTCGCCGTCGGCCAGCGAGGCGTTCTTCACCGCGGCGAGGGTGTGCGCGGTGTGAACCAGCGGCACGCTCCACCGGTCCCGGGCCAGCCAGCCCACCTGACCCGACAGCCAGTAGTGCGAGTGGATCAGGTCGTAGTAGCCGCGGGCCTGCGCGGCCTCGGCTCGCAGCACCCCGGCGGTGAAGGCGCAGAGCTGCCCGGGCAGATCACGTTTGTCGAGGCCGTCGAACGGCCCGGCCACCACGTTGCAGACGGTCACGCCGGGTGCCGCGGCCACCAGCGGCTCGTCGCTCGAGCGGGTGGCGCGGGTGAAGATCTCCACCTCGATGCCGCGTCGCGCGAGCCGCGTCGCCGTCTGCCACACATAGACGTTCATGCCCCCGGCATCACCGGTGCCGGGCTGAGCAAGCGGCGAGGTGTGCACCGAGATCAGTGCCAGCCGTCGCGGCATGGGGTCACCGGTCATGTCCTCCAGGGTAGGCATCAGCACCGCGGGCCGCGGCCCGCGGTCGCAAAAGCCGGCGCGTACTCATGCGTAATCGACGATTAGTGCACGTGGGCCACCACTCCTACACTCATATCGGTAACCATTTTCATTTGCTCCGGAGCAGCCCGTCCGGCGGTCTCCGCTACGCCCGAAAGCAGGTTCAACGATGCGTTCCCGGCTCCTGACTCGCGTGGCCGCCGCCGCGGCGGCGGTGACCGCCCTGGCCACCGTCACCGCGTGCAGCGACGACGGCCCGGCCGCCACCACCGACCATCCCGTCGTGGTGGCCTCCACTGACGTATGGGCCTCGGTGGCCCGTGCCGTCGGCGGCGACCACGCCGAGGTGATCGCGCTCTACAACTCGCCCGACGGCGATCCGCACGAGTTCGAGCCGTCCCTCGCCGACACCGCGAAGATCAAGGACGGCAACGTCCTGGTCTTCAACGGCGGGCATTACGACGCCTACTTCGAGACCGCGGCCGCCGACGCCGAGGGCCACTCGGTGAACGCCAGCGCCGTGCACGAGGGCAAGGACCCCGACACGCACGAGGAGCACGATCACGAGGGCCACGATCACGAGGGAGACGATCACGAGGGCGAGGCTGGCCACCACCATCACGCCGACGGCGAGAACGAGCACGTCTTCTACGACCTGCCCACCGTCGCCGAGGTGTCCGAGAAGATCGCCGACGCGCTCGCCGAGGTCAATCCGGGTGAGGCCGACTACTACCGCACCAACGCCGACGACTTCGTCGCCGGCATCGACGGCCTGAACCAGCGGCTGGCCGCGATCAAGAAGGCCCACGACGGGACCGAGGTGGCCGCGACCGAGCCGCTGGCCACCTACCTGCTCGAGCAGGCCGGCCTGAAGGACATCGCCCCGGCCGCCTTCACCGCGGCGATCGAGAACGGCCAGTCGCCGTCGGCGGCCGACATGGCGGCTTTCACGGACCTGCTGACCGATCATCGGGCCAAGGCACTGATCTACAACACCCAGACCGTGGATCCGGCCACCGAATCGGTGCTCGGTACCGCGCGCCGCGCCGGCGTTCCGGTGGTAGAACTGACCGAGTCCCTGCCGGCCGGAGTCACCGACTACCTGGTGTGGCAGGGCGATCAGATCACACAACTGGAGCAGGCCCTCGGCTAGATGAGCACAACGCAGTCCCCCGCCGACCCGGTCGTCGAGTTCTCGTCAGCCACGCTGACGCTCGGAGACCGGGTCCTCTGGCGTGATCTGAACCTGTCCGTGCGGCCCGGCGAGTTCGTGGCGGTGCTCGGCCCCAACGGCTCGGGCAAGACCACCCTGCTGCGGGCGATTCTGGGCCAGGTGGCCCTGTCCGCCGGCTCGGTCTCGCACCGCGGCACCCTCGGCTACATTCCGCAGCAGCACGCCGACGACTCGGACACCATGGCGCTGCGCGGACGCGACCTGGTGGGCTTCGGTGTGGACGGCGCCCGCTGGGGCATGGGCCTGCGCGGGCTGCGCCGGCGCCGCGCCCTGGTCGACGCCGCACTCGACGAGGTGGACGCCCGGCGGTACGCCGACTCCCCGCTGGGCCTGCTCTCGGGCGGCGAGCAGCAGCGGCTGCGGCTGGCCCAGGCGCTCACCAAGGATCCGTCGGTGCTGCTCTGCGATGAGCCGCTGGCCAGCCTCGACCTGAAGAATCAGCGGATGGCGGTGGATCTGCTCGACGCCCGCCGCCGGCGCAGCGACACCGCGATCCTGTTCATCACCCACGAGATCAATCCGGTGCTGCCCTTCGTCGACCGGGTCCTGTACCTGGTCGACGGCGCCTTCCGGGTGGGGCCGGTCGACGAGGTGATGACCTCGGCGACGCTGTCCGAGCTGTACGGCAGCCGGGTCGACGTGGCCGAGGTGGGCGGCCGCCTGGTGGTGATCGGCGCCGACAGCGAGCACCACTGCGAGGACCACGGTTACGACGAGGCCGCCGGTGCCGGCACGGTGATCGTCCGGTGACCGCCGCCTCCACGCCCCTGGCGGCGCGGATGGGCGACTTCTGGAACTTCGACCAGACCGCCGATCTGCTCAGCCGCGGCTTCGTGCAGAACTCGCTGATCGCGCTGGCGCTGCTCGGCCTCATCGGCGGCCTGCTGGGCCCGATGATCGTCGCCCGGCAGCTGAGCTTCGCGGTGCACGGCGCCTCCGAGCTGTCGTTCACCGGCGCCGCCGCGGCCATGCTGGCCGGGATCAGCGTCAACACCGGTGGTGTGATCGGCGCCGTGGTGGCGGCGGCGGTCTTCGGCTTCCTCGGCAACCGGGCCCGCGAACGCGATTCGGTGATCGGGGTGGTGATGGCCTTCGGGCTGGGTCTGGGTGTGCTCTTCCTGCACCTGCACGGCCGCACCGGAACCGGTTTCGCACTACTCACCGGACAGTCGGCCAGCATCACCGACGAGGGGCTGCGGGCGGTGGCGATCACCGCCGCCGTGGTGGTCGTGGTGCTCGCCGTGATCTACCGGCCGCTGCTCTTCGCCAGCCTCGATCCGCGGGTGGCGGCCGCCTCCGGCGTGCCGATGCGCACCCTCTCGGTGGTCTTCGCGATCCTGGTGGGGCTGGCCGCCGCACAGGGCGTGCAGATCATCGGGGCGCTGCTGGTGATGTCGCTGCTGATCACCCCGGCCGCCGCCGCGGCCCGGCTCTCGGCCAATCCGACGGTGGTGCTGGCGTTGTCGGTGCTCTTCGCCGAACTGGCCGCGGTGGGCGGGCTGATCCTGTCGCTCGCCCCGGAACTGCCGGTCTCGGTGCTGGTCACCACGATCTCGTTCGTGATCTACCTGCTCTGCAGGCTGTTCGGCCTGCGCGCCCGCAGCTGACCGGGCGGGCGCCGGGCACCGCTCGCAGGCCCGCTACTCTTCTTCGGCCCGCTACTCTTCTTCAGCAAAGCCCGGGTTGCAGCGGCTGGCGATCATCTCCGACTCATCGACCACGGGCCGCCCCGGTTCGAGGTTCCAGCTCGGCTTGTCCGGATCCACCAGCCTGGCGAAGGTCCAGTGGCAGTCGAACTGGGCGCGCATACCCGGGGTGTCTGCGTCCGGCTCCGCCGCCAGCACCTCCTGCCAGGCCTCCGCACCGGCCGACTCGCCGCCCGTATGCCGGCCCGCGAGCGTGGGCTTGATCTGCAGGCTCGGACCGACATCGGTCTGCACCCAGTCGACGCGATAGATGTACGGCGGCGGCAGCGCCACCGCCGTCGCCGGCGACGATTCGGCAGTTGAAGAATCTACGGCGGACGAACCGGCGGAAGAGGAACGGGCGGGAGAAGTACCCGTCGCAGACGACCCGGTGGCGTCGTCGCCGGTGCCGCAGCCGGCCAGCAGTCCCGCGGCGGCCGCCGCGACGGCGATCGTCCCCACGACCGTGCGGTGGAGCGTCACACCGATTCCATGAAAGCCAGGTGGACCCGCTCCCACGCCGCCCGGCGCGGACCGTCCGGATCGTCGTGGACGCGCGGCTGCTTGTCGATCACCAGGACCTTCCGGTTCTCGGCGGAGTAGCGCGGCCAGTCCTCGGCGGGCACCCCCGTACGGGCGAACCAGGTCCAGCGCGACTGGACGGCGGCGGTGACCTGTTTGGCGGCCTGCCAGTTCCCGGCCGCCGCCAGCGGCGCCCCGATCGGATGTCGGTACATCCCGAAGACCGCGAACAGTTCGGTGGCATGGGTGGCGCCGATCCCGGAGGCCTTGAGCAGCGGTGGCGAATAGTCGTAGCGGTAGACGTACACCGGGGCCCGGCGGCCGTGGTGCTCGGCGAAGATCATCGTCGGCACCCAGAACACGGCGTCGGCGGAGAGCCGCACCTGGTCCTTGCTGCCCGGGTAGAGCCGGTCGATCTCGGCCTTGATCTCCGGGTCGTGCACGCCCACCAGGTAGTGGGTGGGTTTGGGCAGCAGATCCCAGAACCGGGCGAACAGCTCGCCCTCGTCGAGATTGCTGCCGGTGATCAGCGGGACCGGCAGCGTCGACCCCTCCATCGCGGCCTGCACCGGCGGCAGCGGCAGGTACTGTCCGTCGACCACCGGGGCGAAGGGCATCGGTTCGCTGAGCCCGGCCTTGGCGGTGAACTTGAGCAGCTGGTGGGCCGCCTTGAGCAGTTGCGACGGGCTCGCACCGTCGACGACGGCGGCCACCTGCGCCGGATCCAGCGGCGGCTCGGTGCGTTCGGCGCCGGCCCGCCGCGACGGGTCCATCAGCAGCCGGACGTATTCGTCGGCCAGCAGCTCCGCGGTCTGCTTGCGCACCACCAGGTCGGCGGCCGGCGACTGGGCGATGGCTCCGGCGAAGAGTCCCTCTGCGGCCGGGGTGGACAGCAGCGCGAGCACCGCCGAGCCGCCGGCGCTCTCCCCGAAGACCGTCACCCGGTCCGGGTCGCCGCCGAAGGCCGCGATGTTGCGCTGCACCCATTCCAGGCCGGCGATCATGTCCTTGAGTCCGGCGTTGGAGTCGAAGGTCCGCTCGGCGGTGGAGTAGCCGCTCAGGTCCAGGAAGCCGAACGGGCCGAACCGGTAGTTGACGGTCACCACGATCACGTCACGGGCCCGGGCCAGGAAGGAGCCGTCGTAGATGGGGGTGGACGTGCCGCCCAGGATGTAGGCGCCGCCGTAGTTGAAGACCATCACCGGCCGCGGCCGGTCGTCGACGGCCTCGGGCGCGAAGACGTTCAGCGACAGGCAGTCCTCGCTGGTGGGCTGGAAGGTGTTCGGCCCGCGGGCGGTGAACAGCTTGTCCTGGATCGGCACCGGACCGTAGTCGTGACATTCGAGCACGCCCTCCCAGGGGGTGACGGGTTGTGGAGCCCGCCAGCGCAGTTCGCCCACGGCGGGCGCCGCGAACGGGATGCCCTTCCAGGAGACGGTGCCCTTCGCCAGGCCGCGTCCGCGCTTACCCTCGATCGTCCCGTCGGCCAGTTCGACGACCGTGTTCTGCAATGCCATGATTCCGACCTTACTGACCGGGCCTACCCTGGAGGCATGCCGACTGGAGCTGGTGTGTCCCCGACCGGCCCGAGCGCCGGGTCGATCGACCTGAACGCCGACCTCGGTGAGGGTGTGGGCGACGACGCCGCGATGATCCCCCTGGTGTCGAGCGCCAATGTGGCCTGCGGCTTCCATGCAGGCACCCCGACCATTCTGCGCCGCACCTGCGAGGAGGCGGTGGCGGCAGGCGTGCGGATCGGTGCGCAGGTCTCCTACCCGGACCGGGACGGCTTCGGCCGCCGGTTCATGGACGTCGATCCCGACGATCTGATCGCCGACGTGCTCTTCCAGATCGGCGCGCTCACGTCCATCGCCCGCTCGGTGGGCGGCAGCGTGGACTACGTCAAACCGCATGGCGCGCTGTACAACGCGATCGTGCGGCACGAGGGTCAGGCGCGGGCGGTGGTGACGGCGGTGGCCGACGCCGGCCTGCCCCTGCTGATCCTGCCCGGCTCGGCCGCCCAGCGACTGGCCGCCGATGCCGGGGTCCCGGTGCTCACCGAGGCCTTCGCCGACCGCGCCTACACCGCCGAGGGCACCCTGGTGCCGCGCAGCGCGGCCGGCTCGGTGCTCACCGACAGCGCGGCGATCACCGCCCGGGTGCTCGATCTGGTGCGCTACGGCGAGCTGACCACCGTCGACGGCGGCCGGATCGCTGTCCACGCCGATTCGATCTGTCTGCACGGCGACACCCCCGGTGCCGTCGAGCACGCCCGCGCCGTGCGGGCAGCGCTGCTCGAGGCCGGCGTGACCGTGCACGCCCGGTGACCCGCCGTCGGGCCGCGGTGTCGGCCTCCGGCGCCGGCGTGCTGGCCGGTTTCGGCGCATACGGCCTGTGGGGGCTGTTTCCGCTCTACTTCCACGCCCTCGAGCCGACCGGCGCGTGGGAGATCCTGGCCAACCGGATCGGCTGGACGGCGCTGCTGTGCGCGGTGGTGCTGGCGGTCCGGCGCGACTGGTCCTGGTTGGGCCGTCTGGTCACTCAGCGCCGGCTGCTGATCGGGGTGGCGGTGGCCGCCGCGCTGATCGCCGTCAACTGGGTGGTGTACGTGGCGGCGGTGACCTCCGGGCACACCAGCGACGCCGCCCTGGGCTACTTCCTCAATCCACTGGTCACGGTGGCCCTGGGGGTGGTGGTGCTGCGTGAACGGCTGCGGCCGCTGCAGTGGCTGGCGGTGCTGATCGGGGTGGTCGCCGGGCTGTACCTGTCGGTGGCGGCCGGAACCTTCCCGCTCACCGCACTCACCCTGGCGTGCTCGTTCGGGCTCTACGGTCTGGTGAAGAACAAGGTGGGCGCGCATCTGCCGGCCCTGCACAGTCTGAGCCTGGAGACCTTCCTGCTGCTGCCGGCGGCCGCGGTGATCCTGGTGCTGGTGGCGACGGTGGGTCCGGGCCTGGACTTCGGCCGGCACGGACCGGTGCACACCGCTCTGCTGGTGGGCAGCGGTGTGGCCACCGCGATCCCGCTGCTGCTGTTCGCGACTGCGGCCCGGCGCATCCCGCTGGTGACCGTGGGCCTGATCCAGTTCATCACCCCGATCATTCAGCTGATCTGCGCGGTGACGGTGCTCGGCGAGCATCTGCCGATGCAGCGCTGGGTGGGTTTCGGAATCGTCTGGGCGGCACTGGCGGTGCTCAGCGCCGACGCCCTGCTCAGTGCGCGGCGGCGCGGCGTTGCCGGGCGAACTCGGCGAGCACCACACCCGCCGCCACCGACGCGTTGAGCGACTCCACGTCGCCGGCCATCGGGACGGACAGGATGGTGTCGCAGTTCTCCCGGACCAGCCGGGACAGCCCCTTGCCTTCGGACCCGACCACGATCACCACCGGCCCGGTGCCGTCGTAGTCGTCGAGGGTCACATCCGCGTCGGCGTCCAGGCCGACGATCTGCGCGCCCCTGTTCGCCCAGTCGACCAGGGTGCGGGTCAGGTTGGGGGCCTGCGCGACGGGCAGCCGGGCCGCCGCTCCGGCGCTGGTGCGCCAGGCCACGGCGGTGACCGAGGCACTGCGCCGCTGCGGGATGAGCACCCCCTGCCCGCCGAAGGCGGCGACGCTGCGGATCACCGCGCCCAGGTTGCGCGGATCGGTGATGTTGTCCAGGGCCACCAGCAGCGGCGGGTTCGGGGAGGCCAGGGCATCGTCGAACAGATCGTCGGGATGCGCATAGCGGTACTCGGGAACCTGCAGCGCCATCCCCTGGTGCAGTCCGTTGGTGGTGAGCCGGTCCAGCTCCGGTTTGCTCGCCTCGAGGATGGCGATGCCCTTGTCCCCGGCCACCTGCACCGCCTCACGCACCCGGTCGTCGGCGTCGATGGTGCTCATCACGTACAGCGCGGTCGCCGGGACCCCGGCGCGCAGGCATTCGACCACGGGGTTGCGGCCGACGACGTATTCGTGACCGTCGTCCTTGCGGCGCTGACTGCTGCGCGCGGACTGCGCCTTGGCCGCCGCCTTGGCCTTCTTGTGCGCCGGGTGATAGACGCGGTCGACGGCCTTGGGCGTGGCACCTCGGCCCTCGAGCCCGCGGCGCCGCTGCCCGCCCGAGCCCACGGTCTGGCCCTTCTTGCTGCCGTCCTTGCGGACGGCGCCCTTACGCTTGGAATTGCCGGCCATGCTCAGTCCTTCCGCTGCAGCGCCCACTGGGCGCCGTCGGGGGTATCGGTCACCTCGACGCCGGCTTCGGCCAGCCGGTCGCGCACCTCGTCGGCCACGGCCCAGTTCTTCTCGGCGCGGGCCGCAGCCCGCCGCTCCAGCTCGGCCCCGACCAGCACGTCGAGGGCGGCGGTCGCGGCCTCGTCGGTGCCGTCGGCGTTCCAGTGCGGATCGAGCGGATCGGTGCCCAGCACGCCCATCATGGCGCGCACCTGGGCGGCGATCGCCGCCGCCGCGGCGCCGTCGCCGGATTCGAGTGCGGTATTGCCCTCCCGGACCGCGTTGTGCGCGGCCGCCAGGGCGGCGGGGACCCCCAGGTCGTCGTCGAGGGCGGCGGCGAAGGCCTCGTTCACCTGCCCCACCGGGACCGCGCCGACGCGTTCGCCGACCCGGCGCACGAAGGATTCGATGCGCCGGTAGCCGGCGGCCGCCTCGTGCAGCGCGTCGTCGGAGTATTCGAGCATCGAGCGGTAGTGGGCGCTGCCGAGGTAGTAGCGCAGTTCCACCGGGCGCACCTTCTTGAGCATCGCCGGGATGGAGACCACGTTGCCCAGGGACTTGCTCATCTTCTCGCCGGCCATGGTGACCCAGCCGTTGTGCAGCCAGTAGCGGGCGAAGCCGTCGCCGGCGCCGTGGCTCTGCGCGATCTCGTTCTCGTGGTGCGGAAAGATCAGATCCATTCCACCGCAATGGATGTCGAACTCGCCGCCGAGCAGCGAGGTGGACATGGCCGAGCATTCGAGGTGCCAGCCGGGCCGGCCGGGACCCCACGGGGTGGGCCACGACGGCTCACCCGGCTTGGCCGCCTTCCACAGGGTGAAGTCCCGCGGATCGCGTTTGCCGGTGCCGGCGCTCTCGCCCTGGTGCACGTCGTCGAGGCGGTGCCCGGACAGGGCGCCGTAGTCGGGCAGACTCTGCACGTCGAAGTAGACGTTCCCGTCGGCGACGTAGGCGTGGCCGCGCTCGAGGAGCCGGTCCATGTACTCGACCATCTGGGTGACGAATCCGGTGGCCCGCGGTTCCGCCGACGGCGGCAGCACCCCGAGGGCGTCGTAGGCCCGGGTGAAGGCGCGCTCGTGGGTGGCCGCCCACTCCCACCACGGCCGGCCGTTCTCGGCCGCCTTACGGAGGATCTTGTCGTCGATGTCGGTCACGTTGCGCACGAAGCGGACGTCGTAGCCCCGGTAGTCCAGCCAGCGACGGAGCACGTCGAAGGCGATACCGCTGCGCACGTGCCCGATGTGCGGGACGCCCTGAACGGTGGCGCCGCACAGGTACACCGTCGCGATCCCCGGCTGAAGGGGGACGAAGTCGCGGATCTCGCGGGCAGCGGTGTCGTGCAGGCGTAAGGTCACGACCTGCAAGTCTACTTGAGGCCGATCAGGGCTGTCGCCACTGCGGCCAGACCCTCGCCGCGGCCGGTCAGCCCCAGCCCGTCGGTGGTGGTCGCCGAGACCGAGACCGGTGCGCCGAGCAGCTCGGACAGCACCTGCTGCGCCTCGTCGCGGCGCGGACCGATCTTGGGCCGATTGCCGATCACCTGCACCGCCGCATTGATCGGCGTGTAGCCGTTCTGTTGGAGCAGGGTCCGCACGTGGGTGAGTATCTCGGCGCCGGTGATCCCGGCGTTGTCGGACCGGCCCACGCCGAAGACGCCCCCGAGGTCGCCGAGTCCGGCCGCCGAGAGCAGCGCATCGCAGAGTGCGTGCACGCCCACGTCGCCGTCCGAGTGTCCGCTGGCGCCGTCGGCGTCGGGAAAGAGCAGCCCGACCATCCAGCACGGCCGGCCCGGCTCGATCGGGTGCACATCGGTGCCGATACCCACACGCATGCTCGTCAGTCCTGTTCCCGGCACAGCAGCCGCGCGATCCGCAGATCGAACGGGGTGGTGATCTTGAAGGCCTCGTCGTCGCCGGGCACCACGTGTACCGGTACCCCGAGCGCTTCGACCAGGCCGGCGTCGTCGGTCGCGTCGCCGCCGCGCTCATGGGCCCGGCGAAGTATGGGTGCGGTGAAGCCCTGCGGGGTCTGCACCGCCCGCAGTTCACTGCGGTCGACGGTGCCGAGCACCTGGTCGCCGTCGGATCCGACGCGTTTGAGGGTGTCGGCCACCGGCAGTCCGGGCACCACGGCCGGCGCCCCGTCGCGCAGCGCCTGCACCACCGCGGCAAACAGCCGGGGCGGGGTCAGGGCGCGGGCGGCATCGTGGACCAGCACCAGGTCGGTGTCGGCGGCGGCGAGCCCGGCGCGCACCGAATCGCTGCGCTCGGCTCCACCGGCCACCACGACGGCATCCGGCAGTTCCGTGCGCGTGCGGTCGACCAGGTCCGGCGGCACCATCACCACCAGCCGGTCCACCACTCCGGAGGCCAGCGCCGCGTCGACGCTGCGCCGGAGCAGGGTGCGTCCGGCCAGTTCCACGAAGGCCTTCGGCGTCTGCCGACCCAGCCGCACCCCCATTCCGGCGGCCGGAATGAGGGCGGCGACCGAGCCTCCGGTCAGGATGCCGCGGCCAGGATCTCGTCGAGCAGGCTGTCGGCCCGCTCGTCGTTGGTGTTCTGGGCCAGCGAGAGCTCGTCCACCAGCACCCGGCGGGCGCGGGTGAGCATCCGCTTCTCTCCGGCCGACAGGCCACGGTCCTGCTCTCGGCGCCACAGATCGCGGACGATCTCGGCGACCTTGATGATGTCCCCCGAGTTCAGCTTCTCCTGGTTCGCCTTGAAGCGGCGGGCCCAGTTGGTCGGCTCCTCGGTGTGCGGCGCGCGCAAGACCTGGAAGACCTCGTCGAGGCCCTCTTCGCCGACCACGTCGCGCACACCCACGTACTCGACCTTGCTGGAGGGGATCTGAACTGTCATGTCACCGTCGGTAACCTTCAGGACCAGGTATTCGACCTCTTCACCCTTGATGGTCCGAACGACGATGTCTTCCACCCGAGCAGCACCGTGATGGGGATAAACAACGGTGTCGCCAACTTTGAAATTCAATGTTCCGTGCCCCTTTCGAGTGTTACCAGTCTAACACGGACCCTCCGACGCCTCCGCCAACGGTGCAGGTCAGACGGTGGAACCAACGCATAGCACGGGGTGGCAGCGGGTGCCGGCACCCCCGGACCGGCTCCGCCGACACCACCGGGGCGCCCCATCGTCGTGGCCGGTCAGCGGAATTTTCGGGCCAATGTACCCACCCCGTATCACTTTTCCCGATCGCGCCCACTACGCTGCGTAGTGCAGGGTTACCCATCACGTGCTCGCCGCCCGTGAATCACCTTCGGAGGAATCAGGTGTCAGTGCTCACTCGAACCACCCGCCGTATCGCTTCGGCCACCGCGATCGGCGCGCTCGGCATCGCGATCGCGCTCGGCACCACCGCCTGCGGCGCGGGCAAGATCTCGCAGACCAACAACCAGGCTCCGGCGGTGAACGGCGCCAACGGCAACATAATGCTCGGCGACGTCTCCGACGACGGGGTGGCCGAGGACGAGGCCGAACTGGCCGGCAACTCGATCGCGCTGCGCAATGTGCAGGTGATGTTCCCGGTGGACAAGGCCGACCAGGTCTTCGGTGAGGGCGGCCCGTTCAAGATCAACTTCACGATCGCCAACGACAGCCCCGTGTACTACGTCAAGCTCACCGGCATCAAGGCCCCGCAGGGCAAGGTCGAGTTCGTCACCGATGCGGGCCGCAGCACCTCCCCCGGCGACGCCGGCAAGATCGGCCCGGGCGGACACCTCACCGCGGGCGTGCCGTCCAACGTCTCCACCGAGCAGGCCGAGCAGGACGGGATCTCCCGCCTGGACGTGGAGGCCACCGGCACCGGCAGCACCATCGCGGCCGGCCTGACCGTCCCGCTGACCTTCACCTTCGAGGTCACCGGCCTGGACGGCAAGAACCCCCAGACCAAGAGCACCACCGTGAACACCCCGGTCGACTCCACCGCGATCGACGAGCGCGCCGACGTGGTGCGCGACCGGCAGCCGGCCGAGGGTCACCACTGACCCGGATCACGACGCGCCGGCGACCGGCCGAACCGACGCCTTCGGGCCCCGATCGAGCAGCGATCGGGGCCCGAAGTGCATCGACGGACCGGCCCGACGGCTTGTGACCGGCGGGCGTCCCGGCTCTGTCGGGGCCGCGTCCTACAGTGGGCTGGTGGCGAAATCGAAGTCCGTGTTCCGGTGCTCGGCCTGCGGGCATCAGGTGCCCAAATGGGTGGGGCGGTGCCCGGACTGCGGCGAGTGGGGCTCGATCGAGGAGTCGGCACCGGCGGCCGCCGTCGCGGCCGGCGGCCGCGGCGCCACCGCGGTCGCGCCGAGCAGCCCGGCCCGGCCGATCACCGAGATCGACGCGAACGCCGCCGGCGCGAATCCCACCGGGATCGCCGAGTTCGACCGGGTTCTCGGCAGCGGCGTGGTCCCCGGCTCGGTGGTGCTGCTGGCCGGAGAGCCTGGAGTGGGCAAGTCCACCCTGCTGCTCGAGACGGTCAAGCACTGGGCGCGGCAGGGGCGCACGGCGCTGTACGTGACCGGTGAGGAGTCGGCCGGCCAAGTGCGGCTGCGCGCCGAACGCACCGACGCGGTGCACGAGAAGATCTATCTCGCCGCGGAGACCGATCTGGCCACCGTGCTCGGCCACGTCGATCAGGTCCGTCCCAGTCTGCTCATCGTCGACTCGGTGCAGACGATGGTGGCCACCGGCAGCGACGGGGTGACCGGCGGGGTCACCCAGATCCGCGCGGTGACCACCGCCCTGGTCTCGCTGGCCAAGAACACCGGGGTCGCGGTGGTCCTGGTGGGGCACGTGACCAAGGACGGCACCGTGGCCGGGCCCCGCTCGCTCGAACACCTGGTGGACGTGGTGCTGGCCTTCGAGGGCGATCGGCATTCCTCACTGCGGCTGGTGCGCGGGGTCAAGAACCGGTTCGGCGCCTCCGACGAGGTCGGCTGCTTCGAGCAGCGCGCCGACGGCATCCACGAGGTGAGCGATCCGTCGGGAATCTTCATGCACCAGCACGACGACGACGTGCCCGGCAGCGTCGCGATGGTCGTGCTCGACGGGCGGCGCGCGATGGTCGGCCAGATTCAGACGTTGATGAACACCAGCTCGATGGCCTCGCCCCGGCGCGCCGTGTCGGGTCTCGACTCGTCACGGGTGGCGATGATGCTCGCCGTCGCCGAGCAGCACTGCGGGGTCCCCGCCAGCCAGCACGAGGTGTACGCGTCCACGGTCGGCGGCATGCGGGTCACCGAGCCGGCCGCCGACCTGGCCATTCTGCTGGCGCTCTACTCGGCCCAGAAACATCAGCCGATCCCACGGGAGACCGCGGCGATCGGCGAGGTGGGGCTGGCCGGCGAGATCCGCCGGGTGCCGTCGACGGCGCGCCGGGTGGCCGAGGCCAAACGGCTCGGGCTGCGCCGGGTGATCGTGCCGGCCGGAACCGATGAGGATCTGCCGTCGGGCATCGACGTGATCCGGGTGCGCGATCTGGGTGATGCGGTGCGGGCGGCGGTGCCGTCGGCGCCGCTGCCCGAGCGCCGGCGAGCGCCGAAGCGGCCCGCGAAGCCGGAGCCCCCACGAGCTGCGAAGCGTCCGGCCCTGCGGCCGGTGCCGTCGGACTACGACGACACCCCGTTCTGATCCCGGCCGGCGCCGCCGACGGGGTCACGGCCGCGGATCAGGGCCGCGGGGTCAGGGCCGCGACTCGGCGCCCACGTCCCGGTACTCGGCCCAGTGCTCCTTGATGTTGATCTGGATGAAGATCGCCTCGGCCGCGGCCACCGGCTGCTCCCGGTCGCCCAGGTGGGCTATCGCCCGGGTGAACAGCTTGCGCCGCTTGCGGGCCAGCACCTCGCACTCCAGATGCAGCACCTCGCCCACCGGGACCGGTTTGAGGAAGTCCACCTCCAGGTTGCCCGTGACCACGGGGACCCCGGCCAGCAGCGGGGTCTGCGACATCACCTCGTCGAAGGCGGTCGACAGCAGCCCGCCGTGCATCATCCCCGGTCCGCCGGCCATCCACGGCGCCACGGTGAGCTGAGCCGTGGTGGTGATGCCCTCACCGGCCAGCACGTCCAGGTGCAGCCCTACCGGCGCCAGCTCGCCGCAGCCGAAGCAGTGCCGGTCGTGCAGCTTGATCGATCGCCCCGGAGCGGCCGCCTTGGGGTGGCGGGTGAGCGGATCCGGGTCGGCGGGCAGCTCGAACGCATTCTTCACATCCGGTTACGCTAGTCGTCAGAACACTCCCCGCCCCAATCGGCGGCCGGGCCGGGAACCGGGGCAGAGACAGTTAGGGACACGATGGCTGAGGACTCCGGGGCGGAACTGCTCCGTTCGACGCTGCGCCGGGTGGCTCCGGGCACGGGCCTGCGCGACGGCCTCGAACGCATTCTGCGCGGCGGCACCGGCGCCCTGATCGTGCTCGGCCACGAATCGGACACCGAACGGATCTGCGACGGAGGCTTCCACCTGGACGTCGAGTTCGCACCGACCCGGCTGCGGGAGCTGGCCAAGATGGACGGCGCGGTGGTGCTCTCCACCGACGGCAAGCGCATCGTCCGCGCCAACGTGCAACTGGTCCCCGACCCGGCGATCCCCACCAGCGAATCGGGCACCCGGCATCGGGCCGCCGAGCGCACCGCCATTCAGACCGGCGCACCGGTCATCTCGGTGAGCGCCTCGATGTCCATCGTCAGCGTCTACGCCGGTGGTCAGCGGCGGGTGGTCGAGAGCCCGGACGCGATCCTCTCGCGCGCCAATGTGGCGCTGGCGACGCTCGAACGCTACAAGGCCCGGCTCGACGAGGTGAGCGCCCAGCTCTCCCGCGCCGAGATCGAGGACTATGTGCTGCTGCGCGATGCGATGAGCGCGGCGCAGCGGATGGAGATGGTCCGCCGGGTGGGTGTGGAGATCGACGAGTACGTCCTGGAACTGGGCGTCAACGGCCGCCAGGTGGCCCTGCAGCTCGAGGAGCTGACCGCCGACAACGACATCATGAGCGAGCTGCTGGTGCGCGACTACCAGCCCAGCCCGGAACCGGCGAGCACCGAGCAGGTGCGGCAGATCCTCGACGCGATGGAGGGGCTGTCCAATGCGGAGCTGCTGGACCTGACGATGGTGGCCGGCGCCTTCGGTTACCCCACCACCCTCGAGGCCCAGGACATGCCGATGAGCCCGCGCGGCTACCGGCTGCTGGCCCGCATCTCGCGCCTCCAGTTCGGGCACATCGACCGGCTGGTCCGCGAGTTCGGCACCCTGCAGTCGCTGCTGGCGAGCAGTGCGGCCGACCTGCAGGCCGTCGAGGGCATCGGATCCATCTGGGCCCGGCACATCCGGGAGGGGCTGTCCCGGCTCGCCGAGTCGAGCATCGAACGCTTCGACTGACCCCGGGCGACCGGCAGACGGTTACTGCTGTGCGGGCGCCACCACGTTGAAGGTGATCGGCGCGGATTCGCGCTCACCGACCTTGGCGACGGCCTGGTACGCGCCCACCGGGATCTCAGTGCGAGCCTTGGTGCAGCCGGGATTGCTGGTGGTACCCGACCAGGTCACGTCGTCGGTGACCTGCTGTCCCGGCTTCAGCACGGTGTGGTTCACGGTCTTGTCCGGGGCGCAGTCCTGCGCCGACCACAGAGTGCGGGTTCCGTCGAGCGAACGGACGATCACATTCTGCGAGGCCTTGCCCACATCACGCGAGCAGTCGGCCAGACCACCGTTGGTGGTGACGATGGTGAACACCGGCTGATCGCCGCGGGTGTAGGTGGGCTTGTCGGTGTACAGAACCACCGAAAGCGCCTGATCGGTGCACTGAGCCGCACCCTCCTGCCCCTGGGCGGGGGTGGTCTGGGCGGGGTTCTCAGACGGCGCTGCGGACTCCGACGCACTGGTCTGCGCCGGCGCATCGGCGGGGCTCTCACCCGTCGCGGGCGCCTCCGGTTCGGTGGTGGCCGGAGCACTCTCCACCGACGAGCCGACGGCCGCGTTCTTGCTGGTGCTGTTGTCGTCGCCGCCACCGCTGGAGCCGGCCCAGACGATCAGACCGATGACCACCGCGACCACGACGACGGCGATGCCGCCGGCCAGCAGCCGACGACGCCAGTAGACCTCCGTCGGCAAGGGTCCCTGAGGTGGTTCGATCACGTCTGCCACGGTATCGCCGCCGCGGCAGGCCGGCGCCCAGGAAGAGCGGCGTGTCGCGGGTTCCGGGCGAGATCACAGGAACCACGGCGACGTCCGCCGCCGCGCAGGGCTATTCGGTGACCTGGCCGATACTGCCCGAGCAGGTGACCTTGCCGTCACTGAGGTGGTAGTTCAGCCCCATGATCGCCAGCCGGCCGTCGGCGACGCGCTCGGCGATGATGCGGCTGCGCTCGACCAGCAGCTTGCCGGTCTCCACCACGTGCCGCGCCTCGAACTCGTCGACCCGCTCGAGGCCCTCGCTGCGGCCGAGCAGCAGGCTCGGCATGACCCGCTCGACGATCGAGCGGATGTATCCCGGCGGCAGCTCGTCCTTGTTCAATGCGTTGAGGCTGGCCGAGATGGCGCCGCAGCTGTCGTGACCGAGAACCACGATCAGCGGCACCTCGAGGAGTTCGGCGGCGAACTCGATACTGCCGAGCACCGACGAGTCGATGACGTGACCGGCGGTGCGGACCACGAACATGTCGCCGAGCCCCTGGTCGAAGATCACCTCGGCGGCCACCCGCGAGTCACCGCAACCGAACAGCACCACATGCGGAGACTGCCCGTTCACCAGCTTCGCCCGGTCCGCCGTACCCTGGCTGGGATGTATGGAATCACCGCGAACGAAACGATCGTTTCCCTCTTTGATGACGTTCCAGGCTGCCTGTGGGGTGAGTCCTTGCATGTCCTCTAGTGTGCCACCGGCCACCGTCCTGACCTGGTTCGGGCTGGCAAAAAGGGAGCTGCCGTGGCGGGAACCCGGCATATCCGGGTGGCAGATCCTGATCAGCGAGATCATGTTGCAGCAGACCCCGGTGGCACGGGTGATCGAGCCCTGGACCCGGTGGGTGCAGCGCTGGCCGGTGCCGTCGGCGATGGCCGCCGAGCCGGCCGGCGAGGTGCTGCGCGCATGGGGGAAGCTCGGCTATCCTCGCCGTGCACTCCGGCTGCACGAATGCTCGAAAGTCATTGCGGCACAACATGATGACCGCGTTCCCGACGACGTCGAGGTACTGCTGTCACTGCCCGGCATCGGCGATTACACGGCCCGCGCGGTGGCCTGTTTCGCCTACGGCCAGGCGGTGCCGGTCGTCGACACCAATGTCCGGCGGGTGATCGCCCGGGCGGTACACGGGCAGGCCCGGCCCGGATCGCCGAGCAAAGCGGATCTGGCCGATGCAGAGCGGCTCGCACCGCGCGAGCAGGACGGGACGCTCGCCGCGACGGCACCGGAGTTCTCGGCGGCCCTGATGGAGCTCGGTGCGCTGGTGTGCACCTCCCGCAACCCGGACTGCACGATCTGCCCGATCGCCGCAGACTGCCGCTGGCTGGCCCGCGGCCGGCCGGACGCGGGCACCCCGGCCCGGCGCAGCCAGCGCTACGAGGGCACCGACCGGCAGGCGCGCGGACGGCTGCTCGACGTGCTGCGCGACACCAGCGGGCCGGTCGAACGCACCCGCCTGGATCTGGCCTGGACCACCGACACCGCCCAGCGCGACCGCGCCCTGGACTCGCTGCTCACCGACGGCCTGGTGGAGTTGACCGACGACGGCCGGTTCGCCCTGGCCGGCGAGAGCTGAGCGGAACCGGCGGGCATAGGGCGCACGTCCGGTCGCGCTCAGCGCGCGGCGGCGCCGGACACGGTGAGGATCCACGCGTAGACGAAGGCGGTCTCCTCCCACACCCGGTAGCGGCCGGTGCGGCCGCCGTGCCCCGCGGACATCTCGGTGCGCAGCAGCACCGGCTTGCCGGAGGTGGTCTTCTCCTGCAGCGCAGCGACCCATTTGGCCGCCTCGGTGAACATCACCCGGGTGTCGTTGAGCGAGGCCATCGCCAGGATCTCCGGATACGGCCGGGCGGCGACGTTCTCGTACGGGCTGTACTCGCGCATGTACCGGTAGACCTCGGGATCGTGCAGGGGATCGCCCCACTCGTCCCATTCGATCACCGTCAGCGGCAGCTCCGGGTCGAGCATGGAGGTCAGGGCGTCGACGAAGGGCACCTCGGCGAGCACCCCGGCGAAGAGCTCCGGAGCCAGGTTGGTCACCGCGCCCACCAGCAGCCCGCCCGCCGAGCCGCCGTCGGCCACCAACTGTTCCGGGGTGGTCCGGCCGGCGGCGATCAGATGCCGGGCGACGTCGACGAAGTCGGTGAAGGTGTTCTTCTTGGTGAGCTCTTTGCCGTTCTCGTACCAGTTCCGGCCCATCTCGCCGCCGCCCCGGACGTGCGCGATCACCATGACCATGCCGCGATCGAGCAGTGAGAGCCGGCTGACGGAGAAGCCCGGATCCATCGGCGCCTCGTAGGCCCCGTAGCCGTAGAGCAGCAGCGGCGCCGGCCCGTCGGGCAGATCGGTCCTGCAAATGATCGAGATCGGAATCTGCGTGCCGTCGGCGGCGGTGACCCACTCGCGGTCGGCGCGGTAGCGGGCCGGATCGTAACCGCCGAGCACCGGCTGCTCCTTGAGCAGCGTCAGCTCGCCGCTGCGCACGTCCAGATTCAGCACCTGCGCGGGATCGACGAAGCTGCCGTAGCCGATGCGCAGTGCCGGAGTGTCCCACTCGGCGTTGGCCCCCAGGCCCACCGAGTACAGCTCCTGGTCGAAGACCACCGGTACGAAGTCGTCGATTCCGGGCAGCTCGGGGCGGCCGCGCAGATCGGCGATCGCCAGCCGGGGCAGCGCATCCTGCCGGTAGGACAGCACCAGATAGTCCTGGAAGCAGTCGACGTCCTCGATGCGCCGGGACGGGTCGTGGGCGATCCACTCGCGCCGCTCGTCCGGGCGGCCCACCGGCATCACGTCGACGGCGTAGTCGACCGCCGGACCGGTGGCGGTGGGTCCGTTGTGCACGATGACGAAGAGGTCCTCGCCGCCGAGCACGGCGTGCTCCACCGAGTACTCGACGCCGTCGGTCCGGCCGGCGACGCTGACGAACTCGCCGGTCGGATCGCTCGCGTCGAGGACGAAGTTCTCGCTGGTGATCTTGGAGCCGCACCCGATCACCAGGTACTTCTCGCTGTGCGTGGCACCCACGCCCACCCAGAAGCGCTCGTCGGGCTCATAGAACACCCGGGTGTCGGCGGTGCCGGCACCCACGTCGTGCCGCCAGACGGTGTCGGGGCGCCAGGCCTCGTCGACGGTCAGATAGAACAGGTGCTTCGCGTCCGGGCTCCAGGTGGCCCCGCCCGCGGTGCCGGCGATGACGTCGTCGAGCAGCTCGCCGGTCTGCAGATCCTTGATCCGCAGGGTGTAGCGCTCGTCGCCCACCAGGTCGGTGCTGTAGGCCAGCCAGCGGCCGTCCAGGCTCACCGAGCAGGCGCCGAGGGCGAAGAAGTCGTGCCCCTCGGCGAGCTCGTTCGAATCGAGCAGGACCTCTTCGCCGGGGAGCTCCTCACCGGGAGTGACCTGCGGCGGCGTCCAATCGTCGTCGCCGGAGATCGGGCAGCGGCAGCGGATACCGTACTGGAGCCCTTCGACGGTGCGGGTGTAGTACCAGTGCCGCTCCGATCGGATCGGCACAGACATGTCGGTTTCCTGTGTGCGCGAACGGATCTCGTTGAAGACCGCCTCCCGCAATGGGGCCTGTCCGGCGGTCGCCGTCTCGGTGAACTCGTTCTGCTGCTCGAGGTAGGCGATCACCTCGGGATCGTCGCGGTCCCGCAGCCATTCGTAGTCGTCGACGAAGACGTCGCCGTGGTACTCACGGCGGACCGGGACCTTCTTGGCGATCGGCGGAACCGCCCGGTCCGGCACCGGCACTTCAGGAGTCGGGGTTGCAGCAGTCGGGGTTGCAGGCACAGGGGATTCAGGCATCGGGGATTCAGGCATCGAGCGCGTCCGGCCAGTCGGCGAAGCTGAGCTGTGAGATGCGTTCGTAGGCTTCGATGTACCGGGCCCGGGTGCGCTCGACGATGTCGTCGGGCAGGGGTGGCGGCGGCGTCTGTCCGTGCCGGTCCCAGCCCGAGTCCGGCCCGGTGAGCCAGTTGCGGACGATCTGCTTGTCGAAGCTCGGCTGCACCTGCCCGGGCGTGTAGGTCGCGGCCTCCCAGTAGCGCGAGGAGTCGGGCGTCAGCACCTCGTCGGCCAGTACCAACGAACCGTCCGGCGCCCGCCCGAACTCGAACTTGGTGTCGGCCAGGATGATTCCGCGCTCATGTGCGAGATCGGCGCCCCGGCCGTAGATGTCCAGGGTCAGGTCGCGAAGGGTCTTGGCCAGATCCTCGCCCACCTGTTCGGCGACCTGGTCGAAGCTCACGTTCTCGTCGTGGTCGCCCAGCTCGGCCTTGGTGGCCGGGGTGAAGATCGGCTGGGGCAGCTTGTCCGACTCCCCCAGTCCGGCGGGAAGTCTCACGCCGCAGACACTGCCGGTGGCCCGGTAATCGATCAGTCCCGAACCGGTGAGGTAGCCGCGCGCCACACATTCGACGGCCACCATCGGCAGCTTCCGCACCACCATCGACCGGCCCACCAGAGCGGCCGGGATGCGCTCGTCCTCGGGCCCGCCCGCCAGATGGTTGGGCACGGTGAGCTCGTCGAACCAGAAGAAGCTGGCCGCGGTGAGGATCCGCCCCTTGTCCGGGATGGGGGTCTCGAGGATGTGGTCGTAGGCGCTGATCCGGTCGGAGGTGACCAGCAGCAGCGTCTGCGCATCGATCTCGTAGATGTCGCGGACCTTGCCGGAGGCCACATGCCGGTAGTCGGACAGGGCGGGACGCATCAGCGGATTCCCTTTCTTCGGTTCGTCGTTGGTTCGGGGAGCTACAGGATCGGGGCGGGCCGGTAGGCGGCCGACTGCGGGTCGGCGTCGATCCATCCGCTCGCGGCGGCGATCACCGCGTCGACCTGATCTCCGGCGGCCCCGGTGAACGCGGACTTGTCGGCGATCAGCGCGTCGAGCTGCTCACGCGTCAGCGGCAGCCGGTCGTCGGCGGCCAGCCGGTCGAGCAGGTCCGGTTCGCGGCCCTGCTCACGCATGGCCAGGGCCACGGCGACGGCGTTCTCCTTGATCGCCTCGTGCGCGGTCTCCCGGCCCACTCCGGCGCGGACCGCGGCCATCAGCACCTTGGTGGTAGCCAGGAAGGGCAGGTAGCGGTCGAGCTCGTTGGCGATCACCGCCGGGTAGGCACCGAACTCGTCGAGCACGGTCAGGAAGGTCTCGGTGAGACCGTCGATGGCGAAGAAGGCATCCGGAAGCGCCACCCGGCGCACCACCGAACAGAAGACATCGCCCTCGTTCCACTGCACTCCGGAGAGCTCGCTGGCCATCGAGGCGTAGCCGCGCAGGATCACCGCGAGCCCGTTGACCCGCTCACAGCTGCGGGTGTTCATCTTGTGCGGCATGGCCGAGCTGCCCACCTGCCCGGGCGCGAAGCCCTCGGTGACCAGTTCGTGGCCGGCCATCAGCCGGATGGTGGTGGCCAGCGACGACGGCCCGGCGGCCAACTGCACCAGTGCCGAGAGCACGTCGTAGTCCAGAGAGCGCGGATACACCTGCCCCACCGAGGTGAAGCCCTGCGAGAAGCCGAGGTGGGCGGCCACCTTCTCCTCGAGCAGCGCGAGTTTGGCGGCGTCGCCGTCGAGCAGATCGAGCATGTCCTGGCTGGTGCCCATCGGCCCCTTGATACCGCGCAACGGGTAGCGCGCGATCAGCTCGTCGACCCGGCGCAGCGCCACCATCAGTTCGTCGGCGGCGCTGGCGAAGCGCTTGCCGAGGGTGGTGGCCTGCGCGGCCACGTTGTGGCTGCGGCCGGCCATCACCGTGCTCCGGTAGGCCGCGGCGCGTTCGGTGATGCGCGCGAGGACGGCGATCGAGTGACTGCGCACGTACTGCAGCGAGCTGAGGACCTGCAGCTGCTCCACGTTCTCGGTGAGATCGCGGCTGGTCATGCCCTTGTGGATCTGCTCGTGACCGGCGAGGTCGTTGAACTCCTCGATGCGGGCCTTCACGTCGTGCCGGGTGACCCGCTCGCGCTCGGCGATCGAGTTCAGGTCCACCCGGTCGACCACCTTCTCGTAGTCCTCGATGGCACCGTCGGGTACGTCGATACCCAGTTCGCGCTGGGCTTTTAGCACCGCTATCCAGAGCCGCCGCTCGAGGATGATCTTGTTGCTCGGCGACCAGATCTCGGCGAGATCAGCCGAGGCGTAGCGACTGGCCAGGACATTGCTGATGGCAGGTTTTCCCACGTCGACGAGTCTAGTTGCTATCGGTACGTGGACCCGAATCAGCGACGGATCAACGCCCCTCCGCGCCGCTCACAGTTGCGTGAAAATACCATTGGGGGTATCTTTTCGGAGCATTGAATGCATACCCCCATAGGTATTAGTCGAAAGGCTGGCGGCGATGAGTGTCGACACCGATTCCGCACCCGCGGAGACCACACCGGGCCCCGATCAGGCGTCCGCTCCCGGACCGATGGCCCGGCTCGGCCTGTGGGCCGGCACCCACCGCCGCTGGGTTTTCGCCGTGTGGGCGGTGCTGGTGATCGGCCTGGGCGTCGCCGCGCCGAGCGTCTTCTCGTCACTGGCGGGAGCCGGCTGGCAGGCGAACGGCTCGGAGTCGGTCCAGGTGCGCGAGCTCGCCCAGGAACACTTCGGCGGCAACGCCTCGTCGGCCGTCCAGGTGGTCATCACCGCCAAGGACGGCGGGCAGCTGAGTCAGGAGACCATCGACAGCACCGTCGGCCACCTGCGCCGGCTCGTCGCCACCGACAGCCGGTTCGCCGATCAGGTCATCGCGCCCACGCCCGGAACGACCGTCTCCCCGGACGGCACCACGGCCATCGCGATCGTCGGCGCCGCTTCGAGCACCGACGACATGGTCAAGGCCGTCGACGACCACAAGGAACAGCTCACCGGGCTGTCCACCGACCAGGTCGACGTCTTCCCCACAGGCTCGTCGGCGCTGTGGAGCGATTTCAACAAGGCCAACCACGACGCGATGATCAAGGCCGAGATGATCTCGTGGCCGGTCACCCTGGCCATCATGATCATCGCCTTCGGGTCGCTGGTGGCCGCCGGACTCCCGCTGCTGCTCACCCTGGCCGGGCTGGTGGCCTCCGCCGGCGGTCTGGTCCTGCTGAACAGCCTCCTGCCGGTGTCGGTGTGGGCGATGAACTTCGCGATGATGTTCGCCCTCGCACTGGGCATCGACTACGCCCTGTTCATCGTCTCGCGCTTCCGGGCGGTCCTGGCCGTCCGCGACCGGGACGAGGATCCGCGCGCCGCCCGGCTGGCGGCCACGGCGGAGACCATGGACACCGCGGGCAAGGCGATCCTGCTCTCCGGGCTCACCGTTCTGGTCAGTCTCTCCGCGGTGCTGCTGGTTCCGGCACCCGCCGTCCGCACCATGGCGATCGGCATCATGACGGCCGTCGGCTTCGTGCTGGCCGCGAGCATGACGCTGCTACCGGCCGTGCTCTCGCGCCTGGGCGAGAAGGTCAACGCCGGTTCGCTGCCGTGGGCCAAGGGCCGGCACGGCGCCTCCCCGCGCTTCGAGCAGTGGGGGCGGCTGCTGCACCGGCATCCGTGGCCGCTCGCCGCCGTCTCGCTGATCATCCTGATCGCACTGGCGCTCCCGGTGTTCGGCCTGAAGGTGGCCATGCCGTCGATCACCGTGGTCCCCGACGACGCCCCGGTCCGGCAGGGCTACGAGCTCGTCGCCGAGAAGTTCGGCGACGGAGCGCCCGGCATGCTCACGATCGTCGTCCCCGACGACGACGCGGACGCTACCGCCTCGATCGCCGGCGACACGCACGGAATCGCGTCGGTTCTGCCCGCGCATCCGGCGTCGGACGGCTCCGGGCTGACCATGATCCAGGCGGTGCCCGCAGTGGACCCGTCGAGCGAGGAGCTGTCCGACATCCTCGAGAGCCTGCGGAACCAGCTGCCGGCGTCCGCCCTCGTCGGCGGCGCTCCAGCCGAGAACCTGGATCTGCAGTCCGCCCTGAACACCTGGTTCCCGCGAGTTGCGGCGACCATCCTGGTGCTCGGATTCCTGCTGCTGCTGATCGCACTGCGGGCACCGGTGATCGCGCTGCTCGGCACCGTCGTCAGTCTGCTCTCCACCGCGGCGGCGTTCGGTGTCGCCCGGCTGATCTTCCAGGACGGGCTCGCCGCCGGACTGCTCGGCTTCGAGCCGCAGGGCTTCCTGAACGGCTGGGGACCGGTGTTCTTCTTCGCGATGATCTTCGCGATCGCCATGGACTACACGGTCTTCTTGCTGGCGACCGCCAAGGAGCACTACGAACGGACCGACGATCCGCATCGCGCCCAGATCGATTCGATGGCGTACTCCGGCCGCATCATCTTCGCGGCGGCCGCGGTGATGGTCGCGGTGTTCTTCACCTTCGCCCTCGCCGATCCGCTGCCGCCGAAGGAGATGGGCATCATCCTCGGGGTCGCCGTGCTGCTCGACGCCGTGCTCATCCGACTGATCCTGCTGCCGGCCCTGCTGCGGCTCTCCGGGCACGGCGCCTGGTGGAGCCCGCGCTGGCTGGCCGCCGTCCTGCCCGAGATCAGTTTCCGCCATTGATACCCCAAGGGGCATACAATGGCAGGTGCCGGCCACCGGCGGACCCGAATGAATAAGGAGAAATCGTCATGATCGGCGACGACGAAGCCATCAGCACCATCCTCAACCGGCTGCGCCGGGCGCACGGCCAGCTGGCCGGCGTGATCTCGATGATCGAGCAGGGCCGCGACTGCAAGGACGTGGTCACCCAGCTCGCCGCGGTGTCCCGGGCGCTGGACCGGGCCGGATTCAAGATCGTCGCCACCGGGCTGCGCGAATGCATGGTCGAGGAGGACTCGGCCGGCGGCGAGAGCCTCGACATCGAACAGCTCGAGAAGCTGTTCCTGGCCCTGGCCTGAGAACACGGAGAACCCATCATGAAGATCGCACTGTCCACCACCGTCGACGCGAGCGTCCCCGAGACGATCACCCGGACCCGGGCGGCCCTGGCCGACCAGGGTTTCGGGGTGCTCACCGAAATCGACATGGCCGCCACCCTGAAGACCAAGATCGACGTCGACATGGAGGAGTACGTCATTCTCGGCGCCTGTAATCCGCCGATGGCGCACCGCGCGGTCAGCGCCGAGAAGCAGATCGGTCTGCTGCTGCCGTGCAACGTGGTGGTGCGGGCGGACACCGGTCGTCCGGGCACCAGCATCGTCGAGGCGATGAACCCGGAACTGATGGTCACCGTCGTCGACGACAACCCCGAACTGGCCGCCGTCGCCGACGAGGTGACCGCCCGGCTGCAGGCTGCCATCGACGCACTCTGATCGCCGGTAGAATCCGTGCGGAGATGACTTCCCGTTCGATCCTCCCGCCCCGTGCTGCGCAGTTCTCCCCTGCGCAGTCCTCCCCTGCCCAGTCCTCCCCTGCCCACTCCTCCCCTGCCCAGTCCTCTCCTGCCCAGTCCTCTCCTGCGCAGTCCCGTTCCGCACTCACCCGGCGGCGCCTGCTCGCCGGTGCCGCCGGCGCCGCCGCAGCCGCCGGCCTGGTCGCCTGCGGGGCGCAGGACCCGCTCGGCGACCCCCGGCAGGCCGCCGAGGTGGGCGGCGACGACCGGCTGCCGCCGGAGACCGCGCCACCGGAGATCCCGGATCAGCCGCCGGTGATCACCGGCAGCTTCGTCTCCCCCGCGATGGCCGGCCGCGAGACCAGTTGGGCCGTCGCCCGCCCCAACGGGGTCACCGGCGAACTCCCGGTGGTGATCGTCGCGCATGCGCTCAATACCAGCGACAAGACCATCTTCGGCAAGTCGCTGAACATCCAGGGCGTCCTGCAGGAGTACGTCGACGCCGGCAATGCACCGTTCGCGATCGCCGCCGCCGATGTGGGCCGCAACTACTTCCATCCGCGCACCGACGGCGCCGACGGGGCGGCGATGCTGCTCAACGAATTCATCCCGATGCTCGACGCCGACCCGCAGCTGAACCTGCGCACCGACCGCTTCGGCCTGTACGGCTGGTCGATGGGCGGCTACGGCGCCCTGCGCATCGGAGCACTGGTGGGGGCGCCCCGGGTGGCGGCGATCGCGGTGAGCTCGCCGGCCCTGTGGGCCGATCCGAACAATTTCCCTCCGCGCGCCTTCGACTCGATGGCCGATTACCAGGCCAACTCGCTGTTCGGACAGCAGGACCGGTTCAGCAAGATTCCGTTGATGATCTCCATCGGTTCGGCCGACCAGTTCTACACCTACACGAGGCAGTGGGCGTCGGCCCTGCATCCACCTGCCGCGTTCGGCACCTCACCGGGCGGGCACACCAACCGGTTCTGGCGGTCGGTGCTGCCCGAGCAGATCGAGTTCCTGGGCCGGAACCTGGCGCTCTAGCCACCTGGCGCTCTGGCCGCTGACCCGGCTCAGAGTGCGATCCGGCCCTCTTCGGCGGCCCGGCCGATGTCGGTGCGGAAATGCGAACCGGGCAGCTTGACGCCCGCCAGCCGCTCGTAGGCCTGCGCCCGGGCGGCTTTCAGGTCGGCACCACGGCCGAGGACCGAGAGCACCCGGCCGCCGGCCGAGACGATGTTCGCGTCCGTATCCACCGCGGTACCCGCATGCAGCACACCTTCGGCGTCGGCTCCGGTGATCGTGTCGCCGGTGCGCGGAGTACCCGGATAGTTCTCCGCCGCCAGCACCACCACCACGGCCGCGCCGTCGTGCCAGCGCAGAGCCGGCAGCTGCGCCAGCGTGCCGGTGGCCACCGCGTTCAGCGCCTCGCCGAGCGGCGATTCGAGCAGGTCGAGCACCGCCTGCGTCTCGGGGTCGCCGAAGCGGCAGTTGAACTCGACCACGGCCGGCCCCTGCTCGTCGATCGCCAGTCCCGCGTACAGCAGTCCGGAGAACGGAGTGCCGCGGCGCACCATTTCGCGGGCCACCGGGGTCACCACCTCGTCGACGATGCGGCCGACCATGTCCTCGGGCAGCCACGGCAGCGGGGTGTAGGCGCCCATGCCGCCGGTGTTGGGTCCCCGATCGTCGTCGGCCACCCGCTTGTGGTCCTGCGCCGGCAGCAGCGGCACCACGTCCTCGCCGTCCACCAGGCAGAACAGCGACACCTCGGGTCCGGAGAGGAAGCTCTCCAGCAGCACCGGATGTCCGGCTTCGAGACATTCGGAGGCGTGCCGGCGGGCGGCGGCCCGGTCGGCGGTGACCACCACGCCCTTGCCGGCGGCGAGTCCGTCGTCCTTGACCACCCAGGTGGGGCCGAACCGGTCGAGCGCGGCGTCCAGATCGGCCTGACTGTCGACGACCTCGGCGCGCGCGGTGCGCACCCCGGCCGCGGCCATGACGTCCTTGGCGAAGGCCTTGGAGCCCTCGATCTGCGCGGCGGCGGCACTGGGTCCGAAGGTGGCGAAGCCGGCCTCGCGCAGCGCATCGGCGACGCCGAGCACCAGCGGCACCTCCGGACCGATCACCACCAGGTCCACCGCCAGCCGGCGGGCCAGGGCCACCACCGCCTCGCGGGAGGCCACGTCGACCGGATGGTTGGTGGCCACCGCAGCGGTGCCGGCGTTGCCGGGTGCCGCATGCAGTTCGGTGACCGAGGGGTCACGGTCCAGTCCCAGAAGCAGGGCGTGTTCGCGGCCGCCCGAACCGATCACCAGTACTCGCACGTGCCCAAGCCTAAACGGTGCACACCTCCGCCACGACCACCGGGAGCACCGGGGTCAGGCAGACGACGACCACCGCCGCCGGCAGCGGCGCTCCGGCGGCCAGCGCCAGTGCCGCCGCGGGGATCGGCAGCACCGCGGCCACGGTCATCAGCCGCTCCGGGCGCCGGTATCCGGACAGGTAGGCGTGCATGGCGATCAGCCCGAGCGTGAAGACGGCCAGCGGGACCGCCAGGCAGGCCAGCACCGCGCCGTCGGAGATGTGCACCTCGTGCTCCACCCACAGCGCGATCACATGCAGTCCGCCGCCGACGGCGGCACAGGCCATATACAGCGGCATGCTGGCGTAGCCGAAGCCGAAGCACTTCTCCGGCCTGCTGCCGAGCACCTGACCGCTCGGCAGCAGGAAGTACAGCCACCACATGGCGAAGGTCACGCCCATCGCTGTCAGCCCCAGCACGATCGTCTCGGCGCTCCACCCGGTCCTGGCGATCAGCGACTGCAGGACCACCACGGTGCCCACCACTCCTTCGCCCAAGGTGATCACCATCAGGGTGGCGTAGCGCTCGGCGATGTGGCCGGGATGCCAGGGTGTGCGGCCCACCCGCAGTTCGGCGATCGCCGGACCGAGCAGTTCGACGGCCATGCAGACCAGAATCGCCGCCAGGGTGGCCCACAGGCCGGTCGGCACGATCGCGACCACCACCCAGCCGATCTGTGCCAGCGTCGTCATCCCGGCGTAGGTGAGCGCCGACCGGCGGTAGGCCGGGGCCTGCAGTGCGGCGCGCAGCCACTGCGCGATCATGCCCACCCGCATCACCATGTAGCCGATGATCACCACCACCAGGTCCACGTGTTCGTGGTGCTCGATGGAGGTGAAGACGTCCGGGATGCCGATGGCGATGATGGCCACACCCACCATCTGCACCATGGTGAGGATCCGGTACAGCCAGTCGTCGGTATCGAAGGCCGATGCGAACCAGGCGAAGTTGATCCAGGCCCACAGCGAGGCGAAGGTGGCGAGCAGGTAGCCCATGACCGCGGTCTCCACCTTGCCTTCGGCCAGGTAGTCGGCCAACTGCACGCCGGCCACCGAGAAGGCCACCACGAAGACCAGGTCGTAGAAGATCTCCAGGCCGCTGCCGGCCCGCTCGTCCTCCGCCGGATCGCGGCCCAGCATGGGGCGCAGGTGTGATCGCAGCATCCGTCGAAAGTAGCCGCCGACGGGGTGCGACGTCCACGGCCGCCCCGAAGTACCGGTCGTCGGTACGTCCGGGGCGGCCGTGGCGGCTGCCGGTTCGGTCGGTGTCAGTCCGGCAGCGGCGCGGTCAGATCGTAGAAGGTCACGCCGTCGACGGTGGTCGACGTGAAGTTCTCCGTCACCCACTCGCTGATCTCGGCGGCGGTCCCCGAGTCCGATCCGCCGAATCCGCCCGATCCACCGATGAAGTAGTGGATCTCGCCCTCGGCCACGTACTTCTGGAACTGCGCGAGGGTCGGCGACGGGTCGGTGCCGTTGAAGCCGCCGATCGGCATCACCGAATAGCCGGATTCGATCTGGTAGCCCGACGCGGAGTTGGAGCCGATCGCCGCCGCCACCCAGGTGTACCGGTCGGCGTTCTGCCGGAGCATGACGATGCTCTCCTCGCTCGGCGAGGAACCGGACAGCAGACCGCCGGGACCGCCGCCGCCCATCCGGTATCCACCGGGGCCGTTGCCGTCGCGGGTGCCGTTCTGGGCACCGCCGCCGGGAAGACCGGACATGCTCTGACCGCCGGGCATGCCGGGGAATCCCTGACCGCCCTGACCGCCGGGCATGCCGGGCATGCCGGGCATGCCGCCGTTCGGGCCGCCGCCGGGGCCGTTCGGGCCACCGCCGGGACCGCCGCCCGGGCCGCCCCGCAGGCTGGGACCGGCACTGACGATCGAGCCCTGCGTCGACGATGCGAGGGTGTCGACGGTGTAGGCGACCGGCCCTCCGAGTGCAGCCAGAATCGCGACGGCGCCAACGGTTTTGGCTGCGATTCCACGCTTGGTCACGATCAGCGCGACGGCGGCGGCCAACCCGGCGATGAGCACCGTCCAGCGCAGCCAGGGCACGAAGTCCGGGGTGCGGTCGAGCAGGACGTAGCCCCAGATCGCAGCGGTCGCGGCCGCGGCGGCGAGGAGCAGCCGCACCCACAGCCGGTCGCGGTGACGCCAGCACACGCTCATCGAGGCGCCCAGCAGCAGCGCCAGCCCGGGGGCGATCGCCACCGTGTAGTAGCTGTGGAAGATGCCGGCCATGTAGCTGAAGACCACCATGGTGGTGAGCATCCACAGCCCGGACATCAGGATCAGGGCGCGCCGCGCGTCGGTGCGCGGTGCGCGGCCGATCAGCACCAGGGCGCCGACGGCCAGGATCAGCGCGGTGGGGATGAGCCAGGCGATCTGCCCGCCCTGCTCGGCGGTGAACATCCGCCAGAACCCGGTCTCGCCCCACATGCCCCCGCCGCCGGGGCCACCGCCGCCGGGTCCGCCGCCGGGTCCGCCGCCGGGTCCGCCGCCGGGTCCGCCCATGCCTTCGCCGCCACCGGGCACGACCGAGCCGGTCTCGTTGCCGTTCAGCCGCCCGAAGCCGTTGTAGCCCAAGGTCAGTTCGAGGATCGAGTTGTTCTGCGAGCCGCCGATGTAGGGCCGCTTGTCGGCCGGCCACAGCTCCACAGCCAGCAGCCACCAGCCGGCGCTGACGATGAGCGCGCCGAGCGCACCGAACAGGTGGCCGATACGCACCTTCCAGCTGCGCGGACCGCAGGCCAGATAGACCACGGCGATCGCCGGGACGATCAGCAGCACCTGCAGCTGCTTGGTGAGGAAGCCGAAACCGACGGCCGCCCCGCACCAGAGCATCCAGCGCAGTTTCCCGGTCTCGCAGGCCCGCATGGCCGCACCGAGCGCCGCGATCATCAGCAGCAGGAGCAGCGCCTCGGGGTTGTTGAAGCGGAACATCAACGCCGCCACCGGGGTCACGGCCAGCACCAGCCCGGCGGCGAGGCCGGCCCAATGTCCGAAGCGGGTGGCGACGATCCGGTAGAGTAGCCAGACGGCGGCCACCCCCATCAGCACCTGCGGTACCAGCAGCGACCACGAGTTGAGGCCGAAGACCCGCACCGACAGCGCCGGAATCCACAGGGAGGCGGGCGGTTTGTCGACAGTGATCGAGTTGGCCATATCCGACGATCCGAAGAACCACGCCTCCCACGACTGCGAGCCGGCCTGGATCGCAGCGGTGTAGAAGGAGTTGGCCCAGCCGTTCGCCGACAGATTGCAGAGGTAGGCGATCAGGGTGCCGAGAAGCAGTGCCGCCAGTGAGCCACGCTCCAGCCAGCCGCGCGGTCCGGGCAATGCGCCCGGTTCCGCTCCCGCCCCGGAGTCCGCTCCGCTCAGCGGCGCAACGGCAGTTCCGGTGTCCCCGCCACCCGCCGGACTCGCAGCGGGCGCATCGCGGCGCACGTCGTCGACCGCCGTGTCCGGCGTCGTCGCCGTCATGACTGCACCTGCGCGCGCCGGACGAAGACCCAGCGCAGTCCGACGAAGCGGGTGGCGGTGGCCACCAGGTTCGCGATGATCAGCACGGCCAGTTCCACGCCCCGGCCCGCGTCGGGATACCAGGCGTGCAGCCCGGCCAGCGAGCCCGCCGTCACCAGCCAGCCGAAGATGAAGATCCCCCAGCCCAGCATGTGGTGTTTGACCATGCCCTCGCGGCCGCTCACCCCGAAGGTGAACTTGCGGTTGACGGCCGTGTTGAGGACGGCGGTGATCGCCAGCGCCAGGAAGTTGGCGGCCTGGGCACCCACCGAACCGTGCAGCAGCAGGTACAGCAGGGCGTAGGCGACGGTCGACGCGACGCCGACGGTGGCGAAGCGGATCACCTGGCCCACCATGCCGGACGGCACACCGGCCATCTCGGGGCCGTTGAATCGCTCCCGTCCGAGGTTGCGCCGCAGCTGGTCGATGGGCAGCCGGCCGGTGGCCAGCGCCCAGCCCACCCGGGCACAGCCGCGCAGGTCGGCGGTGGCGGTCGCGACGATGTCGACCGAGCTGGCCGGGTCGTCGATCCAGTCCACCGGGACCTCGGCGATCCGCAGTCCGATGCGTTCGGCCAGCACCAGCACCTCGGTGTCGAAGAACCAGCCGGTGTCCTCCACGTAGGGCAGCAGTTCCCGCGCGACATCGCTGCGCATGGCTTTGAAGCCGCACTGCGCATCGGAGAACCGGGCCCGCATGGCCACCTTGAGGATCATGTTGTAGCTGCGCGAGATGAACTCACGCTTGGCCCCGCGCACCACCCGCGAGTCCCGACTTAGCCGGGTGCCGATGGCGACATCGGAGTGACCGGAGATCAGCGGCGCCACCAGCGGCATGAGCGCGTTGAGGTCGGTGGACAGGTCCACGTCGCAGTAGGCCACGATCTGGGCGTCGCTGGCCTGCCAGACCGCGCCCAGCGCACGTCCGCGGCCCTTGGCGGCCAGGTGCACCACCCGCACGCCCTCGACCTCGCCGGCCAGCCGCTCGGCGATCGCCAGAGTGCGGTCGGTGCTGGCGTTGTCGGCGACGGTGATCCGCGCACTGTAGGGCACGTGGCGGCTCAGGTGGGTCCGCAGCCTGCGGACCGCGGTCTCCAGATCGTCTTCTTCGTTGTAGACCGGGATGACGATGTCCAGGACCGGGGCCACCGGGTCACCGGCCACCACGGTCTCCATGACCGTCTCGGGTTCCACTGCTGGTGTTGTCATGCTGCAAGAATCGCCGCGCAGTCTCTCTCCACCCTGGACCGTGACTGTCAACTTCCTGTGAGCGCTGCGGCCGCTGTCCGCACCGCGCGATAGATTCGCTTCCATGACCGCCGCAGCCCAGCTCACGCCCGCCCAGCACGAGGTGGCCGACCGGGTGATCACCGCCCTGGCCGGCCCGGAGGCGCGGCTGCGCCCGGACCAGGAGACGGCGGTGGCGACACTGGCCTCCCCCGGCTCGCGGGCCCTGGTCGTGCAGGCCACCGGCTGGGGCAAGTCGGCCGTGTACTGGACGGCGACGGCGGTGATCCGGGCGGCCGGCGGTGGGCCGACGCTGATCGTCTCGCCGCTGCTCTCGCTGATGCGCGATCAGGTGGCGGCGGCCACCCGCGGCGGGCTGCGGGCGGCGACGGTGAACTCGGCGAACGTCGACGAGTGGGCGGCGATCGAGGACGAGCTGCGTTCCGGGGAACTGGACGTGCTGCTGGTCTCGCCCGAACGGCTCGCCAATCCGGGTTTCGGCCGCCGGGTGCTCGATGTGCTGGCCGGGCGGCTGGGGCTGGTGGTGATCGACGAGGCGCACGCCATCTCGGACTGGGGACACGACTTCCGCCCCGACTACCGGCGGATCACCGACGTGCTGCAGCAGCTCAACCCGCAGACCTCCGTGCTGGCGACCACAGCCACCGCCAACGCCCGGGTGACCGAGGACGTGGCGGCCCAGCTCTCGACGGCCGACCTGGCGGCCGGACCGGAGACGCCGGCGAACGGCAACACCCTGGTGCTCCGCGGACCGTTGGCCCGGATATCGCTGCGGCTCAACGTGATCGATGGGCTTTCACCCATCGAGCGCTACGCCTGGGTGGCCGACGAGCTGCCGGCGCTGCCGGGTTCGGGCATCGTCTACGTGCTGACCGTCGCCGACGCGGAGCGTCTGACCGCCGCCCTCAAAGCGGTGCACGGCGACGACTATCCGGTGGCGGCGTACACCGGTCAGCTGCCGCCGGAGGAGCGGCATCGGCTCGAGGACGATCTGCTCGGGAACCGGGTCAAGGCGCTGGTGGCCACGTCGGCGCTGGGCATGGGCTTCGACAAGCCGGATCTGGGTTTCGTGGTGCACGTGGGTGCGCCGCCGTCGCCGGTCTCCTACTACCAGCAGGTCGGCCGTGCCGGGCGCGCGCTGGACGAGGCCGTGGTGGTGCTGCTGGCGTCGACGATGGACGAGGCGGTCTGGGAACACTTCGCCACGGCGACCATCCCGGACCCCAAGCGGATGACCCGGATGCTGACCGCGCTGGCCGAGAGCGATGGCCCGATGAGCATTCCAGGGCTGGAGGCGGCCACCGGGATCCGGCGGGGCCGGGTAGAGCTGATGTGCAAGCAGCTGGCCGTGGAGGGTGCGGTCGAGCGCACCGCGGACGGCTGGGTGGCCACCGGGCGACCGTGGACGTACGACGCCGAGCACTACGACTCGGTGCTCGCGGTGCGGCGGCGCGAGGCCGGCATCATGCGCGACTACATCGCCGGCCGCACCTGTCTCATGCGGCTGCTCACCGAATCGCTCGACGATCCGGCGGCCACCGACTGCGGACAGTGTTCGGTGTGCCGGGGCGGGCTCACTCCTCCGCTGCGCCCCGAGGTTCCGGCCGAGCTGGTGCGGAACATCTCCACGGCACTGCGGCGCAAGGCACAGGTTCTGGAGCCGCGGAAGATGTGGCCCGGCGGGGTCTTCGGCAGCCGCGGGCGGATTCCGGCCGGCCTGCTGGCCGAGACCGGCCGGGTGCTGGCGCATGCCGACGCTCCCGAGTGGAGCGAGCTGCTGGCGTCGGCCGTCGCCGGCCGCCCGGATGCGCGGGAGGAGATCGCGACGGCCGCGACGCAGGTGCTCGGCGACTGGGTCCGGGCCACGGGGGTGCGCCCGGACCTGATCTTCTCGCTCGACACCCGCGGCGGGGAACTCGCCGCCGATGTGGCGCAGCGGCTGCGTACCGTCGGACGCCGCGACGGCGGAGTGGTTCCGGTGACGCCGGGAACACCGCCGGGCCGCGACGACACCGGCCCCACCGAGGCCGCCTACTGGCGCGACCATCTGGGGCCCGCGCCGCAGACCGACGGCGCGACCCTTCTGCTGGTGGTGGACGCCTCCACGTCCGGCTGGCCGGTCACCCTGGCCGCCGCCGCCCTCCGCGAGGCCGGTGCCGGCGCGGTTCTGCCGCTCCTCCTCCACCGCACGGTGTGAGCGCGGTCCGAGCCGGTTCCACCCTCCGAAATCGGTTGAGCCCCACCGACTAGTCGGTGGGGCTCAACCACGTGGGTAGGGCGGATCCGTCAGCCGACGGGTTCTTCGGGGACGTTCTCCTGGTAGCCGAGCGCACGCAGCGAGGCCCGGATACGGCGGGCCGACTCGTCGAGCTGCGCCGGGTCCGGATTCTGCTCGGCGCGGGTCAGGTCGAAGCTCTCCAGGGTGTGCGCCGGGAAGACGTGGATGTGCAGGTGCGGAACCTCCAGGCCCGCGATCAGCAGACCCATCCGCGGGGCGTCGTACGCGGCCTTCACCGCGCGGCCGATCTTCTGCGAGACATCCGACAGATGGGTGAACGTGGGAGTGTCGATCTGCTCCCAGTGATCGATCTCCTTGCGCGGAACCACCAGCACATGTCCGGGGGTCACGGGGTTGATGGTCAGGAAGGAGACGGCTTGCCCGTCCTTCCACACGAATCGTCCGGGAAGCTCGCCATTGATGATCTGCGTGAATATCGAGGCCATACCCTGATCCTACGTGGCATCCGCGGGCTCGTCGTCGACGATCAGCCGAGGCAATGCGAACCAGAATCGGGCACCGCGGCCCGGCCCGGGATCCACGCCCACCCGACCGCCGTGCGCACCGACCAGGGCCGCCACGATCGACAGTCCCAGTCCGCTGCCGGCCGTCGCCGACTCCCGGGTCCGGGAGGCGTCGCCGCGATAGAAGCGGTCGAAGACCCGCTCGGCCTGTTCGGCGCTGATCCCCGGGCCGGTGTCGGCCACCTGCACCAGCACCTCGCGCTCATTCGCCGACACCCCGACGGTGATCGTCGCCTCGGGCGGCGTGTGCATGATCGCGTTGCCGATCAGATTGCGCAGCACCTGGGTGAGCCGCTGCGGATCCCCGTCGACCACCGGCTCCTCGCCGTCCGTCCGGTCGTCGACCGAGATCGACCGCTCCGGGGCGGCCGCACGCGCCGCCGTCACCGCGTCGTCGACCAATCCCAGCACTTCGAGCGGCATCTGATGCAGCGGCCGGTGCGCGTCGAGCCGGGCGAGCATCAGCAGGTCCTCCACCAGCAGCCCCATCCGGTCGGCCTCCGACGAGATCCGGCCCACCGCATCACCGGTATCGGCCACGGCACCGGCACGCATCAGCTCGGCGAAGCCCTTGATGGAGGTCAGCGGGGTGCGCAGTTCGTGCGAGGCGTCGGCGATGAACCGGCGCATCCGCTCCTCCGAGGCCCGGGCCTGCTCCTCCGAGGCGCGCGCCTGCTGCTCCGACTGCGCGGTCGCGGCGAACGCCTGCTGAATCTGCCCGAGCATGGCGTTGAGCGAATCGGCCAGCGAACCCACCTCGGTGTTCGACGGCCCCGGCGGCACGCGCCGGGTCAGGTCGCCGCCGGCGATGGCCTCGGCCGTCTCCTCCACCCGGCGCAACGGTCGCAGTGACGAGTGCACCAGCAGGTAGCCGAGCACGCCCACCACGCCCACCACCAGCGCCCCGATCCCCAGCTGCAGCCAGATCAGCCGATGCAGGGTCTCGTCGACGTCGGCGAGCGGGGTGGCCACCACGACCACACCGTCCTCGTCGGCCCGCTGAATCACCCGCCAGTGCGGGCCCGAGCCGTTCACCGAGTCCACGGTGAGCGGACCGGCATCGGTCGACGGCAGCGAGCTCAGATCCGGGGCGGCCTCGAAATCACTGAAGGTGATCGGTGCGCGACCCGAAATCGACAGCCGCACAAAGAACTCCGACGGCGGGCGGCGCGGGCCGGGTGTGTGGTCGGGCCGCGGCCCCTGGTCGACGTCGCCGCGCGGCCGCGCCCAGGTGTTGGTGCCCTCGACCAGCGAGGTGTCGATGCGATCGGTCAGATTGGTGCGCATGGCCGAGGTGACCGCCAGCCCCGAGGCGAGCAGCCCCAGCGCCACCAGCACCAGGGTCAGCACCACCAGCGACACCCGCAGCGGAACCCCGCGCCGGCGACGGGCCGGCGCGGGGGCAGTCGGCGGGGCCGCCGCCCCGGACCTGACGCTCACGATCTCACTCCCGCGGTTCGCGCATCACGTAGCCCACCCCGCGCAGCGTGTGAATGAGCCGTTTGGGTCCGGTGTCGACCTTGCGCCGCAGGTACGACACATAGGATTCGACGACGTTCACCTCGCCGCCGAAGTCGTAGTTCCAGACGTGGTCGAGGATCCGCGGCTTGGACAGCACCGTGCCGGCGTTGACCATGAAGTAGCGCAGCAGCGTGAACTCCGTCGGCGAGAGCGCCACCGCTTCCCCCGCTTTGAAGACCTCGTGCGTCTCGTCGTCGAGTTCGATGTCGGCGAACCGGATCCGGGTGAGTTCGGCCTCCCGCTCGCCGAAGCCGCTGCGCCGCAACAGCACCTCGAGCCGGGCCACCACCTCTTCGAGGCTGAACGGTTTGGTCACGTAGTCGTCACCGCCGATGGTCAGGCCGTTCACCTTGTCGGCCACCGAGTCGCGCGCCGACAGGAACAGTGCGGGCGCCTCGATGCCGTCCGCGTGCAGCCGGCGCAGCAGACCGAAGCCGTCCATCCCGGGCATCATCACGTCCAGGATCAGTGCATCGGGCCGGAAGGTCCGGGCGATGTCGAGGGCGTTGGGACCGTCGACGGCCGTCTGCACGTCGTAGCCCTGGAACTTCAGGGACACCGACAGCAGTTCCCGGATGTTGTCTTCATCGTCGACGACGAGCACCTTCGCGGCGCGGTCCGATGTCTGGTCTCGAGCAGTCATGACCTTCAGGATGCCCCGCCGCACTGGCGGTCCGCTGGCAGAAAGCTGGAAGATTCCTGGGAGCTCACCGGTGCCGCCGCATCACAGGTGAGGGGAAGCCGACCGCCGGGCTGTCCCCGCCCAGCCATTCGGCTAGTTCGGCGGCCCGCTCGTCCAGGGCCCGCGACGCCGGCGCAGGCAGATCCTCCAGGGCGATCACCTCCACCCGATGCTGCTCCGGACGATGCAGCCAGGACCCCACGATCCGGCCGTCCCACCACGCAGTCTGCCCGCCGTTGCCCGACCGGTCGAAGATCTCGGCAGCGTGCGGGCCCAGATAGAAGTCGCGATGCTTGTAGCCCATCGTCGCCGGGTCCAGACTCGGCAGCAGCAGCGCCACCGGATCGGTGGCCGGGACCGTCTCGAGATCGTCGGCCATCAGCAGGCCGGCGACCCCGCCGTCCAGCTCCACCTCGACCACGTCCAGCTCCCGCAGCGCCGAACGCACCGCCGTCTTCATCGAACCGAGCCACCACACCAGATCGTCCTCGGTGCCCGGCCCGTAACTGCGCAGCCAGGCCTCGATCAGCAGGCGGTGGCCGGCGGCCGGATCCAGCGGCTGAAGCGGTCCGCCCAGCCAGGTCTCCATCGCCGTCCACGAGTACCGGCTCTGATGCCACCGGCCCGCATTGGGGCCGCGGACCACCGCGCCGCGCGCGGCCAGCATGTTCAGCACCCGCGGCAGAAGCGGCGACGGGCCGCCGTACCGCTTCCCCGGAGCGATCTCCACCGACCGGTCGAACTCCGGCAATGCCTCACGCACCTGGGTGCTGGTCAGTTCCCGGTCGGCCAGCAGCGCGGTCACCGCCGCGGCGGCCTCGTCGATCCAGGTCTCCGGATCGATCGAGGACTGCTCGTCGCGGCGCAGATCCCGCAGCAGATTGGTGCGTTCGGAGGCGGCCACCCGGCCGCCGACGGTCCCGACCGCCGCCGCCAGCAAGGGCCGGTCGAGGACGAAGAGGGTGCGGCGCATCGCCAGCTGTTTGATCAGCGTGCGCTGCTCCGACAGCGCCTGCTCGAGCGCCTCCGGACGGTCGGCGCCACCGCGCGCCCACGCCGCCATCGACACGCTGGCCGGAATGGTCGCGTGCAGGCCGACGGCGTCGGCCGTCACCTGCTCCGGACCGGCCGGCCCGCGCACCCCGTCCAGTCCGTGCCGGCGCAGCAGCCGGGTCCGTCGCGCCGCATCGTCGACGACGGGCCGCGCGGTCATCCGAAGGCCAGCACGTCGTGGCCGAAGGCATCGAGCAGCGGATCGTCGAGGCCGGTGACCGCAGAGTCCCGCGCGCCGATCCGCAAAGAATGCCTGCGCTGGTCGGTGTAGGGCTGCCAGCGGGCGTGCCCGGAGTCGGCCGCCGGATCGCCGTGCGCCGCGAAGTTCAGCCAGCGCTGCTGCATCCGTGCGGTGAGCCGCTCTCCGGTACGCCGGCCGCCGAGCTTGTAGCTGAGGTCGCGGGTGGCCGACGCCGGGTTCCCCCACACGTAGGGCAGCTCGGTGGCGTGGGTGGCCCCGATCCTCAGGGCCCGGAAGAACGGTGTGGCCCAATCGAACCGGTACAGGTAGACCGGTGCACGGCGGCTGTGCGCCTGCGCGATCCACACGGTCGGCAGCCGGAAGCCGAGGTCGCGGGAGATGCCCATGCTGCGTCGGCGCCTGCGCTCACGCGGATACGCCGCATGCATCACATGACGTTCGGGGATGGCCAGTTCCGGCTGCTCCTGGGCGATCATGGCGAACATCGCCTCGACCTGCGACTCGCTGACCGGCATGAGCGGCGACCTCATCCAGCGGAAGAGGGAGGTCTCGTCCCGGTTGGTGCCGATCAGCAGCGGCACGTCCAGCGCCAGCCCCGCCGAGAACGCGTCCATCGGATCGATCGGCACCAGGTCGCCGTCGACCACCGGCGCGAAGGCGATGGTCCCCGGAAAGCGTTCGGGCACCTCGTTGAACACCCCGCCGCTGGCCGCGACCAGCGGGCGCGGATCGAGGTCGTGCAGCCGCCCTGGATCGCCCCCGACATCGAGCCGGTCCAGCAGCAGCCGGGCGTGCCTGTCGGCGCGATCATGCTCGTAGACGCTGCTCGCCGGGGAACTCTGCGCCACGGCCCGGTGAAAGAGCCCGCGCGCCGCGGGCGACGTGAGCAGAGTGGTGACCACACCGGCACCGGCCGACTCCCCGAAGAGGGTCACCGTGGCGGGGTCGCCGCCGAAGCGCTCGATGTTGGCCTGCACCCAGCGCAGTGCCGCCAATACGTCCGACAGACCGCAGTTGGCCTGGTAGTCCTCCCCCAGCCCGGTCAGATCCGCGAAGCCGAAGACCCCCATCCGGTAGTTGACGGTCACGATCACCGCGGGCACCCCGCCGGCGACCGACCGGCGCACCAGCGAGGCGCCGTCGTAGAGCGGCTGCGAGCCGGAGCCGCACAGGTAGGCGCCGCCGTGCACCCACACCAGCACCGGAAGCCGGGCGTCCGAACCCGCCGCCCCGGCCGGGGTCCAGACGTTGAGGAACAGACAGTCCTCATCGGTGGTGGTGTCCGGGCCCAGGTCGATCACCGGCATCGTCGGCTGCGGGCACACGTGCCCGTACCGATCCGCATCGGCCACGGCGGTCCACGGCTCCGGCTCGGCCGCATGCCGCCAGCGCCGTTCGCCGGTGGGCGGGGCCGCGAAGCGCACCCCTTTCCAGACGTCCACGTCCCCGGCGTTCCCACCGCGGACCGGGCCGTGCGCGGTCTCGACGGTCAGTTGATCGGTCACGGTCCCAAGTCTGCCGCAGGACGGGTGCTCACGCGTATACCCTGACCTTCATGCCTGCTCCGAAACGCGCCGACACCACCGATTTCTTCAACCGGCTCGACGCTCATCAGCGGCCGCACCTGCTGGCCCTGCGGCAGATCAGCGAGTCGTATGCGCCGCAGGTCAGCGAGCAGCTCCGCTGGAATCAGCCGGCCTACATGCGCGGCAAGGAGCAGTGCTGGATGCTGCAGGCCTTCAAGAACCACTGCTCGCTGCGGTTCTCCCCGGACTTCTTCGCCGACCACGTCGACGAAGTGCAGGCGGCCGGCTACGAGTGCGGCGCCGGCTTCCTCAAACTGCGCTACGACCAGGACGTGCCCGAGGAGCTGTGCCGGCGGCTGATCGAGGCGCGGCTGGCCGTCGCCGGAGACTGAGCCGCCGGACCGCTCGTCGGCCGCACGGATCTGCGTTAGAGTCGGATGCAGGTGCCGCCCAGCCCGCGGCGCCACGGTGCCGCAGCGCGGTACGCTCCGGCTCTCCCAGCCCGGGAGCCGGGTTGCCTGGAACTCATTCGCGGATCAGCGACGCCTTGGAGGCGACATGTCCGACAGCAGTAGCTACACCACCACCGATTCCGGTGCCCCGGCCGGCAGCGACGAACACTCGCTCACCGTTGGGGCCGCCGGGCCGATCGTCCTGCACGATCACTATCTGCTCGAGCAGATGGCCCAGTTCAACCGGGAACGCATCCCCGAACGGCAGCCGCACGCCAAAGGCAGCGGCGCATTCGGCACCTTCGAAACCACCGGCGACGTCAGCGCCTACACCTGTGCCGGACTGTTCCAGCCCGGCGTGAAGACGGAGATGATGGCCCGCTTCTCCACCGTCGCCGGTGAACGCGGCAGCCCCGACACCTGGCGCGATCCCCGCGGATTCGCGCTGAAGTTCTACACCGCCGAGGGCAACTACGACATGGTCGGCAACAACACGCCGGTCTTCTTCATCAAGGACCCGATGAAGTTTCAGCACTTCATCCGCTCCCAGAAGCGCCGGGCCGACAACAATCTGCGCGACCACGACATGCAGTGGGATTTCTGGACGCTCTCCCCGGAGAGCGCCCACCAGGTGACCTGGCTGATGGGCGATCGCGGTATCCCGCGCACCTGGCGGCATATGAACGGCTACAGCTCACACACCTACCTGTGGGTCAACGCCGAGGGTGTCAAGCACTGGGTGAAGTACCACTTCATCACCGATCAGGGGATCGAGTTCCTCACCCAGGAGGAGGCCGACCGGATGGTCGCCGCCGACGGCGACTTCCACACCCGCGATCTGTTCGAGTCGATCGCCGCCGGCGATCATCCGAGCTGGACGCTCAAAGTGCAGCTGATGCCGTACGAGGACGCCGCCAGGTACCGGTTCAACCCGTTCGACCTGACCAAGGTGTGGCCGCACGGCGACTATCCGCTGCACGAGGTGGGCCGGATGACCCTGCACACCAACCCGACCGACAATCACGCCCAGATCGAGCAGGCCGCCTTCGAGCCGAGCAATGTGGTGCCCGGGATCGGGTTCAGCCCGGACCGGATGCTGCTCGGCCGGGTCTTCTCGTACTCGGACGCGCACCGGGCCCGGCTCGGCGCCAACTACAAGCAGATCCCCGTGAACCGGCCCCGCACCGAGGTGCGCTCGTACTCCAAGGACGGTGCGATGCGGATCGACCCGGTCAGCGATCCGGTGTACGCGCCCAACTCCAAGGGCGGACCCGCGGCGACCTATCCCGGACAGCCGGAGCCGCAGTGGGCGGCCGACGGCGAGATCGTCCGCACCGCCTACGTCGATCATCCCGAGGACGACGACTGGGGTCAGGCCGGCACGCTGGTCCGCGAGGTGCTCGACGATGCGGCGCGGTCCCGCCTGGTCGACAATGTGGTCGGGCATCTGCTCGACGGGGTGAGCGAGCCGGTGCTCGAGCGGGCCTTCGAGTACTGGCGACGGGTCGACCGCGAACTGGGCGACCGGATCGCGAAGGGGGTGCATGCCGGCACGGACTGACACGACGCACGCGCATGCCTCCGCTGTCCGCGCCGGACGCGGATACCGTGGAGCCAGACCGGTGGAGCCCCCTGTCGGGATTGAACCGACGACCGCTCGCTTACAAGGCGAGTGCTCTACCACTGAGCTAAGGAGGCATGTGCGTGCGTGAGTATATCCGCCGTGGACTCCGCTGGGCGATGCGCGGTGCCCCGGCCACCGCCGACACCATCGAGCCGGGAAGCATCGTCGTCGCGCCGCGCAAACCCATCGACCGGGAGGACGAGGCGGCCATCACCGAGGTCCTGGATCTGGCGACCAAGGTCGGTGCCGTACTGCTGGATTCGGGTACCGGCGCCATCGACACCGGCGACCAGGTGGCCTTCGTGGCCGGCATCTACGGTCTCGACGACGTGGACGTCGACGTCACGTTCAACACCATCATCGTCAGCGCCCGCCGCGGCAGCACCCTCCCGCCGATCATCACCATGCGCACCGTGCACTACCGTTCGCACGACTTCACCAGGCTGGCACAGGTGGACCGGCTCATCCGCCGTATCCGGACGGTGGCGATCACCCCCGACACGGCCCACCGCATCGTCGACGACATCCTCGCGGCCAGGCACCCGTACCCGTACTGGGCCGCGACTCTGGCATGGGGATTCCTGGCGTCGGGCGTGGCCATCTATCTGGGCGGCACCTGGCTGGTGGCGCTCACCGCGTTCTTCACCTCGATCGTGATCGTGGCCACCAACCGCCGGCTCAACCGGATCGGCACCCCAGTGTTCTTCCAGCAGCTGACCGGTGGTTTCATCGCGGTGATCCCGGCGGCCGCGGTCTTCCGGTGGACGGCCGATAGCGGTCTGGCGTTCTTACCGTCACAGATCATCGCCGCCGGCATCGTGGTGCTGCTGTCCGGACTGTCGCTGGTGGGCGCGGTACAGGATGCCATCACCGGTGCGCCGATCACCGCCGCGGCACGCTTCACCGAGGTGCTGGTGATGACCGGCGGGATCCTGGTCGGCGTGGCCCTGGGTATCCGGCTGATGGCCGCATTCGGGCTCACACTGCCCTCGCTGACCACCGTCACCCCGTTCGGGGCGGCCGAACTGCCGGCCCGTATCGCCGGCGGTGCCATCGCCGCCGCCGCCTTCGCCTTCGGCGCGTACGCCGAGCAACGCGCACTGCCGGCGGCCGTGCTCTCGGGCATCCTCGGCTCCGGCGTGGTGGCCTCGCTCTCGCTGACCCAGATCGGCAATGTCTCCGCCTACGCGGTCGCCGCGATCCTGGTCGGCTTGATCGGTGGTCTGGCCGCCCGCCGCGCCCTGACCCCGCCGCTGGTCATCGCCATCGCCGGCATCACCCCGCTGCTGCCCGGTCTGACCATCTACCGGGCGCTCTACGGTCTGATGAGCGGCCGGATCTCGGCCGGGCTGGGCGAAGCCGCGACCGCCGTCGGCCTCGGCTGCGCGCTGGCCGCCGGGGTCACCCTCGGCGAGTTCGTCGCCCGCTCCCTGCGCCGGCCCACCGTCAAACTGGCTCTGCCGCACCATCCCCGGCAGGCGCTGCGGGCCCGGCGGGAGGCGCGCGCCGCCCGCCGGTTCGGCTGGCAGGGACGGGCCGGACGATCGGGAACCGGCAGCCTCCAGCCGGCCGCCGGACCACCCGGGGGCGCCGACGAGCGGGATCGGCCGCCCGGACGGTAGAATGCAGGTCATGCCTCCTAAGACCACCGACATCGCCGACGAAGAACTCGAGCCCGTCGCCGACGAGACCGCGCATTCGGCGCGGCGCGTCGTGGCCGCCTACGCCGCCGACGCCGACGAGTGCCTGATGCTCTTGAACATGCTGGGAATCGCGCCGGGCGACAGCGAGTAGCCGTGAGCGCAGCGGAGCGCGCCGGGGCGGACTTCGTCGTCGTCGCCAACCGGCTGCCGGTGAAGAAGCGGGTCGACGCCGACGGCACCGTCACCTGGCCGCAGGCGCCCGGTGGGCTGGTGACCGCCATGGCGCCGGTGTTCGCCGGCCGCGACACCGCCGATTCGGCGTGGGTCGGCTGGACCGGCGACGCCGATTCGCACGACGAACCGCGCAGCGACGGCATCGACCTGCGGGCCGTTCCGCTCTCGACCGAGGAACTCGTCGACTACTACGAGGGCTTCGCCAATGCGACGCTGTGGCCGCTGTACCACGACGTACTGGTGCCGCCGCAGTACCGGCACGACTGGTGGGACACCTACGTCGCCGTGAACCGGCGCTTCGCCGACGCCGCCGCGCAGGCCGCCGCCCCGGGCGCCACCGTGTGGGTGCACGACTATCAGCTGCAGCTGGTGCCGGCCCTGCTCCGGGAGCTCCGGCCCGATCTGCGGATCGGCTTCTTCCTGCACATCCCGTTCCCGCCGTTCGAGCTGTTCAATCAGCTGCCCTGGCGCCGGGAGATCCTCGAAGGCCTGCTCGGCGCCGACCTCGTCGGCTTCCATCTGCCCGGCGGTGCCCAGAACTTCCGGGCCGCCTGCGCCCGGATCCTCGGCGTTCCGGTCTCCACCGGTCCGGTGGGCGTCCGCGAGGACTTCGCGACGGTGACCGCCGGCGAACGCACGGTGACCGTCGGCGCCTTCCCCATCTCGATCGACTCGGCGGGGGTGGCCGAGCAGGCGCGCCGGCCCGAGGTCCGCGAACGGGCCCGGCAGCTCCGCGCCGAGCTCGGCGAGCCGGTCACGCTGCTGCTGGGAGTGGACCGGCTCGACTACACCAAGGGCATCGACGTCCGGCTCGAGGGCGTCGAACGGCTCTTCGCACAGGGCCGGCTCGATCCGGCGACCACGATCTTCGTGCAGCTGGCCAGTCCCAGCCGGGAGAACGTGGACAGCTATGCGCGGCTTCGCGACCGCGTCGAGCGCACCGTCTCGCACATCAACGGCACCTACGGGACCACGGCCGCACCGCCGGTCCGCTATCTGCTGCAACCGGTGGCCCGGGACGAACTGCTCGCCTACTTCCTGGCCGCCGACGCCACCCTGGTGACTCCGCTGCGTGACGGCATGAATCTGGTGACCAAAGAGTACATCGCCTGCCGGGACGACCTCGGCGGCGCCCTGGTCCTCAGCGAATTCACCGGCGCCGCACTCGAACTCGGCCGCGCCTACCTGCACAACCCCTACGACCGCGACAGTGTGGCCGATGCGATCGAGGCCGCCGTCAGCGACGGCGATGACGCGCGGCGCGAACGCATGCGGGTACTGCGCGAGCAGGTGATGACCCACGACGTCGCTGTCTGGGCGGACGCCTTCCTCGGTGCACTCGCCGACACGAACGGAACACCCCGGGCATGACCGACTCGCCGGATACCGACGGGATCGACGGCGCCCTGCGCGCCGCGCTCACCGACTTCGCCGCACTGCCCGTGGTGGTGGCCGCCTCCGACTTCGACGGCTGTGTGGCCCCGCTGGTGGACGACCCCGCCCAGTCGGCGCCCGATCCGCGGTCGATGGCCGCGCTGACCGCCCTCGCTCAGGCACCGGACACCACCGCGGCCCTGATCTCCGGACGCGCCCGCGGTGTGCTCAGCGAGCTGTCCGGGGCCCGGCCGCCGCTGGTGCTGGTGGGCAGTCACGGCGCCGAGTTCGAGTCGGGTTTCGACGATGCACTCACCCCCGAGAAGACGGCCCTGCTGAACGAGCTGGTCGCCGAACTGCAGGCGATCTCCGCGCGCCGTCCCGGCACCCTCGTCGAGACGAAGCCGGCCAGCACCACCCTGCACGTCCGCAACGCCTCGGAGGCCGACGGCGATGCCGCGCTGGCCGAGGCGCTCGCCGGGCCCGCCGCCCGCGAGGGCGTGCAGGTCACCCACGGCAAGGCCGTCATCGAGTTGGCCGTGATCGAGACCAGCAAGGGCCGGGCGCTGGACGTACTGCGTCGGTCCGCGCAGGCGCAGGCCGTGCTCTACCTGGGCGACGACGTGACCGACGAGAAGGCCTTCGCGCATCTGCGCGGGCCGGCGGCCGGCGGCCGGGACATCGGGATCAAGGTGGGACCGGGCGAGACCGGTGCCGACTTCCGCGTCCCGGACACCGACGCCGTCGCCGCCGTGCTGGAACTGCTCGCCGCACTGCGCTGATAGCAGGTCTGGGCTGATCACCTGTCTGGGCTGATCACCTGTCTGGGCCGATCACCGCAGCGGGTCAGCAGTCCCGGATCACGGCGAGCGGATCGCCGTACAGCGCCGCCAGGGCCACCGCCACGGGCGCGCTGTCGGGGACGTGCAGACCGAACTTGGTGGGCACGATCTCCAGCGGCCAGTCGAGGGAGCTGGCCGCGTCGAACGCCGCCTGGACCGGCGCCAGTCCCCGCGGATGGGCACCGAAGGCCTCCCCGGCGACGATGATGGCGTCCGGGTTGATCACATCGCGCATCAGGGCCACCGCCTCGCCGAGCACCCGTGCCCGCTCGTCGGCCAGCACACCGGCATCGTCGGGCACCCCCAGCCGGGCGGCCGCCGCCTTGCGGGCCGCCGTACCGATCACCGACTGCAGCGGGGCGATCGGCGACTCTGCGAGCACCCCCGGCGCCACCGGCAGCCCGGCGATGCTGCCGGGACCGTGCACCGGCTGATAGATCTCGTCGTCGAGGATCAGGGCCATGCCCACCGTCTCCCGGGCGTAGAAGAACAGTCCGGCCCCCGCCGGCGCGATCTGCCCGTCGAGCAGCAGCTCCGCGGCGGCCATCGCCTGCACGTGCTCTGCCACCGACACCGGCACCGGCAGGTGCCGGCAAAGGATCTCCCCGAGCGGCACCTGCGACCAGTGCAGAATCGGATGGGTCACGGTTCCGTTCGCAGGATCCACCACACCGCCGACGGCGGCACCGGCCCACAGCACCTGCCGCCCGGAGAAGCGGCCGGCGAGTTCGGCCAGACCCCGGCAGAGCCGCTCCACCGCGGCGGCCCCGTCCTCGTCACGGCTCTCCTGGGTGCGCACCGCATGGCTGTAGAGCAGGCGGCCGCCGATGTCGGCGATGACCAGGGCGGTGCGCCGGGCACCGATGTGCAGTCCGGCCACGCAGTACCGGTCCCGGTCCAGCGTGAGCGGGATCTTGGGCCGGCCCACCCCGCGCGAGTCCAGCAGATCGGGACGCTCGACCACCAGACCGGACTCGACCAGGGCGGTGATCTGCCGGTTGACGGTCGCCGCGGACAGTCCGGTCATGCCGGTGATCTGTTCGCGGAACGCCGGCGCCCCCACCCGAATCGCGTTGAGCACCACCGCACTCGGCGCCGAGCCGACCCGCAGATGAGCGGCGACGACTCCCGGGGTGACCATGGCGTCGAATCTAGCAGCCGGGCACGCGGCCTAAACTCGTCTTCATGACTACCTCGAATGTGCAGCACGCAGCGAACGCCACCGGCAAGGTCGCCGTGGTCACCGGGGCCAGTTCCGGTATCGGCGCGGCCACCGCCCGGGCCCTGGCCCGCGACGGCTACCTGGTGGTGCTCGGCGCCCGCCGCACCGACCGCATCGACGCGCTCGCCGCCGAGATCGGCGGCCGCGCGATGTATCTGGACGTGACCGATCCGGCGTCGGTGGAGCGTTTCGCCGGCACCCTCGAACGCGTCGACGTGCTGGTGAACAATGCGGGCGGCGCCAAGGGGCTGGCGACGGTCGCCGAGGCCGACCTGGACGACTGGCGGTGGATGTGGGAGACCAATGTGGTCGGCACTCTGCGCATGACCAAAGCCCTGCTGCCGGCGCTGATCGCCTCCGGCGACGGGCTGATCGTCACCGTCACCTCCATCGCCGCGCTGGAGGTGTACGACAACGGCGCCGGCTACACCTCGGCCAAGCATGCGCAGGGCGTCCTGCACCGCACCCTGCGCGGCGAACTGCTCGGCACGCCGGTGCGGCTGACCGAGATCTGCCCGGGCATGGTGGAGACCGAGTTCTCCCTGGTCCGATTCGACGGCGACGCCGAGCGCGCCGACGCCGTCTACGACGGCCTCACTCCGCTGAGCGCCGACGACGTGGCCGAGGTGATCGCCTTCACCGCGTCCCGTCCGCCGCATGTGAACCTCGACCAGATCGTGCTCAAGCCGCGCGATCAGGCCGACGCGCGCTGCAACGTCCGCAACCGCTGAGCCGTCACAGGGCCCGGTAGCGCCCGTCGTCGTCGGCGACGATCTGTTCGGCCCGCAGCAGCCGCTCCAGATGCAGTTCGGCGGTGCGCCGCTCCACCGGCACCACCCACGGCGCCTGCACGTGCGGCCGGTAGACCAGCCGGTGCTCGACGATGTCGGCGAGGCTGTGCGGGACCGCGAGGAAGCTCAGCAGCCGGTCCTCCCGGCTGAGCAGCTTGTCCCGGTAGGCGCCCAGCCGGCGGCGGAAGTCCGCTGAACCGTACACCACCCCCTTGTGATGGAAGGTGCCGTACCAGCGCGCCTCGATGCCTTCGACCTTGTCGAGGGAGGCGAGGAAGTCGTCGACGCTGCTGTGCAGGTCGCCGTACATCGGGCCGAACGAGGTGAGATCGATGTCGGCCACGTACAGGAAGCCCGCGGGTTCGATCAGCAGGCCGCTGTGCCCGGGGGTGTGACCGGGCAGGGCGACGACGGTGGCGGTGACGCCGCCGCCGAGATCGAAGACGTGCCCGTCGCGCACCGCATGCACCTGGCCGGGACCGTCGTCGAGGCCGTAGACCTCACGGACCTCCTGCTCCATCCGGTCGCGTTCGGGGCCGGGCGGCACGTACTGGGCGAGCATCGCGTCGAGGGAGCCGACCGCCTCCGCGTCGGCCTCGTGCGCGTGCACGTCCGCGGTGAAGTGACGCAGACCGGCCAGATGATCCTCGTGGGCGTGCGAGATCATCACCAGATCCGCGCCCACCGGATCGGTGTGCATCGCCAGGGACGGGTCGACCACCATCACCGTGTCGCGGCCGCGCACCACCACAGTGTTCCCGTAGGGCACGACGCCACCGTTGGCCGCATGCAGCACCGTCACGCCGTCGTAGTCGCGCGCGGTGAACGGGGTGTCCGGTTCCATCCCCCGACTATCTCAGGCCGGCGCCGTCGAGCGGTATCCGGAGTCACACACAACACGGTGTGCACATCATGTTGTGCATAGCGTTTCCTGCACGTCTGCGTCGCCGTCGTCAACCACGTCATCCACATCCGGGCAGTTCGTTCACATCCGCCTAAAACGCCGATTTCAACCGACGCGCTGTGATTACTGTTCTTCCCATGTCATTCGGGGGGATTGCACAAACAGTCAGCGATGCCGACCTGCTGGCAGCTTGTGCCAGGTCAGACGGCTCGGCGTTCACCGAACTGGTGAACCGGCATCGACAACATCTATGGGCGGTGGCCCTGCGCACGACCGGCGACCCCGACGATGCCGCCGACGCCCTCCAGGACGCCCTGCTGAGCATCTTCCGGACCGCCGGTCACTTCCGGTCCGACTGCACGGTGGTCAGCTGGATGCACACCATCGTCGTGAACTCCTGCCTCGACCGCCGGCGGCGGAACAAGTCGCACAGCGTGTGCCCGCTGCCCGAATGGGACGGCGCCCTGGCCGACCACGTCCAGGACTTCACCGACAACGTGGACCTGGCGCTCTCGATCGGCCGGGCCCTGGACGTCCTGCCCGCCCACCAGCGGGCCGTCGTCGTCGCCGTCGACGTCGAAGGCCGCTCGGTTCAGGAGACCGCCCGGCTGCTCGGGATCCCGGCCGGCACCGTCAAGAGCCGATGCTCGCGGGCCCGGCTCAAACTGGCCCTGGTACTCGGCCACCTGCGCGAGGACGACTGACGCCCGAACCGGACTCGCCGATTGGCGCGACATTCGAGTCTTCGCGCTCCCGATCGATCGGGAGCGCGAAGATCCGAATGTCGCGTGAACGTTCGGGCGGGACTACTCCGGGAAGCCGGCGAGGACCGCCGCGGTTCCCGAGAGCCCCAGCCGGCTGGCACCGGCCGCGATCAGCTCGGCGGCGAACTCGGCGGTCCGGATACCGCCGGAGGCCTTCACGCCGGCGTCATCTCCCACCGCCGCGCGCATCACCCGCACCGCCTCCACGTCGGCCCCGCCGGCCGGATGAAATCCGGTGGAGGTCTTCACGAAATCCGCACCCGCCTCGACCGCCCGCCGGCAGACCTCGGTCAGTCCGTCGGCACCGATGGTCTCGAGCAGCACCGCCGATTCCACGATCACCTTGAGCACGGCGTCGCCGCAGCCCTCGCGGACGGTGATCACGTCGGCGAAGATCTCGTCGAACCGCCCGTCCACGGCGGCACCGACGTCGATCACCATGTCCACCTCGTGGGCGCCGGAATCGACCGCCAGGCGCGCCTCGGCGGCTTTCACCAGCGAATGATGTTTGCCCGACGGGAATCCGGCGACCACACAGGTCCGCTGCTCACCGGTGTCGATCGGCAGCATCGACGGCGACAGGCACACCGCGTAGACGCCCAGCTCGGCGGCCTGCGCGACGGTCGCCTCGGCATCGCCGCGGGTCGCTTCCGGCTTGAGCAGGGTGTGGTCGACCATGGCCGCGACCTCGGAGCGGGTCAGCTTGTTTTCTGTCACGCCAATGAGCTTGGCACACTGGAGCGGTGAGCAACGCCCAGACCTCCCCACGGCCGGACCCCGCCGGCACCGACGAGCGCCGCTACGTGCTGACGCTCGGCTGCCCGGACCGTACCGGCATCGTCGCCGCCATCTCCGGATTCCTGGCCGAGATCGGCGGTTGGATCACCGAGGCCGCCTACCACTCGGATCCCACATCGGGCTGGTTCTTCACCCGGCAGGCGGTGCGCGCCGATTCGGTGGCGCTGGACGTCGAGCAGGTGCGTGAACGCTTCGCCGCGGTCGCCGACGGGCTGGGCCCGGAGACCGAGTGGCGGCTCACCGACACCGGTACCGAGAAGTCGGCGGTGCTGCTGGTGAGCCGGGACAGCCACTGTCTGTCCGACCTGCTCTCCCGGGCCGCCCGCGGCGAGTTCCCGGCGGCGATCCGCGCCGTCGTCGGCAATCACCGCGATCTGCAGCCGCTCGCAGAGCACTACGGGGTGCCCTTCCACCATGTGCCCTTCCCGTCGGCCGCCGACGGGACGCCGGAGGAGCGGGCCGCCGCCAAGACCGCGGCATTCGGACGGCTGCGCAAGATCGTCGACGGCTACCGGCCCGACGCGGTGGTGCTGGCCCGGTTCATGCAGATCCTGCCGCCCGAGCTGTGCGAGGCCTGGGCGGGACGGGCGATCAACATCCACCACAGCTTCCTGCCGAGTTTCGTCGGCGCCCGGCCCTACCATCAGGCCTTCGAACGCGGGGTCAAACTGATCGGCGCCACCTGCCACTACGTGACCGCCGACCTCGACGCCGGACCGATCATCGAGCAGGACGTGATCCGGATCAATCACGATTACAGCGCCGCCGACATGGTGCGGCAGGGCCGCGACATCGAGACCCTGGTGCTCGCCCGCGGCGCCCGCTGGCACCTCGAGGACCGGGTCCTGGTGCACGGCCGCAAGACAGTCGTCTTCGCGTGACCACGGTCTTCGCATGACCACAGTCTGCGCCTGACCGGCCCGCTCAGCCGAGGCCGGCGGTCAGCACTTGACGTTGGACGAGTTGCTGACCGCCGAGGCCGAGTTCAGGTCGACGTCCTCGCCGAGGAAGCTGAAGTCGATGCCCTCGTCGGTCACCTTGAGGTTGTGCACCTGGATCTCGTCGAAGATCGGGCCGAGCATGCTGTCGGTGACCTGATCGACGAGCTCCTGCGCGAAGTCGTTGGGCAGTCCGAAGACCAGTGCACTGGCCTCCTCCACCGTGAACTCGACCCGGCCGTTCTGCACGGTCGGTTTGACCCGGACCTTGGCCGGCACCGAGAGGAAGGCCAACCGGTAGGTCGAGTCGATCTGCAGGGTTCCCGACTGGGCATCACCGGTGATCGAGTCGATCGTCGGCGAGCCTTCGTCACCGGTGTCGGCGAGTTCCCGCACCCGCGAATACGGCACGAACGCCGTGCCCTCGATCTTCGAGGCCTTGGTGCCGTCGTTGGCCACGTTCTCGGCGCGCGCATGCAGATCCATCTCGCCGGCGTCGCGCTTGCCTTCGGTGTCCACCTGCACCCACTGGACCTTGCCGTCGATCCAGTTGATCAGCATCGGGCGCCGCGGCATCGAGACCTCGGTGGTGCTGCCGGTGAGATTGCCGAAGGCGTTCTGCAGACAGTTGGTGACCTTGCTGCGGAAGTAGAGTTCGGTGCTCACTCCGGCGATCACCAGCACCAGCACCAGCGCCACCGAGACCAGAGCGATGGTGCGGCCGCGGTGACGGCCGCCCTTCTTCCCGGCCGGCGCCGCCCGCACCACCTCGGGGGAGGACGGGGCGGGATCGGCGTGCGGACCACCGGAATCGATGGGCGTGAAGCCGTCGGCGGCGGGCATCTTCGCGGTGGCGGGGCGGCGCGGATCGCTCGGCTCGGACAGCGGCACCCGGGTCTTGGGTCCGTTGGCCTCCGGGCGCGGTCCGCCCGAGGCGTAGGCGTGCCCGGCCGGCGTCGTCGCCTGCGGATCGATCTCCCGGGTGGGCAGCCGCCGCGGATCCACCGGCCCGGTCGGCCGAGCACCCTCCGCGGGCGCTGCGCCCTCGATGGCGGCAGGACCCTTCGGGGTATCGGCACCCGCCGCGGCCGGGGAGTCCTGCGCAGCCGGCGAATCCTTCGGGGCCGGGGAATCCTTCGGGGTTTGAGGCTCTTTCGGGGTTTGAGACTCCTGGGCGCTCTGGGAATTCTCAGTACTTTGAGGCTTCTCAGTACTTTGGGGCTTCTCGGTGGATTCCATCGTCGAGTCGTCCGGTACCGCAGGCTGCGCGCCGGTGTCGTCGGCGTCGCCGGTACCGGGAGTGTGTTCGCTCATCTGCCTCTACTCTGTCCGGTCCAGCCGGGCGATCGGGCGCTCATTGGCCAAGACGGCCAGCGCATCCCGCGCCCGGTGGGCGGTGGTCAGGTCCAACTCGTGCACGCCCAGCGTTACGCCGGGGCCGTAGTCGGCGACTACGCTACCGAACGGATCTGAGATCCGGCTATGGCCGATGCCGGTCGGCGCCGACGATGCGGCGGCCTGCGGGTCGTCGGGCAGCGCCTGCCCCACCGCGGCCACGAACGTCGTGCTGTCGAGCGCCCGCGCGGAGGCCAGGAGCTGCCACTGCGGCAGCTTTCCGGTCCCGTCACCCCACGACGCTGGGACGACGATCAGTTCGGCGCCGCGCCGCGCCAGTTCGGTGAACAGCCGCGGGAACCGGATGTCGTAGCAGGTGGCCACCCCGATGCGGTGGCCCGACAGCTCGAAGACCACCGGCTGATCGCCCGGTGCCACCGTCGCCGACTCGGCGAAGCCGAATGCATCGAATAAATGAATCTTGTCGTAGCCCTGCACCGGCCGGCCCGGTACGGCGATCACCAGGGTGTTGCGCACCCGGCCGTCGCCGGCCGGAGTGAACATGCCGGCCACCACCGCCACCCTGGTCTCGTCGGCGAGCGCGGCGACGGCACCGGCCCACGGACCGTCCAGCGGCTGCGCGACCGTGTCCAGCCGCACACCGAAGCGGCACATCATCGCCTCCGGGAAGACCACCAGCTCGGCGCCGTCGGCCGCGGCCGCCCGCGTGTGCTCGCGGACGATCTCGAGATTGGCCTGCGGATCGGTGCCCGAGTTGACCTGTGCCAGTGCTATCCGCATGTCACTTCCAGTAGACGGTGGTGCCGGCCGGTCCGCGGCTGGAGCTGATCATTTTGGCGAAGCAGTCGTCCGGGGAGAAACCCTGCTGCCGGCACCAGCCGTTGGCGGCCTCCGGGGTGGTGAACCGGTCAGCGATGACGGTCACCCACCAGTCGCTGTGGTTGAACACCGGCCACTGCCCGCTCCACAGCAGCTTGGCGTTCGGATAGCGCGAGGCGAAGCTCTGGTACTGCTCGAGGATGTCGGTGTCGTACCAGGTCTTGCCGTCGGCGACGAGCCCCTGCTGTTTGGCACTGATCTGCGCCGTCCAGGTGTTGTTGAGCGGGCCGGCCATCTGCGCGTAGTCGGCGTCGGCCTGCTGGCGCAGCGCCGCACCGGGGTTTGCGGGCGTGCTGGTGGTGGTGCTCGTCGTCTCCGAGGTGGTGGTGGTCTCGGTGGTCGTGGTGGTCACGGCCGTGCTCGATCCCGAGCCGCCCGGGCTGTCGCCGCTCTGCCACTTCCAGAGCAGGAATCCGCCCACTGCGAGCAGCACGACGATCAGCACGCTCAGCCCGATCTGCACGGCCTTGGCCGAGCCTCCGCCGGAGCCGCCGGGCGGCGGCATCATCGGATACTGACCGCCGGCCGGATACTGACCGCCCGAGGGATACTGACCACCCGCCGGATACTGGCCGCCCGAGGGATACTGACCACCCGCCGGGTACTGCCCGGCCGACGGGTACTGGGTGGGATACGTTCCGCCGATCATGGTCGGTTCCCCGTACGCCTGGTCCCCGTAAGCCCCGTCGCCGTAGGCCTGTGACCCGTAGGCCGCCTCGTCACTGTAGGCCTGGCTCCCGTAGGCCGTGTACGGGGTGGTGCCGCTGCCGTACGGATCGGCGGCGGCCCCGTCTTCGGCGGACTGACCGTTGCGCTCGTCGGGCGTGCTCATGGCAGCATCGTAAAGCCCGCCCACGACTCCGTGCGGTCAGGCGATCAGCTGTTCGGCCGAACGAACTCCCAGGGTACGGTGAGTAGATTGTCCACTTGCCGACCCCGCCCGCACGAGACCGGGACGCCCCGGTCCCGCATCAGGCCGGCCGCCGCCCGCCACCGGGCGCGCGGGCCGAAGGGTTCCTGACCGGCCGCCATCTCCCAGCAGCGATCGGCCAGGGCGAGCAGATCGTGCACCCGCTCCCCCGGCACATTGCGGTGAATGAGCGCCTTCGGCAGCCGCGGGGCCAGCTCGGAGGGCCGGCCGGTGTGCGCCGGGGCCCAGCACAGAGTCAGTTCGAGCGGCCCCTGAGCGTCGAGCAGGATCCAGCACACCCGGCGGCCGATCTCGTCGCAGGTGCCCTCCACCAGATAGCCGCCCGGCGCGAGCCCGGACTGCAGCTGGGCCCAGGCGCCGGCCACCTCGTCCTCGTCGTACTGCCGCAGCACATTGAAGGCGCGCACCAGCTGCGGCCGCAGTCCGGCCAGTTCGAAACCCCCGAGGGCGAACTCCACGCCTCCGCGCGGGGCGACGATCCGCTCGGGATCGATCTCCAGCCCCACCAGCGCGAGCCGGGGATTCACGGTGCGCAGGCGGCTCGCCATCTCCACCGCAGTATCCGGGCGCCCGCCGTAGCCCAGGTCCACGGCCAGCGGCTCGGGGACGCCGGTCAGCGCCGCCGCGATGCGCCGATCGTGTGCCATCCACCGGTCGATGCGACGCAGCCGGTTGATGCCGGTGGTGCCGCGGGTGATGCGTCCGGACGGGCCGCCGCGGCCCGGCCCCCGTCCGCCGGTCACCTCAGGACAGGTGCTCGCCCACCCAGTACGAGGTGAACTCGCCCTCGGCGCGGAACAGGTCGACGAGGTTGACCAGCATGAGCTGCTCGAGTTTGCCGTTGACGAACGGGATGAAGACCTTCACCTGCGTGGTCTTGCGCAGCGTGCAGCCGGTCTCGGTGGGCACCAGGACCTGCTCGCCGGTGAGGCTGCCGGGCCCGGCCGGGATGGACGCGGTGTAGGTGCCCGGGGTCTGCGCGTCGTCGAAGCGCTCGAGCGTCTCCACCCGGGTGATCATCATGTCCTTGACCATCACGGTCTGAGCGATCGGCGGCAGCATGTCACGGGTGATGGCCTGCTTGAGGACCACCCGCATACCGTCGTCGCCCGACTCGAACTCCTCGACCTCGGAGATGGGGGTGAGCATGCGGAAACCCGCCATCATGTCGTCCCAGTACCGACGTTCGAGGTGGGCCTTGTAGATCTTCTCCGCTGGATGCGTGAAGCGCGCGGAGTAGCTGAGCTGCCGTGCCATGAAAGCCAGCGTAACGACGAATTAACGCTGCTGGAAATCGACGGTGGCATCCCTTTCCGCGTCGAGGAGCTGCTCGACCTGCTCGATGACCGCCTTCTCGATCTTCCCGCCGACGAACGGAATGCCCACCTCGGCCCGGCCTTCGTAGCGGGCGACCGCGGGATCTCCGCTGATCACGATGTCGCCGAAGATCTTGGCCGGGGCCCCGGTGACCGAGGCCTCCATCCGCCCGGTGATCTGGTCCCCGGCGCGGCGGTAGACGATGCTGCGCGGGATCTCCAGGTCGCCGGGGCGCACCTTGGTGATCACCGACGGCAGGTTCTCGGCACCGACGCCCTGCTTGGTGGTCACGGTCAGCTCGTCGCCCTCGGCCGAGACGGACTCCACCGATCCGTGGCCGGCGTTGGTGGCCTCCATCAAGTCGTTCCAGTACTGCTCACCGGTGATGAGCTCCCACAGCCGCCCGGTGGAGAACGGGTACTCGACGGAATGCTCGAAGTTGGTCGCCATGGCGTTCAGGCTACCGTTACCGATGTGAGCGCACAGCACCGGAACCTGGCCGAGTTCACCACCCTTCGTCTGGGTGGCCCGGCGCGCACCCTGACCGTCTGCCGCACCACCGAGGAGCTGATCGCGACGGTCACCGGCGCCGACCGCGCCGGCGAGCCGATCCTGCTCATCGGCGGCGGTTCCAACCTGGTGATCGGCGACGACGGCTTCCCCGGAACCGCTGTTCTGGTGGCCACCGACGGCATCGAGTTCGGCGCCGACGAGACCGGCCCGCATGTCACTGCGGCGGCCGGGGTGAACTGGGACCGGCTGGTGGCCGAGACCGTCGAGAACGGCTTCGGCGGCCTCGAATGCCTCTCGGGCATCCCCGGCGCCGCCGGCACCACCCCGGTCCAGAACGTGGGCGCGTACGGCGTGGAGGTGGCGCAGGCACTGCGCGGTGTGCAGCTGCTGGACCGCCGGACCGGCGAGATCGCCTGGCACGCACCGGAAGACCTCGGCCTGGCCTACCGCACCAGCCGGCTCAAGGGCCGCGACGACGAGGTGGTGCTGGCGGTCTCGTTCCGGCTCGGCGACGGCGGCCGGTCGGCACCGATCCGCTATCGCGAACTGGCCGCGGCCCTCGGGGTGGCCGAGGGCGAGTCCGCCGACGCGGCCCTGGTGCGCGCCCAGGTACTGGAACTGCGCCGCGGCAAGGGCATGGTGCTCGACGACGCCGACCACGACACCTGGAGCGCCGGTTCGTTCTTCACCAATCCGATCGTTGCGGTCGATGAGCTGCCGCAGATCCTCGATCGCATCCGTGCGCGGCTCGGCGACGAGGTGCGGATCCCGCAGTTCCCGGCCGACGGCGGCACCAAACTGTCTGCCGGCTGGCTGATCGAGCGGGCGGGCTTCGTCAAGGGCTTCCCCGGCCCGCAGGCTCCGGCGCGGCTGTCGACCAAACACACGCTGGCGCTGACCAACCGGGGCGCGGCGAGAACCGCTGATCTGATCGAGCTGGCCGCCCGGGTGCGCGACGGGGTGCGGGCGGAGTTCGGCGTGAGCCTGCACCCGGAGCCGGTCTTCGTCGGCTGCGCCCTGCCGGCCTGACCGGACGCGGCGGGTGGTTCAGCCCGCGGCGCTGTCCTCGGCGATCCCGGCCAGCACCTGTTCGAGCACCGCGTTGAACTCGGTGCTGCGTTCGATCGGCACCATGTGCCCGGCGCCGGGGTAGTTCACCAGGCCGGCGAGCACCCCGTTGCGGGCCAGCGCCGCAGCCATGAACTCGGACTGCTCGACGGGGGTCAGCAGATCCGCCGAGCCGACCACCACGGTGGTGGGCACGCTGATCGCCTCGAGACCGGCGATCACGTCCAGGTGATACAGGGCGCTGCCCCAGGCCGCACGGGTGGTGGGCGGGTTGCCGGCGATCAGGCTGTCGCTGAACTCGACGTGCGCGGCGCGCACCTGCGGGCCGAGCGCGATGTAGTGCGAGAGCACGCTGGTCTGCTCGTTGCTCGGCAGCGGGACCGGCAGCGAGGTGAACGCCCGGGCGATCAGCGGATTGACCGGGGCGGTGAAACGCGGAAGGTTCGGCGGGGTGAGCTGCTGATTCTGCACCACGTCCCGGGCCGCGGTGTCGACGAGCACCATCGCCGCGATCCGGTCGCTCATCTGCGCGCCGAACTGCTGCGCCCAGGACATCAGGGTCATCCCGCCCATGCTGTGGCCCACCAGCACCGCCCGCTTGCCGGCCGGCAGGGTGGCCTCGAGGACCGCCTCGAGATCCTGCCCGAGCAGCTCCGCGCTGGCCTTGGTGCGGCCCATCTCGGACAGTCCGTGGCCGCGCTGGTCGTAGGCGATCATCGGACGCTCACCGGTGAAGTGGTTGACCTGCGCGTTCCAGAATCGGGTGCTGCAGGTCCAGCCGTGCGCAAAGACCAGCACCTCTTCGCTGGGATGCGTCTCGAGGTCGGTGGAGGTCTCCACGTGCAGCAGCGCGCCGTCGGCGGCGCCCACGGCGGACGAGCGCATGTTCCGGGGCGGGGCGAGCAGCGGGTCCGGACCGTCCTCGACCGGCCGCGGATAGCGGTAGGCCGCCCGCAGGATGCCGCCGGCCACCACGGCGACGTCGGCCGCGGTCAGGGCGGCGAGGGCTCCGCCGGCCACCAGGGCTGCGCGGCCCAGGGTGCGCGCCAGGCTGCGGGGCGCGCCGGACTCAGGATTCTCGCTCATCACTCTCACCATTCTCATCGAAGTACGTGCTCGCCTCGCCGATCGCCTTGGAGATCTCCGCGTCGAGCGCCTTGCTGAAGGTCGATTCGACGATCTGGTAGGCCATCGGCCGGACCGTCGCGATCAGCTCCGCCAGCTCCGACATCGACTTCTCGCTCAGATTCGGCAGGTTCTCGTCAAAGAACCGGTCGGTGATGATCGAGACGAAGCTCGACGCTACATCGGATAGATCTGACTCTACGCGCACCCACCGTTCGAGCAGCGATTCGATGTCGACGCCCTGCTTGACCAGCAACTCCGCACTCTCGAGGACTTCCGGGCTGCGAACGGCGTAGTGCGCCCCGTCCTTGGCCAGGAGCCCGAGTTTCTGGCTCAGGCTGATCGCGCGGTCGGTGGCGCCGAGGGATTTGCGCAGCTCCGAGATGGTGATGGTGGCGGCCCGTTTGAAGCTGCGAATCCGGCCCGGCTTGGGGGCGGCGCGCAGCATGTGCTCGACCTTCATCCCGTGCTGGGCCGCGATCAGGAGCTCGCTGATGGTCGCGAAGGTGTAACCGCGGTCGAGCAGCCGCGCGATCAGGTTCAGCCGGACCAGATGCTCCTCGGAGTACCAGCCGGTGCGGCCACGGAGCTCCGGCGGCGGCAGCAGCCCGCGGTCCTGGTAGACGCGGATGTTGCGGACGCTGACGCCGGAGACCTCGGCGAGCTCGTTGATCCGGTACTCGGTCACGCCGACTTCCGGAACCAGGACTTGCCCTGCACCTCGTCGACCCGCGGGCGCACGTCCACCAGGTAGACGATCACCGCGACGACGGCCGCGAGATAGAAGATGCCGAGCATCGACAGCAGCGAGAAGGCGCCCAGAAAGACACCCACCAGGGTGCTCACCGCCGTCACCACCACCCAGAAGACCTTGCTCTGCGCGTCGACGGCGGTGAAGGCATCGGGCCGGGTCGCGACGGCGTGGATCAGCGATACCACGGCCCCGACGACGGTGAGGATGGTCAGGATCCAGAACAGGTAGTACTGGATGTTGTAGACCACATCGGCAACAGTCACGCCGTCCACCTTAGGACATGCCCTCAGCCGGCAGCCGCGGCGGCGGAGTCGTCGCCCTGCGCCTGTCCGGCGTTCTCGTTGCGGAAGGACTCGTAGATCTCCAGCAGCATCTGCTTCTGCCGCTCGTTGATCGCGGTGTCGGCGAGCAGGGCGTCGCGGACCGGGCTGGCCGGCCGCTCCTCGAGGATGCCGGCCCGCACGTACAGCACCTCGGCCGAGACCCGCAGGCCCTTGGCGATCTGCGAGAGCACATCGGCCGACGGCTTGCGCAGCCCCCGCTCGATCTGCGACAGGTACGGATTGGAGACCCCGGCCCGGTCGGCGAGCTGGCGCAGCGAGACCTTGGCCGCCACCCGCTGCGAACGGATGAAGCTGCCGATGTCCTGAGCGGCGTTGGTCACCGCGTCCGCCGCCGCGTCCAGGTTGGACTGGTTCTCATCGGCGCCGGACTTGTCGCCCGCCGTGTTGGACTGCTTCTCTTCGGGGGCCCCGGCGCCCGTCTGATCGTCGTCGGCGCGCACCGGTCCGCCGGTCTGGTCCTGCTCGTTCACGTCTGCTGCCCGTCCTCTCCCCTCCAGTATCCGAGCGGGTGCTAGCAAGTGCAAGCACGCCGGCTTGATACCCGTACGGGTGTGATCAGCCGAACACCAGCACCGAGACGGTGTAGATCACCAGTCCCGCCAGCGAACCGACCACGGTGCCGTTGATCCTGATGAACTGCAGATCCCGACCCACCTGCAATTCGATCTTGCGGCTGGTCTCTTCGGCATCCCAGCCGCGCACGGTGTCGGTGATCACCGAGATGATCTCGGTGGCGTAGTTGTCGGCCACGTGCCGGGCCACCCGCGCCACCCAGCCGTTCATCTTCTCCTGCAGCGGCCGGTCGTCGCGGATGCGCACGGCCAGGTCGGTCACCGCCGTGGAGATCGAGGTGCGCAGGGTGGAATGCGGGTCGTCGAGCATCTGCTCGATCACCGCTTTACCCGCCGACCAGGCCGTCGACGCCGCACCGGTCACCTCGTCGCGGCCGAGCAGTTCGGTCTTGATGCCCTCGAACTTGTCGATCAGCTCCTGATCGTTCTGCAGGTCGTCGGCGAACTGCCGGACGAAGGCGTGCAGCGACCGGCGCATGTCGTGCTGCGGATCGTCGCGCACCTTGTAGGTGAACTCGGTGAGTTCGCGGTAGATCCGGTCGCCGAGCAGATCGCTGACGAACTTCGGCTTCCAGGACGGACCCACGTCACGGTCGACGATGCGCTCGATCAGCGGGCCGCTGCCGAGCGCCCACTCGTGCGCCCGGTCGCAGAGCATCTGCATCACCGGTTCGAGTCGTTCCTCGTCCACCAGCTGCTGCAGCACCCGGCCCAGCGGCGGCGCCCACAGCGGTTCGGCAGCCCATTTGAGGCAGGCCTGAATGAAGGCTTCGACGTCCTCGTCGCGCAGCATCTCCGAGACCACCTTCAGGCCGCGGGACACCTCGGCGTTGACCCGGTCCGCGTGCTCGGGGTCGGCGAGCCAGTGCGAGACCCGGCCGGGAAGGTCCAGGCTCACCGCCCGCTCCTCGATCACCTCGGGGGTCATGAAGTTCTCTTCGATGAAGCCGCCGAGTTGGTCGCCGATCTGATCCTTCTTGCGCGGGATCAGCGCGGTGTGCGGAATCGGCAGCCCCAGCGGCTGCCGGAAGAGCGCGGTCACGGCGAACCAGTCCGCGAGGGCACCGACCATGCCCGCCTCGGAGGCCGCCCGCACGTAGCCCACCCAGGCGGCCACGTCGGCGCCGTCCCGGTGCTCGATCCAGCGGGTGAGGAAGTAGACGACGGCGGCCAGCCCCAGCAGGCTGGTCGCCATCACCTTCATCTTGCGCAGATTGCGGGTCCGCTCGGCATCGGCTTCACCGACACCGGCCGGACTGCTGGGCCGGTGCGCCGGCGCGGACACAGATGTGGTCATGCCCTCAAGTCTCACCCATCACGGGCGGTGCGAGCCACGGCACGTTTAGAGTTGCCGTGATGGCCAATCTGTCCCGACCCGCAACCGCCGCCCGCGCCGCCGTGAACGCCGCGGCGATGCTCACCCGTGAGCTCGAGCAGCGGATGGTGGCGCCGGCGGTCGAGGCGGTGACCGGCGACGGCCGAAAACAGCGCTGGGATCAGCACAAACAGCGTCGCCGCAGCGAGCTGATCGAGGGCACGATCACCGCGGTCCAGGAGCTGGGGTACCGGGCCGGAATGGACGAGATCGCCCGGCACATCGGGGTCTCCAAGACCGTGCTGTACCGCTACTTCGCCGACCGCAACGAGCTGGCCGATGCGGTGACCGACGTCTTCCTGGCCGAGACGGTGCTGCCGGCCCTGACCGAGTCGCTCACCGAGGAGCTCGACGACTACGAGCTGGTGCACACCGTCATCCGGGTGTGTGTGGGCGTCGTCGCCGACAACACCGCGGTCTACCGGTTCTGCGCCTCGCAGGATTCGGCCAAGCGCGGCGCGGCCACCCACCGGATCCTGGCCAGCACCATCGAGTCGACGCTGGCCGGCCGGCTCGCCGACCGCAGCGCCGAGACCGACGGCGCCGGTGTCTGGGCGCTGGCGATGGTCGGCAGCGCCGACCGGGTGCTCGAGTGGTGGATCTCCGATCAGAGCCTGGCGCCGGAGCTGCTCGCCGACCGGCTCACCATGCTCATCTGGGGCGGTGTGGCCGGGATCGTGATGGCCGACGGATCACCCGAACGGTTCACTGCAGATCCCCCTCAGATCCCGCCGATCCTGCGCCCCGCCGATTCCGGGCAGACCGACCCCGGGCAAGGAGTACGACAGCCATGAGCACGTCCCGGGTGGCACTGGTCACCGGCGTCAGTCGCGGTGTGGGCAAAGGGATCTCGTCGGCGCTGGCCGAAGCCGGCTGGCAGGTCTTCGGCACCTCGCGCCGCGGCGACGGTCCGGGCGGGGTCACCGCGCTGGCCTGCGATCACCGCGACGACGAGGCGGTGGCGCAGGTCTTCGGGGACGTCCGCGAGCAGGCCGGCCGGCTGGATCTGCTGGTGAACAACGTCTGGGCGTCGCCACCGGGCTTCGCCGGATTCACCGAGAAGTTCTGGGAGCGGCCGATCAGCGACTGGGACACCCTCATCACGGTGGGTCTGCGCGCGCACTACGTCGCCTCGGTACACGCCGCCGCGCAGATGACCTCCCAGGGTTCGGGGCTGATCGCCTCCATCTCGTCGTTCGGCACCCGCGGCCACCTGCATTCGGTGCTGTACGGGATGAGCAAGGCCGCGCTGGACAAGATGACCTTCGACATGGCCCACGAGCTGGCCGGCACCGGGGTGTCGGCGGTGTCGCTCTGGCCCGGTCTGGTGCGCACCGAGCTGCTGCTCGGATCGGGGCTGACCGAGTTCGCCGGCTTCCCGCTCAGCGAGGCCGAGGATCCCACCTTCATCGGCAGGGTGATCGACCGGCTGGCCGGCGACGAGCGGCTGCCGCAGCTGTCCGGGCACACCCTCATCTCCGCCGAACTGGGTGCGCGTTACGGGCTGACCAACGACGACGGCACCGCTCCGGCCTCGCACCGCGCCGCGTTCGGCGGCGGTGCGCTGTTCCCGCCCGGCTGAGCGCCGGGCGGTTTCCGCACCTCGAGAGAACGGACGACGCGCATGGGCAAGAAGTCGGCGAAGGACAAGAACACGAAGGACGGGGCCCTCTGGTCGCAGGAGCCGTGGCAGGCACTGCGCGCCGGGGCCCTCGGCCCGATCGCCGAGTTCGATCCCGACCGGACCCCCGGCTTCGACGGCGACCGCGAGGACGGCGAGAAGCTGCTCGCACAGTACGGCGAGGAGCTCTCCGATCTGCAGGAGATGCTCTTCGCGCAGGGCCGGTCCGGCGGCACCCGCAGCGTGCTGCTGGTGCTGCAGGGCATGGACACCGCCGGCAAGGGCGGGATCGTCCGGCACGTCGGCGGCCTGCTCGATCCGCAGGGGCTGGCGATCACCGGTTTCGGCAAACCCACCCCCGAAGAGCTGGCCCACGACTTCCTGTGGCGAATCCACAAGGCGCTGCCGCGGGCCGGCCGGATCGGTGTCTTCGACCGCTCGCACTACGAGGACGTGCTCCCCGTCCGGGTCCACGGCCTGGTGCCGGAGTCGGTCTGGTCGCAGCGCTACGACCTGATCAACGAGTTCGAGGCCGAGCTGACCGCGGCCGGCACCACGGTGATCAAATGCGCCCTGGTGGTCTCCAAGGACGAGCAGAAGACCCGTCTGGCCGAACGGCTCGACCGGCCGGACAAGTTCTGGAAGTACAACCCGGGCGATGTGGACGAGCGCGCCTACTGGGACGACTATCTGGACGCCTACCAGGCGATCTTCGACACCACCGACACCGATCACGCGCCGTGGTTCGTGATTCCGGCCAACCGCAAGTGGTTCTCACGGCTGGCGGTGGCCCGGCTGCTGCTGCACACGCTGCGCGGGCTGGACCTGAGCTGGCCGCCGGCCGACTTCGACGTGGCCGCCGAGAAGCAGCGGCTCGCCGCCTCCGACTGAACCCGGCACCGCCGGATGCGGCAAGACCCTGCTCTCCCCTCGGGGAGCAGGGTCTTGCCGACTGTCTGGTTCGCTCAGCGGGCTGAGCGAGGACTCACTTCTCGGTCTTCGGAGCGGCCTTGCGGGCCGGCGCCTTGCGCGCAGTGGCCTTCTTGGCCGGAGCCTTGGCGGCGGAGATCCGCTTGGCCGGGCTGCTCTTGGCGGTACGGGCCTTGGCCTCGACGGTGCCGGCGGCGCCGTCGATCTTGCTGGCGGCGGTGTCGGCGTCGGCCTTGACCTTGTCGCCGGCCTCTTCCACGGCGGCGGCGGCGTCGACGACCTTGGACACGGCGACCTTGCTGTCGGAGAGCGCCTTGTCGCCGGCCTCTTCGATGGCCACGGCCACGTCGCCCACCTTGCCGGCGGTGCGGCCGGCCAGCGCGGCGGCCTTCTCACCGGCGGCGCGGGTCTGCGAGGAGACGGCGCCGATGGCACCCTCGGTGCGGTCGACGGCGTCGTTGTAGGCCTTGCCCACGCGGTCCAGGTTCTCCTGCACGCGAGTGGTGGAGCGCAGCCGCTCCACGGCGCCCTCGCCGCGCTCGGCGAGCGAGGAGTAGAAGCCGGTGGCGGTCTCCAGGTACGGGCCGGCGAGCTTGAGCAGCTCATCCTTGTTCAGCTTGCTGCGCAGCTCCTCGACGTCGAGGTCGGTGGGCAGCTCGGAGATCTTGGTGCCGGTCTCGACCAGGCGGGCCTGGGCGGTCTCGGCGCGGTTCCGCAGACGATCGATGGCGTCCTTGGTCTCCTGCACGACGATGTCTCCGGCGCCGACGACGGCGTAGACGGGGGTGGGGAGGGTGCGTTCGGCGGTGCTCATGGCAACTCCTTCGAGTTGATCCACCCGGTACGGCGACTACCTGCAGGGGCGGTATCTGAATTTCTTACACCACTAGTATGACCTGCAATGCTAACTCTTGCAAGCACTGTGCTAGCAGATGTGGTTCAGTTCACGGACCACCCGCGGCGGGCGGGACGGTCACAGCACCGGCCGCGACCGCCCACCCCGGCCGTCGCTACTGCCCGTCGGCCATCCGCCGGCGCAGGCGGCGAGCCGCCGCCACCATGTTCCGCAGCGAGGGCTCGAGCTGCCAGTAGTGCCGGGTCTTGAGTCCGCCGTCCGGATTGGCCCACAGCCGTGCCGGGTCGATCACCGACGCGGCCCGGGTGAGCCGCTCATCGATGGTGGCGATGTCCGGGATCACCGCGCTGCGGCTCTCGTACACACCCGGCCCCACCTGCCGTTCGATGGCCGTGCCGTGTTCGGTCAGCTCCTCGAGCACCCACTCGATCTTGCGGGTCGCCACGATCGACGTGACATCGGCGTCGAGGGCGTTGAACGCCTCCACCACCTGCTGGATCGACGAATAGCCCAGATGCGTGTGGATCTGCGTCTCCGGCTTGGCGCCACCGGTGGCCAGCCTGAACGCCGCCACCGCCCAGTCCAGGTAGCCCTCCCGGCCGCGCTCGCGCAGCGGCAGCAGCTCCCGGATCGACGGCTCATCCACCTGGATGATCTTGATGCCGGCCTGTTCCAGGTCGCGCACCTCGTCGCGGATCGCCAGCGCCAGCTGCTCGGCGGTCTCGTGCAGCGGCTGGTCCTGCCGCACGAACGACCGCGCCAGCATGGTCACCGGACCGGTCAGGATGGCCTTGACCGGCTTGTCGGTCAGCGACTGCGCGTACGAGATCCACTCGACGCTCATCGGGCCCTTGCGCTTGACGTCGCTGTAGAGGATCGGCGGCCGCACATAGCGCGAGCCGTACACCTGCACCCAGCCCATGTGGGTGAAGGTGTAGCCGTCCATCAGCTCGGCGAAGTACTGCACCATGTCGTTGCGTTCGGCCTCGCCGTGCACCAGCACGTCCAGACCGATGTCCTCCTGCAACTCGATGACGCGCTTGATCTCCTCGCGCAGCCGGTCCGCGTACTCGTCCCAGGTGAGCCGGCCCTGCCCGTAGTAGTAGCGGGCGCGGCGGACGTCCTCGGTCTGCGGGAACGAGCCGAGCGTGGTGGTCGGCACCGGAGGCAGCCCCAGGGCGGCCTCCTGCGCGGCCTTGCGCTCCGGGTAGGGCGCACGCTCGCGCTGGTCCGGCCGGATGTTGGCCACCCGCTGCCGCACATCGTGCTTGAGCTTGAAGTGCACCGACGTCGGGCGGGTGTACCAGTGCTCGGGGGCGCCGTGGGTGATGGCCTTGGCCAGCGCGATCACCTCGCCGACCTTCTGCTTGGCGAACGAGAGCCGGTCGGCCACGTCGCCGGGGATGTCCGGCTCGATCAGCTTGTCCACCGGGACGTGCATCAGCGTGCACGAGGTGGACACCACCAGATCGGGAATCTCCTTCTTGATCTCCAGCAGGTAGTCCAGCTTGCCGCCCTTGGCGGCCTTCCAGATGTTCCGGCCGTCGATCACGCCGGCGTAGAGCCGCTTGCGCTTGAGTCCGGGGATCTTGCCGAGCGCCGCCGCGCTGAGCGGTGCGCTGATCAGGTCCAGGCCGATGGCCTCGATCGGGGACTCGGCCAGGATCGGCAGGGCCGGTCCCAGATCGCCGTATTCGCCGGTGACCAGGATGCGCGGCCGCAGACCGGCGTGGCCGAGCCGCTGATACGCCCGGTGCAGCGCCTCGAGCTCTTCGGGGGTGCGATCGGAGGTGAACGCCGGCTCGTCGAGCTGGACGCACTTGGTGTTCTGCTTCGAGAGCTTCTCGAAGAGCTTGATGTAGACCTCCAGCAGATCGTCGAGACGATCGAGGGGGGTGAAGTCCTCCGGCGCATCGGCCGGAGCGCCGGACATGAGCAGCAGACTGACCGGGCCGAGCATGATCGGCCGCAGCTCGATGCCGGCGGCGGCCGCACGGCGGTGCTCGTCGAGCAGCATGTCCGACAGCGCCGGGAAGGTCTCCAGCGAGAACTCGACGTCCGGATCGATGATCGGCTGCCGGTAGTAGTAGTTCGTGTTGAAGTACTTGCGCAGTTCCAGCGGCGGGAAGTCCGGCTTGCCGCGGGCCATCGCGAAGTACAGATCGATCGGCTCGAGTTCGGCGGCCAGCGGCTCGAAGCGCCGGGGCAGCGCACCGAACATGAGCGCGTTGTCCATCACGTGGTCGTAGAACGAGAAGGTGTTGCCGGGCACCTGTTCCAGGCCCGTCGCCGCCAGCTCGCGCCAGGTGCTCTCGGCCAGGTCCCGACCGGTCGCGAGGAGTTCCTCGCGACCGATCGAGCCGTGCCAATAGCTCTCGAGTGCGTGCTTGAGTTCGCGCCGGGCACCGATCCGGGGGTACCCCAGGATCGACGAGCCGTGTTCGATTCCGTCAGCGCGTGCCGTCGTCATGCCTGCACCTTATCCACGTGGGTGAACTCGAAGAATGTTCGGTCAGGCCTTGGCCGAACCGTTGTCGCCGTACTGGTAGAAGCCGTGTCCGGCCTTCTTGCCCAGCCGGCCCGCCTCCACCATGCGCAGCAGCAGCGGCGGCGGCGAGTACAGCGGCTCCTTGAACTCCTCGTACATCTTGTCGGCGATCGCCTTGACGGTGTCCAGGCCGACCAGATCCGAGAGCTTGAGCGGGCCCATCGGGTGAGCACAGCCGAGCACCATCGCCTTGTCGATGTCCTCGACGGTGGCGAAACCGCTTTCGACCATCCGGATGGCCGAGAGCAGGTAGGGCACCAGCAGTGCGTTGACCACGAAGCCCGAGCGGTCGGCCGAGCGGACGACCTGCTTGCCGAGCACGTCGTGGGCGAAGGCCTCGGCGCGCTCGCTGACCTCCGGCGCGGTCATCAGGGTGGTGACCAGCTCGACCAGCGGCAGCACCGGCACCGGGTTGAAGAAGTGCATGCCGATGACACGGCCGGCGTTGCCGGTGGCCATTCCGAGCTTCATGATCGGGATGGACGAGGTGTTGGAGGCGAGCACGGCGTTGGGGTCGGTGACCACCTTGTCGAGCTCGCGGAAGATCTCGGTCTTCACCTCTTCGTCCTCGACGACGGCCTCGACCACCAGCTGGCGGTCGGCGAAGTCGCCGAGATCGTCGGTGAAGCGCAGCCGCCACGTCGCCTGTTCGCGTTCGCGTTCGGTCAGCTTGCCGCTGGACACGCCGCGGTCGAGCGAGCGCAGGATGCGGGCGCGGCCGGCGGCGGCCAGCTCCCGGGTGCTCTCGTAGACGAGGACGTCGGTGTTCGCGCGGGCGCACACCTCGGCGATGCCGGCGCCCATCTGACCGGCGCCGATGACGCCGACGCGCGAGATCTTTTCGCTTGCCATGGTTGGCTCCTGATTCGTGATGTGACTCTTGCGCCGGGGGGACGGCGTGGGGAGAGCTCTTAGTGGAGAAGGTAGGGGAAAAACGTAGGCGGGAAACCGAATCGGCGTCAGGTGTGACGTGGTCGACCCGGTTAGCAGACGATCCCGGGCCAGGCGGGGTGAGACCCCCTTGCCTGACCCGGGATCGTCATGGCGTCAATCCTCCGTGAGAAGGAGCTGGTTCCTAGTGGAACTGGCCCTCTTCGGTGGAGCCCTTCAGGGCTGCGGTGGAGGTGTTCGGATCGACGGTGGTGGCGATCCGGTCGAAGTAGCCGGCACCGACCTCGCGCTGGTGCTTGGTGGCGGTGTAGCCGCGCTCCTCAGCAGCGAACTCGCGCTCCTGCAGGTCGACGTAGGCCGACATCTGGTTGCGGGCGTAGCCGTAGGCCAGGTCGAACATCGAGTAGTTGAGGGCGTGGAAGCCGGCCAGGGTGATGAACTGGAACTTGAAGCCCATCGCGCCGAGCTCGTTCTGGAACTTGGCGATGGTGTCGTCGTCCAGGTGCTGCTTCCAGTTGAAGGACGGGCTGCAGTTGTAGGCCAGCAGCTGGTCCGGGAACTCGGCCTTGACCGCCTCGGCGAACTTCTTGGCCAGCTCCAGGTCGGGCTTGCCGGTCTCCATCCAGATCAGGTCGGCGTACGGAGCGTAGGCCTTGGCGCGAGCGATGCAGGGCTCGATGCCGTTCTTGATCCCGTAGAAGCCCTCGGAGGTGCGGGTGCCGTCCAGGAACGGGCGGTCGCGCTCGTCCACATCGGAGGTCAGCAGGGTGGCGGCCTCGGCGTCGGTACGGGCGACGACGACGGTCGGGGTGTTCGCGACGTCGGCGGCCAGACGGGCCGAGGTCAGGGTGCGGATGTGCTGCTGGGTGGGGATCAGCACCTTGCCACCGAGGTGGCCGCACTTCTTCTCCGAAGCGAGCTGGTCCTCCCAGTGGGTACCGGCGGCGCCGGCCTTGATCATGGCCTTCTGCAGCTCGTAGACGTTCAGCGCACCGCCGAAGCCGGCCTCGCCGTCGGCCACGATCGGCACGACCCAGTTGTCCACCGAGTCGTCGCCCTCGACGCGGGCGATCTCGTCGGCGCGCAGCAGCGCGTTGTTGATGCGCTGGACGACGGACGGCACCGAGTTGGCCGGGTACAGCGACTGGTCCGGGTAGGTGTGACCGGAGAGGTTCGCGTCACCGGCGACCTGCCAACCCGAGAGGTAGATGGCCTTCAGGCCGGCGCGCACCTGCTGCACGGCCATGTTGCCGGTGAGGGCGCCCAGGGCGTTGATGTAGCTGTCGTCACCCTTGGTGACACCCTCCCAGAGGATCTCCGCGCCACGACGGGCGAGGGTGTGCTCCTCGACGACGTTGCCCTGCAGCTCGGCGACCTGCTCGGCGGTGTACTCGCGCTTGATGCCCTTCCAGCGGGGGTTGGTGTCCCAGTCGTTCTGGATCTCCGCGGCGGTACGCGGCTTTCCGACGTTGCTCATAGCCTTCGCTTTCTTCGTGACTGCGGCAGTGCAGTGTCTTCGTTTTCCAGCGGCCGTCGGTTTGTGCAAACCGAACCGCGCCTCGAGGCAATGCCTGACAACACTGTGCCACACGGAAAACTCCCTGGTCCAGCCCTTGTCAAGTGCAAAACGCGGCTATCTTTTTGACCCGATTTGCAAAGTTTGTAAATATCGAGGGGTGCCCCACTTTCACAACACCGCAAAAAGTACGCGCGTACTGGGAAAACCACGGGGCGCGGCACGCCGGGGGCTGCGCGACGACCGCGGCAGGCCGGAGCGGCCGGGCCCGATCGACGCCGGAGATTTGTGGGTGACCTCACAGAACGTCGGGCTACCGACGGGTAGCCCGTTCGACCGACCGGTCCACCAGAGCGGTGAAGTCCTCGTCGCTCATCGGGGCGGTGAGCTGATCGGGGACCTCCCGGGTGACGGCGGAGTCCTGACCGCCCACATTGAGCTGCAGAGTGATCTGCGTGCCGTCGGGCCGGCGGACGAGCACATTCGACAGCAGCGAACTGCGCGTCCGGATGCCGCCGTCGGGCATGGTGGTGATGGTCTCCGAGCGCACCAGCAGTGCCTGCTCCACCGCTTCGGCTGCGGGACTGGGCAATTCGGTGCTGCGGGTGACGATCCGGGCGCCGGCCAGAGTGCCCTTGGACGGCACCGCGGTGACCAGTGCGCAGCGGCCGGTGGTCGCCCGGCGGTCGGCGTCGACATTGCGGACCACGGTGCTGACCAGCTCCGAGAGGGTTGCGGTGTCCGACTGCGCCACCTGCAGCACGGTGTTCTTCTCGGTGAGCATCGGATTGAACTGCGCGTCGGCGGTCGGCGCGCACGCCGCGGGCTCGAAGGTCACCGACTGCGCCTGCTCGAGCGTGAGCCGGTTGGCCGCGACCAGCTCGTCCACCGCCGCGGGGAAGACCGTGTACCCGGCCGGCAGCGCATCGGAGGGCAGTACCAGCGCCGTCAGCGGCAACTCGGACTCGTCGTCGCCACCGCTGCAGGCGGCGAGCAGTCCGGCTGCGCTCACCGCACACAGAAAGACCGTCGCCGGCCGGCGGACGCTGGAAAGATTCGGCACGCGGTCACCGTACCGGTTCGCCGGAGGGCGAGGAGGAATCCATGAGCAAGACATTCGTCGGTTCGCGGCTGCGGCAGCTCCGCGGCGAGCGAGGCCTGTCCCAGCAGGCGATGGCCAAGACCCTGGGCATCTCGGCGTCGTACCTCAACCAGATGGAGCACGACTCCCGGCCGCTCACCGCCTCCGTGCTCGGCCGCATCAGCGAGGTCTACGGCATCGACATCGGCTTCTTCGATCCGCACGACGACGTCCGGCTGATCGCCGAACTGCGCGAAGCCCTGATGGAGGAGGACATCGAGGCCGCGCCCGGCGCCGCCGAGGCCGCCGAGATCAGCGCGATGGTCAGCGGCCACCGGCAGATCGCCGAATCGATGGTCGAACTGCATCGCCGCTACCGGCTGGTCTCCGAACAGCTGGCGGCGGTGACCTCCGGCCGCGGCGATCCCGGGATGCGCGGAGTGATCAGCGCGCCGCACGAGGAGGTGCGCAACTACTTCTACAACCGGCGCAACTACATTCATGAACTCGACGTGGCGGCCGAGGAGCTCACCTCCCGGATGCGCATGCACTCCGCCGACATCCGGGCCGGACTGCTCGACCGGCTCGAGGACCGGCACGGCGTGCGCGTGATGCGCCGGGTGGACCTGGGCGACAACGTCTTGCATCGGTTCGATCCGAACACCCGGCTGCTGGAGTTCTCGGCAGCCCTCTCCCCCGGCCAGCGCAGTTTCCGGGTGGCCTCGGAGATCGCCTTCCTCGAATTCGGCGACCTGATCGACGATCTCGTCGCCGAGGGCAGCTTCTCCGACGAGGACGCCGTCACCCTGGCCCGCCAGGGGCTGGCCGGCTACTTCGCCGCCGCGGCGATCCTGCCGTACTCCCAGTTCCACGGCGCCGCCGAGGACTACCGCTACGACATCGAGCGGCTGTCCGCGTTCTATTCGGTCTCCTACGAGACCATCTGCCACCGGCTCTCCACGCTGCAGCGCCCCAATCTGCGCGGGGTGCCGTGGACCTTCGTGCGCATCGATCGCGCGGGCAACATGTCCAAACGCCAGTCCGCCACCAGCTTTCACTTCTCGGCGAGCGGCGGCACCTGCCCGTTGTGGAACGTCTACGAGACCTTCGGCTCGCCGGGCAAGATCCTCACCCAGATCACCGAGATGCCCGACGGCCGCGAGTACTTCTGGATCTCCCGCACCGTCGAACGCCGTGCCGCGCGATACGGCCAGTCCCCCAAGACCTTCGCGATCGGCATGGGCTGCGAGTTGCGGCACGCCGGACGGGTGATCTACTCCGACGGGCTGGAGATCGGCCCGCAGGCCCGGGTCACGCCGATCGGTGCGGGCTGCCGGGTGTGCGATCGCACCAACTGCGCGCAGCGGGCCTTCCCGCCGCTCGGCGCCGCCCTGGACATCGACGAGCACCGCAGCACCGTCTCGCCCTATCAGTCGCAGCCGGCCGCCCACTGACGCCGCGGCGGCGACGGCGGGACGATCAGGGGGGCGCGACATGGTGATGGGGGCCACATTCGGCTACCGTCGGGTGCCATGAGCACTCCACGGGTGAGTCCGGGCCACTTCGCCGAACTCGGACCGATCAACTGGCTGGTGGTGCGGGCGATGTCGCTGGCCACCGGCACCGACAACGCGCACATCTTCGCCACCCTGGGCCGCAGCAAGGGGCTCTTCCGCGGCTGGCTGCACTTCTCGAGCCGGATGATGCCGTTCGGCGAGCTCTCCCGCCGGGAGACGGAGATGATCATCATCCGCGTCGCCCACCTGCGCGGCTGTGACTACGAACTCGACCATCACCGCCGGCTCGGCGCCAAGGCCGG